>ERZ888423.1059-NODE-1059-length-25642-cov-15.900340_pt1 | contig 25642 bp, 25 predicted proteins | sample MGYA00520523_ERZ888423 | MGnify/ENA primary metagenome ERZ888423 (study PRJEB32303, sample SAMEA104408611) | aquatic metagenome | biome: Brackish water; feature: Pelagic; material: water | place: Baltic Sea | collected 2014-06-08T10:24:00 | depth 30,27 m ...
AACCCCTTCAGTTAGGACTCTTAATTGAGTCTCCAACTTCTGGGGTTCAGTTCATTTTGGGTGGGGCCTTTTTTGTTGCGAAGAGCTGTGAGGATTTGGGAGGAAGTCTCGCGAACAGTGCGCCTGACGGTTCCTCTCGTCTACTGAGCAGATTGCGTGATCCCAGAAGGTCACCTGCAATCGGTGTTAATCTTGTTCAATGTTTAACGATAACAGTCTTCCTATTCCCCCTCTTCAAATGCGTGAACTTGTTGGACCAACTGATCCAATCGATTTTCGAAATCTCGACGGTGAGAATGTGTTTCCTGATTTGCCATCCTCGGCATACGAGAATGTTGTCGATTTTGGAAGTGGCTGTGGCCGGCTAGCTCGTCGTATGATGCTGCAGCGAGACCAACCCAACCAATATTTGGGTATTGAAATTCATAAGGGCATGGTGCAGTGGTGTCAAAAAAATTTGACTCCCGCAGCTAAAAATTTCAAGTTTGTTCGCCATAATGCCTTTAATGTCAATCTCAATCCAAAAGGGCTTGCACATCCGAAAGCCCTTCCAATAGATTCTCCATCTGGAACAGCCTCGCTCGTTATCGCTTGGTCTGTATTCACCCACCTGCTCGAGTCCCAGGTATACGACTATCTTTCCGAAATGCGAAGAATTTTGCGCGATGGAGGATCATTGCTGTCAACATGGTTTCTCTTTGACAAAACTGACTACCCCATGATGCAAAATTTTCAAAATACCCTGTACATTAATTATTCAGATCCCACAAATGCAACAATTTTTGATCTCCAATGGTTATTGGATACGGCCACCAAAGCGGGTTTAGTTGCGACTCGAGTAATTCCACCAGCGATACGAGGATTTCAGTGGGTGATTGAATTTTCTCCGAGTGATGGACGACAGCACGTGCTGTTTCCAAAAGATGAAGCACTGGTCGGTCATCAACCACCACCAGCTCCAACTGCGCCCGTGCATCTCATTGGCCTAGATGGGGACTGACTTCGCTTAGTTTCAACATGATGAACTGTTGGATAGAGGTTAGAGGTCTAAGTGGCCAGCCAATTCACCTCGACTCAGTTATGAGTGATGAAGACAAAGATGTCATTGGTGTCATATATCCGTGTGTTTCGCGAGAAACTGGTTCGACTTTAGTTCTCGATATTCAGCTTCGTGTTTACTCAAAAAAACTCACTCATTTGGATCTGTATCAACCACTCGTTCTATATGACTTCCGCAATATGAACATTTTGTCGCTTCATCACTGATCGAATGTAAACAAAAAGGGCAGGTAGGAAGTTCGGGATCAAGACAACCTTTGCAATATGAATCGCTCTCCCATTGCGTAACTCCCCAATTTGGATTTCTACGTATTGATGGGATCTGCAGGCTTTTTCCACAAACGCGACATTTGCTCGCCATCTAGAACTACCCCCGCACATCCGCTGCTGGGAATGGCACACGGTCATCAAACTTCATTGATAAGCGACCAGCCGTTCGCCAGACTCTTGCTAACGAATCACTGTCCTCATCAGTGACTAAGTTGCCCATGACGCGAAGCGCTAGTTTCATAATTGTTTTTGAACGCATCCCAACCGGTCCAGCTACCGGCAACAGCCCTGGAACAGTTAAGAGTCCAGCCAGGCGTCGAGCAATCGAAAAAGCTAAACCATAATGTGTGCGAAGTTGCGCTGGCCAAGCAACTGAAAAATCTGATTCGGTATCTAACATCTCTGCGGCAAGTCGGCCAGTTTCTAATCCGTAATCAATGCCTTCACCGTTGAGTGGGTTTACGCATCCGGCGGCGTCGCCAATAAACATAAAATTCTTTCCAGCAATTCCAGAAACTGCGCCACCCATTGGTAACAAGAATGACCACGGCAAACGAATGTCACCTGAAAATTTCCAGTCCTCACGTTGTTGATCTGCATAGGTATTCATCAATGCGCGAAGGTTTACCTCAGCCGGGCGTTTATGGGTGGCAAGTGTGCCAACTCCGACATTTACTTCACCATTTGCGAGAGGGAAGATCCAACCGTAGCCCGAAAGAATTTCATTTTTATCGCCGCGTAATTCCAAGTGTGATGAAATCCATGGATCGTCGTGGCGCTCACTCTTTATATAGCCACGTGCTGCAACACCATACGCAGTATCACGATGCCACTCCCGACCAAGCTTGCGACCGAGTTGAGATCGCGCGCCATCAGCGATGATTACCGAATTTGCATTGAATGTAACGATGCCGCTATCTGTTTTCGCAATTACTGATTTGATTACGCCCGAGTCCAGCACTACATCAGTTGCAGTGTGGCCTTCTAAAACTTTTGCCCCGGCTGCTTTCGCTATCCACATAATTTGTTCATCGAGTTCGAGTCTTGGTGCTGCGCCACCGTAATCTGGCAGCGATCCTCCCGGCCAAGGAAGCAGTAATTCTTGTCCAAAGCCAGCAGCGCGGAGTCCTTTGTTGCGTGCGCGTCCTGCCAGCCAATCACTTAATCCGATTGCGTTTAGTTCCGCAATTGCTCGAGGAGTTAGGCCATCACCGCATGGTTTATCACGTGGAAAAGTAGCTGAATCAATCAGAGTTACTTCGTGGCCAGCGCGAGCAGCGTAAGTTGCAGCAGCAGAACCAGCAGGTCCCGCGCCAACCACTAACACTTCGGTTTGAATTTCGCTCACTGGGTTATTCTCTCGCGTCCCACGAGTCAGCGCACTTCTGGATTTGAGCGAGGTAACTCGCAGGTAGAGACCTGTAAAACTCCTGAGCTGAAACTACTAAGAACTAAGCAACACCAAATAAGCGATCGCCGGCATCGCCTAAGCCCGGAACTATGTAACCCTTTTCGTTTAACTTTTCATCCACGACAGCAGTTACAAGTAACACATCTACATCGCGGCCTTCAAGGGATTTTTCCAATGCGGCGATGCCTTCTGGGGCTGACAATAAACATATCGCGGTAATTTGGTTAGCCCCACGTTCCAACATCAATTCAATGGCAGAAATTAGAGTTCCACCTGTTGCCAGCATCGGATCAAGCAAAAATACGTGCCGTCCCTTTAAGTCACCTGGAATTCGATCAGCGTAAGTAGAAGGTTGCAACGTGTCGTGATCGCGAACCATTCCCAAGAAGCCAACTTCAGAAGTAGGTAACATGCGCGTCATGCCATCGAGCATTCCCAGTCCCGCTCGCAGAATTGGGATCACAACCGGTGTGGGAGCGGTCAATCGAACTCCCTGCGCTGGGGCAACTGGGGTTTGCACAGTTACTGGCTCCACGCGAATATCCCGAGTGGCCTCATACGCTAAGAGGGTTACTAATTCGTCTGCAAGCCGGCGAAAAGTCTGGGAATCCGTTTGCTTGTCGCGAAGCGCAGTTAGTTTGTGAGCTATCAAGGGATGATCGGTTATTAATGTACGCATTTGCCAACATTAACGGTTTCGATGTGCATTTCTGGAGGCCCAGTCGCTTTGTTGCAGGTGGGACGTGAGTGAAAGATGTGTGTTGGACTTCATCACAGCTAGGTCACACTTTTGGATTACTGGGTGGTGAACGCGCGGTGAAAAACCCTACAACGTAAACTCTTCTTGGTGATGCGATTGGCGCATTATTGATATGAGAGGAGCCCTCCGTGTTGAAGGGTGTAAAACTTGCCTCCGTCCTGGCTGTAGCGTCATTGGCGCTAGCAGCTTGTGGATCGAGTAGCGATACCGCTGAAAGCGCAGCGCCAACAGCTGCAGCTTCAGCTGTCAAGGTTGGAATGGCGTATGACCAAGACGGCAAGGGTGACGGATCGTTTAACGATGCTGCATTTGCTGGTCTATCAAAAGCACAAACTGATCTTGGTGTTGAAATCAAGGAAGTTAACTCAGGCGCAGGTGCAACAGACGCAGCTCGCGAAGAACTTTTGACTCTTCTAGCTGAGGGTGGATACAACCCTGTTATTGCTGTTGGATTCGCATACAGCACTGCACTTGCTGCAGTTGCTCCAAAGTTCCCAGAAACAACATTTGCAATTGTTGACTCCGTTGTGGATTCACCAAACGTTGGATCATTGATCTTTGCTGCAGAGCAGGGTTCATACCTAACAGGTGTAATTGCAGCCTCCGCATCAAAGTCAGGTCACATTGGCTTCATCGGTGGTATGGAAATCGATCTAATCAAGGCTTTTGAAGCTGGTTACAACGAAGGTGCACGTTCAGTTAATCCTGACATCATCATCGATTCCAAGTACATGGGTCCTGCTGGCGACAACACTGCATGGAACGTGCCAGAAAAGGCAAAGACTGCAACTGACGGCATGATCGCTAATGGCGCAGATGTTATCTATGCAGCTGCTGGTGGTTCCGGTCTTGGAATGTTCCAGTCCGTTAAGGCCGCAGGCGCAGGTTACTGGGCAATCGGCGTTGACTCCGATCAGTACACCGTGCCAGCACTTGCTGAATACAAGGATTTCATTTTGACATCCATGTTGAAGCGTGTTGACGTAGCTGTATATGACGTAATCGCTGCCTTGGTTAATGGCGCTCCACTAGTTGGAATCCAGGCCTTTGACCTAAGCAAGGAAGGCGTTGGTTACTCCAGCTCTAACTCTGCCGTTGCTGAATATGCTGCTGCTGCTGACGCTGCTGCTGCGAAGATTGCATCCGGCGAAGTTGTTGTTGGCACCACAGTTGAATAAAAACTAAATAGATTGAGGCTCGGGTGGATTAATTTCCACCCGAGCCTCACTTTTTATTGAGGTTAGTCGTAAGTTTGGATAGTAGAAATTCATTAGTTGAAGGGCCTGGTCTCAAGACATGAGCGAAAATTCAGTAGCGGTAGAACTACAAGGGATCTGGAAACGCTTTCCTGGAGTAATTGCGAATAGCGACATAAATCTAAAGGTTGCCTCTGGAACCGTTCATGCAATCGTCGGTGAAAATGGCGCAGGCAAATCAACTTTGATGAAGATTCTTTACGGTATGCAAAAAGCTGACGAAGGAATCATTTCAATTAATGGTAAGGCCTTAGTTTTTAATTCACCGTCTGATGCAATTGCTGCAGGTATTGGAATGGTGCATCAGCATTTCATGCTGGCAGATAATTTCACTGTTTTGGAAAATATTATTTTGGGAAGTGAACCAAAATCGGGCGGCAAATTAGATTTTGCAAAAGCTCGCAAACTAATTTCAGATATAGCCGCTGAAAATGGTCTGGCAGTAAATTCAGATGTTTTAGTTAGTGAACTTGGAGTTGGGGATCGGCAACGTATTGAGATTCTTAAAGTCCTTTATCGTGGCGCACACATATTGATCCTTGATGAACCCACAGCAGTACTTGTCCCACATGAAGTAGAAGAATTATTCAATACGCTTCGTGACTTAAAGAAGCAAGGATTTACAGTTATTTTCATCAGCCACAAACTCGATGAAGTCCTTTCCATAGCTGATGAGATAACCGTCATCCGCCAGGGGACGACTGTCGGCAGCGTCAATCCCCATACCGAAAATGTTTCGGCGCGTGTCCTTGCCGAGATGATGGTCGGTAGTGAATTACCAACTCCCCAATCTGTTGGTAATACTATTCAAGATCAAGTTGTACTTACTGTTGAAAATTTAGGTGTTATTGCAGCTGGTGGGAAAGCAATCGTTGATGGCGTCTCATTTAAAATTCGAGCTGGCGAAATTTTAGGAATTGCTGGAGTAGAAGGAAATGGCCAGGCCGAGATTCTAAACGCCTTAATGGGAATCGAATCCGCTACTGGAAAAGTAATGTTCCAGGATGAAGACATCAGTAAGAAATCCACACGTTATCGGCGCGATCTTGGAATTGGTTTTATTCCAGAAGATCGCCAGCGACAGGCACTATTACTTGGAGCACCACTTTGGGAAAATAGAATGCTCGGACATCAAACTAAAGCGCCGAATGCTAAAGGTTTTTGGTTGAATCCTCGCGGCGCAAAGGCTGACACCAAGCGCATTGTGGCCGAATATGATGTGCGAACTCCCAGCATTGATGTAAACGCAAGTGCCCTTTCTGGTGGCAACCAACAGAAACTAATCGTTGGTCGAGAAATGTCTGGTGATCCAAAACTATTAATTGCAGCGCACCCAACCCGTGGCGTAGATGTCGGCGCGCAAGCCGCAATCTGGGATCACATCCGTAATGCCCGCCAGGCTGGCCTTGCCGTATTGTTAATTTCTGCAGATCTTGACGAGCTGATTGGCTTGAGCGATTCCATCAAAGTTTTACTCAGAGGAAAATTCGTTGCGGACGCCGATCCTGCAACTGTTACTCCACAAGAACTGGGTACTGCAATGACCGGTGCTGGGAGAGCTGCCTAATGAATCTTCGTCGCCTCGCAACCAGCTTGATTGCGCCAGCAATTGGGTTGGGCGTATCTCTTGCAGCAACTGCCGTAATTTTGATTTCTATTGGTGCCAATGTCACAGTTATTTTCTCTTCAATGTGGAATTACGGAACTTCTCCGCGCGCTATGACTTTGATGCTTAACTTGGCCACTGTTTATTTCTTGAGTGCTTTAGCTGTTTCCATTGGATTCAAAATGAACCTTTTCAACATTGGCGTCAATGGTCAATATATTTTAGGCTCTTTAGCCGCTGCCGTAGTTGCTAGCAATTTACAACTTCCAAAAGCGATATCGATAACTGTGACAATCTTGACTGCTATGTTTGTTGGCGCTGCATGGGCCGGAATTGCTGCCTGGCTTAAAGTTGCGCGCGGTGTCAGCGAAGTTATTTCGACAATTATGTTGAACTTCATTGCAGTTGGAATTATTAGTTACCTAATCGTTCGAACAAGCATTGGCACCGAAACTAGCGTCAATATTCGTGGTACGAAGTTCATTCCTGAATCTGGAATGTTGCGTGGTAACGCATTTATTGATCCAGACACAAAAGTGTATGGATTCTTAATAATCTCTATTTTCGTAGGTGTTGGGTATTGGTTTTTACTAAACCGAACCCGATTTGGTTTCGATCTACGCGCAACAGGTAAATCTGCATCAGCCGCCCGAACAAGTGGCGTGCAATCCACTCGCATGATTGTCACCACAATGTTGCTTTCTGGTGCAGTAGCTGGATTAGTTGGACTTCCATATTTACTTGGCCAAACTGGTTCCTACAATCTACAATTCCCAACGGAATGGGGATTCATAGGCATTGCGATTGCATTATTAGGTCGTAACAATCCTGTTGGCATTGCAATCGGAGCAATTTTTGTGGCATTTCTCGATGTTTCAAGTGGACAATTAGTTCTGGAAGGTGTGCCTCGGGAAATTTCCACAATTATGCAAGGACTAATTGTGATTGTTGTCGTTATCTCCTATGAAGTAGTGCGGCGAAATCAAGTCAAGAGCGAGCAACGAAGTGTCGCTCGTGCACTTGCAAAACAGGAGGTGTCCGCATGACTTACTTAAAGTCGCATCGTTTTATTGGATCAGCATTTACTGCGATAACTATGCTTTCGATTACTCGCACTATTACGAGTAATGGCGACTTAACTAGCACAGTAACAATTGCGCAAGCGCTTGTATTTGCTTCACCGATCGCACTTGCCGGTCTTGCTGGAATCTGGGCAGAACGTGCTGGCGTTATCAACATTGGCCTGGAAGGCATGATGATCCTTGGCACTTTTGGAGCTGGTTGGGCTGGTTGGCAATGGGGCGCCTGGGCTGGAGTTCTAGCCGGAATAATTTTTGGCGCAATCGGTGGCTTACTACTTGCCGTTGCCGCGGTGACTTTCGGTGTGGATCAAATTATTGCGGGTACTGCCATAAACTTATTAGCCTTGGGTACAACTAAGTTCCTGGCCATTTTGCTCTTTACTAATGCGCCGGGTGGTGGTCAAGCTCAATCGCCACCGATAAAAGGTAAAATTCCAGTTTTTACTTTGGATTCAATTGTTGAGCCACTAACTGCGCTTCATGAAAAAGGAATCTTCTTCGTAAGTGACTTAGCTGGTTTAGTAGCAGGTCTGTTCTACAACATGTCGCTCTTAACTATCATTACGCTTTTACTTTTCATAATGACAAGTTATTTGCTTTGGAAAACTGCATTTGGCCTTCGGTTGCGCAGTGCGGGTGAAAATCCATGGGCAGCTGATTCACTGGGCGTGAAAGTTGTGCAATACAAATACGCCGCAGTCGTGTTCTCCGGAATGCTTGCTGGTCTTGGTGGAGCATATCTTTCGATTGCATCGACTATTTACCGAAATGGAAATACTGCTGGTCGTGGTTACATTGGGTTAGCAACAATGATTTTTGGTGACTGGCGTCCTGGTGGAACAGCAGCTGGCGCCATAATGTTTGGTTACATTGATACTTTGCGGCTAATTGATACCGGAAATCAAAACGTTAAAGGATTAATTTTACTTGGCGCAATTATTTTATTCACAATTGGCGCCTGGATGCTGCGAAGTTCCAGGCGGAACACTGCTATTGGATTCTTGTTGCTTGGCGCAGTAATGATTGGGGCCTACTTCTCAGCTACGTCCTTCCCTCCGGAAGTTGCTCAAGTTGCGCCGTACATCACCACTTTGTTGGTGCTAGCTACTGCATCTCAAAATTTGCGGCCACCCGCTGCTGATGGAGTTCCATATCGTAAGGGAGAAGACCACTGATGGAAATAGATTGGGATGAATTGCGCGTGGCTGCAACTAGTGCAATGTCTACTGCATACGCGCCGTACTCAAACTTTCCTGTTGGGGTTGCTGGCTTAGTTGATGATGGTCGCATTGTTACTGGATGCAATGTAGAGAATGCTGCCTACGGTGTGGCTTTATGTGCTGAATGTGGACTTATATCGAGTTTGATCAGCTCAGGTGGTGGCAAATTAGTTGCCGTGGCTTGTGTTGACCGTAATGGAAATTCATTGATGCCGTGTGGACGTTGCCGACAATTGCTTTGGGAGCATGGCGGCCCTACTTGCTTACTTGATTCAGTTAGTGGAATCAAAACTATGGCTGAAATATTGCCAGATGCCTTTGGTGCTCACGATTTAAAAGATCGGCTTTAAGTAATACCCTTGATGCATGAGAACCGAGCCTTTCGCAGCAACTGAAGTTATTGCTGCAAAGCGCGATAAGCGCGAATTATCTGATCAACAAATCGATTGGTTCGTAGACGCTTACGTGCGAAATGTCATTGCAGAAGAACAAATGTCGGCAATGGCAATGGCAATTTTGCTAAACGGTATGAATCGGCGCGAGATCGTGCGTTGGACTAAGGCTTACATCGATTCTGGCGAGACTATGAACTGGTCAGATCTTGGGCGGCCCACTGCGGATAAGCATTCAACGGGTGGCGTTGGCGACAAAATTACTTTGCCGTTAGCCCCACTTGTTGCTGCGTGCGGCGTTAGCGTGCCACAACTTTCTGGTCGGGGTCTGGGTCACACTGGTGGCACACTGGACAAACTTGAATCAATTCCTGGCTGGCGTGCAAGTCTTACTAATACCGAAATGTTTGAGGTCTTAAAAGAAACTGGCGCAGTAATCTGCGCTGCAAGCCAAACTTTAGCGCCAGCTGATCGTCGAATTTATGGCCTACGCGATGTCACGGGAACCGTGGAATCTATACCGCTAATTTCTGCTTCGATTATGAGTAAGAAAATTGCCGAGGGTACTGGGGCCTTAGTACTTGATATCAAAGTTGGCTCTGGCGCTTTCATGAAAACGGTTGAGCAAGCTCGTGAACTTGCAACGACTATGGTGGAAATTGGTAACGATGCTGGCGTAACAACTCGAGCTTTGTTAACTGCGATGGATGTGCCACTTGGCCGAACTGCCGGAAACGCACTGGAAGTAAAAGAGTCGTTAGAGGTGCTAGCCGGCGGCGGACCAGCCGATGTCATCGAACTAACAATAACTTTGGCGCGCGAAATGTTAGAAGCATCCGGTGCCCAGGGAACTAAAGATCCTGCTGTTGCTTTGCGTGATGGTTCTGCGATGGATGTTTGGCGCGCGATGATCAGCGCCCAAGGTGGAGACGTTGACGCTGCGCTGCCCACCGCTAAAGAAACTCACGATGTCGTGGCGCAAAGTGATGGTTATTTAATCAAACTTGATGCACTAGCTGTTGGTATGTCTAGTTGGCGCTTAGGAGCTGGCCGGGCCCGCAAAGAGGATGACGTGCAAGCTGGCGCGGGAATCCAGTGGCATGTTGGCCATGGTGAGGCTGTTGCCAAAGGTATGAAGTTATTCACGTTGCATACCGATGAACCAGCTCGTTTTGAACCAGCACTGGAAGTTTTAACTACTGGTTATGAAGTGGGTGGGAGAGAGGAAATCTCTGCACGCCTGCCACTGATAATCGACCGTCTTGTTTAAGATTCTTTTGATTGGGGGTTGTGCAGGTATTCTTTGGGCATGCCTGAGTTAATTAGCGAACCAACAATGATCCCAGTACCTGGTGGCAAATCGATTGCAGAATACATAGGTCGAGTAAAAACTGGCGACAATGACGTCTCTGTTGCAGTTATGCATGCACCAGCAGGTTGGTCTGAACCCGCACAAGTTCCAAACTTCGATGAATTCACGATAGTGATCACAGGTTCCATTGATGTTGAACACGAGGGTAAAACTATCAACGTTGGTGCGGGGCAAGCATTGATTACGCGAGCTGGTGAGAAAGTTCGCTACCTAACAAGGGAAGATGCACATTACGTTGCAATCTGCTTACCTGCCTTTTCCCCTGAACTTGTTAATCGCGATGAGGACTAATGATTTCCCTTGCTGTAATTAAAGCAATTCCTAAAGTTGTACTTCATGATCACCTAGATGGCGGTTTGCGTGTTAGTACTATTTTGGAATTAGCAAAGCAGCACGGCTATAACTCTTTGCCATATGACAATGAATTGGAACTTACAAATTGGTTTCATACTGCAGTGCAAGGTTCGCTGGAAGTTTATTTAGAAACTTTCGCTCATACTGTTGGCGTAATGCAAACTCCAGACGCGTTACAACGAGTTGCAAGTGAGTGCGCCCAGGATTTAGCAGCTGATGGTGTCGTATTTGCTGAAATTCGTTTTGCCCCCGAGTTGCACACTGCAAAAGGGTTAAGCTACCGCGAGGTGATAGACAACGTCTTACTTGGTTTTACTCAAGGTGAGGCTGCTGCTAAAGCGGCTGGACACAACATAAAGATCGGTACTCTACTTACCGCGATGCGTATGGCAGATGTATCACTTGAAATTGCAAAGCTGGTGGTTGAATATCGTGATCGTGGTGTCGTCGGTTTTGATATCGCAGGAAAAGAAAAGGGCTATCCGCCAACGGAACACATTGAGGCATTCCATTATTTGCAACGCAATAATGCGCATTTCACAATTCATGCTGGTGAAGCATTTGGTCTAAAAAGTATTTGGGAAGCGATTCAATTTTGTGGCGCGGAACGACTTGGTCATGGTGTGCGAATAATTGACGACATCACTATGAATGCTGATGGCACTGTGACTTTAGGTGACTTGGCCGCCTACGTACGTGATCGTCGAATTCCACTTGAACTTTGCCCAAAGTCCAATGTGGACACGGGCGCAGCAGCCAGCATTGCCGAACATCCGATTGGATTATTACGGAAGTTAAATTTCCGAGTGACGCTCAACACTGATAACCGATTAATGTCCAATACTTCAATGTCCTCGGAAATGACTTCACTCATAGAAGCTTTTGATTACTCATTACGCGATCTTGAATGGATGAGCGTGAACGCAATGAAGAGTTCATTTTTACCTTTCAATGAACGCCTAGATATCATCAACCACATCATCAAACCCGGATACGCCCGACTTCGCGAACAAGTAGGTTCTTAGTAACTCCCTGTCGCTGCAATTCCGTCAAGGATCGCGCGTGATCCAGATAGTCCGAGTCTGGTGGCTCCAGCAGCGATTAATTCTTGCGCAAACTCTGCAGTTTTAATTCCACCTGATGCTTTGATGCCTAGGACACCCCCGACCGTATCGTGCATTACCTTGATAGCGCGAACGTCAGCGCCACCAGTTGGATGAAATCCAGTTGCAGTTTTTACGAAATCCGCTCCCGCTGCTTTGCACCTGAGGCACGCTTGTTCGATTTGATCATTTGTTAGAGCTGCAGTTTCTAAAATTACTTTCAGCACTTTCCCCGCGGTTGCAGCTCGAACTGCTGCAACATCACTTTGGATGTAATCCCAGTCACCCATAATCGCTCTGCCCAGATCAATCACCATGTCGATTTCATCTGCGCCTTGTTGCACTGCGAGCTTAGCTTCGGCTGCTTTTATGTCAGATTCATGTTTACCGCTGGGGAAGCCACAAACTGTTGCCACCTTTACGCCATTTGAAACATTTGCAACTGCAGTTGCTACAAAAGTTGGTGATACACAAACTGAGTAAGTTCCAAGTTCGGCTGCTTCAACACAAAGCGCGATTACATCTGCAACCGTTGCTTCCGGTTTCAATAATGTGTGGTCGATCATCTGCGCGAGTTGTCTGCGTTCCATTAGTTGCCCCCATTAAGCAGCGGCGCTGCATCTTTTGCTAAAACTCGTAATGCATTGTCAGAAATTTGTCGCGCAAGCAACAAATTACTATTTCGAACTACGACTTCTAGATAACACTTTATCTTTGGTTCCGTACCACTAGGTCTAATAATTACGCGAGCATTTTCAACTTCACCGTTACCCGCAAGCTGGATAACTACAGCATCAGTAGCAGGTAAATTTCCCAAACCCATCTCTAAGTCATCGATTCTGCTAACTGCCATTCCACCCAAGAGTTTCGGTGGAGAATTTCGCAAGCCCGACATAACTACGCCAACTTGCGCTACTTCAGTAACCCGCACAACGATTTGATCAGTTGCATGGTGTCCATGAGAAAGTGCTAACTCGTCCAAAATATCCCAGGGAGTTTTATTTGAGTGTGCGAGAAATGCCATCATCTCCAGAAACATTGCGGCGGCTGAAATCCCGTCTTTATCTTTTACGTTTTGGGGGTCAACACAATATCCAAGTGCTTCCTCATAGCCGAAAAGTAAATTCGGGACGCGGGAAACCCATTTAAATCCCGTGAGGGTGGCTTCGTAATTTAATCCAGCATGTTTTGCGATTTGCTCAAGCAGCATCGAGGACACAATGGAATTGGCAAAGGTACCTATTAGTTTCTGGTCACTGTTTCGTTCAATAATCCACCAAGCCAGTAGGCAACCAATTTGGTCCCCCCGCAATGCCAGCCAGTTGTTATCAATTGTTGGCAGCGCGATTGCAAGTCGGTCAGCATCTGGATCATTTGCAATTACAACATCGGCACCTGATTGTGTTGCCAGTGCTAACGCAAGATCAAGGGCACCTTTTTCTTCAGGGTTTGGAAACGCCACAGTAGGAAAAGCTGGATCTGGATCCCGCTGTTCCGTAACTGCTATTGGCTCAGAAATTTCTGCAGCCAGGAAAACTTCCTTTAGAGTTTGCCAACCAACACCATGCATCGCGGTATAGACACTTTTTATTTCTCTTCGTTGCGCGCTAGTTGTTGGTCCACTAGTTATCAAATGTGTAACTGCCTCAACGTAAGACTTCGTAATAATTTCCGATAAAATCTCGATCTCAGTAGCAAGATTTATTTTCCGCACATCGACCACAGATCTAATTTGTTTTGATATTTTGGTATCCACTGGCGAAACTATCTGCCGGCCATCACTTAAATAAACTTTGTAACCGTTGTCCTGCGCCGGATTATGGCTTGCCGTAACCATCACCCCAGCGCAAGCGCTCAACTGAGAAATCGAATACGCAAGAACAGGTGTTGGAACCACGTGACTAAAAATTATCGGCTTAAGTCCGGCACCTGCCATAACTTGCGCAGTGTCATTTGCAAAAACGTCGCTGTTATAACGGGCATCAAAGCCAATAACTATTGGTTGACCGATTTCACCGTTAGCCACCAAATACTTTGCTAGCCCAGCTGCTGCTTGCAAAACCGTTACCCGATTCATGCGATTTGGGCCGGGACCAAGTGGACCGCGAAGGCCAGCAGTTCCAAACTCCAGCGGCGCCGAAAAAGCATCTTCTAGCTCTCGAAGTGCAACTTCATTAGCGTTCGCATCCGCAACGAGTTGTGTGAGTTGATCACGAGTAACTTGGTCAGGATCTTGGGCAAGCCAATGTTGCACCTGCGCTGACAATTCACTGGATATGCTCACTGCTCTAGCGTAGAGCCCAAATTCTAGAAGTTAGACTTAACTATGAACCTGCCATTGGCTGCCAACATTATTGTTGACACTGCACCTCTGATACTTGATTTTGGTGTGGTTCTTTTAGCTGCTGCAACGTTGGGATATCTTGCACGAAAACTTGGACTTCCGGCAATAGTTGGCTACTTGCTTACCGGCTTGGCAGTATCACCGTTTACTCCTGGCTACACCGCGGACTCAGGACAACTGTCCTTGCTTGCTGAAATTGGTGTGGTTCTATTGCTTTTCGAAGTTGGAATTGAGATTAATCTTCCAAAATTGAGTAGGGAGCAATCAGCTTTATTGTGGGGTTCACCACTGCAACTTTTAATTGGCATGTTAATTGGAACTCCGATATTTATTTTCCTTGATGTTCCAATTTTCGGCGCACTTTTATTAGCGCTGGCAATTGCCATGTCTTCAAGTGTGGTTATCGTAAACATCACTCGAAGTGGGCGCAGAACTACCGATGTGGAAACGGAGGAGGCATTACTCGCTTGGAGTGTCTTGCAAGACATACTTGGCGTGGCTATTGCTTCATTAATTTTGGTGTTCTTTGGTAACGATGATAGATCTTTGCCACTTGCTCTTGGTGGGCTAATTGGTTTTGGACTAATTGCTTATGTATCGGCGCGACTGCTTCCCAGTTTACTTAGCCGAATGCGAACCACACCTGATCTATTTTTGATCTACTCGGTTGCTATTGGACTGGTTCTGGCAGCTCTTGGAGCAATTGTGTTCGGTATCCCGATGGCACTCGCGGCATTCGTTGCTGGCTTGGCAATTAAATCGGGTGAAGATACTGATGAAGTTAGAAGAGTGCTCTTACCGTTTCGTGATCTATTTGCGGTTCTATTCTTTGTCTTGATCGGCAGCTTGATTCAGCCAAGTCAAGTATTAGCAGCGCTACCATTTGCGTTGATGTTATTGCTCTTGATGGTTGCCCTAAAGACATTTCCAACATATTTAATTGTTAAATTCAGCAAAATTAAATCTCGTGCGCTACAACATTCGATCGGGCTGAGCCAGATGGGAGAATTTTCCTTCGTACTAGGCGCCGCAGGTCTTTCTGCTAAGGCAATTAGCCCAGATCAATTTACCGCGATTCTGCTCGCAGTTTTGCTTTCAATTGTTGGATCAAGTGTCCTGGTCAGAATTTCAGTAATGCAACCTAAGTTAACTAGGAAGAATCTCTAGCACGTCAGTTCGAATACTCTCTGGGGTAGTACTTGGGCTGTAACGCTTTATGGACTGTCCATCCGGAGAAATCAAGAACTTAGTAAAGTTCCACTTCACTGCGCCACCCAACAAACTCTTTGAATTGCTCTTTAAGAACTTAAGGATTGGATGGGCATTCCTACCATTTACATTTACTTTTTGCGAAAGTGGAAAATCTACCCCAAAATTTACTTTGCAGAATTCATCAATGTCTTGATCATTTCCTGGTTCCTGGTGTGCGAACTGATCGCAGGGAAATCCAAGAACAATAAGCCCTTGTTCCCGAAACTCCTCATTAAGTTTTTGCAAACCTTCATATTGTGGCGTAAAGCCACAATTGCTTGCGGTGTTCACAATCAAAATTGGCTTGCCAGAATAGTCGGCGAGTGAGACAAGATCGCCACGGTTATTGGTGAATTCTAGATCGTAGATTGAAGCGGGTTTAGACATACTTCAATAGTCCTCTACGTATTCAGAACGGGCAAGTGCAAATCCGAAACTTGAGCACGGGCTTCGTTACCACAGAATTTAGATTGCGCTCGCTAATGTGGAACTATGGAAACTTTAGTGATGAACATGCGTTGGGCTGGCTATTTGCTAATTGCGATTGGACTAATTAATTGGCGTTATCAAAATTCATTCATAGTAGGGGCGCCACTTTGGATGTTTGGACTAGTGCTAATTATCGGTACTTACATTGCTGCAGTTAAAAATTTATTAGTTACTAAATTGGGCGCTTCACTAGTAGGAATAATAATTATGGGGCTACTCATTACGGCTTTTACTGTTTAAGGCGCCACAGGATCAAATCTCAAAATTGCTTGCACCATCATGTGATCGGAACCTCGATAATAATTATCAAAAGTTCCATCTTCCTTTAGGCGCAACGCAACCTGATACGCATCTGCATTTAAGCCCTCGCCTTTGTACATTATGTAATCGATTCGCACTGGGTCACTCGAAGTAATTGGGCGCTTTGGCCAACCAGATCTATTATTTTTAGTGTAAGAAGCGGTGTAGGCATCACCAAAGAATTTATATTCATTAGTTGGCGCATCAAACGAATCTAACCAGCCAGACTTTGCTAATTCAAACAACATACCTTTGGGCTCACGATCATCATAGGAATTAAAGTCACCAACTAAAATTATTGGTATCCCATCAAATCCACTTTTTGCATTTAACTCTTCAGCCCACGTTGTTATGGCGCGACCTACTAATTCACGATCTATCTTACCCACGCTATTGGTCTCATTATTTAAATGGACACTGATAGTTAGGAAAGCTCCACTTCCATTCAAGCCTTCAAGGTAAGTCCAGGCGAACTCTCGATTTTTTGCATACTTCAGTCCATCAACAATTTCTGATAACCGACCTTGGCCAGCCGAAGGCAGATCATTTAGAAATTCCAGCTGCTTAACTTTTTCTTGCTTGTACAAGATATGTGCAGAGTGAATGCAGGTATTTGGTTCACATGTATCCACTCCAACATTTGTGCCGACGTAACCACCCGCAACCGCTAATTGCTGAATATCGCGCAGCTGTGTCATGCGTTCGTTATTGGCGCCGTTTACTTTGATTGAGGTTGCTTCCTGCAGACCAATCACATCTGAATTTGATTCGTTTATTGTTCGACCGATGGCGTCCCTGCGCTTTGACCATGCCGGAATTGAAGTGCTGTTGGCCTTCGTAACGTTCAAGGAAGCAAATGTCAGACTGGGCACTGAATCAACTTTTGCCGACTCGGTCGGCAATACTGGCTTGGCAATTACAAGTGTTGGGGCTGGGCTGATTGTCGGAATAACTTGGTTACGCTCAGGTATCCAGTTCGACGCAGCCGGCACCGAAACCAATGCCGCAAGAACTATTGGAATTGTAATTAATTTACTTTTTGCGTAGGTCAGTAAATATTGAGTGCCCAGGTGCTTTTTGGGTTCTGCGCTTTCCACTGCTTGGTCCCGTTTTCCCCATGTCCTCAACCTTAAGCCAGTTAGTAATCTCGAGTTCAAAACAGGAAAAAGTCAAATATCCTTGAAATTCCTTGGGTCTGCTAGTGCCACGTAGAATTGACTTAGGTTGCTACCGGTAATTTCCGACATTTAGTGAACATCCAAGGAGTCACAATGGGTTTGCTTGAGAACCTTGAACAACGCTTGGACCGAATCGTAAATGGCTCATTTTCAAAGGCCTTTAAGTCCGAAGTGCAGCCAGTGGAGCTTGGCGCAGCATTACAGCAGGAAATCGACAATCGAGCTGAAACTGTAACTGTAACTGGGCAGACTGTGGTTCCCAATATTTTTATCATTGAACTTGGGTCCGTTGATTATGATCGCCTAACCCCATATTTTGAAACCCTTTGTGCGGAACTAACTGCCTTGGCAGACCAATACAGCAATGAACAGCGCTACACGACTGTTGACTCGTCCCACATCACATTTGACCTTGGTTCTGTTTTAGAGACTGGCGTATTTCGAATCCGCAGCGCAGCGGCCACAAAGCCGCATGACACACCTGAGGCAGTGTCTTTGGATCCAGACATAACGCCGCAAGTTCCTATGTCTAGCTTTGCAATGGCCGCGAGTCCGTGTTTAGTTTCCATAAGTGGCGAAGAATTCAAAATCACAAAATCTGTTTCAAATGTTGGGCGCGGTGATGGAGCCGACATTCAAATTGATGACGCAAGTGTGAGCAGGTTGCATTGCGCAATTGTTCTCGGATCTGATGTTGTCGTTAGAGATTTAGGGTCAACAAATGGCACCTTAGTCGATGGCATTCGCGCCACAGAGACAGTCGTGCGTGATGGATCAATAATTAAAATTGGAAACATAACCCTTACTTATAAGAGTCAGTGGCTGTCACATGTCTGAACTATTGCTGAGTATTTTGCGAATTAGTTTTCTAGTAGCACTTTGGTGGTTTGTGCTTACTGTCGTGTCAGTGCTACGTCGAGATCTGCAAGCACCACGTGATGCGAAGCCACTTACTTCTGCACGCTCAATAAATCAACCAAGCCAACGGCCGACTCTTCGCTCTCGGAAAACCTCGACCAAACTTGTTATCGTGGAAGGCGCATTAACCGGAACCGTGCTGCCACTTGGTACATCACCAATTTTAATTGGGCGGGCACCAGATTCCACCATTGTGTTAGAGGACGATTTCGTAAGTACGCGACATGCTCAATTAACTCCAAATGGAAATCATTGGATCGTTGAAGACTTGGGTTCCACAAATGGTACTTGGATTGATCGCACTCGAATTTCATCGCCAACGGTATTACGACCTGGCACACAGCTACGTATTGGTCGAACCAGCATGGAACTCGGCTCATGAGTGGTTTAAGTCTGCGATTCGCTGCCCGCTCAGAAATCGGTCGCGTGCGTCGCAATAATGAAGATGCGGGCTATGCAGCAACTGATCTTTTGGTGGTAGCAGATGGCATGGGTGGGCATGAGGCAGGGGAACTCGCCAGCGCAGCTACGATTGCTGCAATTGTTTCAGCCGCTGCAAAATCCGCTGGGGCAGACGAAGTTTTAACTCAACTTGCGGAAGCTGTTATTACTTCTGGTGAATACATTGCTGATGTTGTTGCTGCAAATCGTGATCTTGCCGGAATGGGAACCACTATGACTGTGGTTGCACTTCGGGAAGACCGAATTGCTATGGCGCATGTTGGAGACTCGCGTGCCTATTTGTTTCGCGGGAATGAATTACAGCAGATGACAAAGGATCACACGTTCGTACAAACTTTGGTAGATTCCGGTGAGATTACGCCGGCACAGGCTGCGGTTCACCCCAAGCGAAACCTTATGATGCGCGCTATCGATGGAATTCATGCTGTTGAAGTTGACTTATCAGTGAGAGAAACTTGGGCAGGTGATCGCTATCTACTTTGCAGTGACGGATTATGTGGCGTTATTGATTCCAAAACAATTGCCCATTGTCTTTCAGCAAAAGATTTAACTCACGCTGTCACGTTGTTAATTGATGCGGCTATGTCGGCAGGGGCGCCTGACAACATAACTGTGGTCGTAGCTGATGTTGTCAATGGCAGTATCGAAGTAGATCCAGTATTGATTGGTTCTGCCGCAGATGCAGGTAACCAGTCAAGATTGCCAGCAGTAGATTTTCCAGAAGAAGGAGATTCACCGAAACCTACTTCTTTGTCACTTTCAGTTAATCAGAAAGGCCGTTGGCTGGTTCCTGTCTTTACAACCCTCGGAATAATCACAATTTTTATTGCCGGAGTATTGTGGTGGCTTTCAAATCAATGGTTTGTTGGCGTTTACACCCAGAACAAGGTAGTTGCGATCTTTCAAGGTATTCCTGCTGGTGGCATGTATCGACTTGTTGAAGTTTCCACTTTGTCGGTTTCGCAATTACCAGAATATGAATTTGAGCAGGTTTACCAAACTTTCGATTCTCCAAATTTATTAGCTGCCCAAGCAGCTGTAGCCAGACTCCAAAAAAGTGCTGACTCTTGTGAGTTAATTCCAAGTTCACCGGGGTGCCCTGAGGTGACACCTTGAGTACGAACTTGATCCGCTATCGCGTTTCAAATCGTCGCTCAGCCGAACTTGCGTTATTAATTGGTGCTTGGCTAATTGGGGTTTTTGCCTGGATTTTGGTGGATGCATCAACAGCTGCCTCTTCCTTGGGCGGTTGGACCTCGCTAGTAAGCGCAGGTGTTTTGTTGCTGATAACTCATGGGGTTGTTAGATGGCAGGCACCATACGCCGATCCACTTTTGTTACCAAGTGTCGCGGCATTGAACATGCTGGGTCTGGCAATGATTCATCGACTTGATGCGGCGGCGGCACAGCGCGCTGCAAGTAACGGGAGTCCGCCTCCCACTCCAGATGTTTATCTACAGTTGACATGGATGTTAGTTGGACTAATTGCTTTCATAGTTGTGCTTACTTTCGTTAACGACCATAGAAGATTGCAGAGATTTACTTTCACGGCTGGCTTTGCCGGAATAGTGTTTTTGTTTTTACCACTTCTTCCCGTTATTGGTAACGAAGTGAATGGTGCGCAACTTTGGATTAGTATCCTTGGTTTAACTTTTCAGCCTGGTGAGTTAGCAAAAGTTGCCCTTACTCTATTCTTTGCTGGGTTCTTAGTTGGTCGCCGTCATTCACTAGCTCTTGTTCAAAAAAAGATCTTTGGTATTGGAATCCCGCGCGGAAAAGATGTTGGACCGTTATTACTGGTTTGGTTAGTGGCTCTTTTAGTTTTGATATTGGAACGCGATCTGGGTACTTCACTTTTACTTTTTGGTCTATTTACGGTGATGCTCTACGTCGCAACGGGTCGCCGCTCTTGGGTTGTAATCAGTGCTTTGCTTTTAGCTTTTGGTGGAACTTTGGCTTATCGACAATTCGGCCATGTGCAAATTCGATTTGACGTCTGGCTGCGGCCCTTTGATGATGCCAACGGAAATGGTTATCAGATCACACAATCACTTTATGGCTTGGCAAATGGTGGAATTTTTGGAACCGGTTGGGGTCAGGGCTACCCACAGCTTGTGCCATTTGCAAAAACTGACTTTATAACTTCGGCTCTAGGGGAAGAACTAGGGCTGATGGGGCTGATTGCAATCTTGTTACTTTTTGCAATTATTATCGAGCGTGGTGCTCGCGCCGCGGTTGCAACACGTGATCCATTCGGAAATCTATTCGCAATTGGGCTAACAACCGTTATTGGACTTCAAACTTTTATAGTTATCGGTGGCGTCACCCGACTGGTGCCACTGACCGGGCTAACAACACCGTTTTTGTCGTATGGTGGATCTTCGCTGGTAGCAAACTACATAATCATTGGGATTCTGATTCGAATTTCAAATGCTGCGCGCGCACCAGAAATATCTGATGCTCAATTGGTTTTACGACAAAATGTTGATACCAAATGATTAGGCAAATAAATCGCGTTACTGCCGTAATTATTTTTTTACTGCTTGCACTGATTATTAACATTTCTTACATCCAAGTTTTTAATGCTCGCGAATTGCGTGGGCAGCCTGGCAATCAACGTGTGATCCTAACTGAGTACTCGCGCGAACGTGGTCCTATTTTGCTTGGATCGCAATCAATTGCCGAATCAACCCCGACACTCGACGCACTCAAGTACCTAAGAAGTTATCCAGACGAATCAATCTTTGCGCCGATCACAGGTTTTTATTCAGTTCTGTACGGCGCAACAGGAATCGAAGACGAATCAAATGATGTTTTAGCTGGTAATGACAGTCGCTTCTTTGTGGATCGACTTCAACAACTTTTCGCTAATCGTGAACCAAAAGGTGGCGCTGTTAGATTAACTATTGATCCAGCAGCCCAAACTGCTGCGATGAAGGCGCTTAATGGAAGAACGGGCGCAGTAGTTGCAATTGATCCAACAACTGGCGCGATCTTAGCGCTAGCCAGCTCACCATCTTTTGATCCAAATTTGTTATCAAGTCATGATGCTGCAGAAATCCAAATGAATTATGAAGAACTAGATGCCGATCCCGAGCAACCGATGCTAAATCGACCCTTAGCTATGACTTTGCCCCCCGGATCAACATTCAAGTTAGTAACTGCTGCTGCAGCTTTGGAGTCTGGGCGTTACACCGCAGCAACACAACTTCCTGGTCCTAAAGAAATTAATTTGCCAGGTACAGATGTTCAACTCGGGAACTGGAATGACAAATCATGTGGCCCCGATGACATAACCACATTGCAGCAGGCTTTAGAAATCTCTTGCAATACTGCGTTTGCTTGGCTGGGTATGGAGATTGGTGCCAACGCGATTGGTGATCAAGCCAAGAAGTTTGGCTTTGAGTCACAATTTGATGTACCTATGTCAGCAGCAATTAGTCGCTTTCCCATTGATCCAAATCAACCACAAACTGCCATGAGCGCAATTGGACAATTTGATGTCCGGGCAAGCGCACTCCAAATGGCGCTAGTTGCTGCAGGAATAGCAAATGACGGAGTTGTCATGAAGCCTTACTTAGTCAGCCAGTTACTCGGAACAGATTTAACGGTACTTCAAAGCACTAATCCAGTTGCATTTGGTCGAGCGATGAAATCCGAAAATGCAAAAATTTTGCGGGATATGATGGTTGGTGTGGTTGAAAATGGCACTGCCTCTAGGGCTAGAATTTCTGGAATTGCTGTTGGTGGTAAAACGGGAACGGCAGAAAACGTTCCAGGTGACCCTGCCCATGCTTGGTTTGTTGGCATAGCACCCGCCGAAGGAGCCAAAATTGCTATCGCAGTTGTGCTACAAAATGGTGGTGGCGCTACTGAAGTAAGTGGCAACGCGCTAGCAGCGCCAATTGCTACCGCCGTGATGCGAGCCATACTAAAACAATAGGTAAGAATAGACTCACAATGCGATTTGAATTATGTACAGGAGATCTTAAGTGAGCACCTTCACTCAACTCGGTGATCGTTATACCGTTGGCCAAGTTATCGGTCGTGGCGGCATGGCGGAGGTTTATGAAGGAACAGATCGAAGGTTAAATCGCAAAGTTGCCATTAAAGTACTGCGTCCAGACTTAGCTCAAGACCCCTTGTTTCAAGAGCGCTTCCGCCGCGAAGCGCGGTCCGCTGCTGGACTTAACCATCCAAACATTGTGGCCATTTACGATACCGGTGAAGATTTAATTGATGATGGTTTAACTCAAGTCAATGTTCCATTTATTGTTATGGAATTTGTCGACGGCGTTACGCTACGTCAAATGCTCACCAATGGCCCACGGATTTTGCCCGAGCGCGCACTTGAAGTTGTAGCTGGTGTACTAGCTGCCTTGGATTATTCACATCGCCATGGCATTGTGCATCGAGACATTAAGCCTGCCAACATTATGATCAACGCATTTGGTGACGCAAAAGTGATGGATTTTGGAATCGCCCGAGCTATGAGTGATGCCGAAACATCTGTAACCGCTACCAGCGCCGTTATGGGTACTGCGCAATATCTATCTCCAGAGCAAGCGCGTGGTGAGATTGTTGACGCCAGAAGTGATATCTATTCCACTGGTTGCGTGCTTTATGAATTGCTTGTTGGTAAACCCCCTTTTAATGGTGACTCGCCAGTTTCGATTGCCTATCAGCATGTTAATGAGCCAGCAAAAGCTCCGTCATCAATCGATCCATCAATTCCTTCCACACTTGATGCGATTTCATTATCGGCATTGGCTAAAGATCCAAACGCTAGATACCAAAGCGCAGCTGATATGCGCTCCGATGTAGAACGAGCAATTGCCGGTATGCCTATTACAGCGCGTACGCCTATAACTATGAATCAAGATCCAGCCAACTATGCAACGACTGCACTGCCAATATTTCAATCTGGTGGCGTCCAACTTCCGACTAAGCCAAAAAAGAATGCAAGTGGAATTAAATGGGTAGCTGTTTCTGCGGCAACAATTTTTGCCGCTGTATCGCTATTTTTTATCGGTGGTCAGCTCTTTCCTGCAGGTGCCAACACTGTGACGGTACCTAATCTAAAGGGCAAGACAGTTGATGAAGCCAGCGCTGCCTTAGTAAATGTGGGATTGATCCTTGGCGAACAGACCCCACAAGCAGATAATGATGTACCGAAAGATCAGATAATTGGCCAAGATCCGGCATCTGGAGAATTGCTCGAGGTGGGACAGGCCGTTAATGTCATTGTCTCAGCTGGTAAAAATCAAACTGGAGTCCCAGATCTAGTTGGTCTCGTATCTACTGAGGCTGCGAGAATCGAGCTCGAGAAGGCGAAACTTGTTTTGGGAAGAGTCACTCCAATTGAAAGTGACAAGCCTTCCGGCACCGTCATAGAGCAAGATATAGCACCCAACACCTTAGTTGACATAGGAACTTTGGTTAGCATCACAGTTTCAAATGGTAAGGCGCCAGTTCCAAGTGTTGTGGGATTGAGCGAGACGGATGCTCGCAACGCCTTGATTAATGCCGGTTTCTTAGTGCAAGTAGTCATGCAAGAAAACGGCGCAGTTGCACCTGGAACTGTATTTGCCCAAGCTCCAGCTGCAGGCGAGTTAACACTCGAGGGCACTACCGTAACCATTACAGTTGCTGGGGCGCAGTCTCTCATAATTTGCCCTAATGGAACTACGATTCCAACGGGCCAGATTTGTCCTGTTATCGTGCCGACGCCAACGCCGACGCCAACGCCAACGCCAACGCCGACGCCGACGCCGACGCCGTCTTCCACGTAGACCGTTTAAGCCACCTTCACCGCGGCACCATAGCTGATCAAAAATTCATCTAGACTTGCGTTCGTGACGCGCATTCTAGTTATTGATAACTACGACAGTTTCGTTTTCAACATAGTTCAGTACTTGGCTCAGCTTGGGGCCAAAGTCGATGTGAAGCGAAACGACGAAGTTAGTGTTGCGCAAGCTCAGGAATACGATGGGATCTTGCTCTCTCCTGGTCCAGGTGCACCAAGTGATGCTGGTATTTGTAACGACATCGTGAGAGAACTCGGCGGCGTAGTTCCCATTTTTGGGGTGTGCTTAGGTCATCAAGTGATTGCTGAAGTTTTTGGTGCCACCGTTTCGCAAGCACCTGAATTACTTCACGGAAAAACTTCGCAAGTGTTTCACACAAATCAAGGCGTACTAGCGAACTTACCTTCACCATTTGTAGCTACGCGTTACCACTCACTTGCAGTCGAACGTGAGAGCGTTCCTGCGATTTTAGAAATTACCAGCGAGACTGATTCGGGAGTTGTCATGTCACTTCGGCATCGTGAATTGGACATCGAAGGCGTGCAGTTTCATCCTGAATCGGTATTAACCCAAGGTGGACACAAAATGCTCGCTGAGTGGTTAGTTCGTTGTGGTGACTTAAGCGCACGAGAACTTGCTGAAGGATTACAACCAGTAATTCCAAACTAGGAATCTTGAAATTTACTATTGTTCGATTGAGCCTTTCCAGGCGGGGATTGTGACTTCATTCATAATCGAAATATCAAAGCCCAAGTTAAATCGATCTACGTATTCGCGATAAAGCAAAACTCCGGGTTCGCTGTTTAATGCTTGTTGGAGTTCTGAAATATTTCCTACCGCAATAACAACAAACGGTGGACTGTAAACCCGCCCCTGCAATGACAAGGTATTGCCGACACATCGAATTGCAGATGTGCTGATGACGCGTTGGTCCATAACTTGAATTGCAGTGGCGCCACCTCGCCACATTGCATTTACTACCGCTTGCACATCTTGTTGGTGAACCAC
>ERZ888423.1061-NODE-1061-length-25615-cov-6.670462_pt1 | contig 25615 bp, 26 predicted proteins | sample MGYA00520523_ERZ888423 | MGnify/ENA primary metagenome ERZ888423 (study PRJEB32303, sample SAMEA104408611) | aquatic metagenome | biome: Brackish water; feature: Pelagic; material: water | place: Baltic Sea | collected 2014-06-08T10:24:00 | depth 30,27 m ...
GCAATTGTTTCTTTCTCGTGTACAAGAATCAAGCGATGCTTGTTTTCGTAGCCGGCACTTTCAAGATCAAATCGGTCTAAGGGTGTGCTCCGCACTTGAACGAATTCTTCCAAGAACTTCCACTCGTCATCCGCATCACTAGCAAAAATCAACTGCCAGTCAGCTGGCCCAATTTCAACAGCAAGTCGCGCGATCAATGCGGTCACGCACTGACGAGCCCGCATTCCGTAGACCCCAAGAATTTTGCCGGCGGCGATGTTGACACTCCGCGGATAGTGAGTGATGACAATCGGTTGCTCATCGTCCTTGAGCATCACTTCGCGCGCTTCTACGCCAACACACACCTCATCAAGTTTCCGATACGCCCATAAGCGGGCATCCCCATTTTCAACGCTGACCCGCAACCGACCAATCGATGTGTGGCGGTCGCGACGCCGTTCGACTAACGCTTGCGTAAATTCAATGTTTTGCTGATGAAACTGCTCGGTGGTACACAACACCTTGCGACGCCAACGAATCATTGACCTCCGATAGGAGACGCGACTGACCGCCCAGGTCAACAAAGCGATGAGTCCGGTCGTCATCGCGAAGAGACCAAAAAGCATTTGTTTGGTCACGACTGCCATCACCACGCCTAGCATCGCTCCACTCACGATAGGGACCATCGGCGGCGACATCGGGGCTGATGGTTCGGACTCGAGTTCTGGTCGCTTTGGAGCCATGAGACTCTCTTGATTCTCGGGCAGCACCCGATGGAAAATCGCCGGAGGTCGCTCATCAGATTGTCGAGCCTCGCGAACCTCACACCAAGATTCGCCAATGGCAACAGTCGGCACATGACCACCGTTGTCAACCTGTAACACGCCACCAAGTGCCTGACCGTCAAGATGCGGTGGGTTCCAGTTAAGAATCCCATGATGTGATTCAACCGAAGGATCATCAATCGTGAGTCCCGCCACGTTTGAACGGCCAATGGTCTGACGACCAGGTTGCATAGGCAGAACTGCCCCACTGTCGGGTCCACTCATCACGACAAGTTCGTACGTATTCATGGCGCAGTGATGCCTCGTTGCTCTCACCCACGGTCTCACCACCGGTGTTGATCGGGGTTGTAGTGCGACGGGCAGTGACGGTCCTGGTGCCTAGTGGCGCCATGACACCAACACATATCACTCGAACCGGCCGTATCAGTCTGGCAACCAATCTCGTGGCCGAATGGCAACGAATGGCGCGTCAACCTCACAACATTCGCCGAGCAAACTCCCTGGGCTTACCTGGAGAACCCGTTACTCACCTTCAAGAGATGCTGTTACGAAGCGGACTTGATGACACCACAAATGCCAACCACTTCGATGAATACTTGGCCCGACTTGTTGAGTGTGCCAAGGCTGACGACTTAGCGACTCGGATGGTTTTTCAACGCATCATGCCCGGCCTTATTTCTATGGCCATGCGCCGCGCTCCTTTGACTGTCGGGGGTTTGTCAAGCGCATTTGATCTCATCGCATCGGCGGCTTGGATCGTTATTCGCAGATTCCCCATTGACCGTCGTTCCCGCCGTGTCGCAGCAAACCTGCTCATGGATATTGAATATCAAGCATTTGTTCGCGAACCCCGCCTCAAACGAAATCGCACCGAATTCAATTTCGCACCAGGCGGATTACTGGGAATTGAGTTTGAACGTTTTCGTCGTGGCCAATTTGATGATGATCCGGCGGGTAACGGCGCCTACCTTGACCTGTTGTTTTATGAATTTGAAAAACATGGACTCACCGAGAACGATCTCCAGATATTGCGCGCCATCTGCCATGACATCAACTCTGTTGAGATCGCCCCACATCTCAATATCAAACCGCGCAGCGTTCGCAACCGTCGCGAACGAGCAATTAATAAGGCGCGCGAGGTACTTACCGAACGAGACGATCTACAAACATGAACACATATTCAACGATCGGGCAGGTCGTCGTATCCGGCATTTCCTGGCATGAGCAGCGCATCAATACGTCCGTCATCACGCCATTTCACTTTGGGTAAAAGTTTGGGCGGAGTTCCGATCTTGCCAGCAGCATCCATGATTGCATCAACCGACGAATGCGCCGCCAGAAACTCAAGATTGGCGGTCGTTGGTGGCAACATCAGTAGCTCACCGGAATGCGCACGATCCAGAGCATCACTTGGTGTGACCCACAAGCTGTCAACGGTTTCCTTGTCGTCGTGCAGAGGTGTTTGATCATCGGGCATTGCCACGACGAAAAAACGAGTATCAAATCGACGAACTTCGCCATAAGGCGTCACCCAATGAGCGACCCACAACAACTCTTCGGTTTGGGCAACAAGATTCTCGGTGGTCAACACACTGGTCATACTGCGTTCGCCAGCATGAACGGTGTGGCGGTAGGTCGTAAAACGCTCGTGCGACACCGGGTCATCAAAACGTACGGTCACACCCGTTGAAGTTCGGGCTAACAATACGCCAGCCTCTTCGAAGCATTCGCGGATTGCCGCGATTTCATACGACGAATCTTCTGCATCAACTGCGCCACCAGGGAAGACATACATTCCTCCGGCGAAAGCGGCCTTGGTTGTACGACGCATCATGAAAACTTCAACGCCTGTTACATCAGACTCGCGCAGCAACATCACTGTTGCAGCCGGCCTTATTGCAACACTTGCAGGATCAAAATCAGAATTCTGAGACAAGGTCAGTCCAACTCGCCACGAGGTTCTTCGGCATCGGTGTCAATGAAATCTCCCGACGTAAATCCACCTTGCTGCCGCCCTTGCGAAGAACTACTGCCAAAACCAGTCGAGAAGAACATGCCGCCCTTCTTGGCCCGACGCATGAGGTACGTACGGAAGAAGGCGCGGGTTACTGGGAACAACATCAGGAGACCGAAAACATCTGACAAGAAACCAGGTGTTAGTAGCAAGGCACCCGCTCCCAAAATGAGGACGCCATCGATCATTTCTTTGGTCGGAATTTTTCCCTGAGCCACTGCTTCGTTAAAACGGCGCCACACGCGAAGGCCTTCGCGTTTGACCAGCCAACTGCCGATGAAACCAACGGCGATCATGAGGCCTAAAGTGTTGAAAAAGCCGATGGCCCCGCTCATCTGGATGATGGTGTAGAGCTCGGCTATTGGGGCCACGATGAACAGCAAGAACAAGATCACGCACTCACCCTAGTCAGCGAGTGACGACAAGAGATAGCGTCGCTATTAATGACTTCTCGTCCACCCAGCGTTGATTCTTTGGCACGATCGCTCGCCCACATCGGATTGCCTCATCCGTTGCTGGTTGATGCTGCTCGTCAAGCAATCGCTGCAGGCGACCCACAGTTGGCCGAGCAAATTGCCCATGACATTGCGCAGTGTTTACTTGTCCCGGTCATTAATGCCACAGGTGTTATCGCCCACACCAATCTGGGTCGTTCGCCCGTCGCTCATACTCAAACAGCTCGTGCGCAGAATCTTGAATTTGATCTCACTACTGGCCAACGCGGCAGTCGCCAAGCGGGCATCGGACAATTAGTCGCCCGCGCTTGTGGCGCCGAATCAGCGATGGTTGTCAATAACAATGCCGCCGCAGTCATGTTGGTGTTGGCTGCTCTTGCGAATGATCGCGATGTTGCAGTGAGCCGTGGCGAGAGTGTCGAAATTGGTGGTGGGTTTCGTGTTCCCGAAGTGATGGAACAATCGGGCGCGCGACTACTCGATGTCGGCACGACAAATCGCACGCGCCTCGCCGATTACCGCAAGGCAATTGATCGTAAGACAACTGATGTCGCACTCGTTCTTAAAGTTCATCCTTCGAATTATCGAGTTGAAGGTTTCGTTGAAGAAACTTCGGTTGATCAACTTGCAACTCTTGGAGTCACCGTCGTTTCAGACATTGGATCAGGCTTACTTGATGCCGCATGTCCTTGGCTCAGCGACGGCCCTCCGAACTGGCTGATCGGTGAACCTGCGGTCAAACAAACTTTGGCAGCAGGTGCTGACCTTGTCACCTTCAGCGGTGACAAATTGATGGGTGGAGCACAGTCGGGTTTCATTGTTGGTCGCGCCGATCTAGTGCAAGCGTGCGCCGCACACCCTCTTGCTCGTGCGTTACGGCCCGGTGGTTTGGTTCTCGCTTCACTTCACAACACATTGATGTCATATCTCGCTCGGACCGCTCAAAAGGACATTCCCTTTTGGCGAATGGCTACAACAAGTGTTGGCGACTTACGCAACCGCGCTCAAGCAATTGTTCAACACTCTGGTGTTGGCAAAGTGGTTGACTGCGATTCGCTCCCTGGGGCGGGCAGTGCGCCAGGTGTCACGATCAAATCGGCTGGTCTGTCCATAGAAGGCGATCATCTTGTTGCACTGCGTCGTTTCCAGCCGCCCATCATCGCGCGCGTAAAAGATCACACGACCATGCTTGATCTACGAACAGTTGACCCAACCGATGATGCAGTGTTGATCGAGGCACTTCAGAAAATCACTTGACATGCGCATCATCGCTACAGCCGGACATGTCGATCACGGCAAATCAACATTGATTCGCCGACTCACTGGCATTAATCCTGATCGCTGGATCGAAGAACAAGAACGCGGACTCACCATCGATCTTGGTTTTGCACACATGCAGTTGCCAACCGGTGAAAACATCGCATTCATTGACGTTCCTGGTCACACCAAATTCATCGGCAATATGTTGGCCGGTGTTGGGGGAATAAACGCCTGCATCTTGGTGGTCGACGGCCACGAGGGTTGGAAGCCACAGACCGAAGAGCATTTGCGCATCATGCAACTTGTTGGGGTCACCCACGGAATCATTGCCCTCACAAAAATTGATCTCTGCGATGCTGATGATCGCGAACTTGCAATAATGGATATCGCCGATCATGTTGCCGAAACTTTTTTGCAGGATGCACCGATTCTGCAATTGAGCGCGACAACTGGCGAAGGACTCGATAACTTCATCTCTGCGCTCAATGCACTCGCGATTACAAGCAATCCTTCAATTGATCATCAGCGACCACGCCTCTTCATTGACCGAGTATTCGCCGCTAAAGGAAGCGGCACTGTTGTGACCGGAACCTTGACCGATGGTTCATTTGCTATTGGCGACAATGTGCTCATCACGCCATTGGCCCGCGAGGCCAAGATTCGCGGAATTCAAACTTTGGGCCAAGCCGTCGAGATGATTGAACCTGGTCACCGCGTGGCTCTCAACCTGTCGGGCATTGATCACTCAGAGATCATTCGCGGTAATGTGGTCATTCACGAAAATAAATGGCATCTTTCCGACCGCGTTGATGCATCGCTCCAAGTGCTTGATTCATTGAAACATGTCGTATCACGCCGTGGCGCTTTCACCGTTCACGTTGGTTCGGACGAAATACCGACACGCGTACGAGTGCTTGGACCTGAATCGATTGCACCAGGCCACGAAGGTCTGGTGCGATTGCACCTTTCACGAGCAGTGCCATTACTGCCAGGCGATCGTTATGTGTTGCGTGAAAGCGGACGTTCAGAAACTGTTGGCGGTGGCGAAATTCTTGATGTCGCACCGAAGTTGCCCGCGTCTCGAGCCCGACCGTCGCGTTCTGTTGATCGTGTCGTAAACGAACACAGTTGGATCACCGCGAGTTCACTCTCACTTCTCACTGGAGAAAAACGAGAAGCACAATTCGGTGAATGGATTGTGGATCCCGATGTTCTTGCCACGACCATCGCCGCTATTGAGTCACAGATCACAAAATCAGATGACGCCGGAATCGATCTTCTTGAGTTCAACGAACGTGAGCGTTTGGTTGTCGCGACTCTCCCTCAAGTGTCAATAGTTCATGGTCGAGTTACCTTGGTAGGAGTTCATGATCCCCTTCTTGATCACCCCATTATTGAGCAATTGAAATCTGACGGTTGCGCTCCTCGCTCACCACTTGGCATCACGCCGCCAGAGTTACGACGCCTCGCCAAGGCTGGGCTGCTATTCGAACGCGAAGGTGAATGGTTTCATGTTTCGGCTCTTGAAACCGCAAAAACAATTGCGTCACAACTTCTACACAACAATCCTGAAGGTTTCACCATGTCACAATTTCGCGAAGCGCTTGGGGTCACTCGCAAACACGCGGTTCCGTTAGCCGGCGAACTTGATGCTCGGGCCATGACTCGACGACGGGGTGACGTACGTATTGCTGGGCCAAAACTCTGAACTCAGTGCCTCGACTAGTAACTAGTCACCTCTTCTTAAAGTCCTTTACTGAGATTTAAAGGCCTTCATGATCTGTTCAACCCCAGCACTTAACTCGGCAGGGATCACCCAGATCTTGCTTGCCGTTCCATTGGCAATTGCAGGAAGTTGTTGCAGGTACTGATACGCCAAAACCTTCTCATCGGGATCTGCCGCATGTACGGCATCAAAAACCAACTTGATTGCCGCTGCTTCACCATTTGCGCGCAGAACGGCAGCCTGTGCGTCACCCTCTGCCCGCAGAATCTCCGCCTGACGTGCACCTTCAGCGGTGAGAATCTGACTTTGCTTTTCGCCCTCTGCGGTGAGAATTGCAGCACGCTTGTCACGTTCGGCGCGCATCTGCTTTTCCATTGACTCTTGAACACTTGGAGGAGGATCAATCGCTTTGATTTCAACACGATTAACGCGTACACCCCACTTACCTGTTGCATCGTCAAGGACGCCACGAAGTGCAGCATTAATTGAGTCACGCGAAGTTAGTGCCGCCTCTAAATCAAGCCCACCAACAACGTTGCGTAACGTTGTCACCGTCAACTGCTCAATTCCCTGAATGAAATTTTCAATCTCATACATCGCTGACTTGGGGTCAGTCACCTGAAAATAGATCACCGTGTCAATCGAAACAACCAAGTTGTCTTCAGTAATTACTGGTTGAGGCGGAAAGGACACAACCCTTTCACGCATATCAAGCAAGGGTCGTAATCGATCAATAAACGGAATGATGATCACGAGGCCAGCACCAAGTGATCGGTGATAACGCCCTAATCTCTCGACTATTCCTGCACTTGCTTGCGGAACAATCCTGATTGCTCTGGATAGAACAACGCCAAAGATGAGTATTAAAAAAGCCAAAACTCCATAAGAAACCATATTTAACTAACCTTTCGTTTTACTACCGCGGTTGCACCTTCAATGGCCACTACTTCAACGCGAGTGCCATTTTCAATATCATCGTTAAAGCTTCGAGCGCTCCATGTTTCACCACTGAGCTTTACCAAGCCCTCATTCTCAGTCACCGGAGTTAAAGCGATTGCTGGCGCCCCGATCAACGCCTCAACGTTGGTCGCATGATCGGCAGGCTTCTTCTTCAAATGCTTGAGGGCAACAGGTCTTAAAAACAGAAGAGAACCCACTGCCCCAACGCCAAAGACGACTCCTTGGACAACCACATCAAATCCAGCAGCACTAGCTCCGGCGGCTAGAAGGGCGGAGAATGCGAGTGAGGCGAAGAGGAGATCAACAGTGAGCATCTCTACTACAAGCAAGACGCCGGCGGCGCCAAACCACATCCACAACGGCATCGGCTGCTCCTTTTCGATTAAGTGAGAAGAAATCTTCTGCCTTTTAATCTACCCCTACCCACGTACGGCGCGCCATGCAGGTGCTCATCGTTTGCGGCGGGATGATCGCCAGATCGCAATGATCACGGACGTCTTATGCGAGAAGTCCAGGCAGTCGTAGGTGTTCAAACGTTATAGATGTACCGAAAAGTCAGATTGATACGCGGAGCCACGAACTTCTTGGTCTTTGGAATGTCATGCATCCAACACGCCTGCGACAATCCACTCATCACGAGCAGCGAACCTGATGTTAAAGAAATCTGCCGCAATTCTTTGTTCTCACGATGCCGCAGACGAAAGTTGCGTTCTCCACCAAAACTCACTGATGCAATGACCGGCTCTGACCCAAGTTCGGGTTCGTCATCTGCGTGCAGACCCATCGAGTCCTGACCATCGCGATACAGATTGACCAACACCGAGTTGAATTTCGCCGATGCCGCATCTTCGCAGCGGCGCTTAATCTCCAGCAAAGTTGGAGTCATTGGTCGAGGATCAAGTGTGATTCCCGAATACGAATACGCCAAGTCTCCATACCAACATGCCAATCGTGGCTGGGGAACTTCTTTGCCAAACAAAATGATGTTGCGCGCTTCCCATGGAGTCTCATCCATGATGTTGCGAAACATGCGCTCGCTGTCCCCTGATCCAAAAAATCCCGGACGATAAAACGCACTGCCGTCGAAAGGCAATAGTTCTTGCGGTTGCACGAGTGGCTCGTCAAAAAGGCTCATACGGTCACCAATTTTTAGGGCATGGGCAGGTCGGCAAATTGCGATTCAATAATTGAGCGATCTTCAAGATCGCTGATTCCGGCAATCAATTGCACCGTCACCATGTACACATCGCCATAGCGTTCATCATCGGCATTCAACAATGCCCGCGAATATCCCTCATGCAGTGAAGCGATCAACCAATCATCAACTGCGTTTTCAATTGCTCGCGCGATTGCCGATTCAATCAACGTCACGGCATCTTCGGCCATACCATTCACGGTGAGCGCTCGAGCGACTTGCCAATCACCAATCAACAAATTCATGGCGTTGCCAATGGGCTCCCAAAGCGCACGCGAAGCCAGTGCTTCACATAATGCTCGATACGCGTCTTCTTCAGAAAGCTCGCTGCGATCAAGAATGTCAGAAGCGTTGTTGTAAGCGCTGATCGCCAACATGCGCCGCGTTTGCTCTGAATCACTCATCGCGAATTCGCTAGTTTTCTTCAGTTGTCGCGGCTTCTTTGGGTCGACGTTCGCGATAATCACGCGCTCCACCTTCTTCAGGCTCGACCTGCAAAACAATTCCGTCAATGGCCACGACTCGCGCCATTTCGCCACTCTTCACTGGAGTTGCGCGGTTTGTGCGGGCCTTCCAACGGGCTGGCCCGATTTGTACAGCGCCGTCAGGACTGATGTCCGAGACCGCCATACCGACTTCGCCAATTAGACGCTCGCGCCCAACTGTGGGAGTCGCAAAACGTGTCCGGGTCATGCTGGGCATACCCGAAATAAAAGTCAGAGCAATACCACCAATACCTACCAACAAACTCAACCACGACACTTGCAGCGAATGCTGATCAACGACGGGAAACAGGAAGATTGATGAAACCGCGAATCCAACCAGACCAACGCCAGTCCAAAATCTTGGAACGCCGACTTGCACATCAACCGAGAACGCAAGCATTGAGGCGAACATCAAGATGAGCGCCCAGTTGCGTTCGGGCAGTTCGCCAAGACCGTAGAAAGAAAGCATCAACAGGACTCCGCCAACAACGCCCGCCACGCCAATACCAGCAGTGAAGAATTCAAAGATCAGCAGCGCAAGGCCCATGATCAAGAACAGGTAGGCAACCGGCGGGCTAGCTGACGTGTGCAACATCTGTGCCCACAATCCAAGTTTGTGGAAACGAACTGTAGTGATGTCATTTGAAACGTTGCCGTCATCATTGAGGGTTTCAACGGCGGTATCAAGCGTGACACCATCAATGAGTAGTCCATCAAGCGCGTACACCATGTTACGAATGGTGGGTGCACCTTCATCGCTGATTTCAAGTTTCAATGCTCCAGCGCGGCGAGCATCTTGGAAGCCGAGGGTTTCGGTGCGCAACTGATCGGTTGCTTCACCAAAGTCGACATCGTCGACAAGCGGTGTACCCGACTTGCCGATACGAGTGCCAGGTGCCATTCCGGTGGCATCGGCTGCTGACAAAAGTTGGGCACCAAGACCAGTGGCTTTCGAACCAGAAGGTCCGACCCAAATCGCCACTGGAACAGTTGCGTCGGCGATGCGGTTATACAGATCGCGCATTTCATCGCGACCCACTAACGATGCCTTTGAGTTGATCTGCAGAATCAGAGCTTGGGCGCCGTTGGTTTCAGCATCAGAGATCGCGTTGTTAATCGCGTCAACGATGATGTTGTCGATGAGGCCCGACACTTGCAGCACGTCAACTGGCGCCAAACCAGTCGCCGTGACTTCGGCGCTTGTAGTGACCGCCTCTTGAGTGGGCGGTTCAGTGCCCGATGACGCATATGCCACATCAATAAAGCCGAGCACGGAGCCGACGGCAATGAAGAGGATGGCTAGTCTGCGCACGAGTGTCTCCGAAAAAGAAAAATATTGACCCACTGTTCACCATGTCGCGGATGCTGGTGGTGGCCGGCAAGGGTGGTGTCGGCAAGACAACCGTAACGGCTGCGATGGCACGCGCCTCAGCCGATCTCGGACTTCGGGTACTGGTTGTGACGCTTAACTCGCGGCAAGGTTTAAGTGAATTACTCGGCGGCATACCGTCCGACGGGTCTGACTACGAGGGCACGACCATTTTGAACGGGCTTGGCCCCCAAAAGACCGGATCGATTCTGTTGCGCTCATTGACTGCCAGTGACGCCCTTCAGGACTACTTGGGCACCCAGGGTCTGGCCCGTTTGGCCAAACGCCTGGTCTCAACTGGGGTCGTGGACGTGGTCGCCAGCGCTGCCCCGGGCATCGATGACCTTTTGGTCTTGGGCAAACTCAAACATTTGGTTGGTATCGCCGGCCCAGAAGGCGACCATGACCTGATCATCGTTGACGGCCCCGCCGCTGGACATGCCATGTCCTTCTTGCAGTCCCCAGCGGCCATGGCCAAGACGATCAGCGGGGGCCCATTGCATTCGCAAGCCAACGAAGTTCTGGCAATGTTGCACGACCCCGAAAAGTGTCGCGTGATCATGGTGACCCTGCCCGAGACGACACCTGTCAACGAACTTGTTGAGACCACCGCCCTGCTCACAGAAACAGTTGGGGTTCATTTCGGACCTGTTGTGATCAACGGAGTGGATCAGGCTCCTGACATCACTGCCCTCGTGGCGAAGGATCAATTGCCCGAAGGTGAACTTGGTGATGCGGCGCGCTACCGAGCATCACGATGCGCGATGCATGCCCACGCCGTTGAACGAGTGAATCAACTTGTTGCGACTGGATCAATTTCGTTGCCACATATTGCCAGTGCTGGTTTGTCAGCGGGCGACATAAAAACTTTGGCGAAAGTTTTGCTTGCAGAAGTAAGCACACAATCATGAGTAAGAAGAATTTCCGCGACGTCATTTCAACTTCGCGCATCGTGGTCTGTTGTGGTTCGGGTGGAGTTGGCAAAACAACTACTGCTGCCGCGTTGGCAATGCAAGCCGCCGAAATTGGTCGACGAGTTGTGTTGATCACGATTGATCCGGCAAAGCGTTTGGCCGATGCACTTGGGCTATCCGACTTAAGCAATGAACCTTCGCGCGTGCAACACGAATGTTCTGGTGAACTGTGGGCCATGATGCTCGATGCGCGCGCCACATTTGATGAAGTGATTCGCCGACAGTCGCGAAATAAGCAACAAGAACAGGCGATTTTGACGAATCCGTTCTATAGCAATATTGCGAGTCGTCTATCGGGCAGTCAGGAATACATGGCAGCCGAGAAACTGTATGAGCTATTCAACGACGATCAATTTGATCTCGTGATCGTTGATACTCCCCCAACTCGTGAGGCTCTTGATTTTCTCGAGGCTCCGCAAAAGCTCATGAACTTTCTTGACCACCGCGTGTATCGCTGGTTAGTGATGCCTGCCCGCGGTGGACTGCGAGTTTTGAATTTTGCCGCCCAACCAATTTTAAAAACAATCGGTCGCGTCATTGGAGCCGATGTGTTGGCCGATGCCATCAACTTCTTTCAAGCCTTTGAAGGAATTGAAGAAGGCTTTCGTCAGCGTGCACTTGCCGTCCAGACTTTGTTGAAATCACAGGACAGCAAATATGTGGTGGTCGCTTCGGCGCATGACGACACCATTCGCGAAGCGATCTTTTTCACCGATGAACTGGCGCGAGTTGGCACCCCCGTGACCGGATTGATCATCAACCGCCTGCAGCCAAAATTTGGCAAGGGCTCCGCGACTGCCTCAATCACCGCAGCGCGAAAGGCCGACAAGGAGGGCGACACTGATCTGGCCGCACTCCACCGCAATATGGCTCACCTGCGCCACATCGTGCAGGCCGAAGAAGCCACCTTGAAACCCCTACTCGACGCCGTCGGGTCGGCCCTGGTGGTGAAACTCGATCAGCGTGCCCAAGACATTCATGATCTTGATGCCATCGCCGATTTGGGGCGGGATCTCGTCGCCGCCACCGCCACGAGGTAGCGTTTCATTCGTGCATGTGATCCTCGCTACCGATGCTGACTGGCTAGTCGACGAAGTCGTCGCCGCCCTTGGCGGACCCGAAACAACCTTCACCCATTGTCGCGATGGACGCGCCGTCGTCGAAGTGGTCAAGGCCCGCACCCCCGATCTAGTGATTCTCGATATGCAGATCGGCACCATGGGTGGCATCGCAGTCACCATGGATCTTCGTCTTGATGAAAGTGGCGGCACATTGCCCCATGTTCAGATCTTGATGTTACTCGATCGTCAAGCCGATGTGCACATGGCTCGTCGCAGTGGCGCCGATGGCTGGCTCGTCAAGCCCCTTGATGCACTGCGTCTTCGCCGTGCGAGCAAGGCCATCGCTGCCGGAGGTTGCTTCGCTGAAGGAATACCCGCAGTTGACGAACCGGCCGGTGAAGAAGTAGTTGAAGAAGCCGCTACTGCAGAAGTTGAAGTCGCAACTGCCAACTGATTACGGGTATGCAATCCCCAACAGTGCGTGCGTATTGGGTCCTGCAATTCCGTCAACAGGAATATTCTGCGAAAACTGGAAGTTCATCACCGCGCGAATGGTGTTTGGGCCGTACGAACCATCGGCCGAATCTTCAAGAAAACCAACGTTGATTAAGGCCTCTTGTAATGCAGCCACTCGAGGACCAGTATCTCCGTAAAGTAATTGGTCTGCCGCGCTTTCGGGGCGATATCCCTTATTGGTTTCATCACAGGGGTAACCCGCAACCGCAATTTGAAGTGAGGTGAAGATAAAACTCTCTCTTGTTATTGCGCCTTCGGGTTCTGGCCCATACCCATCGGGAACCGAATAGCAATACACATAGATCGGGTCGTACATTTTCCAGGCGTTGTCTTCAATGTGAAACGGAGTGACGCCTTCACATTCACCACAGTCGGGATAGTTCTGTGTGATCATCCAATCGCCTATGCATTCAAGGACGGCGAGACCTTCAATGGTCTGTCCAATCGGATTCGTCTCATTGGGATCAACCGCCGACATCAAACACTCAGGTCGGAGATCGACTGGCGATGATGGTGTTGGCATCTCCACCGAAGTGGTTGATACTTCGGTGATCGGCACCTCTGAAACCGGAGTCGAGTCTTCAATAACTGTGCTCGTTGTGCTGCCACACCCAGCCAAGAGGCTGACTAACACTGCACCGACACCGAGCCTTCGCACCATGTGCTGTTTCATCTTTGCCCCCGTTTTCCGCTTGAGGTCAGAGTAAACGAAGCCAGGTAGGCGGTGGTCACCAAAAGCCGGTTGTGCAGTTAGGGGAAACTGCCGAGTCCCTATAGGCTCGTTTCCTGCACCATCGGGGTGTAGCGCAGCTTGGCTAGCGCGCCACGTTCGGGACGTGGAGGCCGGAGGTTCAAATCCTCTCACCCCGACCAGCACACATCCCCCGCTTCGGCGGGGGATGTGCCATTTGCCGGCTCATTTCGCTCTACGGTGATCCCGTGGATATTGCGCAACTTCAAGATGTCATCGAACGTACCTACGGCGATCGCGATCGTGCTCGCGGTGTGCCCTCAACTGTTGCCTGGTTGGCCGAAGAAATCGGTGAATTAGCTCAGGCCGTGCGCAAAGGAACCAAGGCTCAACAAGAACATGAATTTGGCGATGTGTTGGCCTGGGTGGCAACGCTTGCCAATCAAATGGGCGTCGACTTATCTGCGTGTGTTGAGCGTTATGCCAACGGATGTCCGCGCTGCGCGGCTCTCCCCTGTGCTTGCTAACTGATCTTTAGAGAAACAGTTCAGCGATCTGTACTGCGTTTAATGCAGCACCCTTGCGCAAGTTGTCGTTGCTCACAAAGAGCACCAAGCCACGACCGTCTTCGAGCGACAAGTCTTGGCGAATACGTCCAACAAAGCTCGGGTCTTTGCCAGCAGCTTCAAGCGGTGTCGGTACATCGGTGAACACAACACCAGGTGCTGACGACAACAACTCTTTGGCACGGGCCACTGAAATCGGTCGATCAAATTCTGCGTTGATACTCAATGAGTGACCGGTGTACACCGGAACGCGCACACAGGTACCCGAAACTCGCAAGTTCGGAATCGCCAAAATCTTGCGACTTTCATTGCGTAATTTTTGTTCTTCGTCAGTCTCAAATGAATCGTCATCGGTGTACTTACCGGCGAATGGCAACACGTTGAACGCGATCGGCTTCGTGAACTTGGTTGGTACCGGATAGATAACCGCTTCACCGTCGTACGTGAGTTCACGGGCATTATCGGCAACTTCGCGCGACTGCTTATCTAGTTCATCAACGCCGGCGAGTCCGCCACCCGACACTGCTTGATACGTGCTCACGATCAAACGATTGAGACCAGCCTCGGCGTGCAACGCTTTCAACACGGGCATCGCGGCCATCGTGGTGCAGTTGGGGTTCGCAATGATTCCCTTTGGTGCATTGCGAATTTCTTCAGGGTTCACTTCGCTCACCACGAGCGGCACATCGGGATCCATACGCCAAGCCGACGAATTGTCAATCACAATCACGCCAGCCGCAGCAAAGCGCGGGGCGAGTTCACGAGACGATGTTGCACCAGATGAAAACAGTGCGATGTCTAAACCAGACGGATCGGCGGTTGCCGCATCTTCAACGGTGATTTCGCCACCCTTCCACGGAAGGGTTGTTCCGGCCGAACGGGCCGAAGCAAAAAATCGAATCTCATCAATCGGGAAATTGCGCTCGGCCAACAGGGTGCGCATCACGCTTCCTACTTGACCGGTTGCTCCTACTACTCCAATACGCATAATGCGCAAGGCTAACGGAAAGGTCACGCCGCCCGACGGGCAATTAACCACCAGTGACTGCCATGCACGCCAATAAAGGTGCACTGCGGAATTCCTTCAACTCCACCGATGCGACGGCGATGACTAAACCACAGCGTGGGGTTCAGTAAATCAATGTTCTTTTTCTCGAGATGCTCAAGCACCACTTTGGGAGCCAAGCGATTGGCTTGCCAACCGAGACGCGTTGACCAGCGTTGCCGAGCCAACCATGCCCCAATTGTGGGCACGCGCCACAAGGACCGCGTGATGACGCCCGCCGGAAATAGCAATGCGTCTGTGGCAACCCAGGTGCGGTAATTCAGTAACACATAGCCACCCGGCTTAACAACGCGTAAAGCTTCTTCGGTTAAGGCCAATGCGTCAGCACTTTCGCAATGTTGCAAGGTGATGTAACTGAACACCATGTCGGCTGACGCGTCGGGAAGGGCCAAGGTTTTGCCGTCGGCGACATGTGAGGTCGACAAACGTTCAGGGACACCAAACTTGCCGACAATCTCGCGACAACGTTCAAGAAAGGCTGCATCAAGATCACACGCCACAACTGACTTGAATCGCTGAGTGAAACCCGCAGTCATACGACCAATGCCAGCACCGATTTCAACTAATGATCGCTGCACATTGTCTTCGGGCAAAAAACCGAAATACTGCAAATAAGCGCCAACCTCTTGCTCGCCCGAATTCACAAATTCAGCAAGCGTCAGTTGCTGGCCGGTTTCGTTGTTAAAAACCCAGCCGGTGTCGCGGACAACACTTTCGCCATCACCTTGTGTTTCAGATGCACGACCGGCCGCATTCCACGGCACATGTTGGCGACGACGAGCGCGAGACACGAATTATTTCCGCTCGGGCAACGGAGCGCTGTATGACTGGCCGCTGTCGAGACCAAAAGCAGTGTGCAATGAACGGGCGGCCTTTTCAAGATCGGCCGCAGCAACAACAACCGAAATACGAATGGTTGACGTTGAGATCATTTCAATGTTCACATCGTTGTCAGCAAGTGTGCGGAACATCTTGGCGGCAATGCCGGGGCTGGTCTTCATACCCGCACCGACCAATGAAATCTTGGCAATTGAATCGTCTTGTGCAATGCCAGCAGCGCCAATTTCTTTGGCAACAGACTCAACGATTCCTTGAGCGACCTTCATGTCGGCCTTGGGTACCGTGAAACTGATATCGGTGTTGCCATCAGTTGACGTGTTCTGCACGATCATGTCGACATTCACATTTGACTCGGCAAGTTGTTCAAACAGCGATGCTGAGATGCCGGGACGATCGGGCACCTTACGTACAGTGACTTTGGCTTCGCTGACATCGGTGACAACACCAGAGATAATGGGATCTTCCATCGAAGGCTCCTGACTAGTGACCCAAGTGCCGGGTTCCCAGGTGAAACTGGAACGCACTTGAATCGGGACATTGTGATTACGAGCAAATTCAACTGAGCGCAGTGCAAGTACCTTGCTACCAGCGCCAGCCATTTCGAGCATTTCATCAAAGTTGATGTGTTGCAGTTTGCGAGCCTGCGGAACAATGCGCGGGTCAGCACTAAACACGCCCGTGACATCGGTGTAAATCTCGCAACTGTCGGCGTCAAGCGCCGCTGCAAGAGCAACTGCTGTGGTATCTGATCCACCACGACCAAGAGTGGTGATTTCTTTGTCGGTGCTCACACCTTGAAAGCCGGCGACAACACACACTTTGCCTTGGGCCAGTGCCTCACGCACACGATCGCCCTTCACTTCAAGAATCTTGGCCTTGGTGTGCACGGTGTCAGTAATGATGCCGACTTGACTGCCCGTGAAACTGATGGCGTCAATACCGACTCCGGCCAAAGCCATACATACAAGAGTCATCGAGATGCGCTCGCCTGTGGTGAGCAACATGTCAAGTTCGCGATCGGGCTGGACAGATGAGACATCGTTGGCGAGCTTGATTAAGTTGTCGGTCGACTTACCCATGGCCGACACCACGACCACAACATCGTTGCCGTGGCGCTTGGTGAAGGCCACATGTTCGGCCACGGCACGGATACGTTCAGGGTCGGCTACCGAAGTGCCTCCGTATTTTTGGACAATGAGTGCCACAAGGGTTTCAGGCTACCTGCCCACGGCCCTCAGTTCAGGTTGTTTACTTAACGATCACCATTCTTGACCTGCAGGGCAGGCCTCTGCCCCGTTAGCCTTCCCCAACTATGGGAACAGCAAAACGTGAACGTAAGAAAATGAACCGCGAGATGGGCAGGCAGGCTCACGAGACCGCTGCTAAGCGCCAGAAAACCACCAAGACGACGATCCGCATTGTCGGAGCCATCGTCATCATCTTGGCCTTGTTCTTCGGCATCGCATTTTTGACCGACGATGATGAGAAGTCAACCGACACCGCCGCTCCAGTGTCGACTGCAGTGGACGCATATGCAAGCACCACAGTTGCTGGCGACGCGACGAACACAGTGCCAGGCGACACCACCACACCTTCAGATTTCGTGTACGGAACTACTGAGTGCCCGCCAGTCGAAGGTGCCGCCACTCAAACACAAGAATTCGGCGATTCATTTGCACAATGTATCGACCCAACCAAGACCTACACCGCAGTGGTGACGACCAACATGGGCACGTACTCGGCAGTGCTTGACGCAGCTAAGGCTCCTGGCACCGTCAATAACTTTGTGAGCCTTGCTCGCAACAAGTACTTCGATGGCACCACATGTCACCGCGCCATCCCGGGCTTCATGATTCAGTGTGGTGACCCCACGGCAACTGGTTCAGGTGGACCTGGTTACAAGTTTGCTGATGAATTGCCGGACTCTGGTGAATACAAGATTGGCTCGTTGGCCATGGCGAACTCGGGCCCAAATACCAATGGCAGTCAGTTCTTTGTGATCAGTGGCGATCAGGGTGTTTCATTGCCGCCGAATTACACCTTGTTTGGTCAAGTCACTGAAGGTCTTGACACCACCGTTGTTGCACTTGATGCTGCTGGCAACCCTTCTTCAAACGGTGTTCCGCCACTCAAAGAAATCAAGATCGAATCGATCACCATTACCGAAAGCTGAATAAGCACTTCTTCTTGGTACTGAATTCTAGATACCAAAAATCCCCCCGAGTTTCTGGTGAGGATTCTTCTTCATTATGAAGAATTATCCTCACCAGTTTCCCAGGGAGATTTTGTTGTAACTACTGCGTTACTTAGCTGAACTAGCCCGCTGCGTCCATCTTGAGTCCATTTGGCGATCACTATTTCCCGAGTGCATGGATCTTTGATCCGAACTTTACGCCCGTGTCCCCCGACGAATGATCAATGAGCCCAACGAATCATCAATGAGGTAGCTCACCGAATTTTTCGTTGGGACCAACTTCTTCCCATTCGTGTCCGCGTCGGATCAAAGCAGATGACGACGGCAAGAACACCAACGGCACATTGGCCAGTTTCTTTGCTCGGGCATGACGATCAACGGTGACCGTTTCAGATTGGGCAACTATCGCCATACCGGTTAACAGTCCAAGACCAAGCGCAAGCGCGCCACCACGCGGGTCAATCATCGGATCACAAAAAGCCGAGGCTGAAGCACCGACGCCAACAACTAAGCCGCCTTCTTTCAATACGTGTTGCACTGCTTCCCACACCGCAGTTTCCTTCAGAACACTGCGCATGTGAATGGGGTTGTCGCCGACAAACCACACCGCATCGGCCTTGCGAACGATTTTGATGGCGTCTTTGTCTTCTGCCTCGTTACGACGCATCACCATCAAGGCTTCAACTTCAACACCCAATCGTGCAGCCCAGGCATTGGCAGCACTCACCAATACCTCTGGCTGCTCAAATGCATCGGCGGTCGGCAAGACCACAACCTTCTTCGCCTTCACTTCCTTCAACAGGCGCTCGTCGAGTTCGTCGTGAAGGCCAAATGCGCCTCCGCCTTGCAGTGCAATAATTCCAGTCATGTCTCGAGCGTACGCCGTGACGACGTCTCAGTAGAGCGCTTTAGACAGTTTCAAGCAAATGTTCTTCAAGCGCCAACCAATGTTGATCTTCAACACCAATCGTTGAGCAGTAGTCACGAATCGTTCCGTGGGTTTCACGAATGTCAGCCAAAAGTCCCTTGATCGAATCTGGGTGGGCCGACATCAGTACTGGCGGCATGGTGGCAAAACGTTCTGCAAACTCCGGAGAAACAACTTTGGCCCATTCGCGAGTTTTTTCACCAGCAAGTTCGCTCATCGCATAGTCGGCGTACACAATTTCGTCGGGCACTCCGAGGCCCGATAGCAAGAGTGCTGCGAGCAGTCCGGTGCGATCTTTGCCGGCAGCGCAATGAAACACTACTGGACCACTTTCTTGATCACTCAAGATGCGCAAGGCCTCTCCCAATAGATGACCTCCCTGCTGCAACATCAAGTGATATTTCGCACGCAAAAATTCGGCTTGCTCGCCCTTCCAGTCGTGCGCCTCGTTCATATCCCACGTGCGATCAATGATCGATAGATGGTGAAACTCAACGTCGTATTGATCAACCGGAAACGTACCGCGTTCAGACAACTCTTCGGTGGTGCGTAGATCAATGACTGTTCGCAATGCGAATGGGCGCAGTGCCTCAACATCTTCTGGGGTCAATCGATACAGCCCATCAGCACGAAATACCTTGCGCCATACAGTGTGGCGGCCATCGTTTGTGGGGTAACCACCCACGTCACGAAAATTATGAACTGCGAACAATTCAATGAGGCGATCGGGGTGGTCAAGAAGTTCGGCAATGGCTACGGGCGTTGGGGTCACGGGCAAAGAGTACTTGCCCAAGGTGAACGCTTGGCTTTGCGATAGTTACCAGTTGGTAACTATGCTTTCCCAATCATCTTGGCCATTTGGCCCGTCTTAGGAGAATTGACATGGCTATTCAGACTGTTGGAGTTGTCGGATCAGGAATCATGGGCTCCGGCCTTGCCGAAGTCATTGCCCGCGGTGGCATGAATGTCATCGTTCGCTCACGCAGTCAGGCCACCGCTGACGCGATGGTGACATCTGTTGCCAAAGGTCTTGCCAAGCAAGTTGAAAAAGGTCGTCTAACCGAAGATGACAAGGCCGCCATTCTTGGTCGTATCACTGCGGTTTCAGAACTCAGTGCACTCGCCGATTGCGATCTTGTTGTTGAGAGTGTTGTTGAAGATCTCGACACCAAGAAGTCTTTGTTCGTCGAACTTGATCGCATTGTGAAGCCCACTGCAATCATCGCCACCAACACATCAACGTTGCCCGTCATTGAACTCGCAATGAGTACCTCACGTCCCGAGTTGGTGTGCGGTATTCACTTCTTCAACCCAGCGACTGCAATGCCGCTCGTCGAAATCGTGCGCCCACTATCGGCAAGTGATGCCACCATTGACACTGCTACCGCATTCGCCGAGACCTGTGGCAAGCAGCCAGTACAAGTAAAGGACCGCGCTGGTTTCATTGTCAACGCATTGCTCTTCCCGTATCTCAACAACGCCATTCGCATGCTCGAACAGGGCACTGCCAATATGGAAGACATCGACACCGCCATGAAGGGTGGTTGCAACTTCCCCATGGGACCGTTTGCATTGCTCGACCTCGTCGGCCTTGACACATCGCTATCAATCCTTGATGCGCTTTACAACGAGTTTCGCGACCCCAACTACGCCGCTATGCCAACGCTGCGTCGCATGGTTGCTGCGGGCAAATTAGGTCGTAAGTCGAAGGCTGGCTTCTACAGTTACTGATGTGCGAGCCGCTGATGTCATTCCTTGGGTGTTAACGCCCGACAACATCGGCGCGCTCACTCGCCCACAAATTGCATTTCCTGAATCGCAATACGACTTCAGCACTGTTCCAATGGGTGACGATGACCTTGTGGCCATTGGTGCCGATCTTGAACCATCAACTTTGATCAACGCGTATTCACATGGGCTATTTCCGATGCCGATGAGTGCCAAGAAAATTGGTTGGTGGTGCCCAGTCACGCGCGGCATCATTCCGCTTGACGGACTACATGTCTCGCGTTCATTACAGAAACATCTCAAGCGATTCAGCATTCGAGTTGATTCATGTTTCGCCCAGGTGATGAAAGCATGTGGTGATCCCAAACGACCGCACGGTTGGATCAATCTTGAATTCATTCGTGCGTATTCATACCTGCACGCCATGGGTTGGGCCCACAGCGTTGAAGTGTTTCAAGACGATCAACTCGTCGGTGGCCTTTACGGCGTACGAGTTGGAAACTTATTTGCCGGCGAAAGCATGTTCCATACCGAGACCGACGCTTCGAAAGCAGCCCTGGTTGCACTCGTAGCCTTATTGGAGGCCACTGGCATCACACTTTTTGACGTCCAGTGGACGACCCCCCACCTGACTTCGCTTGGCGCTATTGATATCCCCCGAAACGACTATCTGGCTTTGCTCGCTCAGGCGCAAAATCGCGACTCGCCCGACAGACTATGAACTATGGCTGAATCAGCAGACAAGGCAATCCGTCGTGACGAACCGTGGTTGATGCGCACCTACTCGGGGCACTCAACTGCAAAGGCGTCAAACGAGCTCTACCGCACCAACTTGGCCAAAGGTCAAACCGGTCTCTCGATCGCTTTCGACCTTCCCACCCAAACTGGATACGACCCCGACTCCCTGATGGCTACCGGCGAAGTCGGCAAAGTTGGAGTACCTGTTTCTCATCTTGGTCACATGCGCACCTTGCTCGACGGAATTCCGCCAGGTCAAATGAATACATCGATGACAATCAATGCACCGGCAGCTTGGATGCTTGCGCTGTACGTTGCTAATGCTGAAGAGCAAGGTGTTGCACGCGGTGCACTGCGTGGCACCACGCAGAACGACATCCTGAAGGAATATCTCTCGCGCGGCACTTACATTTTCCCGCCAGTGCCATCACGTCGACTCATTGTTGACATGGTCGCATGGTGTGCAAACAATGCGCCGAAGTGGAACCCCATGAATGTGTGCTCTTACCACTTGCAAGAAGTTGGCGCAACACCAGTCCAAGAGATTGCCTTCTCATTGGCCAACGCCGTTGGCATCCTTGACGCCGTTCGTGATTCTGGTCAAGTGCCGCCCGAACAGTTCAGTCAAGTCTTCGGAAGCATTTCATTTTTCGTCAACGCTGGCATTCGCTTCATTGAAGAGATCTGCAAGATGCGCGCATTCACCGAACTGTGGGACCGTATTGGTCTTGAACGTTACGGGGTTACCGATGAAAAGGCACGTCGTTTCCGCTACGGAGTTCAAGTCAACTCACTTGGCCTCACCGAAGCACAACCCGAAAACAATGTTCAGCGAATTGTGCTTGAAATGCTTTCAGTATCGTTGTCAAAAAATGCGCGTGCACGTTCGATTCAGTTGCCCGCATGGAACGAAGCTCTCGGATTGCCACGACCGTGGGACCAACAGTGGAGCCTGCGCATGCAACAAGTTTTGGCTTTTGAAACTGACTTGCTTGAATATGCTGACATCTTCGACGGTTCAACCGTGATTGAAAAGAAGACGGCCGATCTACGCGATGCGGCCTGGGCCGAGTACGAAGAAATCTTGGCACTGGGTGGCGCATTTGAATCGGTTGACACCCTAAAGGGTCGACTCGTGAAGTCGATGGCCGAACGTACCCGCCGCATTGAAAGTAGCGAGCAAATCGTTGTGGGCGTTAACAGTTACACCGAGTTCGAAGAATCACCACTTGGTGGCGAAGGCAACATCGTCAAGGTTGATCACGACGTTGAGCGTCAGATGATTGAAGATGTTGTGGCCTGGCGGGCCAGGCGCGATGAAGCCGCAGTGCAGGCAGCCCTCGCCGAATTGCGCGTTGCCGCTCAAGGTAATGACAACATCATGGAGCCCTCCATTGCGTTGGCGAAAGCCGGCGGAACAACCGGTGAATGGTCTGGTGCATTGCGTGAAGTGTTCGGTGAATTCCGCGCACCAACGGGTGTTGCGGCAGCAGTTGGCAAGCGACCAGGTGAACTCGCTGAAGTGGCCGCTTACGTACGCACGATTCCTGGTGGTCCGCCGAAGTTGCTCGTTGCCAAGCCGGGTCTTGATGGGCACTCAAGTGGCGCCGAACAAATCGCTGTTGCTGCTCGCGACGCTGGCATGGAAGTTGTGTACTCAGGTATCCGTCTGACCCCTGAACAAATCGCGGCAAGTGCTCGCGATGAAGACCCCGATGTCATTGGCTTGTCAATTCTGTCGGGTTCACATATGGCGCTTGTGCCTGCAGTGATTGCTGAACTGAAAAAAGAAGGCGTTGACATTCCAGTTGTTGTCGGTGGAATCATCCCTGAAGAAGACCGACCGGTGTTACTAGCAGCAGGCGTTATTGCGGTCTACACACCAAAAGATTTTCGGTTGAGCGACATCATGCGCGACATTGCCGAAATTGCTGCGGCCAACCGCAAGTAATTTCTTCAGTTTTCAGACAGCCGCAGGTGATTGCGAGTCAATCCAACGTTCAAGCGTCGGGCCACTCTCAAAGCTTGTGATCAGTGCATAGCGCGGATGATTGTGGTTGTGCACCACGACATGCCAGAGACGCTGAGTGTCAACAACAAAACGTGAACCTCGATGTAGAGGCACTCGGCGTTCGGTTGAACGATCAGGCAACCCGTCAGCATCATTGTCCATCAACAACATGTAACTGTCGGGTTGGTCAGTGAGCTCAATCCATGAACGTACCACCCAACCTTCGTTGTCGGGATTGAAGCGGTTGTTATCGTCACGATGGAACGAACGAATCGCTACATCGCGATCTTGCGGTTCGAGTTTGATGATGCGTACTCGCCCAAAGTTGGCACCAATAGCATCAACATATTTCTTAATCGTCGGAGCCTTCGCAGCGTTTGATGTCCAGAGCGCGTCTTTGTCGGTCTTGCCCTTATCCCAAAAACCGCGGCAGTCAAGTTCGCCATCGGCCGATGCGAGCGGTGCGAAGTTGGTGTCGCCACCGCTCTTCCAATCCATGTACTCAAGCGATTCCCACTCGTTGCTTGGAATGTTGACGTCCATTGGTCGCAAGATGACGAAGCCCTCTTTTCCCAGCGCGGGCATGCGGTAATGCGGCGTGTGGAGTGGAATCGCGACCGACCAATGTTCTTTGTTCGGCCAGAAGGGGGAAGTGCTGTCCGTGGTCATGGTTTCAGTCTACGAAGAGCCACGAAAGCATTCAGGGCACTAGGTCATAACCCCGAAGGGTCAGGGTGCCATTGTTGTTGATATGCCATTTGTCGCGACGGTCGTTGCCGGCGCAGTTCCGTTACCAGGAATGGCCAACTTTTGTCCGGCCTGGATGGCGTCGGCGTTTGGTAAACCATTGGCGGCCACGATGTCGGCAACCGTGACACCGAACGCGGCGGCGATAGCTGACAAAGTGTCGCCTTGCTGAATTGTGTAGAACTCTGGATTCGCGACAAGGGTGCTCGTAGTTTCAAGCGGAATCGTCGTGGTTGATTCGGCGACCATCATGGGCAGCGTCTCTACAACTTTGGCGTCGTCGGAGCATGCGCTGACCAACAAAATCAAACCTGCAAGGGCAACAACACTGACAACTCGACGACTGTTCACAAGTTCACAGCGTATTGGGATTCTGGTGAGAAATCATCCTCATTTTCGCAGAGCTTGTCGCTCTCACCGATTGATAACGCCGATACAGAGCGTTGTATTCAAATCGGCCTGAACTAAATCAAACCCAATTCGCGGACAGCGTCGCGCTCTTCGGCAAGTTCGGCCGTTGATGCATCGATCTTGCCGCGGCTGTATGCGTCAATGTCGAGACCCTGAACGATTTCGTACTTGCCGTCCTTGCACACGCACGGGAAGCTCGAGATCAAACCTGCGGGCACGCCGTAGCTGCCATCACTCGGAATAGCCATTGATACCCAGTCGCCAGGTGCAGTGCCAAGAGCCCAGCTACGCACGTGATCAATTGCTGCGTTTGCTGCTGAAGCAGCCGACGATGCACCGCGGGCTTCGATGATTGCAGCGCCGCGCTTGGCAACTGTTGGGATGAAAGTTGAGTCAACCCAAGCGTGATCATTGACTGCCTGGTAAGCGTTCTTTCCGCCAACTTCGCAATGGAACAAGTCGGGATACTGCGTCGTTGAGTGGTTGCCCCAGATCGTCATCTTCTTGACATCAGCAACGGTCGAGCCGAGCTTCTGAGCGATCTGACTGACCGCACGGTTGTGGTCGAGACGAGTCATCGCGGTGAAGCGACCTGGATCAAGATCTTTGGCGTTCTGCTGAGCAATCAAGGCGTTGGTGTTGGCAGGGTTGCCGACAACGAGCACCTTGATGTCGCGCTTAGCTGAACGTGACAATGCTTCACCCTGCGGCTTGAAAATGCCACCGTTCGCGCTCAAGAGGTCGGCGCGCTCCATGCCGGCCTTGCGGGGCATCGCACCCACGAGCAAGGCGACATCGGCGTCACCAAAAGCAACGTCGGCGTCATCGGTTCCGACAATGCCGGCGAGCAATGGGAATGCACAATCGTCGAGTTCCATCTTCACACCTTCAAGGGCTTTGAGGGCCGGAGTGATTT
>ERZ888423.1062-NODE-1062-length-25585-cov-24.208421_pt1 | contig 25585 bp, 43 predicted proteins | sample MGYA00520523_ERZ888423 | MGnify/ENA primary metagenome ERZ888423 (study PRJEB32303, sample SAMEA104408611) | aquatic metagenome | biome: Brackish water; feature: Pelagic; material: water | place: Baltic Sea | collected 2014-06-08T10:24:00 | depth 30,27 m ...
TGCAACCACTGCAACCACTGCTGCTCGCGCCACTAGGAGCAATGGTAGTTTCTATATGGACAATAACTACGGCAACAGTATTATTGGGGTGTACTCTCACCTCAGATACCAAGGCGTTTACTCTATGGGTAGCGCATACGTATTACCCGCTGACGGGACAACCACAGGTAATCTATATGGTATGGCATGGTCATACCCTTCTGCTGGTGGCGCTGCTGGCAACCTAGACAGCCACGGTATGCTAGTGCTGATTAACGGCGGCTATGGCTCTAGTATGTCTTATTCAATAAAAGCAAGCGGCAACGTCACGGCTTATTCGGATGAGCGTTTAAAAACCAACTGGAAGCCTATGCCCGAGAACTTTGTTTCTCGGCTATCAGAAGTGCGCGTAGGTATTTACGACCGTACTGATGGGGAGCAACTCACGCAGGTTGGTGTATCAGCTCAATCCCTTCAAGTACTTTTACCCGAAGCAATTATAACTGCTACGGATGAGATTGGAACTTTATCAGTTAACTATGGCGGTGCCGCATTAGCTTCGGCAGTAGAGTTAGCCAAGGTTATTGTAAACCAAGAAAAACGCATAGAAAGGCTAGAACGCCTTATCGAAAAACTAACAGGAGAAACATTATGACAGAAGCAGCAGCACCACAGCCCTCGGGATTTACCGCAACCTATACTACTAAGGTAACGGGAATTAAAACAAAAACAATTGGAGATCTGGTAGACGTTGTATGCAGCGTGGCGTGGGTTATTAAAGGAACTGAAAATGAACAATCCTTTGAGCTTCCTCAAGAAACGGTCCTTGATACGCCAATCGCAGAGTCTTTTGAAGCATTAGGCAGCTTAACAGAAGACGTAATTGCGGGCTGGATTGTAGCAACCGAAACTAGAATGCCAAGCATAAAAGCCCACATTCAATATGTACTCGACGACATGGTATCAAAAGCAACGTTTACTACCTCGCCTTTACCTTGGGCACCAGTGATCGAAGAAACCATTACGCCGGGAGCGCCATAATGACAGTAACATACGAGTTACTAGAAGAATACACCGGCACTCGCGCTAACGAAATGCCTGACCCCGATAACGAAGGCGCAACTATTACCTCTGAGTCTGCTTGTAGAGATATCAAGGTGAAGTTTACCTGCTCTGACTCAGGCTGTACCCATGAGCGTTCGGTCAACGTATGCTTTGTAGATGGTGCTTATGATCACAATGCTACTTTAGTTCGGGTAGGTGAAGTCGGTATGGGTGTTGCGCACAAGATGGATTGTGGCGTCATCTCTATGCCTGCCGCTGAGGAAGCCGCTTAGTAATGGCGCTTCAAGGTTCAGGAGCCATAAGCCTTTCTCAAGTCCAGACTGAGTTTACCGGCGCGAACCCTATAAGCATGTCTGAGTACTACAAAAATGGTCCTTATGTGCCCAGCACTGTCGGGGCAGCGGCGGGATCATGGTCGGCTTATACGTCTCACGCCCAGTGGTTTTTCGCGACAAGCAATTATGGCTATTCTCAGGTGGTCTATGCAGGCGTTTTAATCGGACAGCCCTCTGGTGCTCCAACCACCTACACAAGCGGCGGTTACGACTACGGGAGGGGCACTCAGTTTAATACATCAGGAGGCACAAAAAACGACCCGGAGTATTTTGTTTACTACAGCATTCGTAGAAGAACCACAGCCACCAGCGTCGCGGTGAATGCGTCGATTCCCACTTCAGGCGCGATAAGCATGAGCCAGTTTTACGGAGGTCGTAAAACATGATAACAATAGTGGAAGCGTTAACCATAGACGCAGATGTATTTGAGACATTATTCAACGCCTCTTACGAAAAAATGGAACAGGGGACAATGCCTTGGGAAATTCTTGGCAACCTTACTACTTTAGAAGAAAAGAAAGAGGCGCTTCTGGCTGTGTTTAGTAGGTCATGCGGATGGGCAAACTCAAAGGTTATTGTTTGGCACAAGGATGGCGTGCCGATCCACATGGCGGCGGGTTCTATACCTTTGAAGGACTCATCGTACATCGAGTGGACCTACGCAGTTTATGGACCAGATGCAGACAACTCAAAAAGCTGGCTTTATGACGCGGGCTATATCGCGCAGACAAAAGAGTTTCTCAAAGAAGAGCTGGGCGTCATCGGTTATAAGATCGCCTGCGTTAAAGACAGCACCCTGTATAACTACCATATGAATAAGCCGAGTTCATCGACCTATTATGATATTTCAGAAGAGGCATCAGCTGATGGCAAGATTGCGGTGCTTCGATATGCGTACCTATAGTTTGAGGTTAAATCCTTTCTGTTGTAACATTAGCCAGGCTAATACCATAATAACCCGATAAACTGAAGGAATCACCAAATGAGCAAAGTAGAAAAACTAGTAGCCCCCGTAGAAGAAGAGCCCTCGATCACCATCGGTGATACGACCTACTTAATTTCAGAGTTATCTGACAAGGTTAGGGAGCTTCTCTCATTACACGAACAGGCTGTGCAAATGGCAGTTGGGGCTAAGCGCCAAGCAGTTATACATGACATGGCCGTAGCGAACATTGCCTCCTTTATCCAGAAGGAAATATCCGACCCTTCAGAGTGATGCGAAATGCTTGAGGTCATGGCTGCACTGGCCGTTGCTAATTCTGCTTTCAAAGGCGTCCAAACTTTAATTGGGCGTGGGGCAGAGCTTGAGCAAATGGTCGGGCAGCTTGGCACAGAGACTAATTATGTCAGCTCTTGAGTTTGTAAACACGGCTTGGCCAGTAGCAGTAGGTTTTGTTACGTTAGTTATAGTGTTGGCAAAAATGCACAATGATATTGAGACGCTAAAGGAAAAGGTTAAGGTGATATTTGAGCTTTGGAACGATAAAAAGTAGGCGCACTAGTATCTACCACGCAAGTAGTTTGGGCATCCTCATTGCTTGCTGCGTAATAAAACGAGGTTACAGATAATGATTCAGATGCGCAGAGATATCAGGGCGGCTAGAGAGCAAGAGCTGTACGCCAACATGAGGCTCAAGCAGAACATCGTTGATGCAGCAATCATAGGTACAGGCGCAATGGTCTCGATAGCGTTGATTGTTGCTTTTTACAAAGCCATATTATAAGAGAGGGACAGATGGCGTACTTTAAGCGCGATAGATTTTCTGGTATCGCCCCTGGGGTTTCCCCCAGGCTGCTTGCTGAGCAGTTTGGCCAGATAGCTGAAAACCTAGATTTTGACTCTGGCAGGCTTGTATCAATTAGCGAAGACTCTGACGTTTACACACTGCAAAGCGCGCTACGCCGTTCGATCTATTTTTACAGGGATACAAGCTGGTTAGAGTGGGACGCTGAAGGCGTAGTTGCTGTAGAAGGCCCTATCCCTGGGGACACGCTCGACCGCCTCTATTTCTCAGGCGATGACTACCCGCGAATAGGCACGGTACAAACGTTGATCCAAGGGTCGTCAGGTTTCCCTGTTAACTCTTATCGACTCGGGGTGCCAGCGCCAAGCGGGACTTGCACAGTAGCAAAAGCTGGCACTGCTGACGCAACACAGACGCCGAATGATGTCAGCTACGTATGGACTCTCGTAACCGCAACTGGGGAAGAAGGCCCGCCTTGCTACCCGAGCGCAGTCATTGAGTTAACAGATACTGAGTCAGTCACTATTGCGCTGCCTACAAGCCAACAGCCTAGCGGGAATTATAACTTTGGTGCTGGGGCACTTAAACGGATCTACAGATCAAACTCTGGCAGTAATAGCGCGGCCTTCCAGTTTGCTGGCGAGACTTTGTACACCGCCATTGAATTTGTCGATACTTTAAATTCTGCGCAGCTAGGCGAAGTACTCCCGTCCAGTACTTGGATTGGGCCACCTAATGATGATAGTAGCCTTTATCCAGATGGGCCACTGCGCGGGTTACTGTCCCTTGCTAGTGGAGTAATGGCAGGCTTTACAGGTAAGCGGTTTTGCTTATCTGAACCTTATCTGCCGCACGCTTGGCCGATAAGCTATCGAATAACAACAGAAGAAGACATCGTCGCGATTGCTAGTACCGCTAATGGTGTAGCTGCGCTGACCGATGGCCGCCCCTACTTCATCACGGGCACCGACCCGTCAGCAATGACCGCGATCCGTGTAGACCTAGCGCAAGCGTGTGTCAATATTAATAGCGTCGTCGACATGGGAGACTATGTTTTGTACGCAGGCCCTGATGGTTTATGCGCGCTACAAAGTGCTGAGGGCAGAGTCGTAACGCAAGGTCTAGTATCTCCAAGCCAATGGAACGCTGACTTCAACCCCACCACCTTGCGCGCATTCAGGCACGAAGGAACGTATGTCGCGTTCCATGCATCGGGGGGCTTTGTCTACGATCCACGGTCCGAGGAAAACTCGCTATCTACGTTGTCATTAGCAGCAGATGTCCGTGGTGGTTACATGAATCCAAAGGATGGTGAGCTGTATATTATCGTAGGCAGCAAGATCAAAAAGTATCGTGGCTCATCAGCGAAGCGGACACTCACCTTTAAAAGTAAAAAGTTCGTCACGCCTAAACCATTGTCTATGGGCTGGGTTTCAGTTCACGCAAACGAATACCCCGTAACAGTCAAAGTCTGGGGGGATGGCGTACTTGTTGCTCATTATGTACTAAGTAAAACATATGAAACATATACGCAGACTACGACGTTACCACTAGGGATTAGCGCGGGCACGTTGCACCAACCAGTGATGCGGTTGCCTGCGGTAATTGCTCAAGAATGGGAGGTCCAAGTACAGGGCACAGACATTAATGAATTCTGCCTGGCGCAGTCAACTGATGAGCTAAATGCTGTATGAGTATGAGAATAACTCCGACACATGTTCCTGCTATACCTAAGCTACCGGCTACGCTGTCTCCTGAGCTACGGCGTTACCTCGAATTCATTACTGAGGCGCTTGAGATTAGGCTAGGCAGACGTGGTGACCCTGTTGATCGGGCTATTACCCTTCGCGAGTTAATCAGTTCGGGGTTAGCTAGTGAGCTGGCGGCTACCCCATTCAACCCGAATCTTATAAATAGCGGCAATATAGGTTTAGGCCCAAGCTATGTAAACCTAGATGTCCCACCAGCCGTAATAAATTTTGACGCTGCAGGGGCATACAGCCAAGTTAATATATTTTGGACTTACCCGCTGTACGCAAACCATAACCAAACGGAGATCTGGTCGCATACTACTGATTCACTTGGCGATGCCACATTAGCTGCTGTCTCAACAGGCCGTTCTGTTGTTGACCCAATCGGTGGTGGCGAGACGCGATACTATTGGGCGCGGCATGTTTCAAACAGCGATGTGAAAGGCCCGTTTAATAGTTCTAGCGGAACGCTTGCAGTTACAGCGACTAATCCGCAAGCGATCTTAGCCGAACTACAGGGTTCTATTTCTGTGAGTCAGCTCACTACGTCTTTAGCTGCTCAGATTGATGGTTCTGGGTCTGCGGTAGATCTTGCAAATCTTGAGACTTTCGTAGGATTCTTAGGTTCCTATAACGTAGCCACTGCAGGCTCCCTACTTACCAGGCTAGGGAGCGTAGAGACAAGCGCGGCAGGCCTTGTAACAACCTACGGTAATGTTGCTGCGTCGGCTGCTTCAGCTGCAGCGGCCAATATTTCAGCTGCAGCGGCCCTAGCCGCTGAAGTCGCGGCGTTAACAGGTGAAACAGGTTCCGAAACTGCAAAGGCCGCTTCTGTACTCGCGAGCGCAGCGGCTGTCACGGCACAAGCTGGAGCTGAAAGCGCGGAAACTGCCGCTGTTGCAGCTAACTTGTTAGCCCAAGCCGCGCAGACAGGGGCAGGCGCATCGCTAACAGACGCTTTAGCTGCAAAGGTAGCGGCTGTCGCAGCGCAGGTTGGAGCTGAAAGCGCAGAAGATAATGCAGAAACTGCTAAGACTAGTGCGGAAACGGCAAAGGCCGGTGCGGAAACCGCTCAGACGGCGGCTTCTAGCTCAGCAACCAGCGCAGCAGGGTCTGCGTCAACCGCAGGTACTTCTGCTACGACTGCCGCAACATCTGCGACTAACGCGGGTAGTTCTGCGACAGGTGCCGCGACTAGCGCCACTACAGCTGCTACTCATGCGACAGCCGCAGGTACCGCCTCAAGCGTTGCCACTACAGCTAAACTTGCTGCCGAAACTGCGAAGGCTGGCGCTATAACCGCAGAGACCAACGCAGCTTCATCTGCTACAACGGCGGCTGGTTCAGCTGCGACTGCGGCGACAGCCGCTACGACAGCCGCGGCATCTGCTACAACTGCGGGCGACAAGGCGGCAGCTGCGTCGACTAGCGCATCAGCTGCCGCTACGTATGCTACTAATGCAGGCACAGCATCTACTGCCTCTCAGGCGAGCAGCGTTTTAGCTGCATCAAGTTTAGCTGGCGCTATAACCGCAGCAACAAATGCAGAAACCGCTAAAACAAATGCGGCAACAGCCGCTACTGCTGCTGCGACTAGCGCGACTACTGCTGCGACTAGCGCGACTACTGCTGGAACTAAGGCGTCATTAGCTGCCGCCTCAGATCTGTCTGCTGCAACCGCTCTAGCGAATGCTGTAACTGCCGCTACATCTGCCGCCGCGTCCGCCACTAACGCTGATAGCTCTGAAGCGAACGCGGTCACTTCGGCAACAAACGCAGCGGCCTCTGAAAACCAAGCCTCTGGATCAGCGGTAGCCGCGTCTACTTCTGCTTCGAACGCCTTGACGCGAGCCAATGCAGCAGGTACTTCTGCTGTGGCGGCAGAATCTTCTAAGAACGCCGCTGTTAGTTCTGCTGCGAATGCCTTGACTTATCAGAATAACGCGGCCCAATCAGCTACTAATGCTGACGGTTCAGCTTCTGCTGCTGCGTCAACCGTCAACGGCTTAACAGCCCGCCTAAACAATGCGGGCGGGACAGGCGTTACAGTCGAGCAGGCTTACTCCGCTTCAGCGTCGAGCGTAGCTGGGCTGCAGGCGCAGTACTCGGTAAAGATTGATAACAATGGGCATGTATCGGGCTTCGGGTTGAATTCTGTGGCCGTGAACGGGGTTCCCGAATCGGCGTTCGTGATCCGCGCTGATAAGTTCGCGATTGTAGATCCGGCGTCCGAGACTAACGGCAGCACAAATACCCCCTCTGCAGATGTCATACCCTTCGGCGTTACAAACGGTGTTGTCTACATAAAGTCGGCAGCAATTGAAGACGGGACTATTACAAATGCCAAAATAGGTACTATCGATGCTGACAAGATTACGACAGGGTTTATACGCTCTGACGTTATTGAGGCGGGCTCAATTGATGCGAGCAAGATTAACCTCGTTGGCGTCGGCACATTAATCGACTTGAAGAGCTCTGCTACAGGCGGGCGAATGGAGATCCTTGGTTCCAGCATCCTAGTCTATGATTCGACAGGCGCTCTGCGCGTGAAGCTGGGGGCACTTTAATGGCTCATGGTTTACGCGTTTGGACAAATGAATCTCCCCCAAGACTGCGACTAGACGTAGGGGACCGGCAAGTTATGCACTACGCGTCATACGCAGGCACTGTTGGCGCTAGTCCGATCGTTATTACTGTTGGTGGGGGGTACGACATCACCAGTGGAGACTGGGGGGTAGATGTCACCCCCGTCAACGAAAACTTAAAGGTCATTTCTACGAGCAATACGCTTACGATCAGCGCTACTGCCGGAAGCATTCAATTTCGCGTCAACGTATTTAAGTTGAATCAATAATGGCTTACGGTTTTCGAGCTTATAACAACTCCGGTTTTACCCAAGTTGACGAGACTACCCAGGGGTTTCAGGTACTAGCCACAGGTATCGTGGCAGGGTCTGCCGCGAACACGATAAATTATGTTGAGATACCAGCAAGTTTTCCCGATGATATTATGGTGGTTGCAAAACCTCACAATCCAAACACGTCAGGAATTGTTCGATTGATAGCCTACTTCTCTGATGTAGTGGGCGGTAATGGCGTTAGAACCCGGCGGGCGTTTATGAATCATATTGTTGGTACGCTCGCGACAGGTGCTTGTGATTACGCAATTATTCAACGCTGTAGTTTGTTTGATGACTCTGTGATCAGTGGGCAGACACCAGCGAACTATGGGTTAAATGTCTATAGGTCTGATGGCACGCTAAGTTTTACAACCGAAAAACCTACGTTCCGCGTACGCGCTGCACGCCACCATGAAATTACCGCCACGAGTGTTGGCGCGGGGTATTGGTACGTTCCTGCATCACCTGCGGATTTGCTTGATACATACGCGCTGGCGATGAACTACAGGCAATACAAATACAGGGTCTTTGGGCCAGATGTTGATCGGGAATACAGCGCGGCGTCGCGCGTTGCGATGTGGAACTACCCGTTAGGGAAGTTCGGTACAACCACACTTACTTCTGGCGGCCAGTCTGCTTGGTACGTTCAACCTGTAGAGAAAGTTTGGGAGGGTCATAGAACTGAAATGGTAGGATTTGTCGTATGATAAAATTTGCTTTTGTTGCAACAAACGGTGAGGTGCGCTCGATTGTGCACCCTTCAGATGACGCCCTTTTTCAAGAGGGCCAAGTAGTTGGCGACGATACCTTACGCGCTTTTGACTATTCCGAACCGGATATGGCAGTGATGGACGGCTGGTATTGGCAAGATGGCTGGGTAAAAACCAAGCCTGAGCGGCCATCTATTTTTCATAGGTGGGAAAACTTTCAGTGGAAACTCGACGCAGTAGATCTTGCAGCTGAAATTCGGGGGCTGCGCGACAGTAAACTCTTTCGCACTGACTGGACACAGTCTTCAGATAGCCCTCTGTCCGATGCCGCCAAAATAGAATGGGCAGCTTACCGCCAGGCCCTGCGCGATGCCCCTGCAAATAACACCACAGTAACTTCACTAGACCAGGTGTCATGGCCGACCCCACCATCCTAAACCGGAGTAGCGACATGCACAAAGGTAAACAATGCGTATTGAATCAACCCAGCAAGAAGAAGGCAAAAAACAAAGCCACTAAGACTAAAGGTAAAAAAAGCTATGGCTACTGAGCGCGATTACAAAGAAGAGTACAAGTACCATAAAACTGCTGATCAGAAGGCACGGCGTGCTGGACGTAACAAGGCCCGTCGTGCAGCTTTGGCTTCAGGCAAGGTGCAAAAAGGCGACAGAAAAGATGTCCACCACAAAGATGGCAACCCAACGAATAACAAGAGCAGTAACGTAAGTGTGGTAAGCCGCAAGAAGAATCGGGGTACTTATCGCTTTGCTTAGCTGTACTATTTTCTAGGGTGCCATTGGCACCCTGCATCTAGATCTAAAACACTATAACTAGTACAAACAATGACTTAGAGTTTGAGATCTGGCAGACTAAAAAGTGGTAAAAGATAGTTAAGCCATTGAAATAGAAGATAAATATTGTAAATGGCGGAGAGAGAGGGATTCTCTGCAGCGGTGCTTTAAGTGCTTGTTTTATATCAATAATGATGGAGAATAAAGTCCTCTGGCACCCATATGGCACCCTGGACATGGCAACGATAAGAAAGCACGGTAAAAACTACCAAACTATAGTTAAAAAGAAAGGTCTCCCCACCCAACGAAGAACCTTCAAAACTAAACCTGCTGCCCTCGCTTGGGGGCGTCGTATAGAGTCAAGCATGGACAGCGGTACGTGGATCGATACCAGCGAATCGGTGTCCACGCTCATTGACCACATAGTCCACGAGCTTGTTTTCAGCTTTGAGCGGTTTAACCTCCCTGTAGCGGGCCCGAAGCTCACACAGCTCAACTCTATCGCCGCCTACTTTGAAGGTGTATCGATACACGACATGACGCTTGATGATGTCTTAGGCTTTGCTGCAATGCGTAGCAAAACAATTTGCCCTAGCACGCTTCAGCAGCAAATGTATTATTTCAGGCAGGCAATCGAAAACAGCAGAATTAAACTCGCGGAGAATGTCGTCGAGGTAGCCATAAAAGAGCTGGTCAAAAAGAAAGTCATCATGAGTAGCGTGGCGCGGGACCGGCGATTAGAGGAAGGTGAGCTAGAGGCTTTACTTGACGCAGCACAAGGACACTGGATTGGGCCCGCTATTGAGATCGCGGTAGAGTCTGGGATGCGCCAGGGTGAAATACATCGGTTGAAGTGGTCTGACATTGACCAAAAGGCCAATATAATTACGCTGATGCGCAAAGATAAAAACTCTATTGGGGGTCGTAAACAGCACAGAATACCGCTGTTTAAGGGTGTGAGAGAGGTGCTCCTGCGCTCGCAGAACGTGTTTCAGCAAGGGGATAGCCTGTTTGGTGTAAAGTACGCAGCAAGCATTTCTGACAAGTTTGCCAAGCTAACCAAGAAGCTTGAGATTCAGGACTTACGGTTTCACGATTTACGCCATGAGGCAATTTCGCGCATGTTTGAGCGGGGTATGCAGGTCGAGCAAGTCAGGCTAGTGTCGGGGCATAGCACATTAGATCAGCTTTCACGGTATGTGAATCTTCGAGCCGAAAATTTAGTCGACTACTAACCTGAGCGGTGTTGGAGGTACGTTTAAACCAGTTAAAAGATTGGTCATATACTGCGCAACGGCTGGCGTGGGGAAAAGATATTTCTTGCCTAGTTTTGCGTGGGGTATATCTAACTTACCTTGGTAGAGCTGCTGATATAGAGATGCCTGCTTTATTTTAAACAGCTCTGCTAGTTCTTTGGTGTCCATGAAGGGGCCGTACTTTTCTGATAAAACCTTGCTTAACATCAAACTGTGAATCCTTCTGCTTATTATCTAGACTAATACCTTGGATCGATAGTAACACACTAACAGTCTAACGATAGTACTAATTAGATATATTTCTAGCCAGCATAAAAGTTAACAACACCAAACACTTTGGTGTGAGTTTTTGAGGGCTTATAATTTGAGCTTCGGGTTATGTGTAGGACTTTCTCCCCTTTTGGTGTGAACGCAATCCACTTGGCTTTTGGGTACGATTTAATCGGTGCGACCCTAGCTGCCAATGTTCTTGTAGCGTCACTAAAGCCGTCAGGTACGCACAACAGTTGGCTTAACGCGAGGTCATTAACTATGGTATCTGCCGTTAGCTCTACCATGAATGAGTCTTCGGGGACTGTAATATCTATACTTTTACGAACTATCTTTGTCATATCACTTGCGAGATATTTGAAGTGGTAGCCTTTTGTTTTAGGCAGGTCATCAGTTATCTGTGGATCTATGTCGCGGGGGTCTACACCAAGAAAATTAGCAAACTTAATTGTCGCCAACGGTCCTAGATCGGTGATGTTATTTAGGTAGTGTGAAATCAGTCCCTGCGACCAGCCTAACTCCTGCGCGGCTGTTACTTGGGTGAACTTCATATCAGCCTGCTTGGACTCCCAAATTCGCCTGAGATTTTTTACGGCGACGGGGGTGGTGTCTGACGCATCTCTTTTAGTTTTCATATCCTAGATTCAACCTTAGTCCTGCGAATGTAAGACCTGATTACTCACCCATTCGGCGATATCCTTTCGACTGATTGGCTGAGCTAATAGATCCTGTGAGCGGATATTAGCACACCGAATAACAAAGTCACTTGTAATTATTACGGCAGAGTCCTCGACTCCGACAATAAGCGCGGCTTTAGCAGCAGTATTCATACGTTCCAGCCATTGTAGCTGCAGTAAGGACACGGACGTTTTGATCATTGTGGTGTCCCGTTTAGGGAAGGCCTTAACGTATTTGTATTCGACGAACAGCACTCCTCCAGGGCCTGAATACATGGCGTCGGGAACGCCTCCTGTATAGGTGTCATGGATTTTCCACTTATAAACATCTGGATGCAGGTGTTTATGGATGGATTTAATAAAGGAATGTTCGTTCAAAAATGGTGCTTCGGCCTTATATAGTAGTCTGGCTAATATATAAGGCCGAAGCTAAGCGCTAGTTGTACTGCTCGTACAAGGCTTCTGCAGCCTTGTAATCACCTTCCATCGCCCAACCTACCCAAGATACTTCACAATTCATGAAGGCTTTGCCCATCTTGTTCTCGGTTGAAACACCGGATACTTGCCACAGACCTGCGAAACGATCACCGCCGCGCATACCGATCTGAGAGTTCCAGTTCTTGGATACGCGTAGCTTAGAGCTGGCGAAGTCCATGATACACGGTGTACGGTCAAGCTCACCCGTCGTAGGGTTCTTGAGCAGGATGACGTGCGCGTGGGTTTCGTTGATGTCATACTCGGACGGCTTGTCCTGTTCGTTTACGATATCTTGCGCTTCTTGCTGACTAGGAAACGCACCCAAGTAACCGCCGCCTGCCTCTAGCTGACGCCACACGACAAACTCAGTTTTGAACGTTAAGCTAATGGCGTAGACGCTTGATCCGTAGTTGTGACCCGTTAAAGTGTTGATGAAATGCCCAGGCTCACAGCCCTCTACGTAGTTGGCATGGTGCTTGTCAACTTCGTTAGACATTTTCTGCAGTAGCTTGATGCGCGGGATAGCAACATTAGTCCCGACGTTCTCATTGCCTCGACCTACGCCTTCGACGGCTTTGAGGTGGGCTGGCAATGTGTCTTCCGACGCTACGAGTGCTAAGAACGCTGACGCGATTGACGGTGCTGCTGATACTGCTTTTGATGCTGATGACATAATGTTTACCTTTTATATTGATTCATGATTCATGAGGATCGAGATTTTTATAAAGAACGAAAGTTAATGCGACGAATTTCGCGCGGCTGCAAACCAGGGATACTTGCACTTAATTTAAGTAGCTCCTTGTACGCGGCTGAACTGATTCGCCTTTGGAGCAGACTGAAGTCCTGTTGTTCGAGAACATAGGCGTAAAAAGCATCCCAGTCTGTCACTTCAGGAACAGTGTCTGCATTTATGGACACACTAGCTTTGTCATTAGCGGTACGTGACAAACCTTGCTCGTCCAATTTGTTTAAGAGCTGATAGTCCAACTCTTCTTTTAGTTTATTGACATCTTTGAGCTGAGCGTTCAGCCCTGCGATAGTGTCTTTGACTTCTGATCTTGCTTCGATTAGTTCATTGATGTTCATTGCATCTCCTATGCGGCTTGTTTTAGTTTGTTAAGAATATCGAGCAGCTCATCCATGCGTTTTAGCTTCCCTGCTAACTTCTCATACACGTCTGGCTCCCACGTATCACGTGCCGCGATCTGGATTATTTCAGTGCGCTGCGTTTGCCCTGCTCGGTAGATACGTCGATTGAACTGCTGGTAATGCTCAGCGTTATAGGTCGGGGAGGCCCATATGACCGCTGTTGCTTTTGTCATCGTCAGCCCGTGTCCTGCGGACTGCGGGTGACAGAACACAACCTGGAGTTGCCCAGCCTGCATTCGATCTACGACATCTTTGCGATGGTGTGCTGGGGTGTCGCCATCTATGACGCCATACTTGATGCCCATAGCGTCAGCCATAGCTGTCAGGTGTTTCTTCTCGTGCTTCCAGTTGAACGCTACTAGGCTGTGCTTACGCTCAGACACTAGCTGCATTACTAACTCATAACGCTCGGGGTGTACGCTCTGTACTACACCGTGCTCGTCATAGATTGCGCCTGTACATAGTTGCAAAAGCTTCTTCACTTTCGCGCCTGCATGTACTGCGTTAATCGTCGCCGTGCCGGTGTACAGGACGTTGTCTTCACTCAGCTGCTTATACTGCTTCATGATCTTCGGAGGGAGCTGTACTTGTAATGTGCTAGTGCTTTGCTCGGGCATCGTCAGACATTCTTCTAATTGATACCGAATGTTGATATCACCAATCGCTGCTGCTACTGATAGCTCAGCGTCATCTTTGTCGACCCACTCGTTTGCAAATCCATTGAACCGTGACGTACACACCGAACCGCGAAACGAGAAGAACCTATGACCTAATCGCTCGCCGTCATCAACAAGCAGCATTGGGTGCCAGATGTCTAGGATCGTATTGCTGTTTGGCGTACCTGACATTGCGATGCGATAGTCAAACTGATCCGTTAAGCTTTTAAGTGCTTTGGATCGCTGGCTATCTTTGTTCTTGAACGCTGTGAATTCGTCGATGACTAACGTGTCGAAACCCGCGAGCACTTCTTTGTTCTTGAGCAACCACTTAACAGCGTCGTGATTGGTGATGACTATTTGCTCGTCACCACTGAAAGCTTGTTCTCTGTTTTTTGCATACGCTACTGCGTACGTTATCTGGGGTGTGAACTTGGCGATGTCATCTGCCCAGGAGGCTTCCAAGATGGACAACGGCGCAAGAACTAAGACTCGCGATCCACGGTTGAGCAGCGCGTCGAGCACTGAACGGGTCTTACCAGTGCCTGGATCTGACGTTATCAGGCATCTAGGATGCTTGAGGATATGGTCAGTTGTTACCGACTGGTGTTCGAAAGGTTTAAGCATAGCATCACTCGTTGATGGTCTCTTATATTAGCGTACCTAATACTAATGTTCAATAAAAATGACTGGTTTTTCGCTAGTCCAGCAATACCCGCAGGTTGCACAGGAGTCTGTTTTACCGACCTGCTCGGGGCACATAATGCCACCAAATTCTTCAGTACTTGTGCCGACATGGGCGCTGAATTGCGTATCAGAGTCATCAGAGAACCGGATACGGAAGCGGGTGTTGGCATACTTGTTTATGTTACTGATCATAGAACCTAGAGGCGATGTGTATGCGTGGTGGGTGTAGCCAAATACGTTTAGGTTCTCAAACTCATGCAACCATCTCTGCCATTGAAGAAGGTACTTAGCGTCATAGAAGTCTCCCAGGACGTGTAACCTAACTACGAATCCTTCTGGGTGCCCCTCGTTTAAAGACGATAGCTGGCGTCCTAGATCAGAGATGAAGTTTGGATCTGTATGATCAAAGCGATGAGCGAAAGGCATATTGTCGCCGTAACAATTGTCCCATTGGGCGCAATCGTCTGGGCAGGTAGCTCGTTCTTCAAGTGACAGGCTGTACATTGTCATGCCTTTCCACATCTTAACGGTTACTTTGTCACCTAGCTTTTGGTTTTGCTTGCCTCTTTTTATCATGTTGAGGCTTGACGGCTTGACGCCTTTTTTGTACCTCGTCTGTGGCGGGCGTAGATTTTTTACTGGGATTAGGTTCACGGCTAATGATGTCATCTAAAATCTCCTGTTTTAAAAGTGCTGTCATTGATCGATCTAACTTGATGACCAGGGATATATCGCCTTTCTGCAGCCTGTACGTTGACCAGTACATAGCCTCGCGGGGGTCCGTCGACATGGCGTACTCGATGAATTTCCCTTTGCGTTTGTAGAACATCTTCATCCCAGTTATTGGCAGCATCGAATGTATCTCTTAGTGGCCCACATATAAGTTCCTTCCATACTGATTTATTTTGCATCCTTCTTACTCGCAAGATAATTTTTGGCATCATCGCCTAGCAGCAACACCGCTACTCCTGGCCTTACTGCTACTCGGTTCTGTATGAACGCAGCTAATAGTTTGTTTACTAGGCCGTTACGGCCTTCGCCTGCAATGTTTTCAACTTTAATTGTTGTCATTTTCTAACACCTCTACGTCCAGCTGAGTTTCTATCCATACTTTTGCTCCGCACGACAATGGTTTGTCTGGACGGTAAATTAGCTCAGCAACGACATTGCCTGCTGCATCTCTAATAACTGCACGATTACCTTTACGGTTTTGCTTGTGGTCTTTCACAGTAAGGACTGGCGTGTTTGCGCCTTTACTGTTGGCTTTGATGTTGTGCTGATTTACATGCAGGTATGTTTTCATCGCTTAACTCCGATCCATCGGTACGAGCGGTAGGGGAATTGCTCTGTTTTTACAATGGTTAGCTCTTCGCGATTCATGGTGCGTTTCATTACAAACAATGTAACGGATACAATGAGGCCCCCGACCATAGCAGCAAACATCCCGCTATAAGTGCCAGCAAAGGCGTACATCAGGAACCCTGTGACTAAGATGTCAATAGGGATGTCATAAGTGATGATGCGGCGTATGCCGAATTTAAATATAAGAAATAAAAGTCCGAGCGCTGAAAGCAATCCTGCAATAATCATATTGAACTCCGATAGTAAAAATAGGCAATGCCACCGAAAGCTACTATTAGTAAAAACGTATAGAAGCTGAGGCTGATGATCTGGGCAATAATTGATAGAAAGATAATTAGGCTAAAAAGACCCATGACAAGCATGAGCCCCTTAGCCACGTAGGTTTTTAATAGTTTCATTGGGATTCTCTATTCATGTTTCATGAGGATAAGTTCAATTCCTATCGGGAATTTTGGTGAAAAAAAACCCCTCCGAAGAGGGGCCGACAAGCATATGCGGGGACATATGCTTTATCTAATCAACGCCCCAGGTGCATTCAGGTTCGTCTCCTTTACGGAAAGAGCACCATCTGCAATTTTCTTTACTGGGGGTTGGATTAAATTCTGTTTCAGTTGTCATCTTGATTGCCCGTCTATGGTAAGCGGGGGCAAACAACATGGCTTGGGCTCGCGTATAGTGTTTGGTGGTCGTCTCACCGTGATCCAAGTACCAGAATTCTGTCTGTACAAATTCTAAATGTGGGTACCGGAAGAATGTACCGATTGCATAGAGCAGACCTTGCTGACTATGGGCAATCTCATTGCCCCATTTCTTGCCTGTTTTATAGTCGATTACACGGGCGGATGTATCATCTTCCTGCACCAGTGCGTCTAGCTTGATACGTGCCCAGGTATCTTTCTGCATCCAGCCCACTGACTTCCAGTCAAGGTCGAAAGCCCACTCACCTTCTAGCTCAACTTTTGCGTCGATGAATCCTTGACGTAAATCTTCAAACTGAGATTTGAATTTGAATAGCTCAGTGGCCATCTCACCCATAGTGCCATTGACATAGTCTTCAGCATATTGGTGGATCTGTGTACCACGATCAGCAGCCGCGCCTGACGGTTCTTTAACGCCTTTGACTCGGCTGATATAGGTTCTGTAGGGGCATTCTTCGTAGACCTTTAAGGCCGAGTAACTCCAGGCACGAACCTCGCCTAGTGTTTCTGGTTTTTCGAAGTCTGTTAAATTTTCTGCGCTCTTGTCCTGAGTCAGCTTGATCATATTAATTCCGTGAAATTTTGCAAGTATTAGTTTATCTAATACTAAGACTTAACAGCAAGCAGTTTCATATCTTTTTCGCTGAAGTACTTTTCAGTAACTTCGTTAAATTGTTCAGTGTCTAGTTCCCATGTTGTTACAACGCCACGTAACGGGATTGAATTACGAGGGCTGTTGTGAACGCGCTTACGTTCTTTACTGAGACCATTTCGCTCTGCTTTCTTTTGGAATTCTCGTTGAGAGATTCGATCGTCAGTTAACACGCTATATACAGTACGTAAGTGTTCCATTGGCATAACTGAGTGAGGCCATTGCGATTCTGCTATCCACTGCTTAACTAAGCGTTGCGCGGTGGTGATCTCTGCGCCTTGCAATACGTTGGTTAGCTGGATGTCGAGTATGTCCATAAAGAACGACAAGTCACCATGACGTACAGCAGAGAAGAACTCTTCTATAACTGACATGGTAACTTGGGCCATATGTGCTTTGGCGCTGTTAGATACAGGTGTACGGACTAACTGTTCGTTAACTTTAAAGTTTCGTAAGATTGCTGCGAATATTGGCAGCTCATCTTTTATGCTCTCAATGTTTTCGATTACTTCGGGGTAGACTTCTTCTAGCTTCTTCTCTTGGCGAGGCGCAATGTTATAGCGGCGGTCACCTTCCTCAATTTTTACAGCGTCCATACGGTTAGTTAAGAATATGAAGTTAGTGAAGTTAGGCATCTCAACTTGATTGCTACGCATTGCACGTATGGTCATTGTGTTTTCGGTGATTGCATTCTTTAGCTTATCTGCAATTTTGATTGTCCCAGCATTAGCTGATGCCATATGGAACTCATCTACGACTAAGAAAATTGCTTGGCGCATGTACAGGTTGAATTGCTCTTCGATATTTTGCAGTGCCCGCATTGGGACATGTTCGCTGCCAAAGAGGGGGCGTAATACTTTGGTATAGAAGATCCCTTTTCCTGTCCCAGGGACACCTTGCAGCACCCATGCTGTCATTGCTTTTTGTCTTGTTTGAAATATATACGCAAGCCAGTTCGTGAAATGCTCAACCTCTACGTTCTGACCACCTAGTATGTGCGTCAGGAGCTTGTAGATTAGTGGGCAGGACTCCGCGAACTTGTGTGATTCGCCCATGCTTAACGCTTCATGCTCAAGGGTAGACAGCAGGTACTCTGTTCGTCTGAACATGTTTATCGCATAGGGTATGGTCTCGAGGTTAACACCTGACTTATTAGAAGCAGGGTCAAATGTTACCCTTGCATCAGGTACAAAGTCTGGTTTCGCTCTACCGTGGCTGCGCATGAAGCCTTCTATGCTTGCTGGGGAGCAAGGCAGTAGTGGGAAGTCGTCTGAAAATTGATTTAAGTTTGGATTAAATACACCGTTGTAATGTGTGTCGGTGTAATAATCTCTCATCGCTACTGGGTAATGAGCCTTACCGTTCATAGTCATCTCCTTTTCATAGTGATCAAAAATGGTTTTGAAAAAGTCTGGGTCTGCCTTTTCAATACTCCAAATTGGCTCGCCCTTAAAGTTGAACATGTATGTAGGATCAGTGAGCTTGAAATAATAAGCGTTACTGTCTCCTCCATTCACGTTACATCTAATGAAAGGGGGACATGTATCGTCTGTTATCGCAATGCTCATTTGATCTGGGTTTAACAGAATTTCTTCTGTCTTGTTATTTACAGCTGAAATTGTTAGCTTTTCTTTTTTGGCATTAAATCCTTTAAGCGCTCTCAATCGATTCTTTGCTTCGTTTGTTTTTTGGGCTAATAGCTCTGGGCTTATATCGCTCATCAAACTCGCGAGGTCTAGCACGTCAGTTGCTCCTGGGACGCACACCATTCGGTCTCCTGCTATGGAGAAAGGATTGTGTGACTCATCTTCGAAAGTCGGAGGGGCAATGAAGATCAATTTAGAGTTGTCTGCAACGCTCATGTCTAAGGGATACTTGAGGCTATGTCCGTTAGACGACAATTCTAATTGTGATTCGAACAACTTTGATTCGAAGTTCGCCTGCTGCAACCAGAGTTTGATAGCTTTGGGGGGCATAGCAGTTTTTAGCAGCATAAATATGTGCAGTGATACCGCGTCGCCTTTCATGCCTAAGCTACTGCTCGCCTGCGCGATGAAAGCGCAGTCTTGGAGCATAGGGGGCAGCTCCCGCAGAATGGTCTTTGCAAGCTGTGTAACGTCGCTTGCGGTGAACATCTTCGGGTTTCTGTGCCCTGGCAGAATCAAGCCGTCGATATCGAGCACCAGTAAGTTTGAATAAGCTATACGGTCAGTCTTACCAGCTCGCGATTCGTCTTTAAGTGTCCTTTTAAGATCACCTTTGAGCAAGCAGTGGCCTCGAGCACTATGGTCTACGATTAACTGCTGAAGCATCGCCAAGCCCGTTGAGTCTAACGGGATGGTGTGCTCGTATGAATTGACTTTTTTAACGTGTGGATATGGCGTAAAGCCAGCATTAGGATTGTGTTGTTTGCTAAGCCGCGTGCCATTTGCGGCTTCCAAGAAAGTGAGTATCATTTGCTTCCCCCGACAGAGTTTAGAATATTAGCACAGCTATTAGTGATCTAATATTTATTTCTCTGGGGGGTTAGCGTTGTAGATCTCTTCTCTGTCAATTTTTATGTCTTTATCGGCTTCAAACGACAGTCTTACTTGATTTTTTGTAATGCGCGATACTTTTATCGTCGCTAATATACCGTCGTCATCATGCATAATTACGTTCTCGTTCAACTTCCGTGTTAGCACTAATCTAGGCATCTATTTACTATAACGGCTGTCGTAGCCGCCCTCTGCATTAAGCGGGAGATCTGGTGCCCAAGTGGGTGGTGTACACATATGGGCTATTAGTTTTCTCATAATTTCTTCTGGATTTTGATCTGATCCGATCAGGACAATTTCGTCATGTACGGTCAGTACGATATCCACGTCTAATGTCTTATCCGCTTGTATCCGTAGCATGGCGTCTGTGATTATTAATCGTGACAACGCTTGTGTTACGTTTTCTGCTATTCTTCCGCCCCATGTGCTCTCGCGTGTGCGTGAGTCATAGGCCAGCTTCCCGCACTCAATACCGAGGTTGTTGTAGTGCAAGGCGAGGCCGTTGGGCAGATAGATCTTGTCGTCTGTGAAAGTTAAACACCGCCACTCTTCATAGTAGTGGTCGTTTATTGTACTTGTGAGTTTGTCTTCGAGCTTTTTCCATAGCATTGGTATGCCAGAGAAGCTGTTTCTATATTTTGAAACAACATCGAGGGCTTCGGTAAAGCTGAACTTCATCGCTGGCCCCATCGCACCAGCTTCTAGCGTTGCTTGGAACTTTGGCGCACCCATGCCATAGCCGAGTCCTAGAACAGCTGTCTTAGCGACGAAGCGTTCTGTGGGGTGGTCGTTTTTGTTAATCTCACGGCTGTATATTTGCTGACCAAAGTTACAATAGACATCTGCACCTGATCGAAACTGTTCGAGCAGTTCTTCTTCGCCTGCTAACCACGCTAGTACTCGTGCTTCGATGTTAGATAAGTCAGCTACGTATACGAGCTTGCCAACAGGCGCACCTAATGCGAGCCGCAGTGGTGAGCGTCTGGGCATATTCTGCATGTTGATCTTTTCTGTCCCGCCAAACCTGCCGGTGTGCGCTGCATAGTAACGAAGTGGTACTGAGATGGTGCCGTCATTGTGCGTCGCATCAATGAATCGTTGGGCACGCGTCTCGTTGATGCGGCTCTTTACTGCGGTTCGTGCACTCCATATATGCTGGTGCTCAGGGTACATCTTCTGCATCTGAGTAAAGGCTTTGTCGTTTTTGCCCAGGGCTGGTATGTTTTTACCCGTTGACGGACTGACCTTAGTGGGGACAACAATACCTAGCTCTTCGATCAAGGCGGGGAACATCTTGTTACTGGCTAAGACCTTTGGGTCAATGCCTCCAGCCTTGATGAGGGCTTCGCTCCTAGCGATAGTTTCATCACGGAACGCGATCAACGCTTCGAGGTCCACGGTGAACTTTGGCTCACAGAACATACGACAGGTCATGTCGATGAGATCTAACTCATCCATCGGCATCAATGATGCCATCTTTTTATACAGCGCGTAGGTCAGCTCAACATCCTGTATGCAGTACCCTGCAAGGATGTCTTCAAGCTCTGGGTCAAGGTCATGGACACCTTTTGTTTTGATCAGCTCATCGCCTTTGCGCTTTGTTGAGTCTTCTGGAAACTCACGGATCGCGCAATCTTTTAAGCTGGCAGATTGACCAGGGTGTAAGGCTCGAGATATTGCTGCGGTGTCAGTGTAGTACCGAGGTATCAGCGAGTAGTAGCGAGTGAGTATGTACCCGTCGAATGAAGTATTGTGGGCTAAGAGAGTTGAGTCGCTCCAATCAATTTCTTCTAGTGCAGCCTGTGTTTCGTCAGCGCCGTACCATTGCGTTTCGTCGTTATCGATTTTGATGCCAACACCATGTACTTTGAACCGTGGGTGTTTGACATACTCCATCGTGCTGAGCTTGGTCAGGCTGAACTTTGTGTCGAAATACGTCTCGAAGTCTAGCGTAACTAAGCTCATTTATTTGTCACCGCTGCGTTTATCTGAGCCTGGGCAACATCTGGGGCATACGGAAGAGAAACAATGCTCCCTCCGCTTTTTAAGAACCTCGATACATCGTCTGCCAAGTCTTGTCTGATGCGGACTTTAAGGTCGACCCTTCCGACAGCCATTAAAATGGGCTCCTGCTCGGAGACTCTTGCATACGAGCGAAGATCTCACCTTCTGCGCTGCTGTATTTGGATTGCAGGTCAGTGTAGATTTCTGGTGCATTCGAGCGAATCCAGACTGTTACAAACGTATGAAATTCAGGGTGTATGTTGTCTTTGTCTAGCTGACGAATTTCCTCTACATAGTCGCGCGCTATGGTTTCATACCTTAAAGAGTCGTTTAATTCTGGCGTGTCGAAAAATTTCATATGCGAGCCCTTCCTGGGAGTCTATGATTTATTTAAGTGTGTATCTTGCGAGCGTTCTACCGTCAGCAGGTATGCTGAGCGTTTTGATTGAATGTCCAGCTTTACGCAGGTCATGTATCCGAGCAGCAAGCCTGAAGCTACCGAATAGCGCTAGTGCATCGAGGCTTGTGAGGGAGTTACCCTCCTGTAGATAACCTAGAATCTTTGCGCTTTGTACGCTGTTAGAACTCATGCTGGTGCCTCCGTTATTTGACTAGAGTCTGTATCAAGCGATCCAGGTACCATTTGGCTTTCCTGAGATCTTCTACTGGTGCGCCTTTATTTTTTATACGGAAGCGATGCATGTATTTTTTAATATTGCCTTCGAGATAGTATTCGAATCCTTCACGGCCTAGATTGTCTTCGAGGTAATCGATACACTCGATAGAGCCGTTGTTATAATGAGGGGGATGGTCTACGGCATCGGGTTTTTTCATGCCATAGGGGTCAATATATTCTGTGCGAGTTATATTTAACGCTGCTCGAGCTTCTTTGTAGTTGGCACGCGCAATAGATTCGTTCTCTGCCATACTTATACTCTCCTAGTAAAGCACTGATAGTATCTGGGCTAATATATTAGCACAAGTACTTTTTATGGATTTGCGTAAGTCAATGAGTTACGTCGTGGTTATACTGAGATGTTGCACTGCCCTTATGTGGGTTGATGAGAAGTTTGGGCTTCGCACCCAATTGATGTCAGTTTTAGGGCATTTACAGGGCCTGCCTGGAACACATTAGAAATATCGGGCCGCATTGTTATAATTTGAGGATCTTTTTTGACAAGTTATTAGTACCTGCGATTTCACCTTGTGTATAAGCAAGGCGTAGTAAGACGATTAATTGGTCATCTAATATTCTTTTGCTATGTGCATACATCAATTGTCGGCATTGGTGTATTACTTCTTCGATAGGCATGATCAGTACTCCGAAGGCAACATATGAGTGTGCGCACCAAGCTCGTTGCGCATAGACCATATGGTGATGCCTTCTATAGGGAAGTCTGTGAATTCAATGGTTTGAGTAGCGAGAGGCTCATCGTCCATGCTTGTCATTGTGAATTCTGCTGTGTTGTCACGGTTCACGGCTAATGTAGACACAACATCTTGTCCCTTGAACTTGGTGCTGAGGTAGCTGTCGATGGTATCGAACAACCAATAGGCACCAGCGCGTTCTGCTACGTACTTACAGCCTTCGGTTAGGACGCTGTTACTTAGAACTGAATACCTTGTGAAAGTTTCTGATCCGTAAAATTCTGATAGTTCTAATTTTGCTTCGTCCACAGTTTTGCTCTCCTAATGATGAAGTTATGGTTCGGCTGGTCGGGTTGAATGTGGGGTTTACTTGATACCGGCTAAGGCAAGCTTTTTGGCGCGCGCAACTTCTAATTCGGTCATATTTTTGGCAACGTCATCGGCCATTTTTATACACTTTGCTGCGTTGGCCTCGTCTGGCGCGGTTATAGCCAGCTGTAGCGCTAGCACAAGCGCGTCGAAACTATTTTCTGGTTCTTTCATCGTTTATCCTTTATAGCTTGTAATCATATAGTAGATTTGGGAATTCAGCATCTTCGTACTCTTCATTCACAACTTCGAGGCCGCTTGGGCAGTTTGTGTCCATGTCTTCGTGTTCCCAAGTAAGATCAGGGAGCTTGTGCTTGGTTACAGATCCGTCGATGTGCTTGACATGTAGGGTGTGCCATTTGATATGATATTTTTCTACAGTTTCTGGGTCGATCCCTTCATGTAGAAGGTCGATCTTGATGTAGTACTTATAGTGTCCGGTGATGTACCGTGGTTCGTTGTTCATGGTCTACGCTCTATAAACGCTTTGGCCTCGTCAAGCGTGTTAAATATTCCGTGATCCTGAATGTAATATTTGTCAAGATCGTCCGCATTATGCTCTGAGTTCACATAAAATTTTCGGTTATAGCATTGGATATAGAAATCCGTACCGATTGCAACATGTATATCGTCTTCAATGCTCGGGTCTTGCGATTCAACAAACTCAAATTTCATCTGTCTTTCTCCTTAACGTTATTCCTGGCGGTTCTAGGCTTTTCGCTTTAGTCTGCCATTTAGGCAGCAATATCTCCATGACTTATATGTTCTAGGACAGTGCTACCGTTATCGTCTAAATACTGCACTGCAGCAGACGCCTGCTTTGCTGCTTTAACGATATGTTTAGGGTCTGACTTGAGAGATTTGAGCCACGATTTTATGTATGACTCATGCTGCAAGCCTTCGTAGGGTAAACCTAGCAACGCACCGCCCATCGCAGCACCCAGCTCAGCTACCAGCTCCTCGAAGGCATAGCCCTCAGAGCCGAAGCTGTTTAGGATCTGACGCTTAAGGCGCGAAGTGTGGCCAGTCCAGTGGACCATCTCATGCAGCAGTGTGGCGTCATGGTTCGCTTGATCCTTGAATGCATCTAGCGACGGCATTTTGATTACATCCTGGGACGGGATGAAGCATGCAGTGTTGCCACCGTACCGCAGATCAATACACAGAGATTCAGCCAGTTGATTGACTGAGCCTGTACCGGCTGACGGTGGGGTATAGGTCTTGATGCCCTGTAGCCCTTCGATTTGGGCAACATTCCACACAGGGAAACACTTATTAATGAATCCTTTTTTGTTATCTCCAGTGGCTTTGTCCTTATAGCTACTGCTAGCCATAAACCAGACATACTCACAACCGCCATTGTCTGCACCGTTCTTAGGGATGGTGCCGCCTAGAGCTGTTGCTTGCTTGTAGGTCAGCCAGCCATTGCTGTCCCACCGGCTAGACAAAAAGCTTAGATTGAGCCAGTTGATACCGTTGTAAGGCCTGCCGGTGCTGGCGTTGTGTGGCACGCTACCATCGAATATGTTTGCCCACGGTTTACGCCAGTCGTTGGCGTTCTCCAGGTTGTTGATGATTCGGTCGGTGACCGTTTGGAACATTTCTTCGTACTTGCTCATGGTTCACGATCCTGCTTATGAGTGTGTGTGTCCATCAGGTTCGATGCCTAGCCACATGCCATTCCAACGAATCATGATGCAGTCCATGCCAATGCCTTTTTCAGCAGAGGCTCTAAACGCTCGGTATGGCATATTTTGGTCGTTTTGCCGCCACTTACGGTGTAGCGCTTTGCGTTGTGCTTTAGTAATAGTCATGGTTTATCCTCTTCTGTATTGACTTACCATCTTTGGGAATTCGACAAAGTCGAAATTTTCATCCTGAATTGTGATGTCACCTGTGTGTTTTGTGCTCATGCGCTCCCAATCAAGTTCAGGGAACTCGTGCTCTGTTACAGAGTCGTCCATGTGCGTGATATGTAGGGTGTGCCACTTAATGTAATAGTCTTTTACATCTTCTGGGTCGATTTCTTCTTCCAATAGGTCTATATCGATGTAGTACAAATAGTGTGCGCTGATGTACCGTGGTACGTTGCTCATGCTCAATCCTCCTCGATTGGTTCATCGCATTCGTATGCGGGGTTATTGATTA
>ERZ888423.1065-NODE-1065-length-25556-cov-76.180464_pt1 | contig 25556 bp, 28 predicted proteins | sample MGYA00520523_ERZ888423 | MGnify/ENA primary metagenome ERZ888423 (study PRJEB32303, sample SAMEA104408611) | aquatic metagenome | biome: Brackish water; feature: Pelagic; material: water | place: Baltic Sea | collected 2014-06-08T10:24:00 | depth 30,27 m ...
GCTACTGGCTTCTTTGCTACTGGCTTCTTTGCCGTCGCGGCGGTCTTTGCGACCCTTGTGGCTACTTTTTCAACCTCGGCCAACGCCTCCGCAGCTACTTCTTTGGCGGCGTCACGAGCTTCGTGCGCAACTGTTAAGGCGGAGCTAGAAGCAGCTTTGCCGGTGCGTGTGAAAAGATTTTTGATTGAGTCAAGCAGGCTCATGTGGGTCTCCGTTTTTGATTTGGGATGGACGATTGAAAGCTTAGAGGTCTTTGGCTAGATTGCCCTACGACGAGCCAGAATCTCGTCTATTTCTTTTGACGCCAAAGATTTTTTTGGTGCAGAAATTTCGATGACTTCCGCCAAAGGCAGGAGAAGCTCACCCTTCCTTGCCTCTGTCATTGGTTTGGGCAGGGGGTTAGGACTCCACTGCCGGTCCTTGGCTATTTTTGTCTGGCTTTTGGATGCATTAGCTCGGACTCGCTGTCTAGATCTGTGAATGTTGCCAGCTAGCTTTGCGGCTTGATTGGCCGCGGCTCGTTGAATGAACAGTGAAGCGAAACTCAGCGGGAGTGCGATAGCGAAACCAAACCACCACGAGTTTTGAGCAGTGGCCGCGACCACGGAGGCTATTGAAGCGAGTGTTGCCAAAATAAAGATGATCGAAAACCCCCGCTGGGTAGACAGGAGCCGTCTGAGTCGATCATCGTCGGTCGGCACTCTGGATTTTTCCTCTGTCCGCCGAGCGGCTTGAATGAGTTTTGTCGTCTCATTGATCTGAGAACGCTTGGTGTATCCGGGCACAAAAATGAAGAGCCATACCACTGCTGCGAGCACAAGAGCTATGCCACCTAGTCCCGCAGAGTTCTCCATGAGTACCAAGATATGTCCCGCCTGATAAAACCAGGCTATTGACCACGCGTGTTTTGAACTCTAGACAGCAAAGACCCTGTTATTTCTTCCGACGTGATGGCAAAAATATTGTGGTCGCGCCATCGGCCATCGATGTGGATAAATCGCTCTTTGGTGCCCTCTTGTCGAAGTCCCAGCTTCTCAACGACCCTAAGCGACGCCGTGTTTTCGGGGCGAATATCTATCTCGACCCGATGGAGACCAACTTCGGTGAAGAGGTGATCTATTGCTATGGCCACAGAAATCGGAACAATTGACTTACCGGCAGAGTTTTTGGCTATCCAGTAGCCAATGGTCGCCGACGAGACCGACCCGAAAAGAATGTTTGCCACATTCAATTGACCGACGACCTTCCCTTCATACTCCATGACCAGAGCCAAGCCAGTTCCCTTTTTGGTTTGCGATAGCAAGGAGCGAATCATCCAGCGAACATCTAGAGGGTAACGAATCCCTGGCGTCGTGGCTTCCCAGGGAATTAGCCACTCTCTGTCGGCAATCAGTAGCTTTCGAAGCACCCTAAAGTCTCGCTTGGCAAGAGCCCGAAGCGTGATATCACCGTGAGTCAATGGAGGAAATCTCTGCACGCTGGCAAGATTACCGCTATGGATACTTCGAGCGCCAAGTTGGAACTCCGAAAGAGCATCAAGTTACAGCGCCCGCAGTCGTCTTTGGGGTTACTTGAGCAACTTCAAAATCTTGCCAAAAAGACAAACGCCTCAAACATTGCCAGCTATAGCCCGCTTGACGGCGAGCCAGATCTAAAGCCTTTCAATGATTGGGTCGCCGAAAGCGCAAATCTATACTTCCCAAGAGTGGTCCACGACAAGCTCGAATTTGCTCAAGGACCACTTCGGATTGGCAGGTTCGAAATTATGGAACCAACAGGATCAGCAATACTCTCTAGCGCCCTTGATCTAATTCTTGTTCCAGCCCTCGCGGCCGACGTGCTTGGGAACAGGCTCGGCAAAGGCAAGGGCTTCTATGACCGATGGCTCGAGGATGTCGCCAGTAAAAATATTTTCGCCGTTGTTTTTGACTCAGAAGTGTTGGAGTTTGTTCCCAGCGAGCCGCATGACAAGAAAATCAACGGGATTGTAACCCCAACCAGGTTGATTGCAATTTAGTCTGGTTAGAATCTATGCGGAGGACAAATGCCGACTTACACCTACGTATGCAAGGCATGCGAGCATACCTTCGAGATGCACCAGGCTTTTGCTGAAGAGGCGCTAGAGAGCTGCCCAAAATGCTCAGGGGAACTAAGAAAACAATTTGGAAACCTGGGGGTCAGTTTCAAAGGTTCGGGGTTTTATAAGAACGACTCTGCACCCGCGAGACCCAGCTCCACCGACAGCTAAGCAGTAGATCTAACCCCAGTGTGGAGGCTTATCGTCTCTGAGCCTGTCATCATTCGAGTCATTTTCATGACCCCATGCACCGCTGGTGTCTTCAAAGGCTCGATCCTCAAACAGCGGTTGAGCCCGACTAATCAGGTCGACCCCCAGTGACATTGCAATTCGGTTTGCCACATCCTGGGGCTTAGCGAATATCTCAAGAGCGTGAACACGCTGGTAGTCCCAGCCCATGGCTCTCAGTAACCCGGGTCTTACTCGAAGCTTTTCGTCCCAGTTTTCCCCCACTAGCGCCCAGTCCGGGTCGACAACCGCTGCTTTTTTGCCAAACGAAACAGCCAAACCAATGCGACCGCCAAAATTCAGTGCAACTTTTAGTCCCAGCTTCTCAAGCCTGCGAGCCAGATCCCTGAGCAATGGGTCTGCTTTACCCTCTGAAACATCACTCATAAAGCTCGGCGCGATCAGATCCTTTAGCCAGCGCTGATTCTCCGGCAGCCCCCCGGCGGCAAAGTCTTCAAAGTTGTAGCAAGAAACAACCGTCATGCGTTTTCTAGCTGAGACAATCTGGTTCACCATCCAGCCACTGACATTTTGGAAATTGAAATCCCCTAGGGTTCCAGAAATTTTGCCCTCTGGCGTGCGGCCAAACCCGACTGAGAAGATCACTCGATCCGCCAGCCGGTGAGTCAGTTCGCTCATGCTGATGCACTCAAACTTTTCTCTCCCATGAGCATCAAAAAACTCGGCTAGCTGAGGCTGCTTGTGGGTCTCTTGACGAACCAATTGGTCTATGCGTTCGGCGTGAGTTCGCGATGCGGTCACGACCATGAGGGAATCTTCCGGAGTCCACCTGGCGTGGCTCATTACCAGCTCGGCGACCTTGCTAACTTCCGAATCCAAGGATTCAGTGGACCCCTCGATTGTGCTTGACGCGTTGGCATCCTCGGTAATTTCTATCTGCTCAAAATTATGGGAACCAAACAGTTGCCCCGCTGCGGGCTCTAGCACAAGACGCGAATCATAGAAATTATCGTTCAAGTATTTCCCGAGCACTTGGCCTTCGATTCGATAATTACGACTGATCGCCAAGGAACCGAACACGTCCGCAACCAAATCAAACACCGACCCCCGGTCGGTTTCAACGTGAGCCTGGTTTGCCCTCGCCACAGTGTCAAAGCTCTCAGGAGTGGCAATCACTGGGTCTCCAAAAGCAATCACCTGATTGGCTAAAGATATCGCCTGCTGAGACTCAGCCAGCCCGGTAGAAGATGCATCCAGAACAATAACCAGATCAAACTCTTCGGCCGGGTCCAGTTCGTGGATTTTGTAGGGAGAGACCAAAACGGCAGGAACAAGGGTCCTGTATAAATCTCCACCGACCTGAGAGGCGGCCTTGAGTTCTAGCTTTTTGGTTCTGAGCTGAGCCCTCAAGCCATCGGCCTGCGCAGGTTGCTTTGCAATTGCTGCGCGCCAAGCCGCTGCCAATTGATGCCGCACGTCCAAAAGCCCCTGAGCGATAAGGTCTTCATTTGCTTTCTCGAAGTCACTCTCCAGCGTCGCAATAGCCTCAGCGGTGTATTCCAAAATCCTGGAGTCAGACTGAATAATCGCCTCCAGCGCAGACTGCCACCACGTGAGCTCGAATTCTCTCTGCAGCAGCTCAACATCAGGCCTCGACTTACTGACTTCCTTTGCGAACTGTCCCAAACCTATTTCCACCAACTCGTTAGAAATTGGCAGACGCTGCATGTAATGATCTAGGCCCTCTGTCTTCGTCGTCAAATGTTCAAGCACGACAGCCAGCTGATCTAATTCCATTCGAGTCAACAGCGCTATGTCCGGGTCCGGATTCAAGTGTCGCTGAAGAATCTCAAGCACCCGATAGATTTGCTGGAACTTTGACTGGACATCCCCCAGTCCAAGCGGAACAGTTGGCGGAGCTTGCGTTAGATTAAGTTGAGACCAGGCCACTCGCTGCCTCTCAGCCTCAACCAGCGCCTGATGAAGATTCGCAACCGCTGCTCCCTGTCGAAGGTAGCCCTTTGCCAGCTTTTTAAATCTCCGCCGTTGCGCTCCGGAAAGCTCACCTCGCTCTGACCGTGATGCAGTTGCACTGATCATCTCCTGGAGCGACCGATCAAATATCTCTGGCCTAAATTTGTCCAGCGTTTCCCGAATCCCCAATAGGAGATTCAACCTGAGCGACCAGTCCTCGACCTTTTTGCTTGCCGAAAGATTCAGGTCGGACAGATAAAGACTTATTTGATACCTAAGTATTCGAAACTCTTCGCCGGCAATCGACCTGGCCGCCGCCAAGGCTTCACCAATTTGCGCTTCGGACTCGAATTTCGCCTGAAACCACGGGCCGTCTTCAGGAGAGGTAGCAAAAAGTCCGGCCTCGTGGGCACGGCCAAGAATGGCCGCAGCGTCATCGCGGATCGTCGGTAAAATCTCGGGTCTAATTCTGGCACTGTTGACCGGGGCGGAAGGCAATGAAGCTAGAGTCGCCAAATTTTCTAGGGCTTCGATAACGCTCACGCCAAGGCTGTTCTCTTTGGATTGCACCACCGAAAAATACTGCTCGACATCCAGCTGGCTCCTGGCAACCAGGTCCCTGGCCGATTTGAGATTACCCGGTGTGGCTTTTTCGTTTCTGGAAATTGCCGCGACGGTGTCACTCCAGCTATCGCTCTGCCTAACCGCTAAGCCCGGCAGCATCGAGGCGCTTAGTCGCTCCGCGACTTCGTCAAGCGTCTGCTGGCGAGGGGCAATAATCAAGGCGCGCTTTTGAGATACAGCGAGGTTAGCAATCAGGTTTACCACCGTCTGAAGGTAGCCACAGCCCGGAAGCGTCTCTACCGCAAAGCTGTTCCCGGCCAGTGCCCGCTCCAGCACGGCCTGCTGGTCTGAATCCGCATTCAGAACCAACGTGGGAGGCCTAACGAGATTCTCAACTGCGGGAGCAGGTTCCTTGCCTGTGAGACGCATTATCGAAGCCGATGAGTCTTTTAGTTCAAGCTGCTGCACCAAGGTTAGGTCTGGCACAAAGTTTCCAAGCACCAGTAGTTTTTCTATTTCAACGTCTGGACTCTGAATCAATTCGGAAACCAAAGACAGCACACCGGTTGGAATCAGGTCGGTTTGACCTTGGCTCACGGCGATCAAGTCTGAGATTCTAAAGTCACTTCTGTAAGTCTTGATCACGCTTACCAAGGCTGGATTTACCCTCGGCGTTGAGTCCACTCGCAATTCAAAGTCTTCGCCCTTTGGTATTAGATGACTGCGCCATAACAAAATTGGCATCTTGGTTTGGCCGATAGAAACCATACCTCCGGCGATGAACAGAGCATCAATCCCAAAATTACGCTCTATTCGCTGAGCTTTTTTTAGAACTCTTCGAGAAGTTGTCAAAGCCCTAGATTGGGCAACCCCGTCCCTGACCAGATTGGAGATGCTCGAACTCCTGGCGGAAGCCAACTGAGCAAGTCCACCCGGGTGGGACCTGCTCAGATCGACTTGCCCGAAGCTGGATAATTCGAACTGCACGAGCGGATTAGTGCCGCCAATGCTCAGTCGCTGCTTATGCCAAAGCTCTAGTAACTCATTGCGTTCCACGTGGAAAATACTAGAAGCGAACCCAAGAAACATGGGGTTGCCTTGCCCGCTAAACAGTAACTGTCAGGTGGCACACCAATTTGGGAATTAGCAAACCAAGGCCTTCTTATTGCATCAAGTTTTTTGCTGCCATCGCTAAGCACTTCACGACCGAGAAATTCGGTCTTGCCCAATAGCTAGTAACCTATTACGGCTGCTGGCTCCGTAGCTCAGTGGATAGAGCAACGGTTTCCTAAACCGTGTGTCGGGTGTTCGATTCACCTCGGGGCCACTTTTGAAGAAAAATCGCTATTCATGCAAAAGGGCGTGATAACCGCAAGGTCATCACGCCCTAAAACTTTTCGTTTAGTGGTTAGTAAATCGCCACCACAAACAAAACGATTGTTGCTGCAGCGAAAACTGCCATTGCTGCTTGAGTCAGACTAACGAAGCGGGCCGAGGAGGCAATCGCGGTTTCGAGTGCGGAACCCGAAGCCTTCATGTCCTTGATCAACGCTGATCCCTCTCGAATGGCTGCGAACTGATTTATTAATGACAGTGCGCCAGTTGTAACTAAGACTGTTACTGCGAACAGCTTTACTTCAGTGCTTGCCCCAATAAATGTTCCGGTTGCTACCAAATACAGAGCCACCGCCAACATAATCACTGAGGACATTTGCGAGTTGATGATGGTTTTTCTCAAGGTGTTCCAGGTTCCTACAAGTGCAGCTGAGTCCATTTTGACTTCCTTTGTTTGGGCGCTTGACTTTGAGTATTGCGTGTCTCACCACTAAAAAAGTCTAGCTCTTGGCGAGACGATAAAATGCGGTCCGGACGAACCCAAGTTGCCATGTCACCATGGCTCAGTAAGCGCAGTCGCAATTACTCCGGGTAGCTGAAAAGCTCACCGATCTCAACCTCAAGCGCTTTTGCAAGCGCGAATGCGAACTCTAATGACGGCGAATACTTGCCGTTCTCAATGGCTATCAGGGTTTGCCTCGATACTCCAAGCCGACTTGCAAGTTGCTCCTGCGTCAAGTCTTTGGCCACGCGGTGCAGGCGCACCTGATTGGTTATTTTCGTGGGGCGAGTCACCTAGACACCCTTGCGGTAAAACCAAATTTTTGCGATGTTCATCGCGATGCTCGCCATTAGGCCACCAAAAAACAAGACGTGTGCAATTTCAAAAAAGCCAACTTCGAAAGCGGCCAAGGCTAGAGCTGTTAGGGCAACCAGGCTCATTATGTTCATGCCCGTTGAATTAGAGCGGCGGCTTATGTCCTTGTCCCGAACATCCACTAGGCCAGGACTTCGAGTGTCGTTCTGAACCGCGGGAACCTCAAGGGGCATCGGTCTGCCGGTCCTTTCTGCGATGACCGGACCTACGTGCGCGGCGATCACTGGGGCGACGTGCGCCGAAACAACTAGCAGTATTTGGGCCACGATAGAAAATAATATGCTCAAGAGAAAGACTGAGACTAATACCCAACCGTATTCAATCGCGCTCACATCCTTTTGGGCCAGTTGACCCAAGAGCCATGCCGAGTAGCCAATAAGCACTGCGAAGTTTGCAAACAGTTCCGCCCAAACGGTTTTTTCTTGATGATTCATTTCGCTCCAATGTAAAGAATTTCTTACATTATGTAAAAGATTTTTTACATTGTCAAGTTTAGTTACGCAGCCTGCTTTTGCAGAGCCAGGAACTCACTCCACTGTGGCAGTGGCCTGTCGGATCCTCTGACGCTCCAAACTGTTCCAGTTGGCATCTTTGGTAGCACCTTCAAGTTCCAGCCGATCTCTGCCGGAGTTCGGTTCCCCTTTGAGTTATTGCACTCAAGGCAACAAGCCACCAGGTTTTCCCAGGTGTCCTTGCCTCCTCGAGATTTTGGCATGATGTGATCAATAGTGTTCGCGGGACCGGCGCAGTATCCACAGCGCTGAGAGTCTCGCCTCAGCACTCCCCTTCTAGAAACTGGAACCCTTCTGGCGTTTGGAATTCGGACGTATCTCGAAAGCAAAATAACTGAAGGCATCTCGAATTCTTGGCTGGCGCTTCGAACAACTTCGTTGTCTATTCCAGCCAAAACTGTGGCTTTATCGTTTAGAACTAAAACTAAAGCTCGCTTGAAAGAGACGACGGCCAACGGCTCGTAGCCTGCATTTAGAACAAGGGTGCGCATTTGGTTATCTCCGATCGAAATCGCCAGCACGGCCTGCTGGCATCCGAATTGATCCCGGGTAATAAAAAACGCGCCGCAATAATGCGACGCGCAGGTTCTCCCAGCTAGATATACAGGGGTGCTGGCACAGATGTATCCAGTTGCCATACATGGCTGGCATGCTTGCTGGCATCTGCACTCCTTCCCCGAAGATCAAGAATCAATACTTTATAAAACAGTATGCGGGAAATCAGTATTTTTTGGTTAGAAACGCGAGAGCGGAAAAGTGGAAATTACTTGAATTTCTAGTTCTGAATTTCAGCGACGCGTATGAAGTGATATCGATCAGTAAAAATTGGAGCCAACTTTACGCGGTCACCCGGTTGAGGGGCGTGATAGAAGTTGCCATTGCCCGCGTAGATGCCGTTGTGAGAAAAGTCATTGAAAATTACCAAGTCTCCCGGTAGAGCTTCCTCAGCCGAAATTTTTGTTCCCAACTTTGCTTGCTGATAAACGCTGTGCGGGAGGTCGACACCGAATTGCGAGTAAACAAAAAGTACATATCCAGAGCAGTCAATACCGCCTGGAGTCTGACCGCCAAATACGTAAGGGGTTCCTACTAGCTCAGCCGATGACTTCATCAGGTTCGCGCTGGAGATGTCTGTAAACCTAGGGCTAGCCAAGTAGTCTGCGGCCCTAGGTCCTTCGTAATAATAAATCCGTGATTTGGATGCAACCTGGAATTCGGAGGCCTCTGCCGGAGCGTAGTCTCCTCGAGTGAATTCAACAGCCCTGACTGTCGCAACCGATAGACCTTGGCTCGGAGCTGAGATCTGAACCATCTCGGAGTCTCTGGCAAGACCAGAAGCGGCCGTTACTTCCGGTGCGAAACCGTAAGAGGGAAGTGCTGCGGTTGCCATGAGGCCCGTTGAGGCAAGCATTGTCATAAACGTGCGCAGCGAGTGCCGCTGCACCTTTGCAGATCTTTTTCGTTCGCTGAGTCGCAGGTTTCTTCGACTGCTTTGCAAATCGTCAGCAGTGGCTGAAATCAATAGGGGTCCTCTGAAAAACTTTCTTTGGTTCTACTTCCCAAATTCTAACTATAAAACTTTAGAAACACCTAAAAACAGATGCTGTGCAATCCCTGTGTCAACTAGCAGCCCTTCGCTCAGGCCAGTGCATACCAAAAGCCATCCCTGCTCCTGGGTAGACAAGGTGACATCAGCCCCCGGCAAAAGTGACAACTCAGCCAGCTGATTTAAAAACGATCCGTCCAGCTGAAGCGGTTCTCCAATTCGCACAATCTCGTACTCGCCGGGCTCCAAAGATGACAGTGCCCAGCACTCCTGGATGTCGGCTGGGGCAAGCCCCAGAAGTTCAAGGCCTGGAACCGGCATTCCGAATGGCGAGACGCTTGGGTTTTTTAGTAGACCGATAAGTTTTCTCTCCACTGACTCGCTCATGACGTGTTCCCAGCGACAAGCCTCGTCGTGAATGTTTGACCACTCCAGCCCAATGACTTCAAGCAAGAGTTGCTCAGCTAGGCGGTGCTTACGCATAACTTCGACAGCGGTCAGACGGCCAACATCCGTGAACTGCAGTTGGCGGTCATCCAGTAAGCGAAGTAGGCCGTCTCGCTCCATCCGGGCAACAGTCTGCGAAACAGTTGGGCCAGAGTGGTCTAGACGCTCGGCAATCCTTGCTCGCATCGGCGGAATGTGTTCTTCCTCGAGCTCATAAATTGCCTTGAGGTACATTTCGGTTGTGTCAATGAGGTCAGTCATCAATCCCTCTTCGTCGCTAAGCCTGGTCGGTTACTTGCAATACTAAACTTGAGGCTATGCCAGACATCGTAATCCCAGACTCAATCAAACCCCTAGACGGAAGATTCGGTTGTGGGCCGTCTCGGATGCGCTCCGAGCAACTCACGGCGTTTGAGGATTTCGGCAAGCACTTCATGGGAACCAGTCACCGCCAAGAGCCAATAAAACACTTGGTTGGAGATTTCAAGCAAGGCCTGCTGGAGATGTTCCATGCTCCGGCCGGTTACGAAATAATTATGGGCAACGGTGGCGCCTCCGCATTCTGGGATGCCGCGACCTTTTCACTTGTCGAACAAAAGGGTCAGGCCCTTGTTCATGGTGAGTTCGGCAATAAGTTTGCGAATATTCTCAACACTCCATGGCTTGAGGCCCCGACCGTGATCTCGGTTGACCCAGGATCACGCGGCGACCTTATCGCCGAAGAGGGAGTCGATGTCTATGCCTACCCGCACAACGAAACTTCTTCGGGGGTTGTTACTGATGTCAAGCGCGTAAAGGGTGCTGACGAAAACGCCCTGATGCTCACCGATGCCACTAGTGCCGCTGGCGGCATAGATTTTGACCCGAAGCAAACCGACGTCTATTACTTTTCACCGCAGAAGAACTTGGCTTCTGACGGAGGCCTTTGGATTGCTCTTGTTTCACCCAAGGCCATCGGTCGGATTGAAGCAGTTGCCTCATCCGGTCGTTACATCCCAAACATCTTGAGCCTGGAGTTGGCACTTGAAAATTCAAGGCAAAATTTCACTCTGAATACCCCGTCGCTCGCAACGATATTTTTTGCCAATAATCAAGTTCAGTGGATAAATGAGAACGGCGGTTTGGCTTGGGCGGATAGTAGAACTAAACAAAGCTCCGACCTGCTTTATAACTGGGCCGAAAAAACCGAGGTGACCAAGCCGTTTGTTGAAAACCCAGCACATCGTTCGCAGGTCGTGGCAACTATAAACTTTGATGATTCGATAGACGCCCTCGGGATCGCTTCAATACTTCGAGATAATGGCATTGTCGATACCGAACCGTATCGAAAGCTTGGAAAGAATCAGCTACGGATAGCCACCTTTGTATCCACGGAGCCGTCGGAAGTCGAACGTCTAATAGCATCAATTGAATACGTACTAGAAAGAATCTAAATGCGTTTTTATCTAAAACTGAGCGAGCGAGAAGCTGAGCCAACCCCTAAGGCTCTGGATTCGAAACCGATTATCAGAGTGGGCTTACTGATTTGGCTCTTAGTCTTCGTCGGGCTCGCTGTGTTTTATCCGGCGTTGGCGGACGCGGGTCTTCAGTGGTGGCTGCATACTTCCTTGGTCGGAATTTCCCTCGGAATCATCGGACTTTATATCATCCGTAACGACTAGGGCCTTAATTAGCTCGTCGGCCTCGGCGTCGGTCTTAGCTTTACCTTCTGCGCGTAGTTGCTTCCTAAACTCGCTCAGCCGTTCTGACCACGGCACCCACTCTGGCGCCAAAAGAGCGTCCTCTGACGCCACTAAATTGAGCTCTGAAAACGTTGCGGGTTTGCGCTTATCGATTTGAGTGAGCGTGAGAAGCCAGTGCCACCCGCTATACCCGCGCATGTTGCAGAGGTAGCGAAGTTCGATGACGCCCTTGGTCGGCTCGGTCTCACTTACGAATTCGCCGTAGCTTGATTCTGGAAGCTCGGCCTTCAAAAGCTCAATGGCCATCGCTTGGTTTTTAGCCTTCAAGCTCTTCCGCCACCCTGCGCAATAGTTGCGCTACTTTTTTGCCGTGAGCAGCCTCCGGATACTTGCCTCGCTTGAGGTTTCCACCGACCTGATCCAAAAGACCGATTAGGTCCTCGGTAATGATTGCCAAGTCTTCGGCTGGCTTGCGATTTGGCGATGTTAGCGTCGGGACTTCTAGAACCCTGACGGATAAGGCTTGAGCACCCTTGCGACCGTCAGCTATGCCGAACTCAACGCGACTCCCGGGCTTAATTGTTTCGGTCCCCGCCGGAAGAGCACTGGCATGCAAAAAGACCTCGGTGCCGTCGTCGCCCGCGATAAAGCCGAAGCCTTTTTCGTCATCAAAAAATTTTACTTTGCCGGTCGGCATGCTTCCTACTTTCAACTGGTCGGCGTTTAGTGTATCTGAAAGGTTAGAGTTATCTGATGGCTAAAAATCAAAAGCGACCCCAAATCGAAACCACCTTGGCCTACATGGCCGTTGGTGTGATTGGAGTCTCCATTGTATTTATGCTACTTACTTTGGGCCTAAGCGCCCTTGGCTTCAACAGTTTCCCAGTGTTTTTCGCCCAATTGCCACTCATCGGACTACCCGTCGGTTTTCTGATAATCGTAAGCATGCTGATTGTGTCAATCATTCGACGTACCAAAGAAAATAGGGATTAGTGTCTTCGATACTCGAACTTGCATCGCAGCTAAGAGCTAAAAATGTTGCAGAACTTAGCCAGACTTTGGAAAACTCACTCGGTCATGGCCATGGATGCGATGACTACTTTGATCTGAGTCGGGTCTTGCTTTCTAGAAGAGAGCTAGAGCCGAAGATTCGCGCACTTCCGGCCTCGGAACTTGAGGCGCTCAGAAACGAAAAGACAACCGCCCACCTAAGGTCTCAAAATTTAGCGACCAAAACCGCGCTGCCTGAGGCCGCGAGCCTAGGTAGGGAACTTGAGATCGCCAAGTACAAGCCGGCCAATCGTCACGGTTCTTATCTGACCGCGTACGAGAGCCTCATCTGCATTACAGAGTTATTGTTCGCATGCGAGCGTCACTGGCTCGATGTCATTAGAGCAGGCATCCGCTCCCAAGACGCAAAAGAAATCGCACTCAAACTAAAGATTGCACCAAAAGATGTTCAGCGCATCTTTCAGCTAGCCCTCGAAGCCGGTCTAATTGGTCAGAACGAGTCTCGCTGGGTGGCAACAACACTTGGCATGGAGTGGCTGGAGCTAGAAAGAAGCCAGGCTTGGCTAATGCTTGCTAAATCTTGCTGGGACCTGCCGGCACTCAAGGTGCACGAAGGACCATTGACAGAACAAATATCCACGGCATACCCGCTAGCAAACCTCGCAACCATAAAGCTGCTCGAGTATGGAGCCGACCTGGGTTTGACTGATTTTGACAATGCGCTTTACCCGCTGACTCTTGGGACAGTCGAAAAGGCAGCCAAGGACATAGCCAAGAACTTGCCGGCTATACAAGACAAGTTATTGGTTCAAGCAGACCTAAGCATTGTTTCACCTGGTCCAATTTCAACAAGTCTTCATCGAAAGCTGGATACCTTTGCGGATTCTGAGGACCTCGGGTTGGCGTCTAGATTTCGGATTTCAGGCCTAAGCATTTCGCACGCCATGGAAACCGGCATGAGCATTGCCGAGATTACAGAAGTGCTCCTGAAATCAGGAAGTAAGGGCTTACCTCAGCCTGTGGAATACGTCCTTCAGCAGACCGGTGATCGGTTTGGACAACTCAGGGTGCTATCTCGAAAAGAAGGAACTATTGTCGAGGCCACCGACACCATCTTGCTCACGCAGATCTCAAACGAGCACTCACTCCGCGGGCTGATGCTTCAGCCGATCGCGAATGGGCAACTTGGCAGCAAGCTTGGAGTGGACCTTGTTTACTTCAACCTTCGAGATGCCGGATATCCGGCAGTTATGTTTGATGACAGAGGAAACGTTCAATCGCCCAGAGTGCCAGTTTCGGCAACGCCGGAAATCCCCAGGGAGGACGAGATTGCCTCAAGGGTTGCCTCGCTAATCTCCGGTGAGAAAAACCAAATGGGTGGTGATGACGTGATGCGTCAACTGCTGTTTGCCCAAAAGAACAAAATCATGGTTCAGATTTCGGTTGAGATGCAAGATGGCGACGCCAAACAGTTCACGCTTTCAGTATTGGGCGTTGCAGCTGGTCGACTTAGAGGTAAGGACCAGCTGAAAGATGCTGAGCGAACCCTACCGATATCGCGCATCCAGTCAGTACTTCTGGTTTAAGGTATAAGGATGTCTCAAGGGCCCCTGATTGTTCAAAGTGACAGAACCGTGCTTTTGGAAACAGACCACGCGGATGCCACAACAGCTCGTCATGAGCTTGCAATATTTGCCGAACTCGAGCGAGCGCCTGAGCACATTCACACATATCGAATCACCAAACTTGGTCTCTGGAACGCCAGGGCAGCTGGTCACACCGCCGAATACATCCTCAGCTCCTTGAAGAAATGGTCAAAGTTCGACATACCCCAGCTGGTGTCCTCGGAAATTGAAAACACCATTGCGCGATTTGGGAAACTCGAGATCGCAAGGGATGACCAGGGCCTCATCCTCACCTCGGATTCCAGGGCAGTTCTGGCTGAAGTAAGTTCTAACTCCAAAGTCGCTGAGCTCCTTGAGGGCGAAATCGAAAATGGTTACCGGGTCAGAGACTGGGCTCGCGGTGCACTCAAACAGCAGCTACTAAAGCTCGGCTGGCCCGCCAACGACAATGCCGGATACACCAAAGGCGCCCCGTATCCAATCGAACTCAACCAAGAAAACTGGTCGCTGCGCGGATACCAACGAGAAGCGGCAGACAAGTTCGAACTCGGAGGTTCGGGTGTTGTGGTGCTGCCCTGTGGCGCCGGTAAGACCATGGTTGGCGCGGCCATTATGGCCGACGTGAAGGCCAACACCCTTATTTTGGTAACCAACACCGTCGCAGCAAGACAGTGGCGCGACGAGCTACTTGAAAAAACCAGCCTCACCGAAGAGGACATCGCCGAGTATTCAGGCAGTAGCAAGAATCTTGCCCCGGTAACAATAGCCACATACCAAATCCTGACAACCAAGCGCAAGAATGAATTCACCCACCTGGCGCTACTAAACGCTCGCGATTGGGGCCTGATTATTTACGACGAGGTGCACCTGCTACCCGCGCCAATATTCAAAATGACCGCTGACCTTCAAGCCAGAAGAAGGCTTGGACTAACGGCCACATTGGTTAGAGAAGATGGTCGAGAGTCCGATGTGTTTTCACTAATTGGACCAAAGCGTTTCGACGCTCCTTGGAAAGACATTGAGGCGCAAGGCTACATTGCACCGGCGAACTGCTTTGAAGTGCGCGTTTCCTTGCCCGATGAAGCCCGCATGGAATATGCAATCTCCGACCAGGAAAGCCGCTTCCGAATTGCTTCGACGGCAACCGCCAAACTTGCGATAATGCGAAAGATTCTTAAGAAGCACGAGGGTGAGCCGACTCTAATAATCGGACAATATTTGAGCCAGATAGCCGAAGTTGCGGAGGGCTTAGGGGTTCCAAAGCTCACCGGTGAAACACCAGTTGATGTTCGCGAGGAGCTTTTCCGAAGCTTCAGGAGTGGTGAAATTAGCACGTTGGTAGTTTCAAAGGTCGCAAACTTCTCAGTGGATCTGCCGGAAGCATCCGTTGCAATTCAGATATCGGGAGCCTTCGGCTCAAGGCAAGAGGAGGCCCAAAGACTGGGCCGCCTGCTTCGCCCAAAACAAGATGGCAGGTCTGCTGCGTTTTACACAATCGTTGCGGCCGACACCGTCGAGCAAGACTTTGCGCAAAATCGCCAGCGCTTTTTGGCTGAGCAGGGTTACTCATACGAGATTGTTGACGCGGAAAACTTGTAAGAGAAACTCCCAGAAAACTTCCAGCAAACTATCACACACTTAGGAGCATGGAAATACTAAAAGTTCTAGTTGTAGATGATGAACCAAATATTCGTGACTTGCTCTCAGCAAGTCTTCGTTTCGCCGGGCACCAAGTTGCCACTGCGGCTAACGGAACTGACGCGATCAACATGATCACCGACACCAAGCCCGACATAGTGTTGCTCGACGTGATGCTTCCAGATATTTCCGGGTTCGGTGTCACCAAAAAAATCAGAGGAATGGGCATTGAAGTCCCGATTCTGTTCTTGACCGCGCGCGATGACACCGAGGATAAGATCACGGGGCTCACTGTCGGCGGCGATGACTATGTGACTAAGCCATTTAGCTTGGATGAAATTATGGCGCGCATCTCGGCAATTATGCGAAGAACCAGCAAAGACGGACAAGACGGCTCGATGATTACGGTCGGAGAGCTTTCAATCAACGAAGACGCCCACGAGGTAACCGTTGGAGCGCAGGTGGTGGACCTATCCCCCACCGAGTACCAATTGCTTCGTTATCTAGCCACCAACCCAAATCGCGTTCTAACCAAGGCGCAAATTCTTGACCACGTCTGGGAATACGACTTCAATGGGGAGATGGGAATCGTCGAAAGCTACGTTTCATACCTTCGCAAGAAGCTAGATCCTCTTAGCCAGGAGCCTTTAATCATCACCAAGCGTGGTGTTGGCTATCTGCTCAAGGGGCCAAAGGGCTAATTCGTGAAGCAGAAGTTTCTTGCAGGCTGGGCGCGAATCTCATTACGCGCCAAACTAACCTCTTTATCAGTTGGCCTAATAGGTATGCTCTTGGCAGTCTCGAGTGCAGGGACAATCGCGCTTTTAGGCACCTACCTGCAACAGAGCACTGACACTCTTTTGATCACAACAGCCAACGAGCTGCGAACTCAGGACCCTCTCAAGCTAGAAGCAAAGGTCGCGTCAGGACAGCTTGCTCTTCCCTCGCTACCGAGCGACTACTACATCGCCATTTTGGATGCTGACGGCAATCAATTTCTTGGGCTTATATCCTCAACCGGTGGTGGTCGAGCAATACCAAACTTTTCAAACCTCACGCTTGAAACCGTCATGGCAACCCAAGGCACCCCGTTCGACATTGACGTCGAAAGCTCAAGACGCATGGGAACCGAGTGGAGGATGATTGCGGTCCCTCTCCAACTTGCAAGGGGCTCAGTAGTTATTGCATTGCCGACAAATTCGAACCGACAGATTTTGGCCGAGTACGCAGTGATCGGCGGCAGGTTCGGAATCTTCTTAGTCGTACTTTCGGGCTTCAGTATTTGGCTGACAATTACTTCGGCGCTTCGTCCGCTGAAGGAAGTGGAGCGAACGGCTGAGGCGGTTCAGGCAGGAAAGTTTTCGTCTCGTTTGCTCTCCAAACACGGAAAGACTGAGATTGGCAGGTTGAATAACGCCCTCAACAGCATGCTTGACAGCATCGAGGGCGCGGTCACCGGCCGGGATAAAACTCTTGAGCAAATGCGCAGATTCGTCTCAGACGCCAGCCATGAGCTTCGCACACCGCTAGTAACGGTTCGAGGCTACGCGGAGCTCTATCGCATGGGGGCAATCACCAAAAAACAGGATGTTGCAGAAGCCATGCAGCGCATCGAAAGCGAAGCGGTTCGCATGACGGGTCTCGTCGAGAGTCTGCTAACCCTAACGCGCATGGATGAAAGTGGAAATCTTGATCTAGTAAAGACCGACCTAGCAAAGCTTGCTGATCTTGTAATCAAAGACGCTTCGGTCGCAAACCAAGAGGTCAACTTCCGCGTTGTCAGACTAGGTAAGGATTTTGTCGCAGAGGTGGATGCTGATCGCATGAAGCAGGTGCTAACAAACCTTGTTGCCAACGCCTCGCGTTTTGCACCAGCCGGATCAGAGGTAAGCCTCGAGATTGACGGAGTCGGCAAGAACCTGAGTTTCAAGGTAATCGACCACGGTGAGGGCATCCCGGAACCGCTTAGAGGCAAGGTGTTTGAGCGCTTTTATCGAGCTGATAATTCTAGAAACCGCAGCACCGGAGGGTCTGGACTCGGACTGGCAATCGCGAAATCCATCGTTACCGCTCACCAAGGACAAATTCGGGTGGAAGAGACTCCAGACGGCGGCTCTACTTTTGTGATTGAGCTCCCAACCAGCCAAACAACCAGCTAATCAACTTAAATAAGTAACGGGACGGCCTAGGCCGTCCCGTTACTTTTAGTACTGCTTGACTTTAGAAGTCCATGCCGCCACTTGGGTCGGCAGGCATTGCCGCTGCTGGCTCTGGCCTTTCAGCTACAACCGCCTCGGTGGTCAAGAACAATCCAGCGATTGATGCGGCGTTCTGCAGGGCAGAGCGAGTTACCTTGACGGGGTCGTTGATACCGGCCTTGAGCATGTTGACGTATTCGCCAGTAGCAGCGTTTAGTCCTTCGCCATCTGGCAGGTTCGCAACCTTCTCGGCAACAACGCCAGGCTCTAGGCCAGCGTTGATGGCAATCTGCTTTAGAGGAGCAGAGATTGCAACGCGCACAATGTTTGCTCCGGTTGCCTCGTCGCCCTTTAGCTTTAGCTTGTCAAGAGCAAGCTTTCCGGCCTGAAGTAGTGCTACTCCACCGCCGGCGACAATGCCCTCTTCGACTGCAGCCTTGGCATTGCGAACAGCGTCCTCAATGCGGTGCTTGCGCTCCTTGAGCTCAACCTCTGTGGCCGCTCCAGCCTTGATGACTGCAACACCACCGGCGAGCTTCGCCAAGCGCTCCTGAAGCTTCTCACGGTCGTAGTCAGAATCCGTTGTTGCGATTTCGCGTCTGATCTGCTCGACGCGGCCCTTGATCTGGTCGCTGTCGCCAGCTCCTTCAACAATGGTGGTCTCGTCCTTGGTGATTACGACTTTGCGAGCGCGTCCCAACATGGAAAGCTCAGTGTTCTCAAGCTTTAGGCCGACTTCCTCGGCGATAACCTGGCCACCGGTCAAAATCGCGATGTCCTGCAACATAGCCTTGCGACGATCTCCGAAGCCCGGAGCCTTGACGGCCACTGACTTGAAGATTCCGCGGATCTTGTTCACTACCAAAGTTGCAAGGGCTTCGCCTTCAATGTCCTCGCTGATGATCAAAAGCGGCTTTGCAGCCTGCATGACCTTGTCAACGATTGGAAGCAAGTCCTTCATGTTGGAAATCTTGTTGTTTACGATTAATACGTAGGCGTCTTCCAGGATTGCCTCTTGGCGCTCCGGGTCGGTGACCATGTATGCAGAAACGTAACCCTTGTCAAAGCGCATTCCCTCGGTTAGCTCAAGGTGAATACCGAAGGTGTTTGACTCCTCAACGGTTACTACGCCCTCTTTACCAACCTTGTCGATTGCTTCGGCAATGATGTCACCAATTACTGAGTCACCAGCGGAGATAGAAGCGGTTGCCGCAATCTGCTCTTTGGTCTCTACGGGAACGGCCATCTTGATCAAGGCTTCGATAACTGCGTCGGAGGCCTTTTCGATGCCGCGCTTCAGGCTGATCGGGTCAGCGCCTGCCGCAACGTTTCTTAGGCCCTCTTTAACAAGCGCCTGAGCTAGAACAGTTGCTGTGGTGGTTCCGTCTCCGGCCACGTCGTCTGTCTTCTTGGCAACTTCTTTTACTAGCTCAGCGCCAATTCTTTCGAACGGATCGCTTAGCTCAATTTCCTTGGCGATTGAAACGCCATCGTTGGTGATAGTAGGTGCGCCCCACTTTTTCTCCAACACAACATTGCGACCACGTGGTCCAAGGGTCACCTTGACGGTGTCGGCCAGAATGTTTAGGCCGCGCTCAAGACCGCGACGGGCCTCCTCATTGAAGTGAATAATTTTTGCCATTTGGGCTTCTCCGTTTGAATTCAAGACTGGGATTAGCACTCCCGGTTCGAGAGTGCTAATAAAGTTTTAGCACTCTAATGCTCTGAGTGCAAATAAATCGAGGAAAACAGTTACCTCAGGTTAAAGCGAACACCGGCAGCAAAAGCTACCGGTGTTCGAATTTTTTACTACTTACGCGACTGGAACTACGTTTTCAGCCTGAGGACCCTTGTCCCCATCCTTAACGTTGAACTCAACTCGCTGGTTCTCACGAAGTTCGCGGTATCCATCTGACTCGATTGCGGAGAAGTGAACGAATACGTCCGGTCCGCCATCCTGAGTGATGAATCCAAAGCCCTTTTCAGAGTTAAACCACTTTACGGTTCCTTGTGCCATTTTTGCTGCTCCTGTTGCTTGTTCCATTTGCGTAACTCACAAATGCATCAAGCTTAACCTCGGTCACAGCTCGACCTGACCAACTCTAGGGGATTCCCCAAGAAAAAGACAGCGATATTTCTCGGTATGGAATGTGTTATCCAACGGTTATAAAGTATTGAAGAGGTGATTTTGAGTGAAGTACGAGATTTTTAAGACCGACCAGCAGTGGCGCGAAGAGCTTTCCGAGTTTGAATACCAAGTTTTGCGCTTGGCAGGAACCGAACGCGCCTACACCGGCGAGCTCCTGGAAGAAAAGCGAGTGGGTACCTATAGCTGCCGAGGATGTGGCGCTGCGCTTTTCGAAGCAGAAGCAAAATTTGATTCGCACTGCGGCTGGCCTTCTTTTTATAAGTCCCTGGAAAACGAAGCAATTGAGTACCTGGAGGATCGCGCTCACGGCATGGTGAGAACTGAAGTTAGATGTGCGAAGTGCGGAAGCCACCTTGGTCACCTTTTTGACGATGCGCCGCAGACCCCAACCGGGAACCGTTATTGCATAAACTCTGTGTCGATTAGCTTCCAGGAGAAAAAAGACTAGCCAACTATTAAGTAGTCTTTTGATTCTTACCGGAATCATGAGAAAAGGTGTCCTTGGGAACAATCATTAATGTCTTTTCCATCTTGATCGGCGCAGGCATCGGCGTGGCTTTAGGTCACAGACTTCCTGCAAATATCTCTCGGACCCTAACCGATGCCTTGGGTTTGGTGGTGCTGGTTATCGGTGGCCTAAACCTGATGGCACTAACGGACTCTTCCTTCGCAGCAGCCGTCAGTTCCGCAGGAACCTTGTTGGTAGTTTTGGCATCTTTGGTTTTAGGCAGCGTTCTTGGTTCGATGCTCAGGATTGAGCAACGCCTTTCCCACTTCGGCACCTGGCTTCAGCTAAAGGCCTCGCGAGGGGGAGACAAAGAAAAATTCATTGAAGGTTTTGTAAACGCCTCTTTGCTTTTCACAATTGGACCCATGGCTGTGCTCGGAGCACTTCAGGATGGCTTAGGGCAAGGTTTTGATGTTCTCGCTCTGAAGTCCACCTTGGACGGATTGACCTCGGTTGCCTTCGCGGCAGCCCTCGGCTGGGGCGTTGCATTTGCAGCAATTCCAGTTGGTATCTGGCAGGGTCTGTTGACCCTATTAGCTGCGAGCGCCGGCGCTCTCATGAGCGATGCGCTTGTGGCATCAATCACTGCCACCGGTGGAGTTCTGTTGCTAGGAACCGGACTAAGAGTCTTGCAAATCAGGATGGTCTCTGTCGCAGACATGCTGCCCGCTTTGGTTCTTGCGCCCCTAATAACTTGGGCAGTGGCCAGCTTTATCTAGCTGAGAGCCAGGTCAGTCTTGGCCGGTTAGCTTTCTCACGTCACCTAGCAGCGCATTAAATTCATCCTCGGTCATTAGACCTAAGTCCATCACCGCTTCCCTGACCGACATGTTCATCGCGGATGCGTGCTTGGCAATCAAAGACGTCTTTTCATAACCAAGCTTCGGAGCAAGTGCGGTGGCGAGGCCAATTGAGTTTTCGACGGTGAGCCTGAGGTGCTCAACATTGGCAGTAATTCCACTGATGCAGAACTTGGCAAGAATGTGACAGCCTTGTCGAAGATATACAACACTCATCATCAGCGACCTTGCGATGATCGGCTCGAATGCGTTGAGCTGCAACTGACCAGCTTCGGCCGCCATCGTAACTATCAGGTCATTTCCGATCACCGTAAAGGCAATCTCGTTTACCGCCTCAGGAATTACCGGGTTTACCTTGCCGGGCATAATCGAAGATCCGGCTTGCCTTGCGGGAAGATTTATCTCGTTTATGCCAGCCCTCGGACCTGATGAAAGCAATCTAAGGTCATTTGAGATCTTGGAGATTTTAGTAGCGAGGCGTTTGAAGGTGCTCGAGACCGAAACAAAGACTCCGGTGTCACTGGTCGCCTCTATGAGGTTCACCGCAGGGAAGAACTCATGTTCGCAAATTTCACTGAGGACGTCTGTCACCAGCTGCGAGTAGCCGGTAGGAGTGTTTAGCTTTGTGCCGATGGCTGTGCCGCCAAGGTTTATCTCGCTCAACAAAGGAATCATTTCCTGCAAGCGGCCCTCGTCCTCGCTAAGCGTCTGAGACCAAGCGGCGAATTCCTGACCAAGAGTCATCGGGACCGCATCTTGAAGCTGCGTTCTACCCATCTTTAGAACTTCGGAGAACTCTTCTGCTTTGTTATCGATGGTCGACCGAAGGTATGCGATCTCCTCGAGCAGTGCCCTGATCTCAATGATCATAGAAACCCTGATTGCGGTTGGATAAACATCGTTGGTTGACTGCGACGCGTTCACGTGGTTCAGCGGGTGAATGTGCTGATATTCGCCTTTTTTGAAGCCAGCTATTTCTAGAGCGCGATTGCAAATGACCTCATTCGCATTCATGTTTGTTGATGTTCCGGCACCACCTTGAATCGCATCAACTACAAACTGATCATCAAACTTGCCGTCTCTAACTTCAATGCAGGCCTTGATTATTGGCTCCGCGATTTCGGCAGTTATGACTCCGAGTTTTAGGTTGGCTGATGCTGAAGCTTCTTTAATAAAACCAAGGCCTCTTATTAGTGAGCGGTAGTGACCGATCGGCACTCCACTGATGGGAAAATTCTCTACTGCTCTGAGGGTATGGACACCCCAGTAGGCCTCATTTGGGATATCTCTACCGCCAAGCAGGTCACTTTCAAGCCGCGTCGCTTTCACTTCATCAGTATGACACTTATTGTTATTGCGTTTCACAGCAACACTTGGAGCAGGACACGTACACTTAGGAAATGAGCATTGCTTCCGAAACCAGAACACAAACTAATTTCAGCCTAATTCTCGAGCAAGTTAGAGAAGCAGGGCTTCTTACTAAGCGCCCAAGCTTCTACATAATTCGTCTTGTAGTTATCAGCTTGATTGCATCAGCGCTGTGGGTAGGTGCTGGTTTTACCGGCTACGCATTGCAGCAGAGCCAGTGGTGGATAGTGGCTGGCTTTGTTCTCGCCGGCCTCCTCGGAATCATGAGCGCGCAGTATGGATTTATTGCCCACGAGGCATCTCACCGTCAGGTCTTCAAAAACAACAAAGCCAACGACTGGCTCGGTTTAGTGCTCGCAAATCTATTTGCCGGACTTAGCTACGGCTTCTGGCTAAAAAAGCACAACAAGCACCACCAGCGACCAAACCAAATCGGTGAAGATCCAGACATTGCCATCCGAGTTCTAAGCTTCACTACCGAATCTAAAGAATCTAAAAAAGGACCGGAGCGTTGGCTTTCTGATCGCCAGGGCTACCTGTTCCCCTTCCTTCTTCTTTTCACTGGCTTTGATTTGTTAGTCGACTCCTTTGCCGGTCTTGGCCGCAAGGACAGGTCCGTGGGTATAAAGATTTTGGAATTCAGCCTCATGATGATCCGCCAGACGGCGCCCTACTTCGTAATGGCCTGGATGTTCGGCTGGCTTTGGGCGATCGCACTTTGGTTTGCAATGATGATGACTTTTGGTTTTTTCATGGGTGCAGCCTTTGCCCCAAACCACAAGGGAATGCCCCTTATCGAAAAAGACAGCAAGCTGGATTTCTTCTCTAGGCAGGTTCTTACCTCCAGAAACATTCGCGGCAGCTGGTTGAAAGACAACCTAATGGGTGGTTTGAACTACCAGGTTGAGCATCACCTGTTTCCATCAATGGCAAGGCCATACCTGCGTAGGACCCACGAGATGGTTTCTGAGTTCTGCCGCAAGAATGACGTCACAATGGTGGAGATGAACTTGTTCTCTAGCTACCTGGCGATCATGAAGCACTTGAACAAGGTGGGCCTTAGCAACAACGTGAATCCATTCAACTGCCCAATGGTTGCAGAGCTTCGCCCTAGAAACTAGCAAAAAATACAGAGCCGACCACGGGACTCGAACCCGTAACCCCCACTTTACAAGAGTGGTGCGCTACCAATTGCGCCAGGTCGGCTGGCCGCATAAATCCAAGTCTTTTGGTGGAAACAGGGGCAGATCTCTCCCCAAACCGGCAACTTCAACCAGGTTTTCTTTCCCTTTGACGGTTGGGCACAATTCGCCACACGCAGGTAACGTAGATCGTGAAATTCACAGTCGAGAGGGTCGCCTTGCAATTTCTTAGCTCGATCGGACAAAGCCCGCTTGTGCAGCTGAAAAGAATGACCTCAAAGGATCAAGCGGAAGTGTGGGTCAAGTACGAGGGGAACAATCCCACGGGGTCGTATAAAGACCGCATGGTCGCTGGAGTCCTGGCGGCCAAGATAGCGCGGGGAGAGCTCAAAGAGGGAGACCGAATCTGTGAGTACACCGGAGGAAGCACGGGCACTTCCCTGGCTTTTGCGTCCAGCATTTTAGGTCTGAAGTTCACTGCAGTCACATCAAACGCATTTGCTCAAAGCAAGCTCGAATCAATGCGGGCTTTCGGGGCAGAGTTGGTTCTTGTTGAGTCTGAGGACTCAAGGCTGACGCCAGAACTATTCGAGGAGCTAAAGATCACCACAATGCGCATGGTCAAAGAGGAGCAAGTTCACTACTTCGACCAGTTTGCGTCCCCCGATGTGCGACCAAGCTACAAGGGAATCGGTAGTGAGATCGTGTCTGAAATTGGTCCCGAGATAGACGTTTACTGCGCGGCAGTGGGAACCGGTGGGTCACTAATGGGGAGCCGAGATGGCCTGTTCGCCGCAGGTGCAAAGCCTAGAGTTATCGCCTTGGAACCTGAGCAATCACCCCGTCTTACTCGCGGACACGGAGGTGGACACAAAATTGATGGCGTGGCTCTGGGTTTCTTGCCGCCTTTCCTGGATTTAAGCCTTATTGACGAGTCAAGAGCCCTGGATCAGGAGCTAGCTTTCGAGACTTGCAGAAGGCTAGCCAGGGAAGAGGGGATACTGGCGGGCTCTTCGACCGGTTTGAATGTGGCAGCCGCTCTTGAGATAGCCTCCGAGCTTGGCCCAGGTAAACGCGTCGTAACAATAGCCTGTGACAACGGCATGAAATATTTCGGTGGAGTGCCCTTCAGCAGCCGGTGAGTGCCACGAACTGCTCCATCCTCGTGAGTAGCTCTTGGCTCTCCCGATTAGATGGGGTTCTGGTTTGTGCTCGACTGATTGCCATTGACTCGAGAGGCAAATATGCTCAACGGCGTCATGAAAGAGCGCAGGCATAGTCGGAAACTTGTGAAGTACTCCATTGGCCTATTAGTAATTGGTGGAGGTCTCTGGTACCACAACTCCGATTCGAGCCCTCCTGAGCTATCAGAGGTCAGTTTTTCCAAAAGTCTGCTATCTCTCTGAGGGAATTGTCTGCCGCACTCTGACTACCTGAAATGCTGCTCAATCCGGACTTGCCTGAATGTAGGCCGGAGAACTCTTTTTCAATGAGCTCAATTGGATTGAGACTGACATCTATTTGCTTCACGGGTTTGACAACCCTTAGCGAGGAAACAAGCTTTCTTAGAGAGCCGACCACGGGACTCGAACCCGTAACCCCCACTTTACAAGAGTGGTGCGCTACCAATTGCGCCAGGTCGGCTTGGGGTTTTAGCCCCGCCATAGCCTAATGGATAATCGCTTATCGGCATCTAGTTGTAAGCATTTCCCTTGGACAAACGGGTAAGCGGGCCGTATGACCCTCGCTTAGGTATGCGAGCGATGGCAGCCGCCGCCCTAACCCCCCAAAAAAGTGGCAACGCCGCTTGGTTCCGTTACTCAGCAGTTGCCAACTGAACAAACTGAGCAAAGCGCTCAGCGGAGACTAGGTCATCTCCGGTTGCCCAGGTGTACTGCCTGTCGTTGACCAATA
>ERZ888423.1066-NODE-1066-length-25520-cov-10.887336_pt1 | contig 25520 bp, 28 predicted proteins | sample MGYA00520523_ERZ888423 | MGnify/ENA primary metagenome ERZ888423 (study PRJEB32303, sample SAMEA104408611) | aquatic metagenome | biome: Brackish water; feature: Pelagic; material: water | place: Baltic Sea | collected 2014-06-08T10:24:00 | depth 30,27 m ...
CAATTTTGTACAAAACGAATTAAATTAATTCACTGACTATCAAATGATTTATATTTAAGTTGTATATTTGGTATCGCAAAACAGAAAGATTCATTAATGATCAAAAAGTTTTTTTTATATAGTGCAATTCTTTTTTTATTCGTTGGCGCAAATACTAGTAAAAACGATATTGAAGAAACTGATACTGCATTTCTTCGTGAAGTTTCCAAATTAAATATCCCGTATTTACAAAATAACTTTGTTGCTTTTAAAGAGGCTATAGCTTATAAAGAGTCTAGAGGAAATTACACAATAGTAAATACTTTAGGATATTTAGGAAAATACCAATTTGGGAGAAATACATTAGTACGATTCAAAATCCATAATACTCGTGATTTTTTACAAAATCCAGAATTACAAGAAGAAGCGTTTATTGCTTTGTGCAAAATCAATAAATGGATTTTGCGAAAGGATATCAATCGTTTTGTTGGAAAAAAAATCAATGGAATTGAAATTACTGAATCCGGAATTTTAGCAGCAGCACATTTAGCTGGTGCAGGAAATGTGAAAAAATTCCTAAGAAGTAATGGGATAAATTGTTTTTCAGATGGTTACGGATCAAAACTTAGTACTTATTTGAGAAAATTTGCTGGATATGATGTTTCTATAATTCAAGCAAATAAAAAAGCACGTGTATAAATTATTCTCTGTGAATAATAAATATAGTAGGTCTTTTGTGCAAATCAGGTTGCTGATTTTTCCAATCTTTTACACTCAACGTTTTTATAAATTCAGTATTTAAAGTGATATCCGTTGCAATACAAAGATTTGTATTTGAAGCTAAAGTCGTAATTAATTCTGAAAACATTTTTTGATTTCTGAAAGGAGTTTCAATAAATATTTGCGATTGATTCTTATCTTTTGAAAGTTTTTCCAATGCTTTAATAGCATTTCTTTTTGCAATATTATCAATTGGTAAATATCCATTGAAAGCAAAATTTTGCCCATTAAATCCCGAGCTCATCATTGCTAATAATACTGACGAAGGCCCGACTAAAGGAACAACTTGAATATTTTTTTGATGTGCTAATTTTACAATTGTTGCTCCAGGATCAGCAATTGCAGGAACTCCAGCCTCAGAAAGCAATCCAACATTAATTCCTAAAGCACAAACATCCAAATATTTTTTTGTTTCAGATTCTTGCGAAAACTTATCTAACAACATAATTTTTAAACTAGGTTGCTGCTTTTTTGGATAAATATTTTTGATGAATTTTCTTGCAGATTTTTCATTCTCAACAACATAATAGTCAATTTGTTCCACTACTTTTTTTACTGATATTGGCATCACCTCCAAAGGTTCAGTTTCTCCTAAAGTTGTTGGAATCAAATATAATTTACCAATCATTTTTGTATGTTTTTTGAGATGATTTCACAGGCTTTATCTAACATTTTAAAAACGTTTTCAAAGCCTTCTTCTCCTCCATAATAAGGATCAGGAACTGATTTGTTCTTATTAGGATGAATTTCGTTGAGAATCATTTTTACTTTTTGTTTGTCATGATTATTTCTTGCAAGTGATAAAATATCTTGAAAATTATTTTTATCCATCACATAAATAATATCAAAAATATCAAAATCAGTCACTTGAAACTGTCTTGCTCTTTTTTTATTGATGTCAATTCCATAATTCTTGGCAACTGCAATTGATCGTTCATCTGGCTGAAGGCCAATATGATAAGCGCTTGTACCTGATGAATCTACAAAAAACGAATTTGAATTTAATTTTGAAGATAAAATACCTTCTGCAAGTGGCGAACGACATATATTCCCCAAACAAACCATCAGTATTTTCATTGAAAGAGAAATTTTTAGAAAGTCAATTTCTTCATTAAATCGTCCACATATTTTTTGAATTGCTTGTCTGTTTCTGTTAAGTTATCAACAGTTTTACAAGCATGAAGAACAGTTGCATGATCTCTTTGTCCTATTTGATTTCCAATACTTGCCAACGAAGTTTTGGTCAATCTTTTTGCAAAATACATCGCAAGTTGACGAGCTTGAACAATGTTTCGTTTTCTAGTTTTTGATTGTAATGTTGCAACATCCATATCAAAATATTTAGAAACTTCTTTTTGAATAAAATCAACAGAAACTTCCTTTTTAGTGTTTTTAACGAATTTATCAACAATCTGTTTTGCCAAATCTAATGAAAATTCCTTTCTATTAAATGATGCCTGAGCAATCATTGAGATAATTACCCCTTCTAATTCTCTAATGTTAGATTTGATATTTTTAGCAATATATGCGATGATTTCTTCTGGCATTTCAACACCATCTCTATACAATCTATTTTGAAGAATTGTAAGTCTTGTTTCATAATCAGGAGCTTGCAATTCAGCAGACAATCCCCATTTGAAACGGGATAATAAACGTTGTTCTATATCTTGCATGTCAACAGGAGCTTTGTCCGAAGACAAAATTACCTGTTTCCCATTTTGATGTAAATGATTGAAAATATGAAAAAACACATCTTGTGTGCCAGCTTTTCCTGAGAAAAATTGAACGTCGTCAATAATCAAAACATCAATCATTTGATAAAAATGAATAAAATCATTTCTTGTATTTGATCTTACTGAATCAATGTATTGTTGTGAAAATTTATCTGAAGAAATGTATAAAACAGTTTTGTCTGGATATTTATCTTTAATTTCAACGCCAATTGCATGAACTAAATGCGTTTTTCCCAAACCAACTCCACCATAAATCAATAATGGATTAAAAGAAGTTCCTCCTGGTTTATTAGAAACAGCCATTCCTGCAGAACGTGCCAATCTATTTGAATCACCTTCAACGAAATTAGCAAAATTATAACTTGGATTTAATTGAGATTCAATCTTAACTTTTTGTAAACCTGGAATAATAAACGGATTTCTGAGTTCTCTTTTATCAGACTCTAAAGTAACTGTAACCTTTTGTGGTTTTAAAGGATCTCTATTTGAACTTGGAATTTTTACAATTTGTGGACGATTGCTGCTATAGCTATTTTCCATTTTTACATCGTAAATCAATTTAGCGTCATTGCCTAATTGTCTCACCAAAGCAACCCTCAAAAGCTTGATATAGTGTTCTTCAAGCCATTCGTAAAAAAATTTACTTGGCACTTGAATTGTTAATGCCTCACCAGAAAGTTTTACAGGTTTTATAGGTTCAAACCAAGTCTTGTAGGCTTGAGGTTTGATATTATCCTTAATAAAAGATAAGCAGTCTGTCCAAACGGAATCAGCAGTGTAATTCATTTAATAATGTTAGTAAATTTTAATTATTAATTCGTAAAAACGAATTTTTTAAAGCTTTTCATAGGCTTTACAAAAATGTGAATAAAATTCATTATAAAAAAATAAATTTAGTATTGATTATTAATTATTTTTTTCGTATTGTAGTAAAAAATTTTATTTTTTACTCTATTGAAAAATTCGCTAACAAAAACCCGAGTTCGTTATTCAGAAACTGATCAAATGGGTGTTGTTTATCACGGAAACTTCGCGCAATTTTTTGAATTAGGAAGAACTGAATGGCTTCGTAAATTAGGATTCACATACAAAGATATGGAATTAAGTGGAATAATGCTTCCCTTAATTTCTTTAAGTTGTAGTTTTATTAAATCAGCAAAATATGATGATGTATTAACAATTGAAACCATTTTATTAAAAAAACCTTTGGTGAAAATTGAATTTGATTATAAAATCACCAATCAAAATGATGAATTGATTTGCACAGGAAATTCTGTTTTGGCATTCATGAATATGAATACTCAAAAACCAACAAAATGTCCAAACTATTTGTTAGAAATTTTAGGATTCTAATTTTTTGACGAAAACTTGATATAACTATTTAAAAATTTGATGAACTTTTTTAGCATCATTTTTTCTGACAGCAATTTCGTATTCACAGTTCACTCCTAATTTTTGACTTATTGATAACATGTCAAATACATCGATGATGCGCAAAACTTTGTTCATCAAATCATAATTAAATTAAATTTGAAAAAACTCATCAATGGTTTTATAAATAATTTCAGATGATTCCAAAGTAAGTTGTGCCGAAATTTAATAAGCACACATCAAACCTCCAACACCTTATTTTATTCCTCCAAAATAGCGAAAAAAAAACACCAAAATATTGGTGAGTTCAAAAGCTTGAATTTGTCAATAAATGTTCATTCCTATTTAATTTACTTGGTTCTAGATCGTGATTTACTCGAAATCTTTTTTCTAAGACACCCAATTGATAAACATAACAAAATGTCTTGCTGAATGATGTTGCTTTTTAAAATTATCTAGATAATTTTAAAAACATTTTCATCGAAAATTGGAAAAGCATATCCAAAAAACTTACTGCTTTTTTCTTTAAAAAATGTTTCTCCTGATCGATTTTTGATATTTTTATAAATATCTTCTTGGTTCATAAGTCTCCAAAAATCTAATAATTACAAATAGTTTTTATCAAATAATTCTGTCACACATTCTTTTGTTGGATTGAGATTCCAAACTTGAATTCCTAACAAACTTGCGCCAACAGTATTTTCTTTTAAATCATCTACAAACAAAGTTTCATCAGGTGAAAGTTGGTTGGATTTCAATACAAATTCGTAAATCTCAGTATCTGGCTTCCTCAAATTGATTTCATGTGAAAGATAAAATTGCTCAAAACAATTTTTAAATTCTGTGAAAAATGGAATTCCAACTGAATTTTTAACAGACTCAATATGTAAATCATTGGTATTGCTCAATAAAAATAACCTATATTTTCCTGAAGCAGCTAACTTTTTCAAAAAAAACAAACGATTTTCTGGAAAATCCAATAAAACAGCATTCCAAGCAAATACCAAATCTTCTTCAGAAATAGGAAAACTTGATGAAAAATAGTCAATAAAATCAGCTGTTTCGATCAAACCTTTTTCGTAATCTTGATACACTTTTATCATTTCAGGTGTGATTTTAGAAACTCCTAACCTAGCCATTTCTCTGTAAGTGGCTTCTTTATCTAAATTGATAAAAATATCTCCAAAGTCGAAAATTATATTCTTAATCATTGCTATATATTTTCAAAATATCATTTTTTATATCAATTTCAGAAACCATTTTCCCTGAAAAAACTGGTGCTTTTACCCCATTTTTAAAAACTTTTTCTGTTGAAAAAATATACGCTTCATCCCACAAATTTTCATCAATAAAAGTTTGGATTGTTTTGGTTCCTCCTTCAATAATTAGAGATTCAATATGATGTTTATATAAAATAGCACAAATTTGTTTTGCTACATTTTTATCAAAATTGATACCTTCAAAAATCAGTTTTTCTGATGATTTTTCGTTAGAATTCATCTCATTTGTAATAAATATCGTTTTGACAGTTTCGTCGTAAACAAAGAGATTTTTTGGAATTTTCAACTCTTTATCAATTACGATTCTTATTGGAATTTCTCCAAACCAACTACGTACATTTAATTTTGGATTGTCAGACAAAACAGTATTTGTTCCTAACAAAATTGCATGTTCTTGAGCTCTGAATTTATGGACCAATTGCTGCGAATATTTATTAGAAATCCAAATAGGTTTTTGCTCATTTTTAGTTTTAGGAGCCATAAAAAAATCAGCAGTTTGCGCCCATTTTAAAATGATATAAGGACGTTTTTTTTTTTGAACCGTAAAAAATCGCTTGTGATGTTCTCTACATTCTTTTTCTAAAACTCCAACTTCAACATCAATTCCAGCATTTTTAAGACATTCAATTCCTTTGCCTGCTACCAAAATATTAGAATCTACACAACCAATCACTACTTTTTTAAACTGATGCTTTACCAATAAATCCGCACAAGGAGGCGTTTTTCCAAGATGTGAGCAAGGTTCAAGCGTCACATAAATAGTTGATTCTTTTAAAACAGCTACATTTTTTACTGAATTTACTGCATTTACTTCTGCATGATTTTCACCATAAACAGCTGTAAAACCTTCACCTATAATTTTATTTTCATGCACAATTACTGCACCTACAGCAGGATTTGGGCGCGAAATTCCAATCGCATTTTTAGCAATTTGCAAACAACGTTTTATGTAAAATTCTTGGTTGATAAACTAAAATTTTATAATTATTTCTTCTATTGTATCGATGATAAATTCTTTTTTAAAACCCAAAACTACGTAATTCAAATTTCCTTTCAACTGCACTTTTACAGGTTTATTTGTCAATACATTGAGCAATCCTCCTAAAATTCCGTTTTTTTTATTTTCAAAAATTTGCTTTGATGGAATGGCAATTTTTAACGGAATTGTAAAATCTTTTCGAGAAGGAATTTTAAAAACATCTGACGAAACTTGCGCAATAGCTGCATCATTAATGATCACTTTAATTTGGTCAGTATACATTTTTCCACCAACATCATTTGGATTGTTAAAATAAGCATTTGCTCCCAAACGTATCGTATCAGAGGTAATATTAATAATTTTAATATCATCAACCTTTAAAAAAACTGGTGCTTTTTTAACAGAACAACTAAAAAAAAATAAAAAAATTCCAAAAAAAATGACTAGCTTTTTCATCTATAAATTTTAAAAAAAATAGGTAAATTGCCCTTGCAAAAATACATTATTAAATGTCAAATCAAGAGTATATAATTAGAGAAATTGAGCAAAAAGACAATACTCAACTCGCTTTTGTTGTAAGGAATGTGATTCTAGAAATGGGCGCTCCAACTGTTGGAACAGCTTATGAAGACAAAGCAACAGACCAACTTTTTGAAACCTATCAAAAAGAAAAAGCAATATATTTTGTATTAGAACATCAAAATAATATTTTGGGTGGAGCTGGAATTGCAAAATTGGATAATTTTGAGGGAAATGTATGCGAACTGCAAAAAATGTATTTTTTACCAGAAGCAAGAGGAAAAGGTTTGGGCTCAAAATTAATTAATATTTGTCTTGAAAAAGCAAAAGAATTTGGATTTAAAAGATGTTATTTAGAAACACTTCCTTACATGAATGGTGCTGTAAAGTTGTACAAAAAAAATGGTTTTCAAAATTTGGAAAAATCTATGGGAAATACTCGTCATTATTCGTGTGATATTTGGATGATTAAAGATTTATAAACATATTTTGACAACACTAAAAGAGTATAAAAAATATTTTTTTGAAACCTTAAAAAGCGATTTTCCAAATACTGAAATCGATACTTTTTTTGCTTTTCTCATGGAAGAATATTTAAATTTTAAAAGAATAGACATTGTTTTAAAACCTGACTTTTTGGTTGATGATATAACGAAAAATGAATTAAATATTGCTTTAGAAAAATTAAAAAATCACGAACCAATTCAATATATACTCGGAAAAACGGAGTTTTTTGGATTTCCATTTATCGTGAATAAAAACACTTTGATTCCAAGACCAGAAACAGAAGAATTGGTTGTATGGATTTTGGAGGAAGTCACACTTTTACAAAAATCAATTTTAAAAGAAATTTCAATTCTAGATATTGGAACTGGATCAGGTTGTATTGCGATTTCATTCTCAAAAAAACTAAGAAATGCCAAAACTTATGCTATTGATATTTCAAAAAAAGCACTAAAAATTGCTAAAAAAAATGCTAAACTCAATAAAGTTTTTATTAATTTTTTTGAAATAGATATTTTGAAAATCAATTCTTTAGAAAACCTTAAAAAAGACCAAAATTCATCAAATCAACCTGTGAAATTTGACATAATTGTTTCAAACCCTCCTTATGTTCGGAATTCAGAAAAAATTGAAATCAATAGAAATGTTTTAGAAAACGAACCACATCAAGCCTTGTTTGTTTCAGATGAAAATCCTTTACTATTTTATGAAAAGATAGCTGATTTATCAAAAAAACATCTTACGGAAAATGGCATTCTATTTTTTGAAATCAATCAATATTTAGGAAAAGAAATTTTAGAAATGTTATTACAAAAAGGGGTTAAAAATTTCGAAATCAGAAAGGATTTATTTGGAAACGAACGAATGATTAAAGCAACATTTTAATATTATTCATAATTTTTATTCTCAAAAAAATTGTAGAAATTAAAAATGATTTTATATTTGTGATACTTTACTGCGAGAGTAGCTCAGTTGGTAGAGCTTTAGCCTTCCAAGCTAAATGTCGCCGGTTCGAGCCCGGTCTCTCGCTCAAAAACGTTACAAATTGTAGCGTTTTTTTTATAACCTTTTCAATTTACTACCAAAAAGTAATAACAATACTATTGGAATTGCCAATAAAACGACGAAAATTGTATTTGTTAAAAATAGTTCAGGAACTAATAAAAGTGTGATTGTAAAACCTCCAATGGTACCTCCTAAATGCGCAGCATGTCCAATATTTCCTAACTGTTTTTTCATCCCATAAATAGAATATAATAAGTATCCAACTCCAAAAACATAGCCTGGCATTGGAATGGCAAAAAACAATAACAATTTCATATCCGGAAATAATAAAATAGAAGCATACAAAATTCCTGATACAGCTCCAGATGCACCTATGGCACTGTAATATGGTTCATCTTTATGATAAAAATAGGTATATAAATTGCCTGCAAGTAAGCCTCCAAAGTAAATCAGTAAGAAACTAAAAATGCCAAGCATTGAAGAAACAATTCCGCCAAAAAGATACAATGCATACATATTGAACCCTAAATGCATCCAATCTGCATGTAAAAAACCAGCACTTATCATTCTTATTTTTTCACCATTTGAAATTTTATTTATTTGAAATTTATATTTTTCAAAAAAATGATAATTGTCAAATCCTTTCATCGAAAACAATACATTCGCAATAATAATAAGGACAAATACTAAGTTCGGATTTTCTAACATCCTACAAACATAAGAAAATTGAAAAGTTTTAAGCAATAAAGTTTCATATTAAATGTAGATATTTGCAACATAATTTCAACATATGCAACTCCTACTTTTCGGAATCGTTTATCCATTCGCATGGCTTTTTTCAAGATTACCAATGAGAATCTTATATATGATTTCTGACGTTTTGTTTTTCCTGATTTATCATGTTTTTGGATATAGAAAAGAAGTGGTTTTAAAAAATATTTCTTACGCATTTTCTCATAAAACCCTTTCAGAAAGAGAACAATTATCCAAAGAATTTTTCAAACACTTTACAGATATTCTAATGGAAAGTGTCAAAGCATTTTCAATGGGAGAAAAGGAGATTTTTAAACGTTATAAATACAAAAATCCTGAGTTATTAAATTCATTTGTTAACGAAGGAAAAAGCATTGCATTGGTTGGCGCACATTTGGCTAATTGGGAATGGTGTGTTAATTTACCTTTGATAACTAATATTCCTATTTATGGCTCTTACAATCAATTAAAGAATCCTTATTTTGAAAGAGCGTTGAAAAAATCAAGAGAACGTTTTGGGTTTATTGGCATCAAAACCTTTGAAACCGTAAAAATAATGATGTCAAATTACCAAAAACAACATCAAGGATTGTATATTTTATTGAGTGATCAATCTCCTTTGATTGAAAAAACATTGTATTGGACTAAATTTTTTGGGGTAAAAGTTCCTGTTCATACAGGACTAGAAATGTTGTCAAAAAAGTTTGACTTAATTGTCATTAATCATCACACAAAAAAAATCAAAAGAGGATATTATGAAACTTTATTTGAACTAGTTACTGAAAACCCTAAAAGCTTTAAAAACTATGAACTGACAGAAAAATACCTCAATATTACGGAAAAAAACATCAAAGAAAGCCCTGAAAATTACCTTTGGTCACATAACAGATTCAAACATAAAAACAAATATGAAGAATGGTCAAACAACTACTCTCCTAAGAAAACCAAGAGGTAACTAACTCTTCTTCAAATAAATTAATAGACTTATATGAAAAATCATTTTTAGAAATGTCATACAAATAGTCTTTTGACCAACTTTCAATATTATTAACCAATTCTTTTAATGAATTACAGATAAAATCAAGTTCTTGATTCGTAATTGTTGGATGCAAAGACAATCGGATCCAACCTGGTTTTTCGGTATTACATCCTTCTAAAATTTGGTTTTTGATTTTTGTAGATGTTTCTTGATCCACATTTAACAAAAAATGTCCATAAGTTCCTGCGCAAGAACAGCCTCCTCTTGTCTGAATTCCAAAACGATCATTCAATAATTTTACCACTAGATTGAAGTGATATTTTTCAAAATAAAATGAAAAAATACTCAATCTTTTCTTCTGATTTGGGGCTAAAATCTGAACCCCATCAAGTTTTTCAAAGGTTTCAAACATTCGTTTATTGATTTCGTTTTCTCGATTTTCAATATTTGAAATACCCATTTTTTCCTTTAATTGAATGGCAAATGCAATTTTGATTGTTTGCAAAAAAGCTGGAGTTCCTCCATCTTCACGAGTTTCAACATCATCAAAATAATCATGTTGACCCCAGGGATTTGTGTAACTTACTGTACCTCCACCAGGATTATCAGGAACAATATTTTTATATAATTTTTTATTGAATACTAACACTCCTGCACTTCCGGGACCACCTAAAAATTTATGAGGAGAAAAGAAAATTGCATCCAAATATTCTTCCTCATTTTCAGGATGCATATTTATATTAACATAAGGCGCACAGCAGGCAAAATCGACAAAACACAATCCATTGAAATGATGAATGAGTTTGGCGATTTTATGATATGGAGTTTTGATTCCTGTGACATTAGAACAGGAGGTAATTGCGACAATTTTAATTTCTCTATGGAGATGTTTTTTGATACAACTTTCAAAATTTTCTACAGAAACCAATCCGTTTTCGTCAGCAGGAACAACTTCAACATCAGCAATTGTCTCCAACCAAGAGGTTTGATTAGAATGATGTTCCATGTGTGAAATAAAAATGATGGGTTTTAAATGATCAGGAATTGTCGTATAATTTTTTAAATTTTCATTAATTTTTAAACCTAAAATACGTTGAAATTTATTCACAACTCCAGTCATTCCAGAACCTGAAGTAATCAAAACATCATTATCATTGGCATTTACATGACGTTTTATAATTTTTCTTGCTTTATGATAAGCAAGTGTCATTGTTGCACCAGTTGTAGAAGTTTCAGTATGAGTATTTGCTACAAAAGGTCCTAATTCATTGCAAATTTTTTCTTCAATTGGCCTGTATAATCGACCACTCGCAATCCAATCAGCATACACTACTTTTTTTACTCCATAAGGAGAATCAAAAGTTTGATTGATGCCAATAATATGCTCTCTAAATTGCGAAAAAAATTGTTCTAAATTCATATAAACTATTTTATTATTTCTTTGATTTCGTCAATAAATCTCATAGCCAAATGATCAGCAGCTTTTTGAGATTTTGCTTCTGTATAAATTCTGATAATTGGCTCTGTATTTGATTTTCTTAGATGAATCCATTCATCCGAAAAATCAATTTTTACACCATCAATCGTATTTACATCTTCGTCTTTATAAGTTATAGCAATGGTCTCCAGAATTTTATAAACATCAATTTGAGGAGTTAATTCAATTTTATTTTTACTCATAAAATAACTTGGATACGAATCTCTTAATTGTTTACAAGACATTTTCTTAAGCGCCAAATGCGATAAAAACAATGCAACTCCTACCAAAGAATCACGTCCATAATGAGAAGCAGGATAAATAATTCCTCCATTGCCTTCACCTCCAATAACGGTATTTGTATCTTTCATTTTCTGTACCACATTCACTTCTCCAACAGCACTTGCTGTATATGTCCCTCCATGTTGATTTGTGACATCCCTTAAAGCTCTTGAAGAAGACAAATTAGACACGGTATTTCCTCCACCCAAACGTCCCAAAACATAATCAGCACAGGCAACCAATGTGTATTCTTCACCAAACATAGAACCATCTTCACAAATTAAAGCAAGTCTATCAACATCAGGGTCAACTACAATTCCCAAATTCGCTTTTTCTTTCACAACTAGTTCAGAAATATCTATTAAATGCTCTTTTAAAGGTTCAGGGTTGTGAGGAAATTGTCCATTTGGTGTACAATATAATTCAACGCATTCCACATTTAATTCTTTTAATAACGCTGGAATAAAAATTCCTCCTGTTGAATTTACTGCATCAACAACCACTTTAAAATTGGCCTTTTTTATTGCTTCAACATCTACCAAATCAAGGTTTAAAACTTCTTTGATATGTTTTTGTAAATATGAATTATCAATTATGTACGTTCCTAAATCATCAACTTCAGCAAATTCAAAAGATTCATTTTCTGCCAACTCTAGAATTTTTTCACCATCAGCAGCATTTAAAAACTCGCCTTTTTCGTTTAATAGTTTTAATGCATTCCATTGTTTTGGATTGTGAGAGGCTGTCAAAATAATACCTCCATCCGCTTTTTCAAGAGGAACTGCAACTTCAACTGTTGGAGTTGTTGACAATCCCAAATCAACCACATGAATTCCCAAACCAACTAAAGTATTTGCCACCAAATTACTGATCATATTTCCAGAAATTCGAGCATCTCTTCCAATAACGACTGATAAATTTTCTTTTTGGGGATTTCTTAGTTTTAGAAAAGCGCCATATGCAGCTGCAAATTTTACAGCATCAATTGGAGTTAAATTATCTGAAGTTTTTCCACCAATTGTACCTCTAATTCCAGAAATTGATTTGATTAAAGTCATGGTACTAATTTTTAAAACAAAGGTACTTTTTTTTCATCAAAAAGTGTCCAAAAGGTTGATAAGTTGAAGTAAAAAAAAAGAGTAAATAAATTCGTTATGATTTTACTGGAGTTCCATACAAATCATAATCTCCTGCATCATAAATAGTTATATCTATAAATTCACCAATTTTAATATAATGCTTAGTTGCATCAACCAAAACATCGTTATCAACATCAGGGGAATCAAATTCTGTTCTTCCATAAAAATATTCACCATCTTTTCTATCAAACAAACAACGAAATGTTTTACCTATTTTTTCCTGATTCAGTTCCCAAGAAATTTGAGATTGCAATTCCATGATTTCATTAACTCTCCTAAATTTTACGTCAACAGAAACATCATCTTCTAAAACATAAGCTCCCGTATTTTCTTCATGAGAATATTCAAAAACGCCCAAACGTTCAAAACGCATTTCTTCCACCCAATCTTTCAGCTCCTCAAATTGTGCTTCAGTTTCGCCAGGATAACCTACAATCAGCGTAGTTCTGATTGCCATTTCAGGAATTGCCTTTCTGAATTTTTTGATTAAATCAGTAGTCTTTTCATGCGTTGTTCCTCTTTTCATCGATTTTAAAATCTCAGAATTGATGTGCTGCAAAGGAATATCCAAATAATTACACACTTTTTGCTCGCGTTTCATGACTTCAATTACATCCATTGGAAAACCTGCTGGAAATGCATAATGCAAACGAATCCATTCAATTCCGTCAACTTTTACAAGTGCTTCTAATAAATCTGCCAAAGCTCTTTTTTTGTAAATATCCAAGCCATAATAGGTTAAATCTTGTGCAATCAACATGATTTCTTTGATTCCTTTTGAAGCCAATTTTGTTGCCTCAGTTATGATATTTTCAATGGGTGTTGATTTGTGTTTTCCACGCATCAAAGGAATTGCGCAAAAAGAACAAGGTCTGTCACAACCTTCTGCAATTTTTAAATAAGCATAATGTTTGGGAGTTGTTGTTAAACGCTCTCCAATCAATTCGTGTTTGTAATCAGCTTCTAAAACTTTTAATAAATTTGGCAAATCATGTGTACCAAAATATTGATCTACATTTGGAATTTCTTTTTCTAAATCCGGTTTATAACGTTCACTCAAACAACCAGTTACAAAAACCTTATCAATTTCTCCAGCTTCTTTTCTTTGTGCATAATGCAAAATAGTATCAATGCTTTCTTCTTTGGCTTTTCCGATAAATCCGCAAGTGTTGATGACTACAATATTTCCATCATCATTGATATCTTCATGAACAACGTTCTTTCCATTCGCTTTCAATTGCCCCATTAACACTTCTGAATCGTAAATGTTTTTTGAGCAACCCAAAGTCACTACATTGATTTTATTTTTTTTAATGGTTTTTGTACGCATTTTTATTGGCTTTTTGCTTTTAGCTTTTGGCTATTTTTTCCTTTTAAAAAGTTTGCAAAAATAAGTCATTTTACTGATTTTCTATTGGTAGTTTAAAGGTAATTTTCGATACTTCGTTAATTGTTCAAACGCATAACCTAAGATATATAACTTTCCTTCAGTTTTAGGAAGACCAATAAACGTCAAATTTAATGGTTCACCCGTTTTTTTATAACCCATTGGAACAGTTAAATTTGGATATTCAGCAACAGCAGAATACGCTGCATGATAATTATTTATTGATAGAATAGCATCTAAATCATGGGTTTCAAATGCTCCAAAAAAAGTATGTGCATTTTTCATCAATGTTGATTTTATTTCCTGCAATTGCTCAATAGTTGTGGTATCTTTTAAAATTTCTTCAAAAAGTTGTTGCCCATAAGGCGCTCTCAATAACGAATCTTTTTTATTAAATTCCACTACATCATTTACAGATTTTACAACAACATTTTTATCAGAAAATTCTTTCAAATATAAAGGTAAATGATATTTCATATCAATATTTAAAAGCGTAAGAAAACCAGGAAGATCAACTTGAGGTGGCGTAATTTCTATAATTTCAGCCCCATGTTTTCGAATATTATCTACATTTAATTTATAGATAGAATCTTGCAATAATGTGGAAAAAACACCAATTTTTTTTCCTTTAAAACCCTCTTGAATATCCCCAAAATTTGCAGAAATCAATTCAAAAGATTTTGGGTCTTTTTGATCTTTTCCTAACAATGCATTTGTAACAATAAAATTATCAATCACATTTTTTGTCATTGGTCCAGGCGTATCTAAAGTACTAGAAACCGGCACAATTCCTGTTCTGCTAAACAACCCAATTGTAGGTTTTAACCCAACTATAGAATTCTGACTTGATGGTGAAGTAATTGAGCCTGCAGTTTCTGTACCAATAGCTGCAACAGCATAATTTACAGCAACTGAAGTACCACTTGAAGCGCTAGATCCACCTGTTTCAAAAATTCCTCTTCCATAAGGATTTAAAGACTGTCCTCCTACTGCTGAATACCCTAAAGGACATCCTGAGCAAAAATAGTAAGCCCATTCACTAAGGTTTACTTTTCCTAAAATCAATGCACCATTTTCTTTTAATTTTTTAACAATAAAAGCATCTTCAGTGTCTTTATTTTCAACTAAAGCAAGAGCTCCAGCAGTTGTAGGCATCCCTTTTGTATTGATGTTGTCTTTTAATAAAATTGGCATCCCATAAAGTTCCATTTCACTTAAAGCTCCCCATTTTCTATCCTTATCTCGCTGTTTTGCCTCGTTAATTACATTTGGATTTAGAGCAATAATGGCATTTAAAGAAGTAGTAGAATCACTCTCAAATTTTCGAATTCTATACAAATAAAAGAGCGTTAATTTTTCATAAGACAAATAGCCATCTTTCACATTTTTTTGAATCGATGGAATATCATTTTCTAAAATATATGGCTTTAAAGATTCATATTCTTGCTCAGAAAAATTAGCCAAATCGTTAATGAAAGGTTCAAAAACCTCATTCATATCTAAATATTTAGACTGAAATAATTTGAATTTCATTCTTCCATTTTGATGATTTTGCTGCTTTTCAAGTGCAATTGTCTCATCATATTTTTTGAAAAAAATCGGGTTTTCTTTTTGTTGACAAGAAAAAAACAAGAAAAATGATACAGTAATCAGGAAAGCTTTTTTCATTACATTTGATTTTATTCTCAAAGATACTACTTTAAACCTTTTTTTAAAATAAATGTCTTACTGGTAATTTGATTTTTTTTATGAAACTTAAAAATCCTATTTTCATTAATTTTATTTCAATTTTCATTGTATTCTCTTGCTCAAAAGAAACAATTATTGAAGAGGAAATCATCAATGAAAATAGTGATAAAATGTATTTTCCGCCCATAAATTCAGATGCATGGGAAACTGAAAATATCTCCAAATTGGGCTGGAATGAAACTCAATTAAACCCATTATTGACTTTTCTTGAAGAGAAAAATACCAAAAGTTTTATAATCCTTTATAATGGCAAAATTGTCGTCGAAAATTATTTCAATAATCATAACAGCAATTCAGTTTGGTATTGGGCAAGTTCAGGAAAAACACTCACATCAACAGTAGTTGGAATTGCTCAAGATGAAAATTTGTTAGACATTTCAAACAAAGTGTCAGATTATTTAGGAAATGGTTGGACTACTGCACCATTAGTAAAAGAAAATTTAATTTCCTCTAAAAATTTACTTTCGATGAATTCGGGTTTGGATGACAATTTGGGAGATGATGTTTCGCCTTCAAACTTAAAATATATTGCTGATGCTGGAGAAAGATGGGCATATCACAATGTATATGTAAAATTGCAAGATGTTATTGAAAAATCTACAAATCAATCCTTTACATCCTATTTTAATTTGAAATTGAGAGATAAAATTGGCATGACAGGATTATGGAGAAATACAGGAGATTTGAGTGTTTATTGGAGTAATTCAAGAAGTATGGCGCGTTTTGGATTGATGATTTTAGCTGAAGGAAAATGGAATGACGCGCAAATAGTGTCAAAAAACTTTTTAAATGAAGCCACAAATACATCTCAACAAATCAATAAATCCTATGGTTATTTATGGTGGTTGAATGGAAAATCTAGTTATCATTTACCTCAAAGTCAGTTTGAATTTCAAGGTTCATTAATCAAAAATGCTCCTACTGAAATGTTTGCTGCGCTTGGAAAAAACGATCAGAAAATATATATAATTCCTAGTAAAAAATTGGTAATTATCAGAATGGGAGATGCTGCAAGCAGCAGTAACTTTGCTCTTTCTACTTTTGATGAAGATTTATGGGGAAAAATAAATCTATTAATAAATTGAATTTTTACTTAAAAAAAGAATCCACAAATTCAATTTTATTGAATACTTGCAAATCATCAATCCCTTCTCCTACTCCAATATATTTCACCGGAATTTGAAATTGGTCCGAGATTCCAATCACCACTCCACCTTTTGCAGTTCCATCTAATTTTGTGACTGCCAAACAACTAACTTCAGTTGCTTTCGTGAATTGTTTTGCTTGTTCAAAAGCATTTTGTCCTGTTGAACCATCCAAAACCAACAATACATCATGAGGAGCATCCTCAACCACTTTTTGCATGACGCGTTTTATTTTGGTCAATTCATTCATTAAATTCACTTTGTTATGCAATCTTCCTGCAGTATCAATAATCACGACATCTGCATTTTGAGAAACTGCAGATTTCAACGTATCAAAAGCTACAGATGCAGGATCAGAACCCATTTCTTGACGCACAATTGGCACACCTGTTCTATCAGCCCAAATTTGTAATTGGTCAATTGCAGCCGCTCTAAAAGTATCTGCTGCTCCCAAAACAACTTTGAAACCTCGCTTTTTAAATTGAGCTGCTAATTTTCCAATGGTGGTTGTTTTTCCAACACCATTCACACCAACAACCATAATTACATAAGGTTTTTTATTTTCAGGAATGGTAAAATCAATATCATTACCTGTGTTGGTTTCAGCTAAAAGATTGGCAATTTCCTCTCTTAAAATTTTATTTAATTCGTTAGTGCTGACATATTTATCCTTTGCAACACGCTCTTCAATTCGTTCAATAATTTTTAATGTCGTATTAACACCAACATCAGAAGCAACCAACACCTCTTCTAAATTATCTAAAACCTCGTCATCAACTTTTGATTTTCCTACAACTGCTTTCGATAATTTATCAAAAAAATTTTCTTTGGTTTTCTCTAAACCTTTGTCTAAAGTTTCCTTTTTTTCCTTTGAAAATATATTTTTAAAAAAACTCATGATATTTTAAATACTGAATAACAACTTTTATAAAACGATAATTTATTTTTAAATAAAAACTTGATTCATTTGATTGATTTTTAAACTTAAAAACCGTCAATGAATCCTCAAAAATACACAATTAAAATCCATAAAAAAAGCTACTTTCTGAAATAGAAAGTAGCTTCATAAATTTTATAAGAATGTTTTTATTTTTTAGATAAAAACTTATTTACATCAGCAGGATCCATAACCGCTTCAACAAAGGTATATGCTCCAGATTTTGGAGATTTTACCATTTTGATTGCTTTGCTTAATCTTTTGGATGCTGTTTGTAACGATGCAACTGTTTTTTTTGCCATTTTATGTCTTTTTTAATCTATGTGATCTATGCTGAGTTCTGGACGAATTAATTATTTAATTTCTTTGTGAACAGTCACTTTTTTTAAGATAGGATTGAATTTTTTAATTTCCATTCTATCTGGAGTGTTCTTTTTGTTTTTGGTTGTAACGTATCTAGAAGTACCTGGTTGTCCAGAAGTTTTGTGCTCTGTACATTCTAAAATAACTTGAACTCTGTTTCCTTTTTTTGCCATCTCTATTCGAGTTTAAAAAGTTTAAAGTTTTAAAAGTTTAAAAGTTTTGTAACTGTAAAGTATAACTGTAAACTAAAAACTTTTGCTAATATTTATTTTGTTAAAAATCCGTTTGCTCTGGCGTCCTTAATAACTGCAGAAATCCCTTTCTTGTTGATGTTTTTCAAAGCAGAAGCAGATATTTTCAACGTAATCCATTTATCTTCTTCTGGAATGTAAAAACGTTTCGTCATTAAATTAGCGTCAAACTTTCTTTTTGTTCTATTCATAGCGTGAGAAACATTGTTCCCAACCATTGCTTTTTTCCCTGTTAATTCACAAACTCTAGACATCTTCTTGATAGTTTTTAAGTATTATCTTTAAACGAGGTGCAAACTTACATATAAATCTAATTCTGAACAAAATAATTTTACAAAATTTTAAAATAATTCTTTCCTTAAAATTTGAAAGGATTTACTGACTGTTCTATTGATGACTTTTTCTCTTGGTTCTCCGAAATTAAATTCCTCTACAATCGCTTTTTCATCCGAAACTAGGGCAATAAAAACCAAGCCAACACTCTTATCATTATGATCGGTTGTTGGTCCTGCATTTCCAGTAACTGCGATTGCATAGTTTGTTTTGAATATTTCTTTGGCATTTAATGCCATTTCTAAAGCTACTTCTTTGCTAACCACTGTATTTTTCTGAATAGTTTCTGGCAAAACACCTAATAAATTTATTTTAGTTTCAGCTGAATAGGTTACAAAACTTCCTTTATAATAAGCAGAGGAACCTGCTATAGACACTAAAGTAGCTGCAATTTTTCCTCCTGTCAAACTTTCAGCAGTGCAAATGGTTTTTCCGTTTTTGATTAATAAATCTCCAATGGTTTTTTCTAAAGAATTTTCATCATCCAAACCTGTAATGATATCAGGAATTAATTGATAAATTTCTTCGATTTTAGTTGTAAGCTCATTTTCAAGTTGTTCTTTATTTTCGCCTTTTGCAGACAATCTCAAACGAACTCTTCCAAAAGATGGTAAATAAGCTAACTTGATATGTGATGGCAAATTGTTTTCAAAATCTTCAATAATTTCAGAAATCGTGCTTTCTCCAAGACCATAGGTCATGATGGTTTTATGCAAAATAAATGACAATTTGAATTGCTTTTGAATTCTTGGCAACACTTCTGTGGTCATTAATACTTTCATTTCATAAGGCACACCAGGTAAGGAAACAAAAACAGTATTATTTTCAAAAAACCACATTCCAGGAGCTGTTCCATATTGATTCATTAACAAAGTTGCTTTTGAGGGCAATTGCGCTTGATAACGCTGAATTTCTTTAAAAGGATAATTGATTTTAGCAAACAATTTCTTGATATGTTCAATGACTTCTGGATATTCAATAAACTCAGTGTCGTGAAAAAATTGAGCAATTGTTTTCTTTGTAATATCATCTTTTGTCGGCCCTAAACCTCCTGTAATAATCACAATATCAACTCTGTCTTGTGCTTCTTTTAAGGCATTTAAAATGTGTTGGTGATCATCCTGAATTGAGGTAATTTGATAAACAGAAACACCTATCTTATTTAATTCTTGACTTATAAACTGAGAATTGGTATCTACTATTTGTCCTATTAAAATTTCATCGCCAATTGTTATGATTTCCGCTTTCATTGAACAGATTGTTAGATTTTTAGATCTTTAGATTAACTATTTTACCTTTATTTGAAAAGCTTCTTTATTTTCAATAAATCCTTTTAATACATCATTTTCAGAAACCTTTCCAACTCCTTCTGGAGTTCCTGTAAAAATAATATCTCCTTTTTTTAGTGTAAAATATTGTGAAACATAGGCAATCAATTCATCTATTTTCCACAACATAGTATTCGATTTTCCATCTTGAACTAGAGTATTATTTTTGTATAATTGAAAAGAAATAGTATCCAAATCAAATTGTTTTTTTGGATAAAATTCGCCAATCACTGCGCTTCCATCAAAGGCTTTTGCTTTTTCCCAAGGCAAACCTTTTTCTTTGCATTGGTCTTGAATATCTCTGGCTGTAAAATCAATTCCTAAACCAATTTCGTCATAATATTTATGAGCAAACTTCACATCAATAAATTTTCCTACTTTATTAATTTTTACCAAAATTTCCACTTCATAATGAACATCATTGGAAAATGGCGGAATAAAAAACGGATTATTTTTTTGTAAAATTGCAGAATCTGGCTTTAAAAAAACAACAGGACTTGTTGGTTTTTCATTGGCTAACTCTTCAATATGTTTTGCGTAATTTCGCCCAATACAGATTATTTTCATTTTAAGCCCGTCCTAACCTTCCAAAAGTGAAGGAACTACAAACTGGGTAATTTATAGTAGTCAGTTTATTACACTTTATTCAATCTTGATTGAATTTAAAAATCAACTTCAATTTTTTAATATACTTTTTATTTTTTTATACCACAATTCCTTCCCTTTGGAAGGTTAGGATGGGCATTATGGTATCCACTTTTTCGGAAAGTTTGGTTTTCTTTTTTCCAAAAAAGCATCTCTTCCTTCTTTTGCTTCATCTGTCATATACGCCAAACGTGTAGCTTCACCTGCAAAAACTTGCTGACCAACCATGCCATCATCTGTTAAATTCATTGCAAATTTGAGCATTTTTATAGATGTTGGACTTTTTGCCAAAATTTCTTGTGCCCATTCATAAGCAGTGTTCTCTAATTCATCATGAGGAATTACTGCATTTACCATTCCCATGTCAAAAGCTTCTTGCGCGGAATAATTTTTTCCCAAAAAGAAAATTTCACGCGCTCTTTTTTGACCCACCATTTTTGCCAAATATGCAGAACCATAACCACCATCAAACGAAGTAACATCAGCATCTGTTTGTTTAAAAATAGCATGTTCTTTGGATGCCAATGTTAAATCACAAACCACATGCAAACTGTGTCCACCTCCAACTGCCCAACCTGGAACAACTGCAATGACTGCTTTTGGCATGAAACGAATCAACCTTTGAACTTCTAAAATATTCAATCTGTGATAACCATCTTCGCCAACATAACCTTGATGACCTCGTGCTTTTTGGTCACCACCTGAACAAAATGAATACACACCATCTTTAGAACTTGGGCCTTCAGCAGATAATAAAACGACTCCAGTTGAGGTATCTTCACTTGCATCATAAAATGCATCATACAATTCTTTGGTCGTTTTTGGGCGAAAAGCGTTTCTTACATTGGGTCTGTTAAATGCAATTCTAGCAACACCATTGCATTTTTTATAAGTGATATCTTCAAACTCTTTGACTGTTTTCCAATCAGGTTCTATCATAATTTTATATTTTGTACGTTATAAATCAAACAAAAATCTTTGTTTGCAAAAATAAACATTCTTATTCATGTATCAGAAATCACTTTCATTAATATTTATTTTTTTCAGTTTTGTTGGATTTTCTCAAAAAATCATTGAAAAACAGCTGGAATCTACTTTTTTAGAAACAACTCGAAATTTGCGAATTTACATCCCAGAAGGTTATGAAAAAGATAGTATCAAAAATTTTCCATTAGCGATTGTTTTGGATGAAGAATCAATGTTTGATATTTATGTTGGAAATTCAGTTTTATTTTTAAAAAATGACAAAGCTCCTAGACAAATTATTGTTGGAATTTCAATGGAAAAATCTAAAAATAAGGATATTTCTTTTGATAGAAACAATGGAAAATTAACAACAACTGCAACAAATTTTTATGAATTCATAAGAGATGAAGTACTGTTTTATATGGAAAGTACCTATAGAACTTCGCCTTTTATTACATTGGTGGGTCATGGATATTCAGCCAATTTAATTACTCATTTTTTAAAGGAAGAAAATCCTATTTTCAACGCATATATTTGTATCAATACTAGTTTTTCTGATTTTATTGGAACTCAATTGCAATCGTTTAATTGGGCAACAATCACAAAGGAAGACACTGTTTTTTATTATTATTTGAATACTTCTAATACGCTTTCAAGTACTAAACAAGCGCAAATTGAACAAGTTCAAAAAGGATTATCATCACTAGAAATTAAGAATTTTAAGGTAATTTCTGATGCAATTACAACTTCGAATGCGATTGCTGCAATTGGTGAGGCAATTCCGAGAGCATTCAGTAATATTTTTGAAATTTATGCTGCAATTTCTGAGGAAGAATTCAATAAAAGTATCAAAGAATTATCTCCTTTAGATGCGATTGCTTATTTGGAAAATAAATATTTAGAGATTGAATTTTTGTTTGGAAGCAGTTTGGGAATCAGAGAAAGAGATATTTATGCCATCGAAAAAATCATTATTGAAAAAGAAAATGGAGATCGTTTGTTAGATTTTGGCAAAATGATTTTAAAACTCTATCCAAGTTCACATTTGGGCGATTATTATATTGGAAAATATTACGAAACAGGAAAAATGTTCAAAAAAGCAATTACGCATTATAAAATAGGTTATGGAAAAATGGATCCTACAGACCCTAATGCAGATGCTTTTTATGAGAATATTTTACGACTTGGAGGGAATTAAAAATGTTCAAAATTTAAGATTCAATATTCAAAGTTGGCAAACTCAGAAACTCTTAAACCCTTAAACTTCTATATCAACTCAATTCGATCGTCTTTCAAAACAATTAATTGTTGTTTATACAAGTTTCCAATGGCTTTTTTGAATGCTTTTTTACTCATATTTAGGTGAAACTTAATGGATTCAGGGGAACTTTTATCTGTCAATAATAAAAACCCTTCTTTACTTTTTTTTAATTTTGTGAGCACTTTTTCAACGTCTAAATCAATTACATTTCTAAATCCTTGAGGCCTAAGAGAAACATCGATTTTGCCATCTTCGCGGATATTTTTTATAAATCCTCTCACGTCCATTCCTTCTGCAATGAAAGAAAAAATTTCGTTTCTATATAATAATCCTTCATATTCTTCATTAATCAAAACAATGAACCCTAAAGCCGTTTCAGTTTCAATGACTAAATGTACTTGATCTCCTATTTGCAAATCCATTATTGTATAAATTTAAAATATTGATTTAAAATAGTTGTGTTTTCAGCACTTGGCGTAAAAATCTCCAAGATTTTCGGCTTTCCAGAATTTTCATAAAAAAAAGTGAATGCTTCTTCAACATTTTCAGAAGAAAATGCTTTCAAATAATCAAATTCAAACATTTTACTTAAATATTCGGCAGTCAAACAATGTGGCGTTTCAAAATAATCCAAAACATTCGTACTTATTGGACCTGGAATAATTTTAAAAATCCCTCCTCCAGAATTATTAATGACAATAATTCTAAAGTTCGATGGAATGTTTTTGTTCCACAAAGCATTGCTATCGTAAAAAAAACTCAAATCCCCAGTAATAAAAACTGTTTGTTTTTTACTAGCAAAAGCCGCTCCAATTGCAGTACTAGTGCTTCCGTCAATGCCACTTGTTCCTCTATTGCAAAAAACGTTCAATGTTTTTGAAATTGTAAATAATTGCGTATACCTAATAATAGCGCTATTACTGATTTGCAGATGACTATTTTCTGGAATTCGTTCTAAAACTTGCTCAAAAACTTTAAAATCAGAATGTGATAAAGTAGCTAAAAATTGTGTGTGTTTATTTCGTTTTTCATCCCTAATTTTCAACCATTTTGGTTGGTAATTTGTAGATTTATTTGTAATAAATTGATTGAAATTCAAGAAAAAATTAACAGGTTTTATTTGAATGAATTTTGACAAACAGAAAAAAGTATTTCTTGCGCTTTTTTCATCAATATTCCAATGATGATTTGGCTGGTATTTTCTTAAAAATGACTTTATTTTTTTTGAGACAATCATTCCTCCAAAAGTGATCAGAATTTCTGGACGTAAATCTTCAAATTCTTCATTATTTAGTGAAAATATCAATTGATCAATAGAATTTACAGCTTTCTCATGATGCAAATTTGAGGTAGTTTCTGTCAAAATTAACACACTTTCATCCTCTGCGTAAAAATCCATTAACTCATGCAATTTTTCATCAGGATAATTGACGCCGACAAGAATCATTTTCTTTTCAGCAGCATTCCAAATTTTCGAAAAATAGTCATAATCAATTTGAGAATTATCCAAAGAGGTCATTGAAATAAAAGGAAAATGAAATGTTTTTAATTTATCAATAGTTTCATAAAGTGGCTCATCAAAAGGAATATTTACATGAACTGGCCCTTTTAACGAAACTGCAATTTGCAAAGCCTCCCCAATTAATTGTGCATTTTTGATTTTAAAATGATTGCTTTCAATCAAATTTGCAGAAAAAAGTATGTGATTTTCAAATACATTTTCTTGTCTAATTGTTTGACCATCTCCAATATCAATCAAATGTTTTGGTCTGTCAGTTGATAAAACAATCAATGGAATATTGCTATAAAAAGCCTCAGCAATTGCTGGATAATAATTCAATAATGCAGAACCTGAGGTACACAAAACAGCTACAGGTTTTTGTTTTTGCTGTGCAATTCCGAGTGCAAAAAAAGCGGCACATCTTTCATCAACAACACTCAATGTTTCTATTTCTGGATGATTTGCAAAACCAATTATCAAAGGCGCATTTCTTGAACCAGGAGAAATCACAACTGTGTCAATTCCAAATTTATGACAAGCTGAAATTACCAATTGTGCCAGTTCTTTTTTTGGGTACATTTATTTTAAATCTTATGAAGATTTAAAAAGTTATAAGTTATAAATTTATGAGTTATTAGTTAATTTACTAAAACCTAAAAAATAAAAACTAAAAACTTTTTTAGTTTCCTTTGTTATAATCTTTTAAAAATTGCGCCAAACCAATATCAGTCAGAGGATGTTTTAGCAATCCCTCAATAACACTTAAAGGACCAGTCATCACATCAGCACCAATTTTTGCACAATCAATAATATGCATTGTGTGACGAACAGAAGCTGCTAAAATTTCAGTTTCAAATCCGTAGTTATCATAAAT
>ERZ888423.1069-NODE-1069-length-25470-cov-9.873224_pt1 | contig 25470 bp, 26 predicted proteins | sample MGYA00520523_ERZ888423 | MGnify/ENA primary metagenome ERZ888423 (study PRJEB32303, sample SAMEA104408611) | aquatic metagenome | biome: Brackish water; feature: Pelagic; material: water | place: Baltic Sea | collected 2014-06-08T10:24:00 | depth 30,27 m ...
GCAAATAAAAAAAGGGCCAGCACAAGGCTGGCCCAGTCTGAGGCAGGTGAAGCGGAGCGGGGCGCACCGCTTCGAGCAGTCAGTCGCGGCGACGCGGTCTTCAATCCCGTTGATTGGCTGGACCGGGTGCAGCCCTCCGGGGAAACGAGAGAAGCCCGAAGATAAAGTGCAGTGATCCGCGAATTCGGCGCGCGAAACGAACATTGCAATAAAAGCGACATATTGACATGTCGTATTTAAGGGCCTATATCGGCGGCATGTCCAAAGATGAACTCACACTCGAAGAATTGAGCGAACGCACTGGCGTCGAGGCGCGCACCCTGCGCTCCTGGGTAAGCGAGGGCTTGCTCTCGCCGCCCTTCAAGGCCGGGCGGGGCGCACGCTATCCCGCAAGCAACGCAGACAGGGCGATGGCCGTTAGAGCACTCAAGGACCTTCACGGGCTTTCTCTGGCGGAAATCGGACGCCGATTCATGATGGCGACCGAGGGCGAGATCCGGGAATGGGCACTTGAGGCCGGACCAACCTCGGCACCGCGCGGCACTGCGCGCGAGTATCTGAGCCGCATCCAGGCGCGCAGTGCCAAGTTGCTCTCGGCACCGCAGTCGATGGACAGCCACCCGCAGGCTTCCTTTTCTTCAGAGCCGAATTTTGAACGAAGGTCCGCAAGTTTTCCGCTCAAGTCTCCCTCCGGTCTGCGCGGCGACGAACGTGCAGCTGACCTGGCGAACATCGAGCGGCTCATACTCCAGCTCGAGCAAGTACTGGAAGCCCCTGCGCCAAGACGGTCACGGGGCGCGATCTGGACCCGCATATCCGTCACGCCAGACCTCGAGATTTCCGTCCGCGGCGATCTCGAGCCCCGCGAGCGGATCATTTTTGAACAGCTTGCGGATCAGTTCCGCGCCATTCTCACCGGAAGGACAAGAGATGACTGATGTGAAATTTACTGCCGCTGCTGTGTTCGACCGGAAGTTCTTCTGGGAGGGCGGGGAGTCTGTCCGTTACCTTGTCGCTCATCTCCGGGCAAATCTGAAGGACGACGGTCGTCGTGCCGAGCGCACGCCTCTCAATATCGCGCTCGTGATCGATGCAAGCGGTTCGATGGGAGGTGGAAAGCTGGAAGCCGCCAAGGCCGCGGCTTTGGGCCTTACGGATCGCCTGACAGAGCGGGACCGCCTGACGTTGGTTTCATTCGCCTCGGATGTCCAGGTCCACCTCGACGCTGTATCAGTGACGAAGGAAAACGCGATCCGGATCCGTACTGCGGTTTCCCTGCTGCAGACGCGGGGCATGACCAATCTCTCTGGCGGATGGTTTGCTGGGGTCGAATGCGCGGCGCGGATTGTGGATGAGGATGCACGGATGACACCGCGCATCATCATTCTCAGCGACGGCCAGGCCAACGAAGGGATTTCCGATCCGAACGAGCTGCGCGAACACGCCGGCGAACTCAGACTGCGGGGCGTTCTGACCTCAACACTCGGCATCGGTGACGGCTATGACGAACAGCTCCTGAGGGGCATCGCCGAGAACGGTGGCGGCCGCCTTCATGATGCGGAACTCACCAGCGAGATTTCCACGGTCCTTCTGGGAGAGCTTGATGACATCTTCGGGACCATCGTCGATGGCGCGCAAATCTCCCTGACCTTGCCACCTGGCGTGCGCGTCGAGGTATTGGGAAAGGGCGATGCCGAAGTTAGAGACGGTCGCCTCTTGGCCTCCATGGGACCGATCCAGAATGACATCGCGCGTGTCGCTGTCTTCAAGGTGACCTGTCCCAAGGCGCAGCGGGGCGAAGAGATGAAGTTCGCAATGGTCGCGAACGGGCGCGCCGTCGATGATCAGTGTTTGCTTGAAACCGACACATTGTCCGTCAGCCTTGTCGCCGCGGACGGCCATGCAAACAAGGACCAAGCCCGGGACGCGGAGATCGCCGAGATCGTTGCGCGGACGTGGAGCGCGCAAGTCGTTGCCACGGCCGCAAAGATGAACCGTGACGGAGCCTATGAAGACGCGCAAAAATACATCGAAGGAGAGCTGCGCCACTTCCGCCGCTACGTCGAGGGCCTTCCTCGCGCGCAGGAAATGGTCGGAGAACTCGAACTGTTGGCACGCCGCGTCGGCCGCGAGTTCTCATCGCGGATGCGCAAGGAGATGGTGGTCCAATCAGCGCTGGTCATGGAGAGCAGGGAGGACCGCCGTGGAGCCGGGAAGGCTGCATGGAGCGCACGGTTGGAGCGGGGAGACTGATGATGTTAGGGCTTGGGTGTGGCGGCAAAGTTCAACGGTCGTGGGGCGGCCGATGCTTTCCGCCACGTCGTTGTTCGCCCAACGCCAAACCAACGCTGCGGAGGCCGGGTGATTGGAAATTTTCATTGGAAAAAGGCTTCGGGCATGAATGACGACGGACTTTGGATTCTGTTGCTGCTCATCGCAGCCATTGTACTTTGGCTGTTGGTTTTTTTGCCGAAGGTGAAGGAAGCCCGAGCAGAACGCGAAAGGCTTGCTGCTGAGGAAGCCGAACGCCGCGCGGCTGAGCGAGCGAGACTGCAGGCTGAACGTGAAGAAGTCTTGAAGAAGATGCGCGGCAAAGCCCCTGATTTCATTCTGAAAGCGCGCCTTGAATTCGAGAGAGAATACCGGGCAGGGAGCGGCGAAGGTTTCTTTGGACAAGAAATGTCGCCGCTTGTGGGCTTTGGGTACAGAGTTGGTACAAGCAATGGCCGGACTGAAGTGGAACGCCGTGCAATTCTCGAGTATGCGATTGCCGCAGATCTAGATGCGACCCTCCCTTTCCTGCCGAAACCTTACAGGGACGAGTGGGGGGCACCGCTGAGCATCACGAGGTTCAATCGCATCTACACTCATCTCAAGAATATGGCTGACCTTCGCGACGGGCGGCGCAACTTCGAAGTTGCTGTGTCTCACTGGCGTGCTGATGCATCTTGGTTTCATTCGCATCAGCTTATGTTGGCCGAGAAGTTTCGTCCGGTTTAGTCGTTTATGGCATGCCTTGATGTTCGTGCTACCGGAACATCAAACTTTGCCCGTGTGGAAGCATAGTGGAAGCAAGAGGGAAAGGTTCGCGGCGGTTTATTGCGAAAACCGGCGTAGTGATGATCCGAGGCTTGGGGCCGCAAGCCACGGAAAACGCGAAGGATAGCGTGGTTCTGAGGAGTTGTTCATGGTTCGTTCGCCACGACTCATAACCTTAAGGCCGCAGGTTAAAATCCTGACCCCGCAGCCAAATTTTATAATCTTTACAAATAGTTATAATGCGACAAAAATACTCGTGTATAGATCGTGCAGAAACGAGTCAACGCCAAGTCAACGTTTGACGAGTCCCCTGAAAAGCGGGGGCTCTTTTGATTCTGCAAACACAGAAAAACTACTCCTTCTGCACAGCGCCGCAATCTGATCTGGCAGCCTTGGAGGATGCCGTTCCGACATCGGGCAACCGCCACAACTCGCGTGCGAGGTTGGCATGGATATCTCAGAGCGATTGCGCCTCTCGAAGATACGCCGTTGCTTCGACTTCGATCAGGATGTCGTTCGTGGGCAACATTGCGCTGACCTCCACTATGGTGGAAACCGGTGGTGTGCCTGGAAAGAAGATCTTGCGCACGGTGTTGTAGCGGGGGAAGTCGCTCAGATTCCGGAAGTACTGCACCAGTTTGAACACATCGGCCATGCTGCCGCCGGCTTCCTCCATTGTGGCGCGAATCTTGTCCAACACATACCAGCTTTGAGCGATGATCGGGCCGTCCTTTGCATCGACGCTGAATTCGCCCGAGCGGCCGATGCGGTCGGCGACACCTTCGGGCAGGTCGCCATAACCGCGAATGATCCGGCCTTGCGCCGGGTCCACGGCGATGATGCCCGAGAGAAAGATGAAATCACCCCGGCGTGTCCAGGCGGAATAGCGGGCGAGGGGTTTGGCGGCGGGATCGGGCATCTGGCGTCCTAAAGCTTGCGCAGGGCGCGGTCGACCTTTGCGAGAAAGGCGGCGCGGCTGACGTCGGTGGTGTGGTTCATGTCGTAAAGCTGCAACCAGTCTGCGCGTGTTCCGGTGATCCAGCGCATGAACAGGCCCCTTGTCCAGAGTTTTCGGCCCGGATCGCCAATGACCTTCAACCACCACCACGGACTGCCCGAGGTGGTGATGCCGACAAAACGCCGGACATTGGTCAAGAGCAGTTTCGCCAGCTTGCCGGAATCCTCGGAAACCGAAAACGAAACGCCGGGCAGGAAGACGCATTCCAGCCAGCCTTTCAGCATGGCGGGCGGGCCGTAATACCAGGTCGGGTAGATGACGATCAGCGCCTGACACCAGCGCAGGTCCGCGGCATGCCCGGCGGTGCGTGACAATAGCGGTTCGGTCGTCGTCATGTAGTTTTGCCGTTCTTCCCGCGTCATGATGGGTTGGAAGCCTTCGGCATAAAGGTCATGGGCCCGGACCTCGTGCCCGCTTGCGCCCAGCGCCGTCAGGGCCGTGCGATAGATCGCGGCGTTGAAACTGTCCTCGCAGGGATGGCAGAAGATCACCAGAACCCGCATGTCACACCGCCATGTCCGGCGTCCAGCCCCGGGTCTTGCCCGGATTCATCAGGCCGCGCGGATCGGCGCGACGTTTAAAGTCGATCTGCGAGGTGTCGATGGCCTTCATGCCGCCGTCCTCGATCGTCACGGCATGGGGGTCAAAGATCGTGCAGCCGTCTAGCGCCTCGATTTCGGCATTGAGGGCGCGGGCCCGCGCCTCGGTCGTCCAGCGGACCAGCGGGATGGCAAAGACCTGCAGGGTGCCGTTCATCATGGCGATTTCGTGGTGCCAGAGGACTTCGTCCCCGGTGCGGGCCATCTGGGGCGGCACAAGGGCGGGGTCAAAGGGCTGGGGATAGGCGACTTGGGAATAGGTCCATTGCCCCGGTTCGTGTTTCAAGGCTTGAAGGGTGGTGTGGTTCCAGCCGCATTCCCAGGCGGGGGGCAGGTTTGCCGCCTCGACCTCGGCCAGGGATTTGTCCAGCGCGATGCGGCCCCCGGCCAGGGTGACAAGCGCGGCGAAGTCGGCCATCGCCGCGGGCGCAACCATGGCAAAAACCGCGTCGCGGTCAGGGGGGAAGATGCCCTCCAGCCGACGATAGAACCGGGCGAACCGGCGTTCGACGACCGACAGCAGGTAGCAATCCAGCCCCGCCGCATGGGCGGACAGGGCGGCGCGTAACGTGGGTTCGTAGCCGTCGAACAGCGCCACGACATGGCGCCAGTCCGTCGCAGGGCGCAGGCGGAAATCCAGCGCGGTGATGATCCCATTGGTGCCATAGGCATGCTGGACAAGCTGGATGTTAGCGTCGTGCAGTTCGACGACCTTCGGCTCGGGTTCGACGGTGACGATGCGGATGTAGCTGACATTGCCATTGTCGCGCAGAACGCCGTGGCGCAACGAGCCGATCCCGCCCGACCCCCCGGCAATGAAACCCGCCATCGTGGCCAGCTTCTTGGTCGAAGGGAACATGGTCAGCATCTGGCCGGTGGCGGCCACGGCCTTTTCCACCCGCTCGATGCGCGCGCCGGCCTCGCAGACCACGCGGCCCGGCGTGATCTCCAGCACGCGGTCCAGTTTGGTCATCTCGATGATCACTCCGCCCTCCAATGGCACGCATTGGCCGTAGTTGCAGGTTCCGCCGCCCCGCAGGGTCAGGGGCATCCGCAGGCGGGCACAGGCGGCGGCGATGGTAATCACCTCGGCCTCGGATCGGGGCTGGACCAGAATCTGACCGGAATGGCGGTCCAGATCAGCCTTCAGGATCGGCGAGTACCAGTAATAGTCGCGCGATTTGGCCTGGAGGACCTTTTCATCCTCATATGATGGAATGTCGCCGATGGCGACGCGGAAGGCGGCAAGGGTCTCGGCGGATGCAGGCATGGCTCAGGCCTTTCTGGCTAAGGGGGTGCCCTGCCGCCAGACCTGGCGCCGGACACCGGGACGGGCAAGTGCTTCGGAGAGGGTCGGGGCGGGCAGGATCAGAAAATCGGCAGGCTCGCCTGGGGCGATGAGGGATGGCGTCAGACCCAAGGCACAGGCCGGGGCATCGGTGATGGCGTCCAGCCAGTCCTCGGGCGTCAGGTGACCTGCGATCCAGGCCAGACGCAGGGTTTCCAAGGGGTCGAAGGCACCGAAGGGCACAAAAGGGTCGCAGACATTGTCCGTGCCCAGCATCACCTGCACGCCTGCCCCCCGCAGTTCCTGCGCCGGGGCAAGGCCGCGCAGAAGCGGCATGCGGCCATGTGCCATGTCCTGCAGATAAAGGTTCGCCGTAGGCTGGATCGTCAGCGCGACACCTGCGCCGGCAGCGGCCTCTGCGGTGCAGGTCAGATCATCCGCATCGCGGATCGAGAGCGAGCAGGCGTGGCCGCACAGCACCCTGCCACCAAAGCCGCGCCGCGCAGTTTCGGCGACGATAGCATCCAGCGCACGCGCCTCGGGGTCAAGGCCCTCGTCCACGTGGAAATCAAGGCGCAGGTCATGCGCCTCGGCCAGATCAAAGATCAGCCGCAGCCGGACCTCTACCTCGGCATGGCGATAGATGAAGGCGCCAAGAACCCCCCCATCCCCTGCGACCTGCTTGGCGATGGTCCGGGCAGTGTTCACATCGGCAAAGTCGTCCAGCGCGGTCAGACTCGCGCGCTGCAGGGTCAGACGGTCAGCCCATTCGGCAGCTGCCTCGCCCATCACCTCCCATGCCAGAGGCATGGCGGCGCCGGGCCAATCGACATGGCTGCGCAGGGCGCGGACGCCTGCGGCATATGCTTCGGACAGGCCTCGGTGGATGCGGGTGCGCAGGTCGTCCGCGGTCCAGTGGAGTTTGTCCTGGTCCATCGCAGCAATTGCGCCGAAAAGACCCGGCTCGGTCCGGGGGGCGCGGTGGGCGGTGAAGGCTTTGTCAAGGTGGACATGCGGTTCGACAGGCAGGGGAATGATCGTGGCCCGTGCGGGACCTGCAACAGGCGTGACGGTGGCAATCCTTGCGCCCTGAAGCATGATCGCGACCGTCTGGCCGTTCAGGTTCATGGCGGAAAGTGCACTCATCTCAGCACGTCCGGGTCAGCAGTGTTGGACAGGGAAGACAGGGGCAGGCGGTCCACTTCTTGCAGCAGCGTCACGATCTGGGCGGCGGCATAGGCAATGACCTGACGGCCCTTATCGGCCGTCGCATTGGCCGCATTACCGCATGCACCCGATGGGTGCTGATCCTGCGCTAGCCAGCCCAGCTTGCCCGCAGGCCCAAGGCCCAGATGCTGGTTCTCTGTCGCCATCCGCACGGCCAAAGGTATAAAGTCGCGGGCATGATCCATCCGCACCAGTTCCGGATGTAACGCCAGCATGACCGAGGTTTCCATATCCCCGGCATGAATACCAAAACGGTCTTCCTGCGGCGAAAACAGCCCTTCGGGCATGCCCAAGGCAAACCAGCTTGCTGCAACGGCGATCATCCCGTGGCGGCGGCGCATTTCGCGCATCACAATGTCCATTGGTGCCATCTGGCCGCCGTGCGAGTTGAGCAGCACCAACTTGCGCACCCCTGCCCGGGCAACACAGTCGCAAATGTCGGACCACATCGCCATCAGCGTAGCCGCCGACAGGGTCAAGGTGCCCGGATAGTCGGAATGTTCGTCAGACTTGCCAATAGGCAAGGTCGGCAGATACAGCGCAGGCAAGTCCCCCGGCATCAGCGGCAGGGTGGCGCGGATGATCCCGTCCAATATCGCCTGATCGACCGAGACGGGCAGATGCGGTCCGTGCTGTTCGATGGCTCCCACGGGCAGGACGGCGATCAGGCGACCCTTGTCCAGTGCGGCAATCTCGCGTGCGGAAAAGTCGGCCCAGAACCGGCTGTGCATACTCTTCACTCCCATCCGACCGCGCGCAGGGGGCGGCCCTTTTTCAGGCCCGCTACAACCTTGAGGATCGAGTTCCGGTCGATCCCGAAATGGCGGTACAGATCGGCCACCGTGCCGGTTTGCCCGAAATGTTCAACCCCCAGCCCCGCCACGTGGTGGCCATGCACCGATCCGAGCCAGGACAGTGTCGCCGGATGCCCGTCGATTACCGTGACGATCAGCGCGTCGCGCGGAACGCCGGCCAGAAGCTGTTCGACATGCGCCTCCATCGCGCGGCCATTGATCCGCGCCGTTTGGGCCGCCTGCCAACCCGCGTTCAGCCGGTCTGCCGACGTAACGGCAAGAATCCCGACATCGCGCCGTCCTTCGGCCAGCGAGGCAGCAGCGGCGACGGCTTCTGTCACGACCGTGCCCTGATAGGCAATGATGACCTCGGCGTCGGGCCCCGGCGGACGCAGCCAATAGGCCCCGTCGATGACGCCTTCGCGGATCGATTCCAGTTTGCGGCGCGGCTGCTCTACAGGCCGTGTCGAAAGCCGCAGATAGACCGAACCGCCGCCGGCCTCGTGCTGCCAGTCTGCGCCATCAGCCTTTTTGCCGTCGCGCTGCATATAGGCAAAGGACCATTCCATGATGCAGGCAAGTTCATCGGCGAAGGCTGGTTCAAAGGACGCGATGCCGTCCTGGCTCATCCCGATCAGGGGCGTGCCGATCGACTGGTGCGCCCCACCTTCAGGTGCCAACGTCACCCCGGACGGCGTGCCGACCAGAAGAAAGCGTGCGTCTTGATAGCAGGCGTAGTTCAGGGCATCCAACCCCCGCACCACAAAGGGATCGTAAACCGTGCCAATGGGCAAAAGCCGCTGGCCAAACAGCGAGTGCGAAAGACCCGCCGCTGCCAGCATCAGCATCAGGTTCATCTCGGCAATACCCAGTTCCAGATGCTGACCCTTGGGCGAGAAGGCCCATTTCTGCGCTGAGACGATGTTCTCGTCGCGGAAGGTATCGGCCTGATCCTGCGCCGCAAACAGCCCGCGGCGGTTGACCCATGGACCAAGATTGGTCGACACCGTCACATCGGGTGATGCGGTGACAATGCGCGCGGCCAGTTCGCTGTCACCTTTGGCCAGGGCATCCAGGATCTTGCCAAAGGCCGCTTGGGTCGAGATCTCTTCATCCTGAAGCGCCGTTAAGGTGGGCACGGGAACCACCGGCGTTTCATGTCGGCGAGGCGGACTGTTGAACGGCACGCGGGCGATCATTGCATCAAGCTCCGCCGCGCTGATCCCCAACCCCTCTGCCCTGTCCCATTCATGACCCGGGCGGACCTTCATCCCGGCGCGGAATTGCTCCATCTGGGACGTGGTCATCAGGCCCGCATGGTTGTCCTTGTGCCCGGCCAAGGGCGTGCCCCAGCCCTTGATCGTGTACGCCAGAAACACTGTCGGCCGGTCATGTTTTGCGGCGGCTTCAAAGGCCCTGGTGGTCGAGGTCAGGCAATGGCCGCCCAGGTTGGCCATGAGTTCGGCAAGGGCGTCATCGCTGCGCCGGTCCAGAAGGGCGGTCACCGCGCCCTGATCACCGATTTCATCCGTGAGCCTTTTGCGCCATGCCGCCCCACCCTGAAAGGTCAGGGCAGAATACGACTGGTTCGGGCAGGCGTCGATCCAGTCGCGCAGACGCGCACCGCCCGGTTCGGCAAAGGCGGCCTCCTGCAAGGCGCCATGCTTCAGCAGCACGACATCCCAGCCAAAGGTCCGGAAGATCCCGTCGATCCGCTCTGACAGACCCTCGCGCACCACGCCATCCAGGCTTTGGCGGTTGTAATCGATCACCCACCAGCAATTGCGCAGCCCGTGCTTCCAGCCCTCTTGCAGGCATTCGTAGATATTGCCTTCGTCCAGTTCGGCATCGCCGACAAGGGCGACCATGCGTCCGTCGGGCACCGGTCCCCAGTCCTTGGCGCGCACGTAGTCCCGGATCATTGCGGCAAAGGCGGTGACAGCAACGCCCAAGCCAACCGAGCCGGTCGAGAAATCGACGTCATCCACATCCTTGGTGCGGCTGGGATAGGATTGGACGCCGCCAAACCCACGGAAGTTCTGCATCCGTGGCAGGTCCAGTTTGCCGCATAAATATTGGAACGCATGAAAGACCGGCCCGGCATGGGGCTTGACCGCAACCCGGTCCTCGGGCCGCAGGATCGCGCCATATAGCGCCGTCATCAGCGTGACCATTGAGGCGCAAGAGGCTTGATGACCGCCAACCTTCACCCCGTCGACCTTGGGACGCAGGTGATTGGCATTGTGGATCATCCAGGCCGAAAGCCACAGCAGCTTTTGCTCAAGTTCTTTCAGTTCGGTGGGGGAAAGCGTCATCCTGTTCTCCTCATGACGCGACGATTGGAAGAAGCGCAAAACCGAACGCCTTGAGAGTGCCGTCGGCATAGCCTTCGGCCAACAAGGGCGCATGCTTTGGGGCATCCTCAAAGTGCAGCGGTCCCGCAGTTAGGTTGAAGAGGCAAAGCACATCATCACCTCGGGTGAAGGCGAGAAGACCTTTCGCTGTCTCAAGGAACCGTGTCTTTCCGCGACGCAGCGCGTCAGATCCCTGGCGCAGCGCAAGCATGCGGCGATAAAAGTCCAGAACCGATCCTTGGCCTTGGTCTGACACGTTTCGCGCAATTTGCGGGGGCTTGACCGGCAACCATGGAGATCCGGTCGTGAACCCGCCTGACGCGCTGTCGTCCCAGACCATGGGCGTCCGGCACCCATCGCGTCCCTTGTAGTCGGGCCAGAAGGTGATGCCAGGCGGGTCACGCAATTCGTCGAATTCCAGATCGGTCTCGATCTGGCCCAATTCCTCGCCCTGATAAATGTAGATCGAGCCTTCCAGCGACAACAGCAGGGCCGCCGAAAGACGGGCCAGCGTTTCGGGCGCGGCGTGACCTGACCAGCGGCTGATATGGCGGGGCGTGTCGTGGTTGGAAAAGGCCCAGGCTGGCCAGCCATCGGGGGCGGCGGCAAAGAAAGCCTCGACGGTGCCGCGGAAATGCTCGGGCGAGAATCCCGTTCCCAGCATGTCGAAACTATAGGCCATGTGCAGGCGTTTCGTGCCGCGCGTGTAATCGCCCATCACTTGCCGGGCCCGGTGACCCGCGCTGATCTCGCCCACCATGGCGCGGCCTTCGTAGCTGTCGGTCAAGGCGCGCAGACGTTCGACAAAGGCCAGGTTTTCGGGCTGGGTTTTCTGGTGGATGTGATCCTGAAAGAAATAAGGGATCGTGTCGAACTCGGCCATTCCATGCGGTAGGGCAGGGTTCGAGCGCAGTTGCCGGTCGTGGAAATAGTAATTGACGGTGTCCAACCGGAACCCGTCCACACCCCTGTCCAGCCAGAAGCGCAGGTTTTCGATGTGCCAGTCCTGCACCATGGGATTGTGAAAGTTGAAATCCGGCTGGCTGGGCAGGAAATTGTGCAAGTAGAACTGCTTGCGGCGGCTGTCCCAGGTCCAGCCTGGGCCGCCGAAATGCGACAACCAGTTGTTGGGCGGCGTGCCATCGGGGTTCGGGTCGGCCCAGACATACCAGTCGGCATTGTCATTATCCCGCGAGTTTCGGCTTTCGCGGAAGAGCGGATGCTGGTCCGAAGAATGCGACAGCACCTGATCGACGATGACCTTCAGTCCCAGTTCATGAGCGCGTGCCAGAAGACGATCAAAATCCGCCATCGTGCCGAACAATGGGTCGATGCCGCGATAGTCCGACACGTCATAGCCCATGTCCTTCATTGGCGAGGTGAAGAACGGCGACAGCCATACCGCATCCACGCCAAGTGAGGCGACATGATCAAGCCGCCGCGTGATGCCCGGAAGATCGCCAATCCCGTCGCCGTCCGAATCCTGAAACGAGCGCGGGTAGATCTGATAAGTTACGGCCCCGTGCCACCAATTGTTGTCTTTTGTCACAGAGCTACTCCGGCAACTCGATCTCGATCCGGCCCGCATTGACCCGAGTCGGATAAGTCTTCAGCGCCACGCAGACCGGCGCACGCTTTGGCGCACCATCCCGGATGTCGAAACGGCCGTTGTGCTTGGGGCATTCAATGAGATGCCCCTGCAAAAGCCCATCGGCCAGATGCACATGTTCATGAGTGCACAGACCGTCCGAGGCAAAGACCTCGTCATCTTCGGTCCGGTAAATCGCATAGGTCTTGCCGCCATGATCCCAGCGGATAACGTCGTCATTGTCTACATCGTCAAAGTCGATGGCAGGGGTCCAGGGCATGTCAGCCTCCTTTAGTGCAGGGCGCGCGGGCCGAGGTTCGGGGCGCCCGCGCCGGGCGGAAGCTCTTGATGGATATAGTATTTGTGATCGCGGATCTGGCGGATCATTACGGGGAAAAGCTCAACCCAAGTCTCCCACCAGCCCTTGGCGCGGGGGCAATCATGCTTGATCGCCGCGTGCAGTTTGGGCAGCGCATGATAGGGTGCCATTGGGAACATGTGGTGTTCGACGTGGTAATTCATATTCCAGTAGATGAAGCGGACCGGCAGCGGCAGCAGGATGGTGCGGCTGTTCAGACGGTGGTCCAGCACATCTTCGGCCAGACCGGCATGTTGCGGCAGCCCGATGGGCAAAAGGAACCAGACGCCATAGGCACGGGGCAGGCCGATCAGCAGGGCAGGCAGCAGGGTCCACCAGTAAAGGCAGGACAGCCAGACGGCGAGATGGATCGCCACATGGATGCGCGCAACATTCGCCGCCTTGGGCAGTTCGTTTTCCGGTGTGAAGTCGCGCTCGTCCGGGGTGAAACGCCCCATCGCATGGCGCGCCAGCGTCATCAGATTGCGCGGCACCGAGGTCAGGCCGATCAGGTTCAGCGCCATCAGGATCATCTGCGGCGGACGCATGGTGCCGATCTCTGGATCACGCCCGACAATCGTGGTGTCGGTGTGATGGCGCATGTGACTCCAGCGCCAGATGACCGGGTTCCAGATCTGCATAAAGCTGGCGAGGCTATAAAGCCAGTCGTTCATCCAGTCGGTCTTGAAGGCCGTGCCATGCAGGCTTTCATGCCAGCGGCTGTCCGAGGAGGCGCCGTACAAGATGCCATACACCACAAAAAAGGGCAGGGCCCACCACGAGCCCCAGAAGTAAACGCCGCCGCCGCCTGTCAGCGCCAGAAGCGCGAACCAGATCGCGGTATCCCGCAGTGCCGGACCATCTTTGCGTTTCAAGATTTCCTTCAGTGCCTTGCGGTCGATTGGCGTCTGATACCACTGGGCATTCGCCAGACCGTCGTCAAAGGCGCTTTGGCGCTCCGGTCCGGTCAGTGAGTAGTCGCGGGAGGGTTTGAATTTTAAGGGGGCTAGTATGTCGATCATGCGTTGTCCTATCGGCGTGGGTCGGACAGAAATTCGGCCAGAGCCGCTTCCTCTTCCGGCTTGAGGGTCACGAGTTCCGAAGGGCCGGGAAATTGACCACCAGCGACATCGGCCTTGAAAGCCGAGAACGCTTTCACGCGGCGGTCCTGCAACCGCGCGTATTCGGCAGCGAAATTTTCGTAGACGCGTGAGTGTCGGGGAATGCGACCCTTTGTCTCGCCCAGAACGTCCACGGCAAATAGATATTGGACATCGCAGCCCGCCCCTGACCCCATCGAGATGATTGTCAGCGGCGTGGCACGGGAAATCGCCGATGCCACCGGTTCGGCGACCACCTCCAACTCGACGGCAAAGGCGCCGGCGTCCTCGTAGGCTTTGATGGTCTGCATGATGGAGCGGGATTCGGCTGCGGTTCGGCCAAAGGCGCGCATGCCCGTCAGGCGGTGCTTTTGCGGAACCAGACCCGCATGGCCAACGACGGGGATGCCCTCTTTCGCCATCGCCTCGATCACATCGAAATGCATGGCGCAATAGATACTGTCGGCCCCTGCCTCCAGTGCCTCGAAGGCGCCGCGCTTGGCTTCATCTGCGTTGACAACATGACCGTAGATCAGGCCGAAGCAGAAATGCGTATCGGGCGCGGCGGCGCGGCGCGCGGCGAATTCGGGTTTGTATCCTGACACGATGATGTCGATGCCGGCTGCCTCGGCCGCCGCTGCCTGATCGACCGATTGCACGTTCAATTCGGTCAGCTGCCGTTTGCCTTTCAAGGCGCGAATGTGATGAGCTTCCAGCTTCATGACTATCTCCCCCGTTCTGTTAGCCAATCCGAGAATTCGTGAACGGCCTCGTCCGGCGGAGTTACGCATTCACGGGCGGCCGGATAAGTTCCTGCCTGAGCCTCCGACTTGAAGGCTGCAAAAGCCTGTTCGCGGCGGGCTTGAAGGCGGGCGTATTCGGCGGCGAAATCGTCCCAGGCGCGGGCGTGTCGCGGTTTTTGACCGGGCTCTCCTAGGATGTCGCAGCCAAATAGGTATTGAACGTCCGCGCTTGGTCCAGAGCCGATGGAAACAGTCGTCATCGTCGTCGCTTGCGTGATCAGGGCCGTCATGGGGGCTGCAAGAAGCTCCAGCTCCACCATGACGGCTCCTGCCGACTCAAAATTCTTCACCGCCTCAAACACGGCTCGGGCTTCTGAGCTGGTTTTGCCAAATCCGCGCATTCCAGTCAGCCGGGCGCGCTGTGGCACCAGACCAGCATGGGCGCAAACCGGGACACCCTCGCGCGCCAAGGTCTCGATGAAGTGGGGCGAGAGCGAGCAATAGATTGAATCGGCCCCGGTCGACAGCGCGTCGAAGGCACCCCGCAGGGCGCTCGCCTTGTCGGCATGATCGCTGTGGCGCAGCGAATAGCAAAAATGCGTGTTTGGCGCAGCGGCACGCACGGCGTCGCGTCGGTCCGCGCAGCCCGTCACCACGATATCGATACCTACGGCTTCGGCGGCGGCGGCCTGTTCGGGCCCGTTGACGTTCACCTGAATAAGCTGCCGCTGGCCTTTGAGCTTGCGGATCTGATGCGCTTCCAGCTTCATGCCTCGCCCCCGGGACAGTCGCTTTGGCGGATGATCATCGGCGCGGGGATCAATTCTTGCCGCACCGTCATATCCCCGCCAAGACGGGCGACCATCAACTGTCCCAACTTGATGCCTAGCGCTTCAAGGTCGAGGTTGAAGGTCGTCAGCGCCGGGCGCAGATGGGCCGCGACCGGGATGTCGTCGCAGCCGATCAGCGCCACATCCTCGCCCGGCGATAGGCCCAGACGGCGCAAGCCCTCCATCGCGGATATCGCGATCAGGTCATTGCCGCAGACAAGGGCCGTCGGGCGCTGCCCGCGCATGAACAGTTCGGTCACCGCTTCTTCGCCGGTCCTGCGTGACAGAAAGCACTCGACATCCAGCCGCGGATCATATTCCAGTCCTGCCGCCTCCAACCCTTCGCGGACACCCTGCATGGTTAGATGGGTATAGGTATAGCGCAGCGGCGTGGTCAGGTGCCCTATCTGCTTGTGCCCCAGCGCCGCCAGCCGCCGCACCGCATCGCGCCCCAGCTTGACCTGATCGCGGTCCACGAAAGAATGGCTGTTCCTCAGCGTCCGGCCCACGGTGATGAACGGAAAACCCCGTTCCTGCAGCCATTCGATCCGATCATCCTCGGGGCGGGTGCGCGCAAAGATCAGGGCATCCGACCGGTCCCGCTCGACTGCGCGGCGAATGACCGACAACTCAGCATCAAAGTCGCGCGCCATGGTGACCTGCAGGTCAAGCCCATGTGCGGTCAGGGCCAGCTCCAACCCGTCGATGATGCCCAGAAAATAAGGATCGACGAATTTCGTCCAAGGCTTTGACACCATGAAGGTCACGGTATTGGTCTGCTTGCGCCGCAATGTGGACGCGGCATGGCTGGCGCGATAGCCCAGTTCCTCGGCCGCAGCCTGAACGCGCTGGCGGGTTTCGGCATTTACATCGTCATAGCCGTTCAGCGCGCGACTGACGGTAGAGACCGAAACGCCAGCCAGCCGCGCCACCGATCGGATGTTGCGGCGGAAGGGGATGGTCTCGCCGAGTTCGCTCATGGGTTTTCCTTCAAAATGACATAGCTGTCGGGCCCAAGAACGCCCGAGGCCGGTGATCCGGCGAGTGTGGACCCCTGGAAAGAAAGTGCAATCGACTCCTGTCCAAAGTTGAAACCACAGATCAGGCTTTCGTCCGCATGACTCCGCCGGAAAACCAGCGTTGTCTCGGTCGCCATCAGCACGTCGAAACTGCCAAGACGCAGGGCAGGATGTGCGCGGCGAAGCGACGTCATTGCGCGCAAATGGTTGAGGGGCGAGGCAGGGTCGCTGTCCTGAAGGCTGACCGCCAGACTGCCATGCCCTGCGTCGGCCGGCAGCCAGCCGTCCACAGTGGAAAAGCCCAGCGAAACACCGTCGGCCAGCCAAGGCATGGGCGTGCGTGCGCCATCGCGGCCCCTGTGATTGGGCCAGAACCTGATCGCCTCGGGGTCCTGCAAGCGGTGGCGGGGAACCTCGGAATGAGGCAGGCCCAGTTCTTCGCCCTGATAAAGACAGATCGAGCCGCGCAGTGACAAAAGCATCGCCTGCAGCACCTTGACCCGGTCCCGATTGCCCGCCGCGCCCCAGCGCGTGGCCACCCGGATCACGTCGTGGTTCGAGAATGCCCAACAGGGCCATGCCCCATTGGCCCCAGCCTCGGCCACAGTTTTGGCAATGTGACTGCCGCTAAGACCGGGCCCCAGCAGTTCAAAGGAATAGGCCGTGTGCAGAAGTCCGGGCGTTGTGTATTCGGCCATGCGTTCGACCTGCCGGTCACAGCTGATCTCGCCCAGCAGCATCTTTCCTCCGGCGCGGTCCGCCTCGGCGCGCATAAGGGCGACAAAGGCAAGGTTCTCGGGGCGCGACCGGTCGTAGACATGCGATTGCAGGTAATAGGGATTGGCCGGGGCATCGTTGCGTCGCGACGACGGGTTGTCGCGCAGGGCCGGGTCCTGCATGTAGAAATTGACGACATCCAGCCGCAGGCCATCGACGCCCAGATCGAACCAGTGGCGCATCACCCGCAGGATTTCTTCCTGCACATCGGGATTATGCAGGTTCAGATCCGGCTGTTCGATCAGGAAGTTGTGCAGGTAATATTGCTTGCGAGTGCTGTTCCATTCCCAGGCAAAGCCGCCGAACCGCCCCAGCCAGTTGTTGGGCGGGCCACCGTCCTGGCGCGGGTCGGCCCAGACATACCAATCGGCCTTGGGATTGTCGCGCGACGAGGCGCTTTCGAGGAACCACGGATGCAGATGCGAGGAATGTGAATAGACCTGATCCAGAACGATTTTCAGCCCGCGCGCATGGGCTTGCGCGATCAGTTCCCGGAAATCGTCCATCGTTCCGAAGGCAGGTTCGATGCCATAATAGTCCGCAACATCATAGCCCGAATCAAAGTTGGGCGAAGGTGAGACAGGCGTCAGCCAGACGGCATCGATTCCAAGTGCCGCCAAGTAATCCAGCTCCGCAACAAGCCCGCGCAAATCGCCCTGACCGTCTGCATCAGAATCGCGAAAGGACCGGACATAGGCCTCGTATATCACGGCTCCACGCCACCATTCGCCCACCGGGTCCGCTCCTCCAGTTGCTTTGCTACCTGTGCCCGCCACGCAACGCCTCTTTTTCTGTAAAAGCCCCCCTATTACAAAAACGATTTTGGACTTAAGGTCAAGTTCAGCAAGGAAACCGCGGAAAAAAACCGCGAATATCGGCAAAACGGCGAAAAATTGTTGACGAAAGCCATTTTCGTGTGAATTTTATACCAATCACCAAAAACGGTTTTGGTGCTATTCGCTTCGAGCGACGGTAACGCCGCCGATGCCAAAGGGAGGAAAACATGCGTAGGACTTTCTCGGCACTATGTGGTGCCGCAAGCTTTGTTGCGATGTGTGCGACGGGCGTCTCGGCCCAGACTGAAGGTTGGTGTTCGGGTCAGAACATCGTGGTCTTTTCGGGCGGCCCAGCTGGCGGCACTTTCAATTCGATTATCGACAAGGGCGCGCTACAGGCTGCGTCCGACACTGGTGCTTCGGTCAATCTGATCTATTCAGACTGGAACTTTGAACAGATGGTTACCCAGTTCCGAGACATGATCGGCCAAAGGCCTGATGGCATCGCCATGATGGGCCACCCCGGCGATGCAGCGCTGATGCCCCTTGCCGAAGAGGCCGCAGCTGCCGGCATCAAGGTCATGTATATGAACGTGGATGTGCCCGAAGTGCGCGCCAGAACCGGTTCGGGCTTTGTGGGCGCATCGCTTTACAATCAGGGCCGCGCCCTGGCGGCCGAATCTATTCGTCTGGCTGGTGACAGGCTAAGCCCGGGTGACACCGCCATCGTGATGTCGCGATGGGAAGCCGGCAACCGAGCACAGCGCGAACTGGGTCTGGCCGATGCGTTGGAAGAATTCGGCATGACCGTCATCAAGCTGCAAGAGGCCGATGGTGCCTCGGCAGACCAGATGCTGCAACTGCCGGTTCTGACAGCCGCCGTGCTCTCGAACCCGAGCACCACGCTGATTGGTTATCCTGGCGGGCCATGGGTATCGGCCGCGCCAGCCTTCATGGACTCGATGGGTATCGAGCCGGGCGCGATCGTCGGTGTCGGCTTTGATATCGGTCAGGGCGTGCAGGAATCGCTGGAATCGGGCCACGTGCTCGTGACTGCCGACCAGCAGCCCTATCAGCAGGGCTATCTGCCGGTGTTGTCGCTGTGCCAACAGCTTGTCTACAAGTTGGCGCCGATGAATGTGGATACCGGTTCGGGCTTTGTGAGCGTCGATACGGTTGCCGAAGTCGCCGAACTGGCCAATCAGGGCTACCGCTGAAATCTTTTCTGCCGGGCGGCCCTATGTCGCCCGGTTTTTCCGTCAAAGGAGACAGGCATGGACGCTGCAGGCGAGCCCATCATCGAACTGAAGAACATCGTCAAACGGTTTGGCAACGTCGAGGCTCTGACCGGCGTCACCATGACCGTTCGCAAGGGCGAAGTTCTGGGACTTCTGGGTGACAATGGCGCTGGCAAATCGACGCTGGTCAAGACGCTGGCGGGCGTCCATGCCCCCACCTCGGGCGAAATCTGGGTGAAGGGCGAACGCCGCGACCCCTGGACACCCCTTGCAGCTCGCAATTCGGGGATAGAGACGGTGTTCCAGGACCGCGCCCTGTCGCCGCAACATTCCGTCGTCGCCAATATCTTTATGGGCCGCGAGATCACCAATGCGCTGGGCCTTATCGACGGCAAGCGCCAAAGCGAGGAAGCTGCCCGCCTGATGCGCGAGATCGGCTTTACGTCCAAGGTTTTTCACCCCGATTCCATCGTCGGCAACCTGTCGGGCGGCGAACGTCAGGGCGTCGCCATCGCGCGCGCACTCTTGAATAAGGCAGATGTTATCGTTCTGGACGAACCGACCACCGCACTTTCCCTGACCGAGACGCAAAAGGTCTTCCGCTTTGTCGAGGCCGTCAAGAACTCGGGCAGGACCGTCATCTTCATCGGTCACAACATCTATCATGTCTGGGACATCTCCGACCGCTTCTTCGTGATCGACCGTGGCCGCGAGGCTTTCGAGGGGCTGAAATCCTCATTCACCGGTGCCGATCATCTGATCAGGATGATGCACGACTTAGCGGAAACCGGGCGTGCCGATATTGGCAGCCTGCTCCAGCCTGCCTGAGGAGACTAACATGACCGAAGCCGCGCCGACCAAATCCACCGACATCGACACCCGCGCCGAACAAAGCGCGCTGCGCAGATTTTACGGCCTGAACGGCCGTGCCATCAATGCCGGCCTCGCCTTTGTCTGCGTCTGGTTGTTCTTTGCCTCGCAGAACTGGATGCTGTTTACCAATCCAGGCTTCTACGGGTCCTTCCTGTTTTCCGTCCCGCCCTCGATCATTCTGGCCACGGCGCTTGTCTTTGTCATCACCTCGGGTGAAATTGACCTGTCCTTTCCTGCCGTCATAGGCGCGGGCGGCGGCCTGTTCATGACCCTGCTGATCTGGGGCATGCCCATCATCCCGGCCGCCTTGTTAACCATGCTTCTGGGCGGGGTTTTAGGAGCCTGCGTTGGTGCCATCGTTGTTTATGGCAAGATCTCGTCGCTGGTCGCCACATTGGGCCTGTCCTTTTTTATTGTCGGCATTGTGAACTTTCTGGCCCAAGGCAAGAATCTTGAACTGCGTGAAGCGGTCGGGACTTTTGGCAATCAGGTCTTTGTGGGCAAATGGGACATCTTCGGCCTGAAGGTGCCAAACCATTTCTTTATCTCGCTGATCTGGGTCGCTGTGATGTTTGTGCTTTTCCGCTATCACCGTTTTGGGGTGCGGGTGCAGATGGTGGGTGACAATGCCGCCTCTGCCCGTCAGATGGGCATCAATGTCGAACGCATTCGCGTCGGAGTCTTCGTACTTACCGGGGTTGCCGGGGCGCTTTCCGGGCTGATTCTGGTGCAGTCCGCGAACATGGTCTGGTTTCCGCTTTCGGGCAAAGCCTATCTTCTGCCCGTGCTGGCGGCCATCTTTGTGGGCGGCACCCCGGTCTGGGGCGGCTTGGGAACGATCATTGGCGCCACTTTTGGTGCCCTGACGATCGGCCTTATCCCATCGGGGGCGGTTGGCGCAGGTTTCGCCGGCTTCTGGACCGAGTTCATCTTCGGCATCGTCATCATCGTCACAATGGTCGTCCACCGCTTTTCGGGCGGCCGCGTCAGCTGATGGCTGTCGCGCTGATCACCGGGGCCGCTGGCGATATCGGTCGCGCCACGGCCCTGGCGTTCCGCGCGTCGGGCCACCGACTTGCCTTGCTGGACCGTCGCAAGGCTGACTTTGCCGAAACCTGCGACCTTGCTCTGGAATGCGACATTGCCGATCCAGCTTCGGTTGCCAGCGCCTTCTCTCAGGTTGACCGGCACTTTGGCCACCTTGACGCCTTGGTGAATGTCGCCGGGATCAATCACCGCGCCGGGGTGCGGCAGATGGATCTGGTGGACTGGAACCGGATGCTCGACGTGAATGTCGGCGGCATGTTCCTTGCCGCCAAGTATGGTGTGCCCCTGCTGGCGCGCGGCGCCTCGCCTGCGATCGTCAACATGGCCTCGATCTCGGGTCACGTCGCCAGCGCCGACTATCCCGCATATGTCACGACCAAGGCCGCTGTCGAAAGCCTGACCTGGGCACTGGCAGGCGAGGTTGCGGATCGCGGTATCCGCGTCAATGCCGTGGCCCCGGGTTGGGTGGCCGCAGGCTTCACCCGCGCCGCGCTGGAAACGGCCGAAGACCCCGTCGCCTTGCAGGACGCGGCTCGCCGTGCCCATTTGCTGGGCCGGATGGCCGAACCGGACGAGGTCGCTCGCGCCATCCTCTGGCTGGCCTCACCTAAAGCTTCCTTCGTCACCGGCGAGACGCTTTTCGTCGATGGCGGGTTGATGCGGGTGCATTGATGGGTTGGATCGCAATCACTGGCGGGGCGGGCGCCATCGGAGCGGCGCTGGTGCGTCTGGTGCAAGGCGCAGGTTGGCAGGCCGCCTCCATTGACCTTGTCGAAAACCCGCAAGCCGACCTTAGCCTTGTGGCGGATGTTGCCGATGAGACCGCGCTGGCCGCGGCCTGCGCCCGGATAGGCCCCTTGCGCGGGCTGGTCTGCATCGCAGGAACCAATGCGAAAGGTCGGGTCGAGGATCTGTCGTGGTCCGACTGGCAAAGGGTGATGGCCGTCAATGTCACCGGCCCGATGCTGGCCATGAAACATGCCCGGATCGAAAGCGGCGGGGCCATTGTGCTGACGGCTTCGGTTTCGGCCCATATGGCGACCGATGGTTATGTCGCCTACCACACCTCCAAGGGCGCGGTGCTGGGTCTGATGCGCGCGGCCTGTGGCGAATTTGCGCCCTTGGGTATCAGGGTCAATGCCGTCAGCCCCGGCTGGGTCGATACCGCCTTCACCGAACGCGGCCTTGCCGCCACCTCTGACCCCGACGATAACCTGCGCCAGGCTGCGGCTGCCCATCTTCTGGGCCGCATCTCACAGCCCGAAGAGATCGCCGAGGCAATGATTTTTCTACTTTCTGATGATGCAAGTTTCATCACCGGTGAAGAGCTTTTTGTCGATGGCGGCTTTATGAGGCGAAAATGACCAAAGATGACCCAACCTACGACCCCTTTGGCCCTGCCCGTGCGGCAGGCGGCTATGCGGGCGATTTCAACGGCGAAGTGATGCCCGTCCTGACCCGTTGGCGCGATGTGCGATCTGCGGCGCGGGACTGGCAACGGTTTTCCAACGATGGACCAGGCCGGGTGCCCGTGCCCGCCGAGACCGACATCCGCACCCTTCGCCAGCTTCCCATCGAGGTCGACCCCCCAGCCCATGGCGCCTACAAGGATCTGGTCAAGGACTGGTTCCGCCGTCCGATGGAGGACCCCATTCTTGCCGCCCGCATCGCTGCCATCGTGCAAACCCGCGTGACGGCTGCATTGTCAGGCGATCCGGTCGAAGTGGTGCAGTCCATTTCGCTGCCGATCCAGTCGCACGCGCTGGCCGCCCTCTTCGGCCTGTCGGAGGCCGAGGCCGAGGTCTGGATCGGATGGGGCCTTCATGCCTTCAAGTCCAATGGCCGCAATGACCCCGCCCGCGCCGAAATGCTGATGCGGATGATTGAAGGCTATGTCGACGCCGGCCGCGACGGGGCGAATGACACCTTTTTCGACCATCTCGCCAGCGCCCGACTGAACGGTCACCCTCTGACCCGCGATGAACGGCTGGGCTTTGCCCATGTTGCTTTTGCCGGTGGTCGAGATACCCTGATCCATGCCATGTCGGGGGCGATGTGGCACCTTGCCCGCGTCCCGCAGGACCTTGATCGCCTGCGGGCAGAACCCGCGCTTCTGACCCGTTCCACCGAGGAATTCGTTCGCTTTTTCGCCCCCCTCACCCATATCGGCCGCATCTGCACCCGCGAGGATGAGGTCGCGGGCATGCCGCGCCAACCGGGGGAGAGGATTTCGCTGTGCTGGGCGGCGGCGAATTTTGACAACACCACCTTCGAAGACCCGCTGACCCTGCGGATCGACCGAGCGCCGAACCCGCATGTGGGCTTCGGTGCCGGTGACCACGCCTGTCTCGGCGCGGCCCATGCCAGAACGGTGATCCGCACTCTCTTGTCTGCGCTCGTCGCAAGCGTCGGGCAGATCGAGGTTGTAGAGGCCGAGCCCGGCACCCGCGACATTGGTGGGATTGTCCGGTTGCAGGGCTTTGCGCGGCTAGTCCTGACCTTTCACCCAAGATGATCGCCCCTGTCGAGAAGTGACGATGGCACCCCTGTCGCGATCCTTACTCCTGTCGTTGTCCTCCAGGGATGCCAGGGCCTTCCAGAAGCGCTATGTTTCGGCAGGATGTCCGCCCGAACGATCGCCATCGTAGATTTCCATGGGAGCAACAGCGCGAAGCAGCGGCCCGGTTTACGTCCCTTGTGCCGATGGGTGACCAGCAACTCGCCCGACCTGAAGCGGATGTTGATCGCTATATCTGTTTGGCTCAGCAGCGACCGATGCGGGCCTATTGTGCAATTGTTGCTTTCCGCGATCAGCGGATCAAGACGCCCGCGCGAGGTGCGCTTGGCCATCTCCACTGTCGGCAGCACCGCCAGCATGGGCCCGGGCGCATGGTGGATCACGAAGCCGATCCAGTTGTTGCCCGCTTCGGTGGCCCCGACCTGCGCGGCCTTCATGAAGGTAATGCGCTGCGCCGGGTGGCGGGGCGATAACGCATCGGCGTTGTTGCATGGACCCTCAGTTCACTGATATCGGTTACGGTCTGTCTTCTTGAGGATGTTGGAAATGCCGTACAAGTTCAACGCTGATTGTCGTGACAAGTTTCCAAAGCAGGAGCACCGCGTGACCAATTGGTCCAAATATAACGAAAGCCTGCGGCGGCGTGGTGATCTGACTGTTTGGATCAGCGAGGATGCGCTTGCGGTGTGGTCGGCTCCACGGCGCACGACACCTGGTGGCCAGCCTGTGTATTCTGATTTGGCGATTGAAATGTGTCTGACGCTGCGCATGGTGTTCAAGCAGGCGCTTCGGCAGACACAAGGCTTGATGCGCTCTATTTCCAAGCTGATGGGCGTCGATATCACGGTGCCGCATTTCACGACCATGTCACGCAGGGGCAATGGGCTGAGCTTGGCTCCCAAAACAGCATCCAAGAGCACCAAACCCGTTCAACTGGTTGTGGACAGCACCGGGCTAAAGATCTTTGGCGAGGGTGAATGGCTAGAGGAAAAGCATAAAACCAAGGGCAAACGGCGTGCCTGGCGCAAGCTGCACCTTGGCCTTGATCTTGTAAGCGGAGAGATCGTCTGCTCTGATTTGACCACGGATGACATTGGCGATCCCACCGCCCTGCCAGGTCTGCTGGATCAAATCGATGGCACGGTTGAGAAGTTTCTTGCGGATGGTGCCTACGATGGCTAGCCAACAGTTAAGGCTCTGACTGGCCGCTTCGGCGCGTCAATTGAAGTCACGATCCCACCACCCAAGAACGCGATCTTGAGCCCTGACGCGGCTCAAAGCCCGAGCGCGCGTGATGGACGCATTGCCGAAATCGAAGCGCATGGTCGGATGGCTTGGCAGAAGTCATCCGGCTACAATCAGCGCAGCCGCGTTGAGACGCACATCGGTCGTTGGAAGACCGTCATTGGGCCTAAGCTCAGGGCGCGCAACTTCGAAAATCAGAAGACAGAGGCCAAGATTGGCGTCCGTATTCTTAACCGGATGACTGAACTGGGTCGCCCCAAGTTCGAACGCACCGCCTGAAATCCGTCTCGGGTAGGGCATGCTCCGACCTCTTCACGCTCCATGCAACAACGCCGGTCAGGACCTGGTGCACCGATGCCCGGGACCATTGCCGCTCAAGATCCGTCAGATGCCCCTCGGCATTCAGGGTTTCCGCAATCTCACGCTCCGAGCGGCCATCTTCGACGAACATTCGGTACATGCGGCGCACGACATCCTGTTCCTGCTCAGGGCCCGGAACGAGAACGACACGGTCGGTCTGAAAACTCTTCTGTTGGCCGCGGGACAAGGCACCCTTCGGGTTGCCGTGTTCGTCGATCAGTACCCGGCGCAACCCATATCCAGCCGCACCGCCTTGGCGGTATCCAAGCTCCACCAGACGGCATTGCCCCGCGAAGACCTTTACCGAAAGCTCGCGGCTGTATTCACCAGCCATCACCCGCTTGACGGTTTTCAGAAGGTTTGAGCCGATGCTGCCGTCGTTTTCGAACTGCTCGCCGCAGTAGTGGACCCGGATCCCGGCACGAGAGCAGACATGCTCGTGGTAGGCCCCTTCATCAGCATCCTGAAACCGGCCCCAGCGGCTGACGTCATAGACCAGAATGGCCTTGAAATCCGCTTGGCCGGTTCTGACCTCTGCCATCAGGTTCTGCAGCGCCTCGCGACCGTCCAGCCGCAACCCGGACCGACCGGAGTCCTCGAAGACGCGCAGGATCTGCAGGCCCCGGGCGGTGGCGTAATCCCGAATGATGTCGAGTTGGTTCTCAGTCGAGTACTTCTG
>ERZ888423.1070-NODE-1070-length-25468-cov-11.711722_pt1 | contig 25468 bp, 24 predicted proteins | sample MGYA00520523_ERZ888423 | MGnify/ENA primary metagenome ERZ888423 (study PRJEB32303, sample SAMEA104408611) | aquatic metagenome | biome: Brackish water; feature: Pelagic; material: water | place: Baltic Sea | collected 2014-06-08T10:24:00 | depth 30,27 m ...
AACGAATCACATTCTCGAAGCCAGGGGAATCCGTTTTATGGGTCTGGAGCCTAATAATATTGCTCGATATCGCTATTTCTTTGAAATTTATCATAGCGCGTAGTGAGGGTGATGTATTTATTGCGGAATTATTCTCTTGAATTAATCTAATAAAATTGTAGATTGTTAATATTGCGTCCTTCCCAGATATGATCATCCATCTATCGCGTAATTGATGATATTCAAAATCGATCTCATTCTCATCAAACGCCTTCGAAGAAAAATCATAAAGTTTAAGTGCTGCATAAAAATCTAAAGTATAGGATCTCATCGCGCGCAAATTTGTTTCTATATGAAACGTTAGTGATTTATCTTCTTCTGGCACCAGGGTAGCGAGATTTGTAGGCGGCTCAGGGATATCTATAACTTCCATGCACAATTCCTGATTCTATTTTGTCTCATCCTGCTGCCGACGTGAAATTTATTGAGTTCCTCGATTCCATGTCGCCGGGTTTCTCGCGCTGCCTTAACTGCACCCAGTCGTCGCGCCGCAGCTATCGCATTTCAGGCAGACGCCGTTGCGGACGAGCGTGAAGTTGGCGCATTCGGGGCAGGCGTCGCCTTCGTAGCCCTTGAGGCGCGCCGTCGCGGCGGCGGCCGCCTTGGTGGAGCCGCCGTTCGCCGCGATCGCGCTGGCGATCGCGGCATTGCCGGTCGCGACGACGGAGACTGAGCCGCCGGCGCCGACGGCGCGCGCTTCGACCTGTACCGCCCTCGCCTCGGCCGTCACGGTCGCCGCCTGCACGGCCTGTTCGGCCCGGCGCTCGCTCGCGTTCGAGAAGACCACGAGATTGTCGCGGACATAGCCCTTCGAGGCGACGCGCTTCACAACGTCGAGCGTCTCCTGATGGATCGGGTCGACTTTGCGCTCCCGCCAGGAGCCGGAGATCGCGCTTTCCGTCTCGCCGTCGCCCATGCTGTCCGGCGTCAGGTCGGACGTATGGGCATGGGAGAGATCGGCGCGGCCGAGATAGGAGACCGCCAGTTCCCGGAACAGGTAATCCAGGATCGAGGTCGACATCTTGATGGCGTCGTTGCCGGTCACGATGCCCGCCGGCTCGAACCGGGTGAAGGTGTAGGCTTCGACGAACTCTTCCAGCGGCACGCCATATTGCAGGCCGATGGAGATCGCGATGGCGAAGTTGTTCATGAGCGAGCGGAAGGCGGCGCCTTCCTTGTGCATGTCGACGAAAATCTCGCCAAGCTGCCCGTCCTCGTATTCGCCGGTGCGGAGATAGACCTTGTGGCCGCCGACGCTGGCTTTCTGGGTGTAGCCCTTGCGGCGGTGCGGCAGGCGCTTGCGCTGGATGATGTTGCGCTCGATCACCCGCTCGACGATGCGTTCGGCCATGATGCCGGCGCGTTCGCCGTTCGGCGCGGCGGCGAGCCGTTCGGCCGTGATTTCCTCGTCGTCGTCCGCCACGTCGTCGCCGAGCGTCATCGCGGCCAGGGGCTGCGACAGCTTGGAGCCGTCCCGGTAGAGCGCGTTCGCCTTCAGGCCAAGCCGCCATGAGGAGAGATAGGCTTCCCGGCAATCGTCGATGGTCGCGCCGTTCGGCATGTTGATGGTCTTGGAAATCGCGCCCGAAATGAACGGCTGCGCCGCGCCCAGCATGCGGATATGGCTGTCGGCGGAAAGATAGCGCTTGCCGATCCGGCCGCAGGGATTGGCGCAATCGAAGACCGGCAGATGCTCGTCCTTCAGGCCCGGCGCGCCTTCCAGGGTCATGGTTCCGCAGACATGCAGGTTGGCGGCTTCAATGGCGTCCTTCGAGAAGCCGAGGGCCGAGAGCATGTCGAAGTCCGGCGCGTCGAGCTGCGCATCGGTGAAGCCCAGGGCCGACATGCAGAACGCGTCGCCCAGGGTCCAGCGGTTGAAGACATAGCGGATGTCGAAGGCGCTCGCGAGGCTGCCCTCGACGACCGCCAGCTTCTCGTCCGTGAAGCCGATATTGCGGAGCGTTCCTTGGTTGATCTGCGGCGCGGCCTTGAGCGAGCCGTGGCCGACGGCGTAGCGCACGATCCGCTCGATATCGACCTGGGCATAGCCGATCGTCTTCAACGCGGTCGGCACCATCTGATTGATGATCTTGAAATAGCCGCCGCCGGCGAGCTTCTTGAACTTCACCAGCGCGAAGTCGGGCTCGATGCCGGTGGTGTCGCAATCCATCACGAGGCCGATCGTGCCGGTCGGCGCGATGACGGTCGCCTGGGCGTTGCGGTAGCCATGGGCCTCGCCCTTGCCGAGCGCCCGGTCCCAGGCGCGCTGGGCGGCGTCGACCAGGCCGTCGAAGGGCGCGGCGTCGGCGTCGAGCGGCAGCGGCGCGACGGTCAGGCCTTCATAGGCGGTTTCGCCGAACGCGGCGCGGCGGTGATTGCGGATGACCCTGAGCATGGCCTCCCGGTTCTCCGCAAAGCGCGGGAACGGCCCAAGCTCCGCCGCCATTTCGGCCGAGGTCTCGTAGGCGACGGCCGTCATCAGCGCGGTGATCGCGCCGGCCGCGGCCCGGCCTTCGTCGGAATCGTAGGAGAGGCCTGTCGCCATCAGGAGGCCGCCGATATTGGCGTAGCCGAGGCCGAGCGTGCGGAAGTCATAGGAGCCCTGGGCGATTTCCTCGGACGGGAACTGCGCCATCAGCACCGAAATTTCCAGCACGACGGTCCACAGCCGGCAGGCGTGGCGGAAGCTTTCGATGTCGAACTGGCCGTCCGCCTGACGGAAGGCCATCAGGTTCAACGAGGCCAGATTGCAGGCCGTGTCGTCGAGGAACATATATTCCGAACAGGGATTCGAGGCGTTGATCCGGCCGGAAACCGGGCAGGTGTGCCATTCGTTGATGGTCGTGTCGAACTGCACGCCGGGATCCGCCGACGACCACGCGGCCAGGCTGATCTTGTCGAGCAGGCCCTTGGCGGAAATTGTCTTCGAGACATTGCCCGTGGTGCGCTCGATCAGGTCCCAGGGCTCGTCGTCCATCGCCTTTTGCAGGAAGGCGTTGGTCAGGCGCACGGAATTGTTCGAGTTCTGGCCGGAAACCGTCAGGTAGGCTTCCGAATCCCAGTCGGTGTCATATTCGCGGAAATCGATCTCCGTCTGGCCCATGCGGGCGAGCTGGATCGAGCGCTGAATGTAGTTCTCGGGGATGGCCGAGCGGCGCGCCTGCTTGATCGCGAGCTTGAGCGGGTGATTGTGCGCCGGGTCGAACGCAGCGTCGCCCGCGGCCTCGGCTGCATGGCAGGCGTCGATCACGGCGGCCAGGGTCTTGCGGGCGAGCTTCGAGCCGGCGACCAGGGCCGCGACCTTCTGTTCCTCGACGACCTTCCAGTCGACATAGGCTTCGATATCGGGATGGTCGACGTCGACCGTGACCATCTTGGCGGCGCGGCGGGTGGTGCCGCCGGACTTGATCGCGCCGGCGGCGCGGTCGCCGATCTTCAGGAAGCTCATCAGGCCGGAGGACTTGCCGCCGCCCGACAGGCGCTCGCCCTCGCCCCGGAGCGCCGAGAAATTCGCGCCGGTGCCGGAGCCGTATTTGAACAGCCGCGCCTCGCGGACCCAGAGGTCCATGATGCCGCCCGGATTGACCAGATCGTCGGAGACCGACTGGATGAAGCAGGCATGGGGCTGCGGCCGCTCATAGGAGGAGGCCGACTTCATCATCGCGCCCGTGTCCGGGTCGACATAGAAATGACCCTGGGACGGACCGTCGACGCCGTAAGCCCAATGCAGGCCGGTGTTGAACCACTGGGGCGAATTGGGGGCCGCCATCTGCTTCGCCAGCATGTAGCGCATTTCGTCGAAGAACGCCTCGGCGTCGGCTTCCGCGGCGAAATAGCCGCCCTTCCAGCCCCAATAGGTCCAGGCGCCGGCGAGCCGGTCGAAGACCTGGCGGGCGTCGCGCTCGCCGCCCTCGCGCGTGTCCTTGGGCAGGAGGCGCGTTGCGACGTCATCGGGAATGCGGCGCTGCAGGAACGCGGGCACGCCAGCTTCCTCGACGGCTTTCAGGCGCGCCGGCACGCCGGCCTTGCGGAAATACTTCTGGGCGAGCACATCGACCGCAACCTGGGACCAGTGCGCCGGAACATCGATATTCCGGGCGCAGAAGACGACCCCGCCATTGGGATTGCGAATCTCGCTGGTCGCCGAACGGAACGGAATGTCGGCATAGGGCGAGGCCCCGGCTCTGGTAAAGCGACGATCGATCTGCATCTTGGAAAGCCCCCAAAATAGTGCTGTTGCGGCGACAAGACCCCCGACGAAACCCCACAAGTGGTTTCGTCAGCGCGCCCAACCGCTATATGCAGTGTGTATCAGGGGGATTAATTCCAACGCAACGACAAAATCCGCTTTTTCGTTAACGAAGAATTAACGAACGCCGTTAAGCAATTAATAAAACGTTATTTTTTGCCACGGCCCTTCGAAAATTTTTTCGAGGCCAGCGGCGGGCGCGGGCTGTGGCGGCAGGCCGGCTGCGGCGGGTCTGGACGCCTTCCGCGCCATCGGCCATATTCCCGCCCTCTTGGGATGCCAGCATTCCTGAGACTTCCGGCCATTGCGCCGGCGGCGATGGGAGATTCGGAGCGACGATGACATCGGTAGGCACGCGCTTTTTCACATGGCGATTCGGCGAGCGGGTCGGCGAAGACGCGATCGGCAATGTTTATTACCGGCACAAGGACCCGAAGGCCGGCAACCGCTGGGTGGTTTTCGCCGGTCCGGTCGAGGCGTCGTCCGTGCCGCCGGAATGGCATGCATGGCTGCACCGCTCGGTCGATGCGCCGCCGGATGCCTCGACGCCGCGCGCGGCCTATGTCAAGCCGCATCTCGCCAACCTGACCGGCAGCGCGGCCGCATACCGGCCGCCCGGCCACGAATATATGGGCGGCGTCCGCGCCGCGGCGACTGGCGATTACGAGCCCTGGCGGCCTGAATAGGCCCGCCGGCGATTGCGATAGGGGACAGCTCCCATGCGGCGAAATGCGTTTGAAACGGTCATCGGCGCCCTGGTGATTGCGGCGGCGGTCGGCTTTGTCGTCTATTCCTATGATAAGGCCGACATCGGCTCGGTGACGGGCTATCCCGTGATCGCGCGCTTCGATCGGGTCGACGGCCTGAAGGAAGGCGCGGACGTCAAGATGAGCGGCATCCGCGTCGGCCAGATCAAGAGCCTGACGCTTGAGTCCGATACCTATCTGGGCGTCGTCACCATGCAGATCGACGAGGCGATCAAGCTGCCGGATGACAGCTCCGCCGAAATCATGAGCGAAAGCTTGCTCGGCGGCCGCTTCCTGGCGCTGACGCCGGGCGCGTCGGAGAAGTATCTCGGCGATAGCGGGGAGATCCGCTACACTCAGTCGCCCGTCAGCCTGGAGCAGTTGATCGGCAAGTTCATCTTCTCCGGCGCCGACGGCGACAAGAGCAAATGACCCGGCTCGCCGCCGTCGTTCTCGCGGCGGGATTATGTGCGGCCGCTGCAGCCGCTATGCCGGCGCGGGCGGAATATATCGAGATGCCCGGCGCCGTGCTGCAGGGCCTCGACAAGATCACGGCTAGGGTGACGGAGCTGACCATGCCGAATGGCCAGACCAAGGCCTTCGGCGGCTTGCTGGTCCGCGTCAGCTCCTGCTATCGCCGCCCGCCGGAAGAGCCGCCGGAAGCGACCGTGTTCGTCGAGATCGGCGATGCGCGGCAAAACCCGGCGCCGATCATCTTCCGCGGCTGGATGTTCGCGTCGAGCCCGGCCGTCTCCTCGCTCGAGCACCCCATCTACGATATCCGGGTGCTGCGCTGCATCAGCCGTTAAACCACGACGCGACAGGTCTGACTCGATCTGGCGTCGCCGCTCAGCGATGATGGCCGTGTCCTTTGCCGGGCGCCGCGCCATAGCCCCGAAGTTCCGCATAGATCATGCGCTGATGCGGGGTCAGCACGGGCCTGGCGGCGATATGGGCGACCAGGTGCGCCGCGCGTAACTGGCCTTCGATCAGGGCGATGGATTCTGTCGCGGCCGCGACGGCGGCTGGCGTGGGGGCATCGCCAGCGAAGAGCCGGTCCAGCGCCGCCTCCGCCTGGATCAGCGCCTGTCCAAGCGGAACCGCCGCGTCCAGCATGGCCTGACGAAGCGCCTGCATCCGGTCGATCTGGTCGGCGGATAGCGCCAGTTCGGCTTGCAGCTCAAGCGCATGCAGCGGCCCGGGCCAGCCATTCAGCTCCGCCGCCTTGGCATAGCCAAGGCCGCTGCCTTCTTTCAGGCCCGTTGTCTGTTCGGACGACAGGGCCTTGATCGACCGGTCGTCCTGACCGGCATAGGGTTGCGACGCAGATGCAGATGCCGACGCCAAAGCGCCGATCGACAGGGCGGCGGCGAGCGCGATCCCTGGCTTCAAAGTCCAAACTCCATCCGATTGTCGATGGCGTCAGCCATTAGCGGAACCGCGCTGTTCGCGCCAGAGGCCAAGCGCCTGCTGCATCGCGCGGTCCGAGAAACTGAACAGCACCGCATCGGCCGCGCCCGCCTTGTGCCGGACGGGCGCCCAGGACGGCGCCACGAACACGTCCCGCGGTCCCCAGGTCAGGGTTTCCCCGCCGATCGTGCTTTCGCCCTCGCCTTCGACCACGGTGAAGACCGTCGCGTCGGTCGAACGATAGGTCTCCGACTGGAAGCCCTTCGGCAGCAATTGCATGAAGGCGGCGATGGTGTTCATCGCGTGGCCGCCGGTTTCCGGGTTGACGTAGCGCAGCTTGACGCCGTGGCAGGGATCGAGCGCGTCCGACCGCGCCAGATGGTCCAGGGCTTCGCGGGTGCGGGCATAGGGATAGTTGAACAGCGGGCTGGTATGGCCGCGCCGGTCATGGTCGACGGGCAGCAGGCCCTGGCCGAAGCGGTCGAAACTGTCGCCTTCGGGCCGGGAGACCGGCTGCTCGTCTTCGGGCCAGCGCTAGACGAAGGATGCGTCGAGGAACTGCAGGACAGGGATATCCAGGCCGTCGAGCCAGATCATCGGCCGGTCGCCGTCATTGCCATGGTCATGCCAGGTCCAGGACGGGGTGATGATGAAGTCGCCTTCGTGCATTGTCGTGCGCTCGCCGTCGACGGCGGTATAGGCGCCGGCGCCCTCGACCACGAAGCGGAGCGCCGACTGGGTATGGCGGTGGGCCGGCGCGACTTCGCCCGGCAGGATCAGTTGCAGGCCGGCATAGAGCGAGGTGGTGATGCGCGCCTCGCCCGGCATGCCGGGGTTCTCCAGGATCAGCACCCGGCGTTCGGCTTCCTTGGCGGTGATCAGGCCGCCGGAGGCCATGACGTCCGGCCGCACGTCGCCATAGCGCCAGAGGGCGGGCAGGCAGCGGCTTCGCGGCGTCGGGGTGATCAGGCTGTGCATGCTCTCCCAGAGCGGCGCCAGGTTCCGTTGGCGGATCGCGTCGTAGAAGGCCTGGCGGTCGTCGCGGTCGTCATTGCGCAGCATGGCTTACTGTCCTTTCCGGGCGGCTTCGCGGCGCCGGGCGGTTTCGCGGCGCAGGATGTAGATGCCGGAAGCCGCGATGATGCTGACGCCGATCCAGGTCATCTCCTCCGGCAGCACGCCCCAGATCAGATAGCCCCAAAGCGTGCCCCAGAGGAAGTTCGTATAGCGCAAGGGCGCGATCGTGGCGGCTTCCGCGAGGCGGAGCGCCTCGATCATCAGGTAATGGGCGAGGCCCATCAGCAGCCCGGCGGCGGCGATCGGCAGCACTTGCGCCAGCGAGGGCGTCTGCCAGACGAACGGCACGGTCGCGAGGCCCGACAGCCCGACGCAGGATGTCGAAACCGCCAGGATCGCGACGGTCCCTTCGCGGCCAAGCGACATCTGCCGCTGCACCACGTCCCGCCCGGCGCCCAAGGCCGCGGCGGCGAGCGGAAAGAGCGCGGCCCAGGCGAAGCTCGATCCGCCCGGCTGGATGATGATCAGCGCGCCGACGAAGCCGACCGCGACCGCCGACCAGCGCCGCCAGCCGACAGTCTCGCCCAAGACCGGCCCCGCCAGCATGGTCAGGAACAACGGGCCGACCGACGAAATCGCGATCGCCTGGGCCAGCGGCAGGTGCTGCAGCCCGAAGAAGAAACACCAACTCGAGATGACCAGGAACATGCCGCGCGCCAGTTGGCGCGGCCAATCATAGACCCGGAGCGCGCGCAGCCCGCCTGCCCGGTGGGCGAAGACCAGGATGATCGCCCAGACGAAGATCGAGCGGATGAACAGGGTCTCGCCGATCGGCAGCCGCTCGTTCGCAAGCTTCATCAAAGCGTCGTTGACGGTGATGACGCCGATGCCGATCAGCATCAGCAACGTGCCTTTGGCCGGGTCGGGCAGGGCGGCGAAGGCGCGGGCGAAGGGCATGGGCGGCAGGGCTTTCGATTGGGGCCACATCGTCGTGTCTGGTGACGGGGATGGCAAGCGGCGCCTCTTGCGCCCGTGCGGCGGAGGCGCTTTGCTGCGGCGCCGCATCGTACTTGCGAAACAAGGAAGGAGCGCCCATTGATGGCCGACAACGATCCGAAACCCATCGCCCTGATGGCCAGGGACATCCCGCCCAGAACCAAGCCGTCGAACTATCCGGAGCCGTTTCGCACCCGGATGCTCGGCCGCAAGAAGCGGATCGTCGGGGACCTCTTCGGCCTCAAGAGCTTCGGGGTCAACCTGACGACCCTCGACCCCGGAGGCGAGTCCGCCCTGCTGCACCGCCACACCGTTCAGGACGAATTCATCCTGATCCTCGAAGGCCATCCGACCCTCGTCACCGACGCCGGCGATACGCCGATGGCGCCGGGGATGTGTGCGGGCTTTCCCGCCGCCGGCGTCGCGCATCAACTCGTCAACCGCACCGATCAACCGGTTCTGTATCTGGAAGTCGGCGACCGGCAGCCCGGCGACGCCGCCACATATCCCGCCGACGATCTGACCGGCGAGATGGGGCCGGACGGCTGGATCTTCGCCCACAAGGACGGCAGCCTATATTGAGCGAAGCGGTACGCCTCGCGGCGCCGGGAGACGCGCCGGCGCTCGCCCTGCTGCTCGGGATATTGTTCGAGCAGGAAGCGGAGTTCGCCGCCGATCCGGCGCGGCAGGCGGCCGGGCTCGCCCGGATCATCGCCGCGCCGGATATCGGCCGCGTGCTGCTTGCCGGCCCCGCGCCGGCGCCGCTCGGCATGGTCGTGCTGCTCTACACGGTCAGTACGGCATTGGGCGGCCGCGCGGCGCTGCTGGAGGACATGGTGGTCGCCCCGCCAGCGCGCGGGCAGGGCCTCGGCGCGGCCTTGATCCGGGCGGCCATCGCCCAGGCGCGCCAGGACGGCGCCCGCCGCATCACGCTTCTGACCGACGCCGACAATCGCCGCGCCCAGGCGTTCTACCGGCGCGAAGGCTTCCAGGCCTCGCCGATGACGCCATACCGGCTGGCCCTGGACTAGCGGCGGGATGGAGTATTTTCTGGCGCTGCTGGCGAACGGGCTGCTGTCGGGGCCGGTCTATGCGCTGATCGGCATGGCGTTCATCGTCGTGTACCGGGCGTCCGGAGTGATCAATTTCTCGCTTGGCGAATGGGTCAGCTTCGGGGCGCGGCTGACCGGGGTCGGCGTCCAGGTCGCGGGCCTGCCCTTAGCCGCGGCGCTGGCGGCGGCCCTTGCCTGCGCGACGGCGCTGGCGATCGCGTTCAACAGGCTGGTCGTCCGCCGCCTCGCGGGGCGGCCGGTGACGGCTGTCGTGATGGCGACCCTGGCGCTGGGCGTGATGATGCAGGCGGGCGCGGCGCTCAGCCTTGGCGGCCTGCCCTCGGCCATTCCGTTCCCGCTTGCCGATGCATCCTGGCTGATCGGCGATATTCCCGTGCCGCCCGGGCGGCTGATCGCGGGCGGCGTCGCCATCCTGTTGATGGCGGCGGTCATGCTGTTCTTCCGGTTGAGCCGGGCCGGCGTCGCGATCCGCGCCATCGCCGACGATCCCCAGGCCGCGGCGGCGGCCGGCGTCAGCGCGACGCGGCATCTCAGCATCGCCTGGGCGATTTCAGGCGGGCTCGCCGTCGCCGCTGGCGTGCTCTGGAGCATCGACGGGCTTGGCGGCTTCGGCATGGCGCTCGTGCTCGCGAAAGTGCTGCCGGTCGTGGTGATCGGCGGCCTGACCAGCTTCGCCGGCGCTCTCGTCGGCGCGGCGATCGTCGGCCTCTCGGAGAGCATGGCGGCGGGCTATCTCGATCCCTGGATCGGCACGGGCTCCGGCGGCCTTGTCGCGGCGACCCTGGTGCTCGTGACGCTCTGGCTGCGGCCGGCAGGGCTGTTCGGCCAGAAGCGGGTCGAGCGGGTTTAGGGTCGTCGCCCCATTGGCGAGGCGGCCTCGTCGCGCTAGGTTCAGCCCATGCCTGAAGGACAGACCGCCCCCCTGCTTGGCCCGATCCCGCGCTTCGAACGGCCGCCATTGCTGGCGGACGAGGCGACGCCGTTCAAGCTGACGTCCAGCTACCTGCCCGCCGGCGATCAGCCGCGCGCCATCAAGGAATTGACCAGGGGCCTCGACCAGGGCGAGCGGGATCAGGTGCTGCTTGGGGTCACCGGCTCCGGCAAGACCTTCACCGTCGCCCATGTCATCCAGGAATTGCAGCGGCCGTCGCTGATCCTGGCGCCGAACAAGACCCTCGCCGCCCAGCTTTATTCCGAGATGAAAAGCGTCTTCCCCGAGAACGCGGTCGAGTATTTCGTTTCCTATTACGACTACTACCAGCCTGAAGCCTATGTGCCGCGCACCGACACCTATGTGGAGAAGGAAGCCTCGATCAACGAGGAGATCGACCGCATGCGCCACGCCGCGACCCGGGCGCTGCTGGAGCGGCGGGATGTCTGCATCGTCGCCTCGGTCTCCTGCATCTATGGCATCGGCGCGGTTGAGACCTATTCGGGCATGGCGGTCGACATCAAGGCCGGCCAGACCATCGACCGCCAGCAATTGCTGCGGAAGTTCGTCGAGCTGCAGTATCGCCGCAACGACGCGGCGTTTTTCCGCGGCGCGTTCCGGGCGCGCGGCGATACGGTCGAGCTGTTCCCGGCGCATCAGGAAGACCGGGCCTGGCGCTTCTCCTTCTTCGGCGAGGAGCTGGAGACGATCCACGAATTCGATCCCTTGACCGGGGAGCGCACCGGCGAATTCCAGCGCGTGCGGGTCTACCCGAACAGCCATTACGTGACGCCGAAGCCGACCCTCGAGCAGGCGGTCAAGGGGATCAAGAAGGAACTGGTCGAGCGGCTGGCGGAGCTTGGCGCGCAAGGCAAGCTGCTGGAGGCCCAGCGGCTGGAGCAGCGCACGACCTTCGACATGGAAATGATGCTGGCGACGGGCTCCTGCGCCGGGATCGAGAATTATTCCCGCTACCTGACTGGCCGCCCGGCCGGCAGCCCGCCGCCGACGCTGTTCGAATATCTGCCGGAAGACGCGCTGCTGTTCGTCGACGAAAGCCACGTCACCGTCCCGCAGATCGGCGGCATGTACAAAGGCGACTTCGCGCGGAAATCGACCCTGTCAGAGTTCGGCTTCCGCCTGCCGTCATGCGTCGATAACCGGCCGTTGAAGTTCGAGGAATGGGAGACGATGCGGCCCCAGTCGGTCTATGTCTCCGCGACGCCCGGTCCCTGGGAGCTGGAGAAAGTCCAGGGCGTCGTGACCGAGCAGGTGGTGCGCCCGACCGGCCTCGTCGATCCGCCGACTTTCATCCGCCCGACCGAACGACAGGTCGACGACCTGATCGACGAATGCCGCCAGTGCGCCGCCAAGGGCCAGCGCGTGCTGGTCACCACCCTCACGAAGCGCATGGCCGAGGATCTGACCGAATACATGCACGAGGCGGGCTTGCGCGTCCGCTACATGCATTCCGACGTCGAGACGCTGGAGCGGATCGAGATCCTGCGCGACCTCAGGCTTGGGGCGTTCGACGTGCTGATCGGCATCAACCTGCTGCGGGAAGGTTTGGATATTCCGGAATGCGCGCTGGTCTGCATTCTGGACGCCGACAAGGAAGGCTATCTGCGGTCCGCCACCTCCCTGATCCAGACCATCGGCCGGGCGGCGCGCAATCTTGAAGGCCGCGTCATTCTCTATGCCGACAAGATGACCGAAAGCATGAAAAAGGCGCTCGGCGAGACTGACCGGCGGCGCGAGAAACAGTTGGAATACAACGCGGCGAACGGCATCACGCCGGAAAGCGTCAAGAAGGACATCGCCGACATTCTGCAATCGGTCTATGCGCGGGACTCGTTGACGATTCCGACCGGTCTGCACGAAGACGGACCGCTGACCGGGCATAATCTGCAGGCGACGATCGGCGAACTGGAAAAGCAGATGCGGACCGCCGCCGCCGACCTGGAATTCGAGGAAGCGGCGCGCCTCAGGGACGAGATCAAGCGGCTTCAGGCGCTGGACCTGGGCCTGGAGGGCGGCTCCAGCGGCAGCCTCCGCTCCCGCGCCGCCATCGGCGGGGCGAAGCCTGTCCGGCAGAACAAGAACGCCCGGCCGAAAGGCGTCGACGCCGCAATGGACAATGCGACCGGCGCCGCCGGCGCCCGCAAAAAGGCGGCGCGCGGCGGCCACGGGCGGCGGCGCTAGATGACGCTTTCAGACGGGCGCTCGCTATATCCGCTTACCATTCGATCCAGCTCGGCTTGGCGCTTTTGCGCCACCACCACGTAACTCACCCGCTCGCCGTTGACGTAGGAAGCGTGGCTTGGCGTCCCGGGCAGGCCGGCGGCGTTGGCGGCATAGCGGCGGAAGGGCCAGGGCACGCGGGCCAACTGCGCCGCCTTGCGCGGCGCGTCGGCGACGATCGCCTGGATCACCGGTTCGATGATGTCGATCACCGCCAGCGGCTCCAGACCGGCCGCCCAGCAATTGCGGCGGACGATCTCCGCCTGGCGCGCGAAGCTTGGGCTGGCATAGCCGACCTGGAACGAGATCAGGCCGCCGGGCCGCAGGGCGCGGGCAGCTTCGCTCAGGAAGGCGACGCCGACATAGCTCGCCGTGCCGATGCTGTAGACGAAGTCGAAGCTCCCGTCCGCGAACGGCAGGGCCTGGCCGTTCGCTTTGAGCGCCCTGGCGTTCGGCAGCCCGGCGAGGCGCTTCTGGCTGAGGCGGGCGGCGTTGGCGTCCAGGTCGACGCCGGTGATCTTGGCCGCTGGATAGCGCTTGGCCGCTACGAGCAGGCCCCCGCCCTGGCCGCAGCCGATCTCCAGGATCGCCAAAGGCGGCGTCGCCAGATAGGACTGGACCGCTTCCCACAGCACGAAATCGCAGAGAGCGGCTTGCAGGGGTTCGTCCTTGAAGGGCGCGTATTGCGCCGTCCACTCCGGCGCAGGAGCATAGCCGGTATTGAAAAAGGCGCCGCGCCGGGCGGGCGACAGGCCGTAGGCGAACCGGAAGAACCAGGCGTTCACCGCTTCCCGGAATGCCCGGTGGCGCGCCCGGCCAAGCAGACGACGCAGGATCATTTGGCGGCTGGAAACCAGTGGCGGGTGTGGTTGGCGAACGCGACGAGCGACAGCATGACCGGCACCTCCACCAGCACGCCGACGACCGTCGCCAGCGCCGCGCCGGAGTTCAGCCCGAACAGGCTGATCGCCACGGCGACCGCCAGTTCGAAGAAATTCGAGGTGCCGATCAGCGCGCATGGGGCGGCGACATTGAATGGCGTGCGCCAAGCCCAGGCGGCGCCGTAGGCGATGGCGAAGATGCCGTAGGATTGCAGGATCAAGGGCGCCGCGATCATCGCGATCACGCCGGGCTGCGACAGGATCGTCGTGCCCTGAAAACCGAACAGCAGCACGACGGTCGCCAGCAGGCCGATCACGGAAACCGGTTTGACCTTGCGCGTGAAATGCTCGACCGCCGCGCCGCCGCCGCCGCTGGTCAGCGCTTTCCGGGTCAAGGCGCCGGCGGCCAGCGGGATCACCACATAGAGCACGACCGAGAGCAGCAAGGTCGACCACGGCACGACCAGATCCGTGACGCCGAGCAGCAGCGCCACGATCGGCGCGAAGGCGAAGACCATGATGATGTCGTTCACCGAAACCTGAACCAGGGTGTAGTTCGGGTCGCCCTTGGTCATCTGGCTCCAGACGAAGACCATCGCGGTGCAGGGCGCCGCCCCCAGGATAATCAGCCCGGCGATATATTGTTCGGCGTCGGCGGGTTCGATCCAGTCGGCGAACACGACCTCGAAGAACAGGACCGCGAGGCCCGCCATGGTGAAGGGCTTGATCACCCAGTTGACGACGACCGTCACGATCAGGCCCTTCGGCCTGCGGCCGACGGCGCCGAGGCTGGCGAAATCGACGTTGACCATCATCGGGTAGACCATCGCCCAGATCAGGACGGCGACGACCAGGTTGACCGACGCGATTTCCAGCGCGGCGACGGCCTGAAACAGCGCCGGCGCCGCCGCGCCAAGCGCAATGCCGACGGCGATGCAGAGCGCCACCCAGACAGAGAGCCATTTCTCGAAGAAGCCGATGCCGCCGGGGGCTGGCTGGTCCAAGGCGGGTTTCGGCATGGCGATCGGCTCCTGAGCGCAGCGCGCGGCGGGCTGGATGAAACCGCAATTGAGCGGAAAACGCCTAAAATCGATCAGGCGGGGGGCATATAGTCAAGCGTTTCAACGCCACGCGAACACCGGTTGCTCGTAATGGGCGACCCGCGTCGGGCGACCGTGCATCGCCAGTTCCCGGAACTGATACAGCAATGCGGCGGTCGGCGCGTGCACCATGTCCTCCATGATCGCCATGCGGAGCACGGGCCGGTCGCTTTCGGGGATGGCGATCAGGTCCGGCGATTCGGGCCGGTCCAACTCGACGAGCGGGATGCGATAGAGGGCGTGCACCTCGTCCGGGTTCGCGGTCAGCTTCGGCGCGCGGCCGGCCCAGAAGATGAATGGCGTGATGTTGTAGCCCGAGCGCGTCGGGTAATCGTCAAGGCGGCCGATCAAGCTTTCCGGCGCCAGCCGGAGGCCGATTTCCTCGTCCATTTCCCGGAGCGCCGCCTCAAGCGCCGTCTCGCCGGGATCGAGCCGCCCGCCGGGCAGGGCCCATTGCCGGGCGTGGCGGCGAAGATTGCCGGAGCGGCGCGTCAGCACGAACGCCGGCTCGCCGGCCTCGTCTTCCAGCACGGCGATGGCGACCGCCGCGGCTTTCAAGGCATGGTCCGTGACGATATGAGCGTCCTGGAGCGCCAGGTTCCGTTCCAGGCGCATCCGGACGCCGCTCGGAGCGGTCATTGGCCGGAGCGTCCATGGAGGGCGGCGGCGATGGCGTCGGCGTCGAGGCCGGCTTCGCGGAGCACGTCCCGGCCGTCGGCGCCGAGCGCCGGTTGCGGGCGGTGCAGGTTCGCCGGGGTGTCGCTGAAGCCGATCGGCGGCCGCATCTGGCGGATCGGCCCCGCCGTGGGGTGCTCCAGGCGCTGGAAGAAGCCGGTGTCGTTCAGATAGGGGCTCGCGAAAATATCCTCGAGCGTCGCCATCGCGGCGTTCGGAATGTCGGCGGCGTCCAGGGCTTGCCGCCAATGAGCCGTCGTTTCGCCGGCGATGGCTTCGCCGAGCAAGCCATAGAGCGCGTCGATATTGTCCGTCCGGCCTTCCAGGCTGGCGAAGCGCGGGTCGTCCGCGAGCTCCGGCCGGCCGATGGCGGCAAAGAGGCGGCGCCACTGGGCGTCGGTGATCGCCAGCAGCGACAGATGGCCGTCCCTGGTCGGATAGGGGCGGCGGTGCGGCGTGAACATCCGCGGAAATCCCACCTTGGCGCAGGGTTTGTCGAAAACGGCTTCCCAGAAGTGATCGACGATGTTGAAGGCGGTCATGGTCTCCAGCATCGGCAGGCGGACAGCCTGGCCGCGACCGGTGCGTTCGCGGGCGTAAAGGGCCATGCCGATCGCGCTCGCCAATTGCGTGCCGCAGAATTTGTCGGCGATCGCCATCGGCGCATAGCGCGCTTCGCCATTGGCGCGCTGGATCATGCCGGCGAGGCCGCTTTCGCCCTGGATGACGTCGTCATAGGCCGGGCGGTCGCGGTCCGGGCCGTCGTGGGCGTAGCCGGTCGCCGCGGCATAGATCAGGCGCGGGTTGGCGGCCGCCAGGCTGGCGTGATCCAGCCCGAGCCGTTCGGCGGCGCTGGCCCGCATCGAGAGCACGACCACATCGGCCGTCGCCAGCAGCGCCTTGAGCGCGGCCAGCGCCTCCGGCCGCTTCAGGTCCAGCTCCAGGGAGCGCTTGTTGCGGTTCATCGCCATGAAATGCGCCGCCAGGTCTATCTCGTGGCCGGGGCCGAGCTTGCGCATCGGGTCGCCGCCGGGCGGCTCCACCTTGATGACGTCCGCCCCCATGTCGCCCAGGATCTGGGTCGCGAGCGGCCCCAGCACATTGATCGTCAGGTCGACGACCTTGACGCCCCTCAGCGGGCCGGTCGCTTCGGCGTCGAACGGTTGCGCGGTCACGAGCCCACTCCATCGATCAGGTTCTTGGCGATCACATTACGCTGAATCTGGTTTGAGCCTTCGATGATCTGCACCACCTTGGCGTCGCGGAAATAGCGGTTGATCGGCGCGTCGTTCGAAATGCCGGTGGCGCCGAACAACTGCACGGCGTCGGTCGCGACTTTCATCGCCATGTCGCTGGCGAATGTCTTGGCGATGGCGGCGGCCTGGGCAAGTTCCTTGCCGCGCACGCCGGCGTCGGTCATGGCGGCGGCGCGGTAGACGAGGCCGCGGGCCGCCTCGATCTGGATCGTCATGTCGGCGAGCATCCAGCGCAGCCCCTGAAAATTCGTCAGCGGCTGGCCGAAGGCCTCGCGCTCGCGCACGAACGCCAGCGCATGATCGAGCGCGCCCTGGGCCAGGCCGACGGCGCGGGCGCCGATGATCGGGCGGGAGAGGGCCAGCGCCTCCATCACCTGGCGGAAGCCCTTGCCTTCGGCGCCGAGCATGGCGTCGGCCGGCACGATCACATCCTCCAGGAAAAGCGGCGAGGACGGCACGCCGCGGGCGCCCAGCTTGTCCTCCTTGCGGCCGATGGTCAGGCCCGGCGCGTCGGCCGGGACGATGAAGAAGTTGATCGCGCCGCGTTCGTCGCCGGTCTTGGCGGCCAGCACGATGAAATCGGCGACGGCGGCGTTGGTGCACCAGATTTTCTGGCCGCTGATGCGATAGCCGGCGCCGTCCCGACGGGCGCGCGTCCGGATGCCGGCGACGTCGGAGCCCGATTGCGGCTCGGTGATCGAGAAGGCGGCGCGGAGGTCGCCGGTCGCCAGCCCCGGCAGGTAGCGCGCGCGCTGCCCGGCGTCGCCGGCGGCCATGATCGCGCCGAAGGGCGTCCACTGCACGACCAGCAGGTAGGCGGTGTTGTAGCAGACCCGCCCGAACTCCTCGGTCGCGACGCAGGCGGCGAGCAAGCTGTCGCGGCCGTCATATTCGGCCGGGAAGGGCAGGGTGAAGACGCCGATCTCCCGCAGGAGGTCGAACATGTCCTGCGGATAGTCGCCGGTGCGGTCGATGGCGGCGGCGCGCGGCGCCACGCGCTCCATCGCGACGCGGCGGATCAGGTCGCGGGTTTCAATGGCGTCGGGGGTCAACATTGTCATGGCGCCGAGTGTGGCCGCAATTTCGCCAGTTCGTCCAGAGACGCTTGAACCGTTTGCAATACGCGTCCGGGATGGTAGCGTGTCGCAGTTCAAGGCGAAGCGATTAATCGCCAAATCATAAGGGAGAAAACGATGCAAACGCGATCATGGCTCGCAGGGGCGGCTCTCGTCGCCGCGTTGGCGATGCCAATACAGGCATATGCCCAGAAGGCAGGCGGCACGCTGCGGGTCTATCACCGCGACACGCCGCCGAGCGCCTCAATCCATGAAGAGGCGACGACCTCGACCAACATGCCGTTCATGTCAGTCTACAACAATCTGGTGATGTTCGATCAGAACATCCCGAAGAACGGCCTTGAGACCATCGTGCCCGATCTGGCGGAAAGCTGGTCCTGGGATGACGGCAAGACGAAGCTGACGTTCAAGCTGCGCGACGGCGTGAAATGGCATGACGGCAAGCCGTTCACCTCCGCCGACGTGAAATGCACCTGGGATATGCTCCTCGGCGTTTCCACGACCAAGATGCGCAAGAACCCGCGCAAGGACTGGTATTGGAACCTCAAGGGCGTTTCCGTGAATGGCGCCAATGAGGCGACGTTCGAGCTCGGTCAGCCGCAGCCGTCCTTCCTGGCGCTGCTCGCGTCCGGCTATTCCCCGGTCTATCCCTGCCATGTCGCGCCGAAAGACATGCGCACCAACCCGATCGGCACCGGCCCGTTCAAGTTCGTCGAGTTGAAGCAGAACGAATCGATCAAGCTGGTCAAGAACCAGGATTACTGGAAAGAAGGCCGTCCCTATCTTGACGCGATCGACTGGACGATCATCAAAAGCCGGTCGACCCGCATTCTTGCGTTCATCGCGGACGAATTCGACCTGACCTTCACGACCGACGTCTCGATCCCGCTGATGAAGGATGTCGCCGCCCAGGCGCCGCACGCCATCTGCGAGAAAGTGCCGACGGGCGTTTCGACGAACCTGATCGTCAATCGCGAAGCGGCGCCGTTCGATAACGAAGATGTCCGCAAGGCGATGAACCTCGCGATCAACCGCGATGAATTCATCACCATCCTGAGCGAAGGCGAATACCAGAAGGGCGGCGCCATGCTGCCGCCTCCTGGCGGCGGTTGGGGCATGTCGGCTGAAATGCTGGCGACCGTTCCGGGCTACGGCGACAAGCCGACTGAAATCGCGCAAGCGCAAGCCCTGATGCAGGCAGCCGGCTTCGGTCCCGACAAGCGGCTCGCCGCGAAGGTCTCGACCCGCAATATCGCGATCTATCGCGATCCGGCGGTCATCCTGATCGACCAGTTGAAGTCCATCTACATCGATGCCGAGCTTGAAGTCGTCGAGACCTCCAACTGGCATGCCAAGGTCGCCCGCAAGGACTACCAGATCGGCCTGAACCTGACCGGCGTCGGCGTTGACGATCCGGACGTGAATTTCTTCGAGAATTACGGGTGCGGGTCGCAGCGGAACTATACCGGCTACTGCAACCAGGAAATTCAGGACCTGTTCGTGAAGCAGTCCGGCATGACCGATCAGGCCGAGCGCTTGAAGCTCGTCCAGCAGATCGACAAGAAGCTGCAGGAAGACGTCGCGCGTCCGCTGATCTTCCACGGCGTGAATGCGACCTGCTATCAGCCGCGCTTGAAGGGCTTCAGCCAGATGGTGAACAGCTCCTACAACGGCTGGCGCTTCGAAGACGCCTGGCTCGATAACTAACCCATCGAGCGAGCGAAGGCTTATGGCCTGTGGGGCGGCTGCGGATTGGTCCGCCGCCGCCCCATCTCGGTTTCCCTCTGGCTGAACGCCGGTTCCATTTCTGAAATAGGATAGCGTGCCTGATGGGCTCCTATATCGTCAGACGCTTCTTCTTGATGCTGATCACCCTGATCGGCATGTCGATCGTGATCTTCGCATTGCTGCGGCTCGTGCCCGGCAATATCGCGGATATCCTGTTCGATAGCGCAGGCTTCGTCGATCCGTCCGAAAAGGCGGCGCTCGAAGAAGAGCTTGGCCTTTCCGACCCGATCTATGTCCAGTACTGGGACTGGATCTGGGGCATGATGCACGGGGACTTGGGATATTCCTACGTCTCGGAGCGGCCGACCATCGACGAGATCGCGCCGCGCATCCCGATCACCGCCAAGCTCGCGGTCCTGGCGTTGTTCTTCTCCGTGGTGATGGGCGTGCCGCTCGGCGTGATCAGCGCCGTCAAGCAGAATACGCCGATCGATTATGCCCTTCGGGTTCTCAGCCTTTCGGGCTTGTCCCTGCCCTCGTTCTGGCTGGCGCTGCTGATCCTGATGGCCTTCGTACACTGGTTCGGGACGATACCGATCTACACCAGTCCGCCGGACACGCTTTGGGACGAGCTGCTGCTCTACAGCATTCCAGCGGCCGCGGTCGGCTTCAGATCGTCGGCGCTGATCATGCGGCTGACGCGATCCTCGATGCTCGAGGTCATGCGCCAGGATTATATCCGCACGGCCAGGGCCAAGGGCGCGAGCGACAGCACGGTGAATTACAGCCACGCGCTCTCCAATGCGATCCTGCCGGTCATCACGATCATCGGCATCGAGGCGGCGTTTCTGATCGGCGGCCTGATCGTGACGGAAACCGTCTTCAACATTCCCGGCGTCGCGCGGTTCATCGTCGAGGCGATCCAGTGGCGCGATTATCCGATCGTCCAGAACCTGGTGATGTTCATCGCCGTGATCGTCGTCGTGACGAACTTCCTGGTCGACCTGCTCTATGTCGCGCTCGACCCGCGCATCAAGTACGAATAGGGGCACGGCAATGACGAAGATCGTCAATCATAGCGTCGAACTCGCCAAGGCAGGGGCTGGCGTCGAAAGCCGCCTCGGCAAGGCGTGGTTCATGGCGCGCACATATCCCCTGGGCGCAATCGGGCTCCTGCTGTTCCTCGGCCTGGTCTTCTGCGGCCTCTTCGCGGACCTCCTGGCGCCGATGGACCCCGTGACCACAAGCGCGGCCTCATCGCTCGCGGCGCCCGGCGGCATCCATGCCCTCGGCGCGGACATGATGGGCCGGGACATGCTGTCCCGCATCATTCATGGCGCGCGGATTTCCCTCGCGGTCGGCGTCGGCTCGACGATCATCGGCTGCTTTTTCGGCGTGATCCTCGGCCTCGCGTCGGGTTATCTGCTGGGCTGGTTCGATCTGATCACCCAGCGCTTCATCGACATCATGCAGGCGCTGCCGCTGCTGGTCATGGCGCTGGTGATGGCGGCGGCGCTCGGGCCGTCCCTGGAGAACACGGTGATCGCGATCTCGATCCCGCTGATCCCCCATGTCGCCCGCGTCATCCGCTCGAACACGCTTTCCCTGCGGGAAATGCCGTTCGTGGAAGCCGCCAAGGCGATCGGCATGAGCGAGAGCCGGATCGCCCTCAAGCACGTGCTGCCGAACACCCTGGCGCCCCTGATCGTGCTGGCGACGGCGCAATTGGGCTCCGCGATCCTGACGGAGGCTTCCTTGTCCTTCCTCGGCCTCGGCATTCCGGAGCCGCATCCCTCCTGGGGGCGCATGCTGTCGGAATCGGCGGCCGAGTATGTGCGCGCGGCGCCCTGGCTCGTGATCTTCCCGGGCATCGCCATCAGTCTCGCCGTGTTCGGCGCCAACCTTCTGGGCGACGCCGTGCGCGATATCCTCGATCCCCGGCAACGCAGTTAGCGGCAGGAGAAAACGACCATGGCCGAAGCCGCGCCGGCGCCCCAGGCGACCCGACAACCTGCCCTCGAGGTCTCGGGGCTCACCACTTATTTCTTCACCCGCGAAGGCGTCGTCCGCGCGGTCGAGAACGTGTCGTTCTCGGTCGACAAGGGCGAGACCCTGGCGATCGTCGGCGAATCGGGCTGCGGCAAGAGCATGACCGCGCTTTCGATCATGCGCCTGATCCCGGAGCCGCCGGGCCGCATCGTCGCCGGCTCGATCAAGCTGGAAGGCCAGGACCTGATGCAGCTCTCGCCCGCCGAAATGCGGGACGTGCGCGGCAATGACATCTCGATGATCTTCCAGGAGCCGATGACATCGCTCAACCCGGTCATGCGGATCGGCAAGCAGATCAGCGAAGCGTTGATCCTGCACCAGAACATGACCAAGGCCGAAGCGCTGGCCCGGTCTGTCGAGATGCTGAAGCTCGTCCGCATCCCCGAGCCGGAGCGCCGGGTGCGGGAGTATCCGCATCAGCTGTCGGGCGGCATGCGCCAGCGCGTCATGATCGCCATGGCGCTCGCCTGCAATCCGAAAGTGCTGATCGCGGATGAGCCGACGACGGCGCTCGACGTGACGATCCAGGCGCAGATCCTGGACCTGATCGTCAAACTGCAGGAAGAACTGGGCGCGGGCGTCATCCTGATCACCCATGACCTTGGCGTCGTCGCCGAAACGGCGGACCGGGTCATCGTCATGTATGCCGGCCGCAAGGTCGAGGAAGCGGAGGTGCGGACGCTGTTCGCCAACCCGCAGCATCCCTATACCCGCGGTCTGCTGGCCTCTGTCCCGAGGCTTGCGACCGTGGTCGGGGAGGAAGCCCAGTCGACGCGGCTGGCCGAAATCCCGGGCATCGTGCCGCCGCTGCATTCCCTGCCGGAAGGCTGCGCCTTCGCGCCGCGCTGCCCGCACGCGATCGAAAAGTGCCGCGTCGACCGGCCGGAATACGAAGAGAAGCGCACGGACCACTGGGCCGCCTGCTGGCGGTCGGCCGAATTGTATGGAGCAAACGATGGCTGAGGCGAAAACCACGGCGCCCGCCCAGACCAACCCGGCCGCCGAACCGCCGGTGCTTGAGGTCACGGACCTGAAGAAGCATTTCCCCGTGCAGTCAGGCGTGCTCCGCCGGACGATCGGGCATGTCTATGCGGTGGACGGGGTGACATTTTCGGTCGGCAGGGGCGAGACGCTCGGCCTGGTCGGCGAATCGGGCTGCGGCAAATCCACGGTCGGACGGACGGCGATGCGCCTGCTCGAGCCGACGGCTGGGTCGATCAAGCTCTCCGGCGTCGATGTGACCCACCTTTCCAAGGAAGAGCTCCGGCCCTATCGCCGGCAGATGCAGATCATCTTCCAGGACCCGTTCTCGAGCTTGAACCCGCGCATGACCGCGGGCGAGATCGTCAAGGAGCCGCTCTACATCCACAATATCGGCGACAACGCTTCCCGGCAGGAGATGACCAAGGCGCTGTTCGACCGCGTTGGCCTTCGTCAGGCGCAGATGAACAATTATCCGCACCAGTTCTCCGGCGGCCAGCGCCAGCGCATCGGCATCGCCCGGGCGCTCGCGCTCAACCCGCACCTGATCGTCGGCGATGAGCCGGTCTCCGCGCTCGACGTGTCGATCCAGGCCCAGGTCATCAACCTGATGATGGACCTCCAGGAAGAGATGGAGGTCGCCTATCTGTTCATCGCCCACGATCTCGCGGTCGTGGAGCATATTTCGGATTATGTGGCGGTCATGTATCTCGGCCGCATTGTCGAGTATGCGGACAAGAAGACCCTGTTCCGCAATCCGCTCCACCCCTACACCGAAGCCCTGCTCTCGGCCGCGCCGATCCCGGACCCGACGATCCGCCGCGAAAAGAAAATCCTGCAAGGCGACGTGCCAAGCCCGGTCAACCCGCCCAAGGGCTGCCACTTCAATACCCGCTGCCCCTATGCCGAGGAACGCTGCTTCGTCGAAGCGCCGATCCTGAAGGACAAGGGCGACGGCCATACGGTGGCCTGTCACCTGAGGTAGTCGATTGCCGTCCCGGTCGGCTCAGCCCATCAGGCTGAGCAGGGTCATGTCGAACGTCATCTTGCAGACGACCAGGATGACGGAGCCGATGGCGCAGGCGGCGGCCAGGCGGGTCGCGCGGAACTTCTTCGCGAGCACCTTCGACGACGCGACATTCGCGGCCGCGATCGATGCGATCAGGTCGGCGAAATCGCCGTCGCGCGCGAAGGCCGTATACCGTTCGGCTTCCCAGCCGGGCGACGCCAATCCGGTCCAGGCGTAGGCGTCTTTCGCGCCGGCGGCGGCCATCCAGGCGCGGCGGGGATAACGCGGCATGATCGCCCAAAGGCAGGCGATAATGGCTGTCGCGATCAACAATCCGAGCGCGACGCCCACCGGGTGCGCGCCCAGCCGCTCGATTGGCAGCGGACCCCGCAGCGCCACGACGCCGACCAGCGTCATCAGCGCCGCCGCCTTGGCGTCCGCGAACTGGGTCTGCCCGATCAGCGCCTGATGTTGCGCGGTCAGAAAATGAATGCGCGCCCGGAGCGCGTCGCCGGGCGCGACAGGCCCTTCAAGCAGCGCAATCGACGGCTGCCGCGCCTCAGTCGATTGCGGGATGAACTTACGCACTGCGTCTCAGCCTTATCTGTTGTCGGCCACCGCATACCCAGCCCAAGCGGGACAGTAATCGCCGCAATATGACGGAAAAACTACACTCGTCACATGTGTCTACCGGATGAACTGTTTGACGTAATCCCGGCCCAGCCCGACCGCCTCGAAGTGCTTGGCGTAGGCCTCGATGCGGGTGAAGACGTCCGCATAACCCGTCGTCTTGCCGTCCACGTCGCAATAGATCAGCGCGCCGGTGTTGTGGAACAGGGTGATGCTCTCTTCCACCTCGGGCAGGGCGACGAGGGTGTGGATGTCGCCGGGGGCCTCGAACACGTAGGAGCCTTCGGTTCCGACCCAGTCGTGCTCCAGATAGCGCCAGCCGCCCTTGATGATGAAGCCATGCACCGGCGCCGGATGGCGGTGGAGCGAGACGACGCTTTCCTCGCCCGGCTGGCTCCGGAATTTCGAGAGATGCACCCAATAGCCCTGGCTGGCGTTCAGGCAGAGCGGCCGCGACCAGCTATAGGGCGTCATCGGACACCACAGGCGTTCGTCGTCGCGGGCGAAGGCGTCCTGGATGAAGATTTCGGGCAGGGCGTAGGGGCTGGTCGGGCCGCTATAGGCCTTGAGCGCGGACTTTTTGGCGTCGTCGAGCATGGGCGATCCTTTTTGCGGCGATTTGCGGCCGATTGGCTGCGATTTGCGGCGAGGCGTCCGCGAGACCCGCGACGCCATGGAAACTTCCTCATCGAGCAGAGGGCGGTTGCGACATTGCAGGCGGGCGCGCCCCCAGGCCCTGAGCGCGTCGGGCTTCAGGGGCGTCCTTACGCGGCTCCACGCTATCGATTTTGGCGGCGAGACACAATCGGCCTGAGCGCCGCCGATCCCGCCGCATCCGGCTGACATGCGGTAAGGGCAGGCGCACGATGCCGCAACCGGCGGCGGTCCCTGGAAGCCGACGGGGCGCCCGCATGTGCGCTGAATTCTGTTCCGGTCCCGGCCGGTTTGACGGGGAGGTTGCGATGTCGGCAGAAGAGTTGAGCGATCTGCAAATCCGGAATGCGGCATTGCGCCCCGGATCAGCCAATAAAAAATCATTTACTTAAAATTTTTGGTAATACGATCCATCCGAAAAGATATTGCAATGCTTATTGTGGATGAATACAGAGATACAATTCTAAAATAAAGTTGGAAATATTAAGAATGGCGACAGTAGTATTAAAATTATTTATAGTGTAAAACGGATTATATATGCAAATGAAACTGCCTTCGATCAGCATCGATAACGGATCGAGTGAGTATATCGTATTCATCTTAAAATTTAACTTGACACAATATTTCTCCCGCTCTCAAGATCGCTGCATAAATTGCCTTGAGGTTGAGATGCGTAAGAGCCTGAATCAAAAGATCATGAAGGCTTGCAATGGGTTGCGATCCTTCG
>ERZ888423.1071-NODE-1071-length-25456-cov-7.396835_pt1 | contig 25456 bp, 18 predicted proteins | sample MGYA00520523_ERZ888423 | MGnify/ENA primary metagenome ERZ888423 (study PRJEB32303, sample SAMEA104408611) | aquatic metagenome | biome: Brackish water; feature: Pelagic; material: water | place: Baltic Sea | collected 2014-06-08T10:24:00 | depth 30,27 m ...
GGAAGTGCTGGGTCCAGTAGCCGACCCTCGGATCGCCGGAGAAGATCTTCTGCCAGGACGCGGTCATCGTCACCGTGAGATCCCACAGCAGCGGGACTCCGGGAATCCAGGCCCATTTGAGCTGTCCGCGTTTGATGATCACCACCGTCACCACGGTCAGCGCGATCGCGGCGAGCAACTGGTTGGCGATGCCGAACAGCGGGAACAGCGTGTTGATGCCGCCTAGTGGGTCGGTGACACCCATCAGCAGGATGCCTCCCCAGGCGGCGACGACGATGATGCTGCACGCCCAGGCGCCGACTCGCCAGCTCGGGTTGCTCAGCTTCTTGAGTGGACCGCCGATGTTGGCCAGACCGTCGGAAAGCATGAAGCGTGCCACGCGGGTGCCGGCGTCGACCGTGGTCAGGATGAACAGTGCCTCGAACATGATGGCGAAGTGATACCAGAACGCCTTGAGGCTCGCGCCGCCGAAGACTTGATGGAGCACTTCGGACATGCCGAAGGCCAGCGTGGGTGCGCCGCCGGTGCGCGCGACGATGGTGTCCTCGCCGACGCTCTCAGCGGCGCTGCTGATTTCCTCGGCAGTGATCGGGGGTCCCGAGAGGCCCAATCCGTTGACGTAGTCGGCCGCGGTTTGGGGGGTGGTGCCAGTGGAGGCGGCGGGCGCGTTCATTGTGAAGTAGAGATGCTGGTTGATGATGGCTGCAGTGATCAGCGCCATGATCGCGACGAACGACTCGGTCAGCATGCCCCCGTAGCCGATCAGCCGCATCTGGCTTTCCTTCTCCAGAAGCTTTGGCGTGGTGCCCGAAGATATCAGCGCGTGGAAGCCCGACAGTGCTCCGCACGCGATCGTGATGAACAAGAAGGGGAACAGCGAGCCGGCGAACACCGGCCCGGTACCGCTGGCGGCGAATGACGAGATCGCCGGTGCCTCCATGACCGGCCGGGCGATCACGATACCGACGGCCAGCAGCGCGATCGTGCCGACCTTCATGAACGTCGACAGGTAGTCGCGGGGAGCAAGGAGTAACCACACCGGCAGCACTGAGGCTGCCAAGCCGTAGATGATGATGCACCACGACAGCGTCACCTTCGACAGAGTGAACCAGTCTTCCCCCCAAGATGTTTCGGCCACCCAGCCGCCCGAGGCAACCGCAAGTAGGAGCAGGGCGACCCCGATCAGCGAGACTTCCGAAACCTTTCCCGGCCGCAGAAAGCGCAGATAGAGACCCATGAAGATAGCGATGGGAATCGTCATCGCGATCGAGAACACCCCCCATGGACTCTCGGCCAGCGCATTGACCACGACCAGTGCCAGCACTGCGAGCAGGATCACCATGATGACGAGAACGCCGACGATCGCCGCGACGCCGCCGACAGCCCCGAGTTCGTCGCGGGCCATCTGTCCCAATGAGCGCCCACGCCGGCGCACCGAGATCGACAGCACCAGATAGTCCTGTACGCAGCCGGCGACCAGTGCGCCGATGATGATCCAGATGGTGCCCGGTAGGTAGCCCATCTGCATGGCCAGCACCGGACCGACGAGCGGCCCTGCGCCGGCGATGGCGGCGAAGTGGTGACCGAAGAGCACCCGCCGGTCGGTGGGCATGTAGTCGGTGCCGTTGTCGAATACCTCGGCGGGGGTGGCATTGTCGTCGCGCGGTTTGACCAGCTTCATCTCGATGAGACGGGCATAGAACCGGAAGCCGATGACATAGGTGCAAATCGCGGCAAGGACGAACCAGACCGCGTTGACGGTCTCGCCTCGGAAGAATGCAATGACCGCCCACGCGATCGCCCCGATCACAGCAATGACCGTGAAAACAATCTTGTGCCTGGTCTTGATCGGTGACCGGTCGATGATCGCCACCGGCGGTAGATCTTTGTCGGTGCGGATGTAGGTGATGTCGCCTTGGCGGTCCTCGATCCGCTCTGACGGTGTGGCGGTGGGTGTGGCCACGGGTCTCTCCCTCGTCGGCTCGACTGCGCGTTCGGCCCTGGATGGCATGCTTTCGCTGATCCTTGCACCGGACTTACCGGGGATGTGGAGAAACCGGCTTCATGAGTCAGTTGCCGCGTAGTCCCGACATCCGCCGAAACTGCACTTAGGCAGCGAAAACGCGAGTGCGGGCCTGCTCAACTGCTGTCTCGGCGAGGTAAATCACCGAACGGCGAACGTGATCGAGTGCCAGCCGGTCGCACCGTCGGGCACCGGGTCGGCTCGCTCAGATGTTTGGGTGTATCCGGTGTTGTCGGTGGCGCGCACTGTAACCGTATGCAGGCCCGGCTCCTGGGCATCCCAGTCGAAGCTCCACAGCCGCCAGGCGGCATCGGAGTAGCGCGCGCCCAATTGCGCTGGCTGCCAGTCACCGTCATCGAGCTGGACTTCGACGCCGCGCACACCACGGTCCTGCGCCCACGCGACACCGCCGAACTTAACCGGACCCACGGGCACGTCCTGTCCGGCCCGGGGTACATCGATGCGGGACTCGGTCTTGATGGGCCCCCGCGCCGACCAACCCCGCTGCGTCCAGTACGCCTGCGCTCGATCGAAGCGGGTCACCTCCAGATCGACCACCCATTTGGTGGCCGAGACATATCCGTACAGGCCCGGGACGACCAATCGGGCCGGATATCCGTGCTCAACGGGCAGTGGATCGCCGTTCATACCGATCGCCAGCATCGCGTCATCGGCAGTGAGTGCCGCCACGGGGGTGCCCGCACTCCACCCGTCGGTCGACCTCGACAGCACCATGTCGGCATCGGACTGCACACCGGCTTCGGCAAGCAGGTCTCGGACGCGGTAGCCGGTCCAGGTCGCGTTCGAAATGAGTTCGCCGCCGATGGGATTGGACACGCACGTCAGCGTCACGACTTGCTCCACGGCATCGAATCGGTCGAGATCGGCAAAGCCGTAGGTGACTTCACGGTCCACCATGCCGTGAATCCTCAGCTGCCAATCGGCGCGGCTGAGTTGGGGCACTCTGAGCGCGGTGTCGATGCGGTAGAAGTCGGAGTTGCTGGTGATAAACGATGGCAGAGCAACGCCTTTCGGCTGCACGGCTTCGGGTATCGGAGGTGCGGCGTCGTTGACTCGGGGCAGCGCGAAGGCCTGTCGATCGCCTGAGACCGAGGAGGTGAGCCTGGAGATCACGGCGCCCGCCACACCGCTGACTGCACCGAGGGCAAGGAAACCCAGCGTCACCAAGGACAGCCTTCTGCCGCGGTCCGGGCTGTCGGAGGCTCCGGAAGCGGCCGGGCTGTCTGGAAGGTCGCCGGTGTCTTTGACGTCGCCGGTGCCCGGAGCATCACTGAATCGGCCCGAAACCAACAGGCGGAGCACGGCTACCCCGCACGCAGTGCCCACCACCGCCGGCACGACGTCGACGAACGTCGCGCCCGCGCGAGTCAGAACGGCAGCACACCCCGCGAGGCCGGTGGCCACGATCACCGCACTGCCCAGCGGTCTGCGGGCAGACTCGAGGAGGCCCGCGGCGGCCGCGACCACCGCGATCACCACCAGCACGAGCACGGTCAACACCAGCTTGTCGGCGGTACCGAAGGTCTGGATGGCCCACTCCTTGACCGGACCGGGAGTCAGGTCGATCACCGCGGACCCGGCCGCGGTACGGACGTCGGCCTGTTGTCCGAACGCGGCCCCGGCCAACTGGGCGATGCCGACTGAGACAGCAGCCGCGGCGATGCCACCCATCGCTTTGATGCCCCAAGTGGTCATATTTTCTAAACTACCGCCGCGGGGCACCCCAAACCCTTACCGAAAGATGTCCTGCGCCCAATCCTGGGTGCGTCGGACGCCGGCGGTGGGTGTCCTCACCCGAGTTTGCACGTGCTTGCGCACAGGTTCGGCGTCGGCGACGTGCCGAGACGACTCGTAGTACCAACCTGCAGCGGGGGGTCTGGGCTGGTCCGACGATCCGACTCGGTCTGCGCGCGGTGGTCGCCTGCGGCAACCGGCTGCTGACCGCTGTCCAACCGGCCCGGCCGCCGAAACTGCGTACCGGCTGAGACGCACCCGAAGTCTTGCCGCTGGAATGCTGTCTCAGCGATAGACCGCTAGCGCAACGGACGGAGCACAATCGGCATGCCGTCGATCGGAACCGCCATGCCGCCGTGGTCGTAGTGCGGCCGGTAGCCCGGATCGACCAGTTCGAGCCGGTACTTACGCAGCAGTCGGTGCATTACAGTCTTGATCTCCAACTGACCGAACACCATGCCGATACATTTGTGCGCACCACCTCCGAACGGGGCGAACGCGTAGCGATGCCGCTTGTGCTCGTTGCGGGGTTCGGCGAACCGCGCTGGATCGAATTTCTCGGGATCGGTCCACAGCTCGGGCAACCGATGGTTGAGCGATGGCCAGGTCATGATGGCGGTGTCGGCCGGGATATGGAACCCCATCAGCTCGGTGTCTCGGACTGCCTGGCGGAAGTTGAACGGCAGCGGAGTCACCATCCGCAGGGCCTCGTTGATCACCAGGTCGTAGGTCTCAAGCTTCTCCAAGGCTTGGATATCGAGTGGGCCGTCGCCGATCCGCTCGGATTCCTCGCGGCACCGGTCCTGCCACTCCGGGTTGGCCGCCAGGTGGTAGGCCATCGTCGTCAGCGTCGACGTCGACGTGTCGTGTGCGGCCATCATCAGGAAGATCATGTGGCTGACCACGTCCTGGTCGGTGAAACTCTGGCCCTCCTCGTCCTGGGAATGACACAGCACGCTGAACATGTCGGTGCTCTCGGAACGCCGCTTCTCGGCGATGCGCGCGTTGAAGTAGTCCTCGAGCGTCTTGCGGGCACGGATGCCCCGCCACCAGCTCAGCGGAGGCACCGGCTTGCGGACGATCGCATTTCCCGCTCGCGTGGTGGTGGTAAACGCTTTGTTGACGGTGGTAACCAGTTCCTTGTCGGTGCCGGCCTCGTGGCCCATGAACACGACCGAGGCGATGTCAAGGGTCAGCTCCTTGACCGCCGGATGGAACAGAAATCGGGGATCGTCGGCCACCCAGTCATTGGCGATCACCGCCGAAGCCACGGTATCGATGTGCTCGACGTATCCGGTCAGCCGGCTGCGGGTGAATGCCTCCTGCATGATCCGGCGGTGGTACATGTGGTCTTCGAAGTCGCGCAACATCAGGCCGCCCTCGAAGAACGGCCCGATGACGGGATCCCACGCTTTCTGGGAGAAGTCCTTGTTGCGGTTGGAGGACACGGCCTGGGTGGCATCGGGACCCAACGCCGCGACGGCGGGGAGCACCGGAGAGCCCGCAAAGTGGATCGGCCCGTGCTCGCGGTATAGGTGCAGGACAAAGTCGGGACCGCCGCGGAACAGCTCGATCATGTGCGCGAACACCGGTAGTCCGTTGTCGCCCCGCACCGCTTTGAGACCGCTGCCCGCAGGGGGCTCCGCCAGGACGACCTCCTTCCACTCATGCTCAAGTAGCCGCTTCTCGAGGGCTCCCATCCCGGGGATTGTGACCGGCGTCGGCCTCAAGCGCCGTTTCGCCTGGTCAAGCAGGTAATCCTTGGTGTTTATCGTGGCCATCGAACTCTCCTGGTAAAGGCAAGCTGTGGTGGATGTCACCCCTGCTCATATCCTGATGGGGAGACTTGACGCATGTCAAGTTTTGATTGGAGCGAGTCGCGGTGCGAAGGTCTACTGCCATGACCGCCGAACCATCACGTCCTCCGCAGGAGCGCCGCAGTCGCGGTGACCGGCGACGCGACGCGATCATCGGCGCGGTCCGAGAGTTACTGCAGGAACGCTCGTTCGCCGACCTATCGGTCAGCACCATCAGCGAGCGCGCCGGCGTCGCCCGATCCGGCTTCTACTTCTACTTCGACTCCAAGTACGCGGTACTCGCGGTCATTGTCGCCGACGCCATGGCCGAACTCGACAAGCTCACCCACGACTTCGCGCCGCGTGAGCCAGGGGAGTCCCCATCGGATTTCGCCAAACGCATGGTCGGCTATGCCGCGATCGTGTTCTCGTCGCACGACCCGATCATGAGCGCGTGCAATCTGGCCCGAACCACTGATGCCCAGATCCGCGAGATCATGGACGACTTTCAGGACACTGTGATCGACAAGATCGTCGGGCTGGTCAAGGACGACTCGGGCGCACGCCCGGTATCCGACGACCTTGCGGCTCTGGTGCGCACGTTGACCGCGGTGACGTCCATGACGCTCGCGCAGGACAGTGCGTTCGTGGGCCGCGATCAGGATCCCGCCGGGGCCGTCGAGATCGTCGAGCGGTTGTGGCTGTCCGCCCTGTGGGGCGGGGCCGACAGCGACCAGTAGTGTCGCGATCATGGCGCAGCAGGGTGGATTCGACGGAGGTTTTTCCGGCAAGCGGTGCCTTCTCACCGGCGCCGCCAGCGGGGTTGGGCGGGCAACCGCATTGAAGCTGGCCGCCGACGGAGCCGAACTGTATCTGACCGATCGTGACGCCGCCGGACTCGAGCTGACGGTCGCCGACTCGCGCGCGTTGGGTGGTGTCGTCGCCGCGCATCGAGCCCTGGACATCGCCGACTACGACGAGGTCGCCAGGTTCGCCGCCGACATCCACGCCACCCACCCGGCGATGGACCTGGTGATGAACATCGCCGGAGTGTCGGCGTGGGGCACCGTGGATCAACTCGCCCATCAGCACTGGAAGTCCATGATCGACACCAATCTGATGGGCCCGATCCACGTCATCGAGACGTTTTTGCCGCCGATGATGGCGGCGGGCCGCGGTGGGCATCTGGTGAACGTCTCGTCGGCGGCCGGATTGGTGGCCCTGCCCTGGCATGCCGCCTACTCCGCCAGCAAGTACGGTCTGCGCGGGTTGTCGGAGGTGTTGCGCTTCGACCTGCACCGACACCGCATCGGCGTATCGGTGGCAGTACCTGGAGCGGTGAAAACACCTCTGGTCCAATCGCTTCACATCGCGGGCGTGGACCGCGAGCATCCGCACGTGCAGTTCTGGACGGACCGTTTCGCCAGCCACGCAGTGTCTCCGGAGGTCGCCGCAGAAAAGATCCTGCGCGGCGTCGTCCGCAACCGGTTCCTGATCTACACCTCGCCGGACATCCGCGCGCTGTATCTGTTCAAACGCACCATGTGGTTGCCCTACAGCATGACGATGAAGCGGGTGAACGTCCTGTTCACTCGGGCGTTGCGCCCGAATCCGAAGAAGCGCTGAGGTTCAGCGCTTACCCCAGTACCACGCGGGGGTGATCAGCAGTCCTTGATCAGCCACCTTGGTCTCACCCCAGTCTTTGAACAGGCCTATCTCCCAAGCGTCTTCGTCGCTGCCCAGTGGTGCGGCGCCGAGGCACTCGCGAAGCGTCTGCGAATGCGTGACCACGACCACTTGGCTGCGCTTGGCGACCTCTTCGATCAGAGTTGCCAGCGGTCGGACGAGATCAGGGTGCAGGGATGTCTCCGGTTCGTTGAGCACCATCAGCGACGGCGGCTGAGGGCTCAGCAGGGCCGTCGCCCAAAGCAAGAAACGTAGAGTTCCGTCGGATATTTCGGCACTTCGCAGCGGGCGGAGCATTCCGCGCTGGTGAAGCCGCAGGTCGAACAGTCCGTCGGTGACCGATACGGACACTGATGCGCCGTCGAATGCGGTCGCTACCGCGCGGGCAAGGTCGTCGGTGCCGGTTTCGAGGATGGTCTGCACAGCCGCGGCCAGGTCGGCGCCGTCGTCGGCCAGAACCGGCGTCCTGGTGCCCACCTGCGGCCGGCGCGACGCAGCACCGCTGTCGGCCCGAAATCCGTCGTAGAACCGCCAGTCGAGCAAGCGTTCCCGGACCGCAACCAGTTCGGGCGCCGCACCGGCCCAGTCGGCCAGCATGCTGTGGTGCGCCAGCAGGTTGCGGGTCAGCTCATCGAAGCCGCGGCCAGCATCGCCAGCCACCTCGACGCAACCGCGCACTCGGCGAACCAGGGTCGCGCTGGGGCGGGGAACCGGTCCGGCGAAGATCACCTCACGCTTCACTTCGGGGTCGCGTTGGAATGCTGTCTCCCCAGCCTGCGGTAGACCCAAATCGATCAGATAGCCGAAATCATCGGCAGCATAACCGAGTTCGATCGACACCGATCGTGTGCGCGGCCCGCCTTGCGCGGTGCCGCTGCGCCGGGCGCCGACAAGGTGCTCTGGCCCGGCCCACAGCGCAGACGCGACCCCGCCTTCGCGGGCGAACGACGCGATCACCTCGCCGCGACCGCAGTCGGCCAGCAGTCGAAGGGCACGATAGAGCGAGGATTTGCCGGTACCGTTGGCCCCGGTCACGACGGTGAGCCGGCGCAGCGGCAACACAAGCTCCCGAAGGGAGCGGTAGCCGCGGATCGCAACTGCGTGGAGCATGGTGGCGACGCTAGTCGGCGCCGGTGACAACGCCGGAATAATTCGGATCCGAGTCCGGTTGGGCCCGACGATAGCGCCGAAGCGATCGATAGGACGGCACATGTCAGACGGCTCGGGCGTGAAGGTACTGGTTCTGCTGGGAAGTCTGCGGGCGGCCTCGATCAACCGCCAGCTCGCCGAACTGGCCGTCGAGACGAGTCCGGCAGGTGTGACGCTCGAACTGTTCGACCGGTTGGGAGAGTTGCCCTTCTACAACGAGGACATCGACCCCGGAAATGGCGACCCCGGAAATGGCGACCCCGGAAATGGCGACCCCGGAAATGGGGGCCCCGAACCCGTCGCGGCGCTACGTGAGGCTGCCGCACGCGCCGATGCGGCTCTGGTGGTGACGCCGGAGTACAACGGAAGTATCCCTGGCGTGCTCAAGAACGCCATCGACTGGCTCTCCCGGCCATTCGGGAACAGCGCCTTGCAGGGTAAGCCGATGGCGGTCGTGGGCGCCGCACTCGGGCGGTACGGCGGAGCCTGGGCGCACGACGAGACGCGCAAATCCTTCGGTATCGCCGGCGCGCGGATTGTCGAAGACCTACACCTCTCCATCCCGGCGAAGTCCCTGGACGGTGAGCACCCTCGGGAGCACGCCGAGATCGCGCAGCGACTGGGTGAGGTCGTCGGCACGTTGGTCGCCGAAGTCGACTGAGGCGCGCACCGCCGTTGCCGCGGCCGAGGCCGGGCCTTCGGGCGCGCTTGCCCTAAGCAGCGGCGACGGGGCCTTGAGTGCCGGGGCGCGTAATTTGCTAGCGGGGTGCCTGGCCGTTTGGGGTTTGCTGACCGCGGGTTGAGTGGCCCTGTCGAACCGGGTTGATGTCAGCGGCCACTGGTAGACACAACCGGTAGTGGGCGACACGGGAAAATGTGACGTGCGACACGCCGGAAGGGGGGCGCCCGACTGCTTGCGACCTGGGAGTTTCAACAATGTTATTCAGAACATCTTGTATCTCCTCTGATAGTCAGACACCAGGTGTAGTGTTTGGAACACCGACAGGCCCCCAGGACGCGGAGGTCGGCCGGAGCCAAAAGATCCGGCGGGTTCGGTCTCCCGACCCACCGGAACGCGGCCCGGGCGGCACGTAATTTTGGAGGTCTTCGGGCCGCTGAACCAGAGCGAGTTGCATAAACCGAGCAGTTGCCAGTGCTAGTCCGTTACAAGTCCCTTTTTCGAGTCTTTTCGGAAATTTCCGCAGAGGAGCCATACAGCAGATGACCCAGCCAGCCGAGTCACTCGTCACCGTCTACACCAAGCCCGCGTGCGTGCAGTGCACCGCCACATACAAGGCCTTGGACAAGCTGGGCGTCGCTTACGAGACGGTGGACATCAGCCTCGACGCAGAGGCCCGCGACTATGTCATGGCGCTGGGCTACCTGCAGGCCCCCGTGGTGGTGGCCGGTGCTGATCATTGGTCGGGCTTCCGTCCCGACCGGATCAAGTCGCTCGTGGGCGCGGTCGCGGTAACGGCCTGACGACTGACCGACACGTATCGGACCCAGCGGAACGGACACGGGGGAACTTGGAGGTGGTCGGAGTGAGCAATCTCGTCTACTTCTCCAGCGTGTCCGAGAACACCCACCGATTCGTCGAAAAGCTGGGCCTGTCCGCGATCAGGATTCCGCTGCGCGGGCGCATCCAGGTCCAGGAGCCCTATGTCCTGGTGCTGCCCACCTACGGGGGTGGGCATGTGAGGCCGAGTATCAACGACGGTGGCTATGTCCCCAAGCAGGTCATCGCGTTCCTGAACAACGAACACAATCGGTCGTTGATCCGCGGCGTCATCGCCGCGGGCAACAACAACTTCGGTGCCGAGTTCGCCTATGCGGGCGATGTCGTCTCGCGCAAATGCAGTGTGCCGTACCTATACCGCTTCGAACTGATGGGAACCCCGGAGGACGTCAATGCCGTCCGCGCGGGCTTAGAAGACTTCTGGAAGGAACAGACGTGTCACCAACCGCCACAGCTACAGAGCCTGTAACCACCGGCGTCCATGCGTTACCGGGGGAGACGGACTATCACGCGCTGAACGCGATGCTGAATCTGTACGACGCCGACGGCAAGATTCAGTTCGACAAGGACCGGGAAGCTGCCAATCAGTATTTCCTGCAACACGTCAACCAAAACACGGTGTTCTTCCACAATCAGGACGAGAAGCTCGACTACCTCGTTCAGAAGAACTACTACGAGCGCGAGGTGCTCGACCAATACTCACGCAACTTCGTCAAGACGCTGCTGGATCGCGCGTATGCCAAGAAGTTCCGGTTCCCGACGTTCCTGGGCGCGTTCAAGTACTACACCAGTTACACGCTGAAGACGTTCGACGGTAAGCGGTACCTGGAACGTTTCGAGGACCGGGTCGTCATGGTGGCCCTGACGCTGGCCTCCGGTGACACGATGCTGGCCGAAAAGGTGGTCGACGAGATCATCGGCGGCCGGTTCCAGCCGGCCACCCCGACTTTCCTCAACTCGGGCAAGAAGCAGCGCGGTGAGCCGGTGTCTTGCTTTTTGCTTCGCATCGAGGACAACATGGAGTCCATCGGGCGTTCGATCAACTCGGCATTGCAGCTGTCCAAACGCGGCGGGGGAGTTGCGTTGTTGCTGACCAACATTCGTGAACACGGCGCGCCGATCAAGAACATCGAGAACCAGAGCTCGGGCGTCATCCCGATCATGAAGCTGCTCGAGGACTCGTTCTCCTATGCCAACCAACTCGGCGCGCGCCAGGGTGCCGGCGCGGTGTACCTGCACGCGCATCACCCCGACATCTACCGCTTCCTGGACACCAAGCGGGAGAATGCCGACGAGAAGATCCGGATCAAGACGCTGAGCCTCGGCGTGGTGATCCCGGATATCACCTTCGAGCTGGCCAAGAAGAACGAGGACATGTACCTGTTCTCGCCGTACGACGTCGAGCGTGTCTACGGCGTGCCGTTTGCCGATATCTCGGTCACCGAGAAGTACTACGAGATGGTCGACGACGCGCGGATCCGCAAGACCAAGATCAAGGCGCGGGAGTTCTTCCAGACGCTCGCCGAGCTGCAGTTCGAGTCGGGCTACCCGTACATCATGTACGAGGACACGGTGAACCGATCGAACCCGATCGAAGGCAAGATCACCCACAGCAATCTGTGCTCGGAGATTCTGCAGGTGTCGACGCCGTCGCTGTTCAACGAGGACCTGACGTATGCCGAGGTGGGCAAGGACATCTCGTGCAACCTCGGTTCGCTCAACATCGCCAAGGCGATGGACTCACCGGACTTCGCACAGACCATCGAGGTGTCGATCCGCGCGCTGACAGCAGTGAGCGACCAGACCCACATCTGGTCGGTGCCGTCGATCGAGCAGGGCAACAACGACTCCCACGCCATCGGCCTGGGGCAGATGAACCTGCACGGGTATCTGGCCCGCGAGCGAATCCACTACGGTTCCGAAGAGGGCGTCGACTTCACCAATATTTACTTCTACACCGTGCTGTTTCACGCGCTGCGGGCGAGCAACCGTATCGCGATCGAGCGGGGCAGGGCCTTCGGTGGCTTCGAGCGCTCGAAGTACAAGTCCGGTGAGTTCTTCGACAAATACACCGAGCAGGTGTGGGAGCCGAAGACGGAGGTTGTTCGTACCCTCTTTTCCACTGCCGGGATTCACATTCCGACACAAGAGGATTGGGTTCGGTTGAAGGAGTCGGTGCAGACGCACGGCATCTACAACCAGAACCTGCAGGCCGTTCCGCCGACCGGATCGATCAGCTACATCAACCACTCGACAAGCTCGATCCACCCGGTGGCGTCCAAGGTTGAGATTCGCAAGGAAGGCAAGATTGGCCGCGCCTACTATCCGGCGCCGTATCTGACCAACGACAACCTGGAGTACTACCAGGACGCGTATGAGATCGGCTACGAGAAGATCATCGACACCTACGCCGCGGCGACCCAACACGTGGACCAGGGACTGTCACTGACCTTGTTCTTCAAGGACACCGCCACCACACGCGAGGTGAACAAGGCCCAGATCTACGCCTGGCGCAAGGGCATCAAGACGCTGTACTACATCCGGTTGCGCCAGATGGCTTTGGAGGGAACTGAAGTCGAGGGTTGCGTGTCCTGCATGCTGTAGGGGTATTTAGGCAAACCGCGGGCCCGGGGAAACATCCCCTGGCCTGCGGTTTTATATGGGGACGGTCTAACCTGCTTTTGTGCGCGATAGGCAATTTTGGGCGAACGGTAGGGCATGCATGGGGCGGCAAGAAACGGTGCCCGGACTCAGCGGCCGCTCGTGCCTCGAAGCTGCCTGGGCGCCCGATTCACACCACGTTCGCGCCACCGGATGCGGCGATGTCGCCGATGACGCGCGCAGCGACGGTGTGCCCGCCGGTACCGGTCCAGTCGCCACATCGACAGTGACGGCATTGTCAGCGTCGTTCCGGCCCCAATAGACGCTTCACGATTGATCGGTTCGGATCGTTCTCGCGCTCGGCGAGCAGGAATTCGATGCCCCCTTCGATAGCTGCCGCGGCTTGATCACGGACGGCGTGGGCAGCGGCGTCCTCCTCCTGCCGCCCCGCGTACGGCGTGGTGTCGATGGGCTCGCCGAACCAGTAGTACTGGCGTTCGGGACGCGGAATCGGCGTGGGCCCGATCCCGCGCACGATCGGTGAGGTGTCCGAATACCCCAGTACCGTTTTGACCAACTTGGCCACCGGCGAGAGCAGCTTGCTGTCGGCGTCGAGGATGATGTCCATACCGTGCTCGACTCCCACCGAGGCAAACGGGATGATCGGGTACCCGTGCTGGATGGCAAGCCGGGCGAACCCCATTCGGTTTTTCCAGATCAGCTTGTACTGTTCGCCTTTGCGTTTGGCGACTTCACGGCCGCCGCCGGGGAATACCAGCACCAGCTCTCCGCGCTGCATCAGCTCGGAGGTGTTTGCGCGGGTACCGGGGACAACTCCGAAGGAGAGCAAAGCGTCTCGAAATCCGGGTATCTTGAAGTGGGCGTTGTCGCCGAGGGCCCGGACCATCGCGCCCCGTTCCCACAGCTCCGCGCAGATCAGCGGAATGTCGAGCCCCCCGAGCGTTGTGTGGTTGCCTACCAGAAGCGCATGCCGCTGCGGCACGTTCTCGATCCCGTAGATCTTCGGGTTGATCAGCTTCTGCAGCGGGCCGATCATTCGCTTTACCGTGGCTACATCCTCAGCCGTCGGCGCATCGGGTATCGATTCCGCGGGATGCTCGTCAACCATCACCCCAGTATGCCGTTGCCGCCAACCACGACCAGTACTACATGAAAAGAACGGCGTTTCTCGGAAGTCCGTGGGTCATGGCGCGGTTGGGTGGAGCTGTAGTCCGCCGCGGTGGAAGTAGATGGCGATCTTGAAGTGTTCACGGTTGCGTGCAGGCGGGTTCCCAGCGTTTGTCGGCCCGACAGGCGGCACAAGTTGCGCGGCGCCCCCTTTGTAACCGGCAGACCCGGCGATCGCCAGCATCCTATTGGCCAGCTAGCCCCGCAGGCTTGGCCTGGACTGATCCGCGGGTGTCACACGTTCCCGGTAACGTGCTGCGGCGTGTCGAGCACACCACTGGCAAACATGTCACCAGCAGCGTGTTTGGTCACTGGTATGCGCGAGTAACCCGGCACACTCACATCACCTGAGACGCCTCGGAGCGCCCCACGCGGGCTTGAGAACCAGATGGGAACGGAAACCACCACCGATGAGCTACACCGCCTCCGACATCACCGAACTCGACGATGTCCAGCACACCCGGTTGCGTCCGGCGGTCAACCTGGGCCAGGACGTGCTCAACACCGCGCTGCGCGAGCTGGTCGATAACGCCGTCGAGGAGGTCGCCGACCCCATCAACGGCGGATCCACGGTGACGATCGTGCTGCACGCCGATGCCTCGGTGACGGTGTCCGACGACGGCCGCGGGCTGCCGGTGGACTCTGACCCGGTCACCGGCAAGAACGGCATCGTCAAGACGTTGGGCACCGCCCGGGCCGGCGGGAAGTTCTCCGAGCACACCGACGCCGCCATCACCGGGGCCGGGCTCAACGGGATCGGCGCCGCCGCAGCGGTGTTCATCTCCGCGCGCACCGACGTGACCGTGCGCCGCGACGGCAAGACCTATGTGCAGCGCTTCAGCGGCGGCTACCCCGGCAGCTTCGCGGGCACCACCTTCGATCCCGCCGCCGAGTTCGTCCGCAACGACACCCAGAGGTTGCGCGGTTCAGCCAACCGCGCACCGAAGGATCACGGAACCTCGGTTCGCATCCTGTTCGACGCCGCGGTGACCCCCGATTCGGTGATCGACATCGGCGAAGTGCTGCTGCGCGCCCACGCCGCTGCCCGGATGTGCTTCGGGGTGCACCTGCAGGTCATCGACGAGGGCTGGCCGCTCGGTGAGGTGCCCGCACCGCTGGCCCAACCCTTCAACGGGCCGTGGGGAACCGAGTCGCTGCTGGAGTTGATGTGTACCGCCGCGGGCAATCCGCTGCCCGAGGTGGCGCTGTCGGTGGAGGCCACCGGGACGTACACGACCAGTCGCGGGCCCACACCGATGCGCTGGTCGGTAGCCGCCGGGCCAGCCGAACCGGCAACCGTGGCCGCGTTCTGCAATACCGTCCGCACCCCCAACGGCGGATCGCACCTGACCGCAGCGGTGAAGGGCTTGTCTGAGGCGCTGACCGAGCGCGTCTCCCGCATCCGCGATCTCGGCCTGGCCAAAGGTGAGAACGGTCCGGAAGCACAAGATTTCGCAGCGGTCACCGCGTTGGCCGTCGACACCCGCGCCCCCGATGTGGCCTGGGACTCCCAGGCCAAGACCGCCGTCTCCTCGCGCTCGCTGAACCTGGCGATGGCTCCGGAGGTGGCCCGCGAAGTCACCGTGTGGGCGGCCAGTCCCGCCAACAACGCGGCGATCTCCACCTGGGCGAAACTGGCCCTGGAGATGGCGCGGGCGCGGCGCAGCGCAGAGGGCGCCAAGGAACGCTCACGGGCGGCCTCGAAAGCTAGAGGTCTGGGGACCAACCTTTCCTTGCCGCCCAAGCTGCTGCCCAGCCGCGAAAGCGGGCGCGGCAGCGGAGCGGAGCTGTTCATCTGCGAGGGCGATTCCGCGCTGGGCACCATCAAAGCTGCGCGCGACGCCACCTTCCAGGCGGCTTTCCCGCTGAAAGGTAAGCCGCCCAACACGTTCGGCTGGACCGCTGCCAAAGCCCGTACCAAAGACGAGTTCGACGCGATCGAACGCATTCTGGGCTGCGGGGTGCGCGATCACTGCGATCCGGAGAAATGCCGCTATGACCGCATCCTGTTCGCTTCCGACGCTGACCCCGACGGCGGCAACATCAACTCCAGCTTGATCTCGATGTTCCTGGACTTCTACCGGCCGCTGATCGTGGCCGGCATGGTGCAGGTGACGCTGCCGCCGCTGTTCGTGGTCTATGACGCTGACACCCGCATTTACTGCCAGGACGAGGCTGAGCGTGACGAGGCGGTGACCCAGATGCGGTCCACCTCCAAACGCAAGGTCGAGGTGCAGCGCAACAAGGGGCTCGGCGAGATGAACGCCGACGACTTCTGGAGCACTGTGCTTGACCCCGCCCAGCGCACCGTCTACCGGATCGGCCCCGACGACAAGGCCGTCGATCTGCACCATGTGCTGTTCGGCGGCCCGCCGGAGGGCCGCCGCGAGTGGATGGCCGCTAGCGCGACCCGCATCGACACCGCTGCGCTCGACCTGAATTAGGAGCTTGACCGTGACTGTGCTGGAACAGAACCCCGACCTCATCCATGACCTGTCAGCCGAGGAGTACTGGAACCGTTACCAGCTGATCTTCGCGCTCTACAGTGTCAGCGACCGGGCGATCCCCTCGGCCTACGACGGACTTAAACCCGGCCAGCGGCGCCTGCTCTATCAGATGTACTCCTCGAATCTGTTGCCCGGCAACAAGCCCCAGAAGTCGTCGAAGGTGTGCTCGGCGGTCACCGGGAACCTGCACCCGCACGGCGGGGCAGCCATGTACGGGGCGGCCGCACTGCTGGCCGCGGACTTCCAGCGGGTCAAGATCATCGATGGCCAGGGCGCCTTCCCCCGCATCCAGGGCGACATCCCCGCTGCTGACCGCTACACCGAGATGCGGCTGTCGCCGACGGGGGCGGCGCTGACCGCGGAGTTGGCTGATCACGCGGTGCCGATGATCGAGACGTTCGACGGGGAATGGATTGAGCCGGTGGTGCTTCCGGCCCGTTTCCCGGTGCTGCTGTGCAACGGGGCGGTCGGCATCGCCGAGGGGTGGGCCACCAAGGTTCCCGCCCACAACCCGCGCGAGGTGATGGCCGCCTGCCGGGCGCTGCTGGCCGACCCGGAACTGTCCGACGACACCCTGATGGAGCTGATGCCCGGCCCCGACTGGGGTTGTGGCGCGTCGGTGGTTGGCTCGGCGGGCCTGCGCGACTACGTCACCACCGGCCGCGGATCGTTCACCGTGCGTGGAAAGCTCGCGGTGGAGGGCCGCACCGTGCTGATCACCGAGCTGCCGCCGGGGGTGGCCAGTTCCACGGTGCAGGAACGTATCCGCGCTCTCATCGACGGCGGTGACCTGCCCGGGGTGAGCGACCTGTCCGACCTGACTGATCGCCGCAACGGTTTGCGAATCGTGGTCGCCGCTAAACGCGGACACGACCCCCAGCAGCTACTCACCTCGCTGCTGGCGCTCACCCCGTTGGAGTCCACCTTCGCGGCGAGCCTGGTGGCCCTGGACGCCGACCGGATCCCACGGTGGTGGTCGGTGCGTGAACTGATCGCCTCATTCCTGTCGTTGCGCGATTCGGTGGTGGTGCGCCGCAGCGAGTACCGGTTGGAAAAGGTCACCGCCCGCAGGCATCTGGTGTCTGGCCTGCTGCTGATACATATCGACATCGACGCCGCCGTCGCGGTGATCCGCGGCTCGGACACCGTTGAGGAGGCCCGCGCCGGATTGTGCGACCGGTTCAGCATCGATGATGTCCAGGCCGACTATGTGCTGGCACTGCAGCTGCGCCGGCTGACGCGCCTCGACGTGCTTGCGCTGACCACCGAGGCCGAGAAGCTCGACACCGAACACGCCGAGCTGACCGAACTGCTCTCCTCGTCCGAGGCGCGGCGCACGGTGATCGATGCCGAACTGGTCGCGACCGCCGCACTGTTCGACGGTTCCGAATTCGACCGGCGCACAGTGTTGGACTTCGAAGCGGCCCCGGTGGGCGCCGGCGCCTCCGATGAGCCTCGTGAGCGCAAACCCAACGCGGCGTGGCGGCTGGATCACCGCGGAGTGCTCTCCGGCAGCCACGGTGAGCTGTTGTCCGGCGGAATCGGCTGGGCCGTCTGGGCTGACGGCCGAATCAAGTTCACCACCGGCGCGGGGTTGCCGAGCAAGGTGCGTGACGTGCCGGTGGCCCCCGACATCGCCGGGCTGCTGTGCTCGGGGGTGCTGCCCGACGGAGCGCATCTGGGGCTGGTCACTCGGCTGGGCAAGGTGCTGCGCATAGACCCCGCACTGGTCAATCCGCAGGGCGCGGCGGGCAACGGGGTAGCCGGGGTGCGACTGGCCGAAGACACCGACGAAGTGATTGCCGCTGTGCCGCTCAGCGGGGACGCCAGCGAGGCGCTGCTGTCGGTGTCGAAGAAGGGCTGGAAGGTCACCTCATGTGCCGACATTCCCGTGAAGGGCCGCGGCGGCGGCGGGGTCGGATTCCACCCCTTAGTCATCGGTGAGGACTCACTGCTTTCGGTGACCGTCTCCGCGGCCGGATTCACTCGCGGCGGGAAACGCGTGCGGGCCGCGCCACGGTCAAAAGCCACTGTGAAATCAGCGGCGGGCGACATCGTTGCCGCCGCCGCGGAGTAAGTCACCGCGGCGATCAGGGCCACGGCGTGTCATCCCATATTGGGATTCACTGGGTATTGTTTCTGGTATGACAATTCAGATCGCGGTCCGCCTTCCTGACGATGTAGTCCAATTCTTAGACGCCGAGGTGCGGGCGGATCGGGCTCCGAGTCGGGCTGCCGTAGTCCTGCAGGCGCTCCAAGCTGAGCAGCGGCGCAGGGCGGCTGTCCGTGACGCCGAGATATTGACGTCTGCCTCTGACTGCGATGAGGACGATCTGGATTCGCTGGCACGGTTCGCGGCGGCGCTTCCCATGGGTGAGAGCTGACCCGGACGATGCGACCGATTCACGTTGCGCGGGTGGACAAGCCGCGGCCGGTACTGATTCTTACGCGTGAGCTGGTGCGGCCACACCTGACGCGGGTGACGGTGGCGCCGATCACCAGTCGAGTACGTGGGCTGTCCACGGAGGTGTTGCTGGGTGCTGCAAACGGCGTCGACGGGGCGTGTGTGGTGAACTGCGACAACATCGTGACGATCCCGGTTGACGCGCTTGGCCGGCACATCGGCCAACTGTTGCCAGCCCAGGAGCCCGAGTTGACGAGGGCGATCCTGGCTGCCTTCGACCTCGGGTGAAGCCCGGAATCGCTCCCCGTGGCGAGCGCAACGCCGCATACCCGACGAGCCCGATCAGTCACCGTTCCTCGGCGGGCTCGTCGCGGCCGAACAGTGAAGTCGCCTACTTGTGGCTGTGTTGCGGGCCCTGTTCCTTCTTGTACAGCGCTTTGAGCATCCGGTCGCGGAAGAAGGTGTTGTCGATGAGCTTGATCCCGGTGTTGGCAACGGCTGGGATGCCCGCAAGCTTGTGGAAGTAGCGGCCGCGCTTGTACTCGCGGCCCCACGCGGCTTCCATGCGCAGTGCGTAGTTGGTGAAGTCATCGGGGCCGCCGTTGGTCAGCGCCGCGATCGCGCATTCCCCTGCGGCCAAACCGGATTCGAGTGCCTTGGAGATGCCGGCACCCGATGCCGGCTTGCCCGCCCCGAGCGAGTCGCCGGTGAACAGCACGCCCGGACGCCACGGCGGCCACGCGGTGAAGCCCATCGGTAGGCGCCAGGCGCGCACGCTCTTGTTCTTCTTGAGTTCCTCGATGGCCGGAAGCTCCCAGTCGCGCGGTAGCGTCCGCAGGAAGTCGCCGAGGAATTTGGTGGCGTTGATCGACTGCCAGTTCTTGTAGCTGTTGACATAGCCCAGGCCGATGTTGAACACACCGTCGCCCATCGGGAACACCCAGCCGTACCCGGGCAGTTGGTCACCCTGGAACTGCAGCTTCAAATAGATGTCAAGACTGTCGGAGTCTGGGCGTACAGCGTGCATCTCCGAGCGGATCGCGATCGCCGAGTACCCGTTGTACTCCGAGTCGATCTTCAGTGCGCGCTTGATGGGGGAGTAGGCGCCGTCCGCCGCGATCACGGCGTCGCCGTAGACCTTCTCGCCGCCCTTGAGGACTACGCCGATCACCTTGCCGCTGGCATCACATTCCGGCCCGGTGACCTCAGCGCCCTGGCGCACCTCGGCGCCGGCGGACTCAGCGTGCTTGAGCAGCAGCGTGTCCAGGTGGGTGCGGCTGACCGTGTGGCCGTGATCAGGCATGCCCGGACGGGTGGGGAACGACAGCTCCCACTGGCTCGGGCTGAACACTGTCACCCGGTTCACCCGGTGGAAAGTGGCGACCTCGTCGGCCAGGCCCATCTTCTGCAGGTAGCTGACCGCGCGGGCGGTCAGGCCGTCCCCGCAGGGCTTGTCGCGCGGAAACTGCGCCTTGTCCAGGACGACGACTTTGGCCCCGGTCTGCGCGGCCTGCCATGCGGCCGCCGAACCGGAAGGCCCGCCACCGGCGATGACCAGGTCGTATCGCTGCGTCATGAATCTCGTCTCGTCGATCGGCTGTCGCAGGCGATAGTACCGAAGCCTGGGCCGGTAACCAGCCAATCGTCAAGGTGCGAAGAATCCCCTAATAGTTCGGTAATCATTCCCGCCACCAATGGTCTGGGCAGGTCAGCGGCGTCCGGCCGGGTACAGTGATCGGGTGCGACGAGGGCCGAGGACACCGGTGGGCGACAAGTCCGGTGTCAAGGTGGACGCCCGCAGCGAGCGCTGGCGTGACCACCGCAAGAAGGTGCGCTCCGAGATCGTTGACGCTGCTTTCCGTGCCATCGATGCGCTGGGGCCAGAGGTTTCACTGCGCGAGATCGCCGAAGAGGCCGGCACCGCCAAGCCGAAGATCTACCGGCATTTCACCGACAAGTCAGACCTGTTCCAGTCGATCGGCCAGCGGATGAGGGACATGCTGTGGGCAGCGATCTTCCCGGCGATCGACATATCGAAGGACCCGGCGCGCACGGTGATCTACCGCGCCGTCGAGCAGTATGTGCGACTGGTCGACGAACACCCCAATGTGGTGCGCTTCCTGATGCAGGGTCGCTTCGCCGAGCAGAGCGAATCCACGATGCGGGCGTTGACCGAGAGTCGCGAGATCACCCTGGCGATGGCCGACATGTTCAGCAACGAGCTGCGTGAGATGGAACTCGACGGTGCAGCCTTCGAGCTCGCCGGATTCGCCACGTTCGGTGCAGCGGCATCCGCCACAGACTGGTGGCTGGGCGCCAACGACGACAACCCGCGGCGGCTCCCGTCGGAGAAGTTCGCCGACTACCTGACCACCATCATGTTGGGTTCCATCAACGGCACCTGTGAGGTGCTCGGCATCCGCATCGACCCGGACCTACCGCTGCACGAAGGTGTGCAACGCCGCGAACACGTCGCCTGACCCCAAGTACGCTCGTCGGGCAAATTCGGTACCGGCGTTCCCAGGTACAGTCGGGGCCATGACCGTCGCTGAACACGCCGAGAACATCTCAGTCGACCACACCCCGGTGCGCACCCGCGCATTGATCATCGGCTCCGGGTTCTCCGGGCTCGGGATGGCCATCGAACTGCAGCGTCAGGGCATCGAGTTCGAAATCCTGGAAAAGGCCGACGAGGTCGGCGGCACCTGGCGCGACAACACCTATCCCGGCTGCGCCTGCGACATCCCGTCGCACATGTACTCGTTCTCGTTCGAACCGAAGGCCGACTGGAGCCACATGTGGTCGTTCCAGCCGGAGATCCAGGACTACCTGCTCGGCGTCACCGACAAGTACGGGCTGCGTCGCTACGTCCACTTCGGTGCGCACGTCGACCGCGCGCAGTGGGACGAGGATGAGCTGCTCTGGCATGTATTCACTACCGACGGCCGTGAGTTCGTCGCGCAGTTCCTCATCTCAGGGGCCGGCGGTCTGCACATCCCGCTGATCCCGGAGTTCGAGGGTTTCGACGACTATCTCGCTGCGGGTCGCGCCGCGTTCCACTCCGCGCAGTGGGATCACACCGTCGATATCGCAGGCAAGCGGGTCGCAGTGATCGGTACCGGTGCCAGCGCTATCCAGATCGTGCCCGAAATCGTCAAGGACGTCGCGTCGCTTCAGCTCTATCAGCGCACCCCGCCATGGGTGATGCCCAGACCGAACAATCCGATCCCGGAAAGCATGCGCCGGGTGTTCGCCAACGTGCCGGGCACGCGCGCGGCTACGCGGGCGGCCATCTACTGGCTGCACGAATCGGTGGGCTTCGCGATGACCAGGCAACCGCGGCTACTCAAAATCGGTGAAATGCTCGGTAAATGGAACATCCGGCGGTCGATCAAGGACCGTGAGCTGCGCCGCAAGTTGACCCCGGACTACCGGGCCGGCTGCAAGCGGATCCTCAACTCCGACATCTACTATCGCGGCATCGCGGACCCGAAGACCGAAGTGATCACCGATCGCATCGTGCGGTTCAGCCCCCAGGGCATCGTCACCGCCGACGCAGGTGGGCGCGAGACTGTCCGCGAGGCGGATGTCGTGGTGTTCGCCACCGGTTTCCATGTCACTGACTCCTACACCTACGTCGATATCAAAGGCCCCGGCGGCGAGGACCTCGTTGACCGTTGGAACAAGGAAGGCATCGCGGCACTTCGCGGTATCACTGTCGCTGACATGCCCAACCTGTTCTTCCTGCTCGGCCCCAATACAGCTCTGGGGCACAACTCGGTGGTGTTCATGATCGAGTCGCAGATCCGTTATGCCGCCCAGGCCATCGCCGCGGTGGACCGCAAAGGCGCCCGCGCGATCGCAGCGACGCGGGACGCCCAGGATCGCTACAACGAAGAACTGCAGGACGCGTTGGGTGGCACGGTCTGGAGCACCGGTGGCTGCCGAAGCTGGTACCTGGACGAGCACGGCGTGAACCGCACCCTGTGGAGTGGGATGACGTGGCAGTACTGGCTGGCCACCCGCCGGTTCAAGGCCTCCGAGTACGCGTTTCTCGGAAGCCGGCGCGACACGCCAACACAAGATGTTGCGGCGTCACACGTTCTGAGCCCCAACAAGTTGTAGTGTCGGGGTCGGCTGGTAGAACAGGCTAAAGCCGTTTGAAAGCCACTTACATATCGGCGAAATGGGGTCCTGGTGTCCGAGGCAATGAAGCTGGTCGACCGCGTCTCTGCGATCAACTGGAACCGCCTGCAGGATGAGAAAGACGCCGAGGTGTGGGAGCGGCTGACGGGCAATTTCTGGTTGCCCGAGAAGGTCCCGGTGTCCAACGACATCCCATCGTGGGGCACCCTCAACGCCCACGAGAAGCAGCTCACGATGCGGGTGTTCACCGGCTTGACCCTGCTGGACACCATCCAGGGCACTGTCGGTGCGGTCAGCCTCATTCCCGACGCGCTGACCCCGCATGAGGAAGCCGTCTACACCAACATCGCGTTCATGGAGTCGGTGCACGCCAAGAGCTACAGCAATATCTTCTCCACGCTGTGCTCGACAGTCGATATCGACGAGGCGTTCCGCTGGTCGGAAGAGAACCCGAACCTGCAACGCAAAGCTGAGATCGTCATGAACTTCTACAAGGGCGACGATCCCTTGAAGCGCAAGGTGGCCTCCACGCTGCTGGAGAGCTTCCTGTTCTACTCAGGCTTCTACCTGCCGATGTATTGGAGCAGCCGGGCAAAGCTGACCAACACCGCCGACATGATCCGCCTGATCATTCGCGATGAGGCCGTGCACGGCTACTACATCGGCTACAAGTTTCAGAAGGGGCTGGCGCTCGCGGATGAGGCGCGCAAGGCCGAGCTCAAGGACTACACCTACGAACTGCTCTTCGAGCTCTACGACAACGAGGTCGAGTACACCCAGGATCTCTACGACGAGGTCGGCCTCACCGAGGACGTGAAGAAGTTCCTGCGCTATAACGCCAACAAGGCGCTGATGAACCTCGGATACGAGGCGCTGTTTCCGCGCGACGAGACCGATGTCAACCCGGCGATCCTGTCCGCGCTGAGCCCCAACGCCGACGAGAACCACGACTTCTTCTCAGGGTCGGGCTCCAGCTACGTGATCGGCAAAGCCGTCAACACCGAAGACGAGGACTGGAACTTCTAGGGCGCGCTCTATTAGAGCGAGGCCGGCTGGCGCCTAATTGATCGGGGCGTTCACCCAACGCAGATCGGCAAGGATTCCCCGTGCCGCGACGATACCTTCGCCGGTCTGCCACACCTCGTTGTTCACCGCGAACACCCGGTTATCGCGGTTGGCGGACAACCGCTTCCACGCGTCGCTACCCATCACTTCGGGAGCGCGGTCCCTGGCTTCTGCCGTTGCGAAGGACAGGTAGACGATGTCTCCATCGGCGATGGAGAAGTCCGGTGAATTACCGAGATCGGCATCCGAGATTCCCACCTCGATGTAGGGCTTGTCGGTGAACCGTTGTGCCGCAGGACGATCCACGCCGACGTCGGCGAGCACGCCCGCCGGGAAGTTGTCGGCGCCAAAGATGCGCATCGTGGTGTCGGTGAACTGCACCACCGACGCCTGAAAATGGGTGGCGTCGTTGCCTGCGCCGGTCTTATCGGCGGCTCGATCGAAGCCCTCGATCAGTGCGTTGGCCGCCTCGAGACGGCCGGTCGCCGCGCCTACGGTCCGCAAGCTGTCCCGCCACTCCGGTCCGGGTGGTCCGCCGAACACCGTGGGGGCAATCTCGGACAATGCGGGGAAGCCCGAGGCGGTCAGGGCCACCGAGCCCAGGATCAGGTCGGGCGTCGCGGCTGCGATGGCGCCGAGGTCGGGGTCGCTTCGGCTTCCGGCACCGGGCAGATCACGGATCACGGATCCCAGATACGACGGTTGCTCACCGGACCCGTCCGCCAATGCCGCCGCCACGATGCGTGACTGCAAGCCCAGCGCGCACAGCGCGTCGAGCTGGTCACCGGCGAGCACGACGATGCGCTGCGGGTCGGCACGCACCAGCGTCGTCTCCGGCAGCGGCGGCTTCACCGCATGCCCGGTCGCGTTGCCAACCTCGCGCTCAGGCGGGCCCTCGTCGAGTGCAGCCGGCTCGGGTGCGCAGGATTCGTCCGGTCTGCGGTCGTTGCCGAGCACGCCCGCACCCGCGATCCGCGTGGTGCTGGTGATGATCGAGCGATCGCCGGAGTCCGACATAGGCCTGTCATTGGAGGATCCGCAGCCACTGAGTAGCGACACGCCCGCGGCGACGGCGAGTGCGGCCAGCCCCGATGTTCGGCCGAACCGGCGGCCCGTCTCCACTCGCTCCAACGGCACGTCGCCGACGGTAACACCCGTGCAATTCGCGACTGGTCAGCCGGCGTCGCAGGGTCGATCCGGCGTCGATGTGGATCTGAATACGACAGTTTGTAGGACCACCCCAACTTCGGAGGCGTTCGGGAGCTAAGATCCATTACGAACCGTCGGTGAGCCGACAGTTCGGCGATAGTCGGGAGAACCCCGGTCAGTGCCCGGTGGTTTGCGAAACGTTGGAGGACTGTTGGTAGCCGAAGCGCCCCCAATCGGAGAACTCGAGGCTCGGCGTCCCTTCCCGACGCGGCTCGGTCCCAAGGGCAACCTGATCTACAAGATGCTGACCACTACCGATCACAAGTTGATCGGCATTATGTACGTCGTCGTCTGTTTTGCGTTCTTCCTCGTCGGCGGCTTGATGGCGCTGTTTATCAGGACAGAGCTGACCCTGCCCGGTCTGCAGTTCCTGTCCAACGAGCAGTACAACCAGCTGTTCACCATGCA
>ERZ888423.1072-NODE-1072-length-25454-cov-44.321942_pt1 | contig 25454 bp, 24 predicted proteins | sample MGYA00520523_ERZ888423 | MGnify/ENA primary metagenome ERZ888423 (study PRJEB32303, sample SAMEA104408611) | aquatic metagenome | biome: Brackish water; feature: Pelagic; material: water | place: Baltic Sea | collected 2014-06-08T10:24:00 | depth 30,27 m ...
CGGCGCCCGTAGGGATAGAGGGGCAGCAGGGGCCACCAGGGCCAGAACTGGTCGGACACGCCTAGGGAGCCTGGGGGCCGTAACCCCTCAGGATGCCGTAACGGGGGGCCAGCAAAAAGGCCAGCAGAAACAGACCTGTCTGCACCAGGACGACGCAGCCGGCGGTGGAACTATCGGTCCAATAGCTGATATAAACCCCCAGCAGGCTGGAGAGAATGCTGCTGCCGATGGCGAGCAGGGTCATGCGATCGAAGCGATCGGTGAGCAGGTAGGCCGTAGCTCCCGGGGTAACCAGCATCGCCACCACCAGGATCACCCCCACGGTCTGCAACCCAGCCACGGCCGCCAGGGAAAGCACCGACAGCAGCGTGTAGTGCAGCAGGCCGGTGTTGATGCCGATCGAGCGGGCATGGGTGGGATCGAAACAGAACAGCAGCAGATCCCGCCGCAGCACCAGCAGCACGGCCACCACCAGAGCCGAAATCAGCAGGGTCTGCCAGATGTCGGCCAGGGAGATGCCCAGCACATTGCCAAAAAGGATGTGGGTGAGATCGATATTGCTGCGCACCTTGGACACCAGAACCAGGCCAAGGGCAAAGAAACCGGTGAAAACCAGCCCGATCACCGTGTCCTCTTTAATCCGCGACTTCTGCTTGACGAAGCCGATCAATGCCACCGATCCCACCCCGAAGACAAACGCCCCCAGGGAGAACGGCAGACCCAGGGAGTAGGCAAGCACCACCCCAGGCATGACCGCATGGGAGACGGCATCGCCCATCAGGGCCCAGCCTTTCAGGGTCATGTAGCAGGAGAGCAGACCGCAGCAGCCGCCAACCAGGGCACTGACCAGTAGGGCCCGCACCATGAAGGCGTGACTGAGGGGCTCCAGCAGCCAGTTCATGGGTCCGTTTCCCCAGACCTGGCGGTCGCCCCCACCAGCAGATCCGCTGGCAGACCGCCAAAGGTAAGGGCCAGATTTTCGGGGGTGAATACCGTGGCGGTCTCGCCGAAGGCGAGCACGGTCTTGTTGATCAAAACGACCAGATCACAAAAATCGCGCACGTGCTCTAGGTCGTGAGTTGAGATCAGGATCGTGCTTCCCTCCTGGCGAAACTGGAGAAGCAGCCCGGCCATCAGCTTCTCGGTGCGGACGTCCACGCCGTTGAAGGGTTCGTCGAGCAAAAGCACAGAGGCTCCCTGGGCGATGGCGCGGGCCAGAAATGCCCGCTTGCGCTGTCCGCCGGAGAGGGAGCCGATTGGCCGGTCGCGCAGATCGAGCAGCTCAACCCTCTCCAGGGCTTCCCGCACTGCCAGCCGATCCGCGGAACGGGGCAGGCGCAGCAGATTCATCGCACCGTATCGACCCATCATCACCACCTCCCAGACCGAGATGGGAAAACTGCAGTCGATGCCCTCGTTCTGGGGCACGTAGGCCACCGCCTGGTGCCGCTGGGCCTGGGCAACGCTCTGGCCATTGATGAGGACGCGGCCCCTAGAGGGGCGCACAAAGCCAGTCAGGCATTTGAATAAAGTGGACTTGCCTGCGCCGTTCATGCCTACGAGGCCGCAGATGCAACCGGCGGGCAGCCGCAACGAAGCATCGAAAAGGGCCACGATGCCGTTGTAGTCGACGTAGAGGTGGTCGGCTTCGATGCGCATCAGCGGCCAGCTGCGCCGGGTCCAAGACCCTTGACGATCAGATCGACGTTGTGACGCTGCAGCTTCAGCAAGGTGGGAGCGGGGCCAGAAGCATCCGAGAGCGAGTCCACGTAGAAGGTACCGCCGAAGCGGGCACCAGCTGCTCGGGCAACCTCTCGCTGGGCATTGGCATTCACCGTGCTCTCACAGAACACAGCGGGCACCCGACGCCGGCGCACCGTCTCGATCAGACGGGCCATGCGTCGGGGAGTGACCTGGCTCTCCGCATTCACCGGCCAGAGATAGGCCTCCTCAAGCCCGTAGTCGTGGGCCAGATAGGAGAAGGCACCCTCACAGCTGACCAGGATGCGCTGGGCGGGCGGAACCCCCGCCAGGGCCGCCCGAAGGTCCGCATCCAGCTGACCCAGCTGGCGCTTGTAGGCCTCGCCATTGGCCCGAAAAGTCGCAGCCCCGGCCGGATCGATGGCTGAGAAGGCCTGTACCAGCCGGTTCACGTAAAGCTGGGCGCGTTGGGGCGACATCCAGGCGTGGGGATTGGGCTTGCCGGCATAGGCATCGCCCTCAATCAACAGGGGCCTCATGCCCTCACTGAGGGTGACCTCGGCTCTATTGCCAGCGGATTGGATGAAGCGATCGGCCCAGCGCTCCAGCCCCAGCCCGTTCCTGACGATGAGGTCTGCCCCTTGGGCGCCCTCCAGGTCGCTAGGGCTGGGTTCATAGCCATGTATTTCAGCCCCCAGCCGGGTGATCGAACGCACCTGCAAGCGTTCCCCGGCCACATTGCGGGCCATGTCGGCCAGCACGGTGAAGGTGGTGAGAACAAGGGGGCGTGCGTCGCTGGGGTTAGCAAGGGGGCTGACACGTGGGAGCGAGGGCTGTCTACAGCCAACCAGCAGACCGGCTAGCAGAGCGACCAGCAGAGTGACCAGCCGACCTTGGAGCCCTGCGCGCAACGCGGCACAGCCACTCGGGGGAATCCTATGGGGGTTCTGGGTAAGGGCCTTAAGCACCGATAGCAGCCACCCCATCCCCAGCCTGAGCGCCCAGCCACTGGCGCCCCTGGTCGAGGAAGGCAGACCAATCCAGCTTCTCGGCCTCCGCGGCCCGGGCCACCAGCAGGGGGGCCTGGCGCTTGATCGCCTCCAGATCCGGTTCCGGCACCCCCACCGAGAGGGCCAGCATGTCGGCCATGGCGGTGGCCACCACCCGGGTGAGGTAGGCGGCGCTGAGGGCCTGCAGCGCACTGCCCACCAGCCAGGTGGCCCCATGCCATTTCACCAGGGCGGCCAGGGCCTGGCTGCTCCACTCCACCACCCCCAGGGCCAGGGAGGCCCTGGCGAGCTCCGCGGCGGCGGCCTGGAGCTGCTCGAGGTTCCAGGGGCAATCCCAGAGCCGGGCCATCTCCTTGAGCATCAGCCCATTGGCCACGGCGAGCACCAGCAGGTCGAGGCTGGGCAGGGGGGCCGCCACCACACCGGCGGCCACCAGCCACTGGGTGCGGCGCTGCAGGGGCAGGAAATGCTGACGTCGCAGGCGCTCGAGATCGCCCTGCCAGCTGGCGTGCAGCTGCTCGAGCCGGCGCAGCTGGCGGGCCTGGCGCAGGCCTGGGGCCCCGCTGGCCAGCTGGGCGGCCAGGGGCGCCAGGCTGGCGGCCAGGGCCTGGGGCTCCCCGTTCCAGAACAGCAGTTGCTGGGCAAGCCCTGGCCCCAGCTGGGAGCGCACCTCCAGGGCCAGGGCCTCGAGGGCCGGCCCCGCCTGGCTGGTTTGCACCAGCAACCAGGCGGGCTGGCCCGCAGGCAGGGCCTCCAGCCAGCGCAGGTCGGCGGCCGAAAGGGGCGTGCGCAGGTGGTGCAGCAGGCCATCGCAGGCCTCAAATAGCTCTGGCCAGCGCCAGGCGGCACTCCAGGCCGGCAGGGGGTGGGCCCAGTGCAGCAGCAGGGGCTCGGGGCCCCGCAGCGCCTCCACCAGCGCCGGCTGGAGCTCAGCTGGCGGGGGGCTGGTGCCCACCAGGGCCAGCAGCAGCCCGCCACGCCCGAGCTCGGCGCGCAGCCCGGCCAATTGCTCGGCCCGCTGGGGGGCGGCCTCCTCCTCCAGCCGGCCGAACTGGGCCTGCAGCTGCTCCAACCGCTCCAGCCAGCCGGCCACATCGGTGGCCCGGGCTGCCGGAATCCGGCGGGGCCGGCGCAACCACCAGGCGCCCCCCAGCAGAACCGCCAGGCTGAAGCCGGGGGAGAGGGGCAGGTGGCTGAGCCGCAGCAGGGCATCGGTGGCAAGCCACCCCCCCAGGGCCGCTGCCGCGGCCGGCAGCCAGGGCCGCAGGGGTGCCGGGATGGACTGACGCAGGCTCAACGGCTCAGGCTGGGCTGAAGCATCTCTAGCTCAACTTATGGCGCTGCGCCGGCGCCAATACCTTCTAGCTTGATGTTCAGTTGGGGGCGTGCCTTGCCGGCGCCGGGGCTGAACGACAACCGCCTCCAGGTGAAGCGGGTGCTGTTGGTGGCCCTGGCCGTCAACATCAGCATGACCGTGCTGAAGTTGGTGCTGGGCCTGCTCACCGGATCGCTGGCGGTGCTGGCCGATGCCATGCACAGCGCCACCGACGGGTTTTCGAGCCTGCTGGGCCTGCTGACCAACGGCTTGTCCGATCCCGAACCGGACCGGGACCACCCCTACGGCCACCACAAATACGAGGCCATCGGGGCCCTGGCGATCGCCGCCTTCATCCTGTTCACGGCCTTTGAAATCCTGCAGACGGCCGTCGATCGACTGCGTGCCGGGCTCCAACCCCTGCGGCTCGAGGGCCAGGAGTTGTGGCTGCTGCTGATGGTGCTGGGCTTCAACATCCTGCTGGCCAGCTACGAGCGCTCCGAGGGCAGGCGGCTGGGCAGCCAGCTGCTCAAGGCCGATGCAGCCCACACCAGCAGCGACGTCTGGACCACCGCCGTGGTGCTGGTTGGGCTCTCCGGGGCGGTGTGGCTGAAGCTGCCCTGGCTGGATGTGGCCCTGGCCATCCCCCTGTGCCTGTTACTGGTGAGGGTGTGTTGGACCGTGCTGCGCACCAATCTGCCCCTGCTGGTCGATCAGATCGCCATTGCCCCAGAGGCGATTCACCAGGTGGCCATGGACGTGCCCGGGGTGCTCAATTGCCACGACATCGCCAGTCGGGGCGTGCTGGGCCAACAGGTGTTTATCGACATGCACATGGTGGTGGATGCCAACGACCTGCCCACCGCCCATCGGATCACCGAGCTGGTGGAGGAACACCTGGAGTCCAGATTCGGCCGGGTGCGCTGCACGATCCACCTCGAACCGCGGGAATATGCCAGCGCTGCGATCACCTTCAAGGGGACCCATGGCTGAGCTGCTGGACGGTCTGACAAGCCGGCAACGCAGCCAGATCCAGGCCTGGGCCGCGGAACTGGAGGCCGCACCGAGCTGGTGCGGCAGCCTGCCGGTGGCCGTGTTGGAGCGCTGCTGGCTGCGGCTGCGGCGGGTGCCCGTGGAGCAACTGGCGACGCTTCTGCCGCCAGATGCCAGTGGCGAGGCACCCGAGCTGGTGCGCTATCGGGGCTGGATCGCAGCCGGCCAGCCGGCCTGGTCGGCCCAGTTGCGCTGCTGGCAGGAATTCGGCCAACCGGCCTGCCAAGAAGCCCTGCGGCACTTCTGGAGCCAGCAGGAGTGGGGCAACCACGGCTGGACCCTGGCCGCCTATCTGCAGTGGCTGGCCACCTATCGGCATCAGTTTGAAGCTGGTGCCAACCGCGCCCTGCCCCTGATTGTGCTGGCCCGGCCCGGCCAGGCAGGGGGCCATAAACTCCACTGGCTTACCCCCCTGGGCCAGCCGATGCGGCACACTTGCGCCTGATTGCAATGGCTGCGGCGATGGCCGATGACACCCCACCTAGCCAACCCCGCACCGATCGGGGTGGCCGTTCCGGCGGCGACAGACCGGCGGGCAACCGGGAGCCGGGCGGATTCCGGATCCGTCTGAGCGACAACGAAATGCGGGCCGCCCAGGCCATCCAGGAGAGTTTTGGCCTGCGCTCCACCGTGGCCGCCCTGGGCTTTGCGATTCGCACCGTTGCCCAACTGCTCGAGGAGGGCAAGCTCGAAGGGCTGGTCGCCCAGCAGCGGGCCCAGGGGGATCGGCCCCCAGGGGATCGGGCTCCAGGGGAGAGGCCCCAGGGGGAGAGGCGCTCCGGGGCCGGCGATGGCCGGCTCAACCGCCAGGAGCGCGCCCCCCGCATCGACCCCTTCGCCCGGCCCAGCAAGCCCGCGCCCCCCAGTCCTGAGCCAGAGGCCCCCAGCCCTGAACCAGAGGCTCCCAGTCCTGAGCAAACAGATGGGGCCCTGCCGGCCGAGGAGATTCCAGGCAGCCCAGAGCCCCAGGAGCCCGACTCCGAAACCAGCGAGGGCTGAGGCCGATGCCACGGCCAAGGGTTCTCTCCGGGGTCCAGCCCACCGGGGCCTTGCACCTCGGCAACTGGCTGGGGGCGATCCGCAACTGGGTCGCCCTGCAGGAGAGCCACGACACCTACTTCTGCGTGGTGGATCTCCATGCCATCACCGTGCCCCATGAGCCGGCCAGGCTCGCCGAGGACACCCTGCGCACCGCCGCCCTCTACCTGGCCTGTGGCATCGACCCCCAGCGCGCCACGGTTTTTGTCCAGAGCCATGTCAGCGCCCACAGCGAACTGGCCTGGCTGCTGAACTGCGTCACGCCGCTCAACTGGCTCGAGCGCATGATCCAGTTCAAGGAAAAGGCGATCAAGCAGGGCGACCAGGTGTCCGTGGGTCTGCTCGATTACCCGGTGCTGATGGCCGCTGACATCCTTCTCTACGACGCCGACCTGGTGCCGGTGGGTGAAGACCAGAAACAACACCTCGAACTCGCCCGCGACATCGCCCAGCAACGCATCAACGCCCGCTTCGCGCCAAGGGATGGATCTGGGGAGCCGATCCCCCTGCTCCAGGTGCCCAAACCCCTGATCCTCCAGCAGGGTGCCCGGGTGATGAGTCTCACCGACGGCACGGCCAAGATGAGCAAAAGTGATCCCAATGAGGGCTCCCGGATCAACCTGCTGGATCCGCCCGAACTGATCAGCAAGAAGATCAAGCGCGCCAAAACCGACCCCACCATGGGGCTGGAATTCGGCAACCCGGAGCGGCCGGAAGCCGACAACCTGCTTGGCCTCTACGCCCTGCTGGCCGGCAAAAGTCGGGAGCAGGCGGCCGACGAATGCGGCTCCATGGGCTGGGGCAGCTTCAAACCCCTGCTGGCCGACGCGGCCGTCGAAGCCCTGCGGCCCGTGCAGGAGCGCTACCTGCACTGGCGCCAGCAGCCTGGAGCGGTCGAAACCGTGCTGCGCGATGGCCAGGCCCGGGCCACTGCGGTGGCCGAGGCAACCCTCGAGCGGGTGCGCCGGGCCCTGGGATTCCTGCCCCCCAGCTGAGCGCACCCGCCGGAGCCAGCCGGCCGCTCACGGTTCCCGGTACACAACCCTGCCCCGCTCGTCATTGCCGACATCGAGCAGCTGGGCGTGGAGCAACCGCTCAATTTCCTGGCGCACCTCAGGGCTCTCGACCCCGGCGGGGAGCTCCAGCTCCAACAGGGCGTCGTTGAGGCTGAAACCCGCCGCGCCACTGCGGCGGGCCAGTTGCACCAACTGCCTTTCCACAGAGAGGCTGGGCTTGAGCGGCAACCAGCTGGCATTGGCCTGGTCGACCAACTCGGGCATCAACAGCAGATCCACCAGCTGCCCCACAAAGCAGAGGCCGAAGGTCAGCAGCCAGAGGGTGCCACTGAGGGGCTTGCGGTTGTAGAGGCGATGCACCCCGCAGACCCCCACCAGGCCGAGGGCCCAGAGGCCATAGGCCAGGGCCAGATTGCGGCGCTCCGGGGGCGGGAGCCGTCGACTACTGCCCATATGGCTAGGCCCCGGGGCGCCCAGGCCCCTCGTCATCGGGCGAATCCGGCAGGGATACGCCACTGAGACGCAAGGAGGCGGAAAGATCCCACACGCTGACCACCAGCTGGTGCCAGGGAGCGAGGGTTTCCATCTCCAGGGCCATCGGGATCGGCGCCGCCTGGCGCAGGCTGGTGGCGGCGCCGAGCTCCTTGCGGGCCAGCTCGATTCGGGCGCGTAAGGAGCTCTGCTGCTCCGCCGGCATCACCGCCTCGGGGCAATGGTCAAGCAGCACCAGGCCCCGCTCAAACCAGCTGCTGAAGTCGCCCATCAGGGAAGCCAGCAACTGATCGAGCAGCTCCCCATCTGAGGCCGAGGGGGGAAAGGGGAATGGTGGATCAGATCCCATCTGGCCAGCCTAGGAGCGCTGCGTAGGATTCCAAATCGCCCTGTTGAGCTGCGCGATTCGTGCCCGTGACCACCAGCAGCCCCGAACCAGCAGCGATCACCCTGCCCAAAACCAGCGAGAGCGAGCAGCTGCTGCGCATCCGCCACTCGATGAGCCACGTGATGGCCATGGCGGTGCAGAAGCTGTTCCCCCAGGCCCAGGTGACCATCGGCCCCTGGACCGAGAGCGGTTTCTACTACGACTTCGACAGCCCCGATCCCTTCAGTGAGGCCGATCTCAAGGCGATCAAGAAGGAGATGGTCAAGATCATCAATAGGAAACTGCCGCTCGAGCGCCTAGAGGTGAGCCGCGCTGAGGCCGAACGGCGGATCCAGGCCATCAACGAGCCCTACAAGCTGGAGATCCTGGCGGGGATCAACGAGCCGATCAGCCTCTACACCCTGGGGGACCAGTGGTGGGACCTCTGCGCCGGCCCCCACGTGGCCCACACCGGCGAGCTCAACGCCAAGGCCTTCGAGCTCGAAAGCGTGGCCGGCGCCTACTGGCGCGGCGATGAAACCAAGGCCCAGCTGCAGCGCATCTACGGCACCGCCTGGGAGACCCCCGAGCAGCTGGCCGAACACCAGCGCCGCAAAGCCGAGGCGAAACGGCGCGACCATCGGCGCCTGGGCACCGATCTGAATCTGTTTTCAATCGAGGATGAGGCCGGCGCCGGGCTGGTCTTCTGGCACCCCCGCGGCGCCCGCATGCGCCTGCTGATCGAAGACTTCTGGCGCCAGGCCCACTTCGATGCCGGCTACGAGCTGCTCTACACCCCCCACGTGGCCGATATCAGCCTCTGGAAGACCTCCGGCCACCTCGACTTCTACGCCGAGAGCATGTTTGGCCCGATGCAGGTGGATGAGCGCCAATACCAGCTCAAGCCGATGAACTGCCCGTTCCACGTGCTCACCTATGCCTCCGCCCTGCGCAGCTACCGGGAGCTGCCGATCCGCTGGGCCGAGCTGGGCACGGTGTATCGCTACGAGCGCCCCGGCGTGATGCATGGCCTGATGCGGGTGCGCGGCTTCACCCAGGACGACGCCCATGTGTTCTGCCTGCCGGAGCAGATCACAGCTGAGATCGTGGCCATTCTCGATCTCACCGAGCAGATTCTTTCCACCTTCGATTTCCGCAGCTACGAGATCAACCTCTCCACCCGGCCGGCCAAATCGATCGGCGAGGACGCCGTGTGGGAACTCGCCACCAACGGCCTGATCGGGGCGCTGGAGCGCAAGGGCTGGGCCTACAAGGTCGATGAGGGCGGCGGCGCCTTCTACGGCCCCAAGATCGACCTCAAAATCGAAGATGCCATCGGTCGGATGTGGCAGTGCTCGACGATCCAGCTCGACTTCAACCTGCCCGAGCGCTTCCAGTTGGAGTATGTGGCGGCCGATGGATCGCGCCGGCAGCCGATCATGATTCACCGGGCCATCTTCGGCTCGCTGGAGCGGTTCTTCGGGATCATGACCGAGAACTACGCCGGCGATTTCCCCTTCTGGCTCGCGCCCGAGCAGATCCGCCTGCTGCCGGTGACCGATGAGGTGCGGGGCTATGCCGAGGAGGTGCTGGGCCAGCTGAAGCGGGCCGGCGTGCGGGCCACGCTGGACCAATCCGGCGAGCGCCTGGCCAAATTGATTCGCAACGGCGAGCAGATGAAGATCCCGGTGCTGGCGGTGATCGGCACCACGGAAGCCGAAGGGGGAAGCCTCAGCCTGCGCAGCCGCCGCGAGGGGGATCTGGGCACCATGGCGGTGGCCAAGCTGATCGAAGCCGCCAGCTTGGCCAATGCGGCCCGCTCCGCTGGCCTGCAGCCATGAGCGCCATCCTGGCCGGCGATATCGGCGGCACCAAGACCCTGCTGGCCCTCTACCGGCTGGGCCCGGCCGGGGAACTGGAGCTCCAGCGCAGCGAGCGCTACATCTCGGCCGACTGGAGCGGCCTTGAGCCGATGGTGCGCACCTTTTTGGGCGGGGAAGCCGCGCCCCCGGCGGCCGCCTGTCTGGCCGTGGCGGGGCCGGTGGCGGGGGGCCGGGCCCAGCTCACGAACCTCAGCTGGCAACTCGACGAGGTCAGGCTGCAGGACGAAACCGCCATCCCCCGGGTGGAGCTGGTGAATGATTTCGCCGTGCTGATCCACGGCCTGGCCCATCTGGCCCCGCACCAGCAGGCCCCGATCCGGGCCGGCACTGCCCAGGACCAGGCCCCCCTGCTGGTGCTCGGGGCTGGCACGGGCCTCGGGGTGGCCTATGGGGTGCCCAGCCCGGCCGGCCTGGTGGCCATGGCCAGCGAGGCCGCCCACGGGGAATTCGCCCCCCGCAGCCAGGCCGAATGGGAGCTCAAGCAATGGCTTGGCCGCGAGCTGGGGCTGGAGCGGGTGTCGATCGAGCGGGTGGTGAGCGGCACGGGGCTGGGGGATCTGGCGCGCTGGCTGCTGCACTGCCGCCATCCCGACGGGGATCACCCCCTCTGCCAGCTGCCCGAGCCCAGCGAGCTGCCCGCGGCGGTCGCCGCAGCGGCCAGCCGGGGCGACCACCTGGCGACAGAGGCCCTTGGGCTCTGGATCAGCTGCTACGGCAGCGTCTGCGGCGATCTGGCCCTGGCTGGCCTCAGCCACGGTGGCATCTGGCTGGCGGGCGGAACGGCCGCCAAACTGCTCGATCAGCTCCGCTCTGCCGGCTTTTTAGCAGCCTTCCTGGCCAAGGGCCGGCTGGCTCCCGTACTGGCCCAGATGCCGATCACGGCCGTGCTCGATCCGGAGATCGGCCAGTTCAGCGCGGCCTGCCGGGCCCGCATGCTGGTGGCCTGAGACACTGGGCCGAATCGTAGTGTTCAGATGGCGCGCCCCCGGGTAGGCCAAGGGGTTCTGGTTCATGTACCCGCCACCACCGCCAACGTGGGGCCAGGTTTTGACTGCCTGGGCGCGGCCCTGGAACTCGACAATGTCTTCCAGATGCGCTGCATCGAAGGCGGCAGCGAGCGCTTTGATCTGATCATTGAGGGCAGCGAGGGGGCCCACCTGCGCGGCGGACCCGACAATCTCGTGTATCGCTCGGCCCAACGGGTGTGGAAGGAAGCCGGCGAGGAGCCGGTGGCCCTTGAGGCCAGGGTGCGGCTAGCGGTGCCGCCGGCCAGGGGGCTGGGCAGCAGCGCCACCGCCATCGTGGCTGGCCTGATCGGCGCCAATGCGCTGGTGGGGGAGCCCCTCAGCCGCGAGAAACTGCTGGAGCTGGCCATCGATATCGAAGGCCACCCCGACAACGTGGTGCCCTCCCTGGTGGGGGGGCTCTGCATGACCGCCAAGGCCGCCTCCCACCGCTGGCGGGTGGTGCGCTGCGAGTGGTCGAGCGAGGTGCAGGCGGTTGTGGCCATCCCCGCCATCCGGCTCACCACCAGTGAGGCCCGGCGGGCCATGCCCAAGTCCATACCCGTGGGCGATGCGGTGATCAACCTGGGCGCCCTGACCCTGCTGCTGCAGGGCCTGCGCACGGGCAACGGCGACCTGATCACCGATGGCATGCACGACCGGCTGCACGAGCCCTACCGCTGGGGCCTGATCCTGGGCGGCCGGGCCGTGCGGGAGGCCGCCATCGCGGCGGGGGCCTGGGGCTGCGTGATCAGCGGGGCGGGCCCCAGCCTGCTGGCCCTCTGCCCCAGGCCGGTGGCCGAGGCCGTTGGCCAGGCCATGGTGCGGGCCTGGCACCAGGCCGGGGTTGAATCCCACGCCCACGCCCTGGCCATCCAGCACCGGGGCAGCAGCTGGGAGAACCTGCCCGATCGGAGCCCGGCCAGCCCGGACGAGCCCGGCCCTGGGCCTGGCCCTACTCCTCGGCAGCCCTAGGTAGATCTACCTAACGCCCCCTGGGCGGCTGATACATTGCTCCCGAGACTTGCGGTGCCTGATCCCGGCCCTGCCGAACGTACCCCCAGACCTGCAACCGGGCCGTGATGGACGCCAACTTTGCCCTGCTCGCCGCCTCCAGCGAAGCCAGCTTTCCCTGGCTCAGCCTGATAGTGCTGCTCCCCGCAGCGGTGGCCCTGTTGATGCCCCTGCTGCCAGGTGATGGCAGCGATCCGAAATGGCCCCGCAGCCTGGCCCTGGCCACCCTGGGGGTCGACCTGGCACTGATGCTGGTGTGCTTCAGCCAGCACTTCGACGGGTCGGTCAGCGATCTTCAGCTGGTGGAACGGGTGAGCTGGGTGCCGGCCCTCGGCCTGGAGTGGTCCCTGGCGGCCGATGGGCTCTCGGCGCCGCTGGTGCTGCTTTCCGGGCTGGTGACCCTGCTTTCGGTGGCCGCCAGCTGGAACATCAAGAGCAAAACCCGCCTCTACTTCGCCCTGATGCTCGTGCAGGCCTCGGCCCAGGGGCTGGTTTTCCTCTCCCAAGACTTCCTGCTCTTCTTCCTGGCCTGGGAGCTGGAACTGGTGCCGGTCTACCTCCTGATCGCCATCTGGGGGGGCAAGCAGCGCCAGTACGCAGCCACCAAATTCATCCTCTACACCGCCACCGCCTCCCTGCTGATCCTGCTCAGCGGCCTGGCCCTGGCCTTCTCCGGCGACAGCTTCAGCTTCAACCTCACGGAGCTCTCAACCCGCTCCCCCGGCGGCAGCTTCGGCCTGCTCTGCTATCTCGGTTTCCTGGTGGGCTTTGGCGTCAAGCTGCCCATGTTCCCCCTGCACACCTGGCTGCCCGATGCCCACGGTGAGGCCAATGCGCCGGTGTCGATGCTGCTGGCGGGGGTGCTGCTGAAGATGGGCGGCTATGCCCTGCTGCGCTTCAACGTGCAGATGTTGCCGGAGATCCACCTGCAGCTGGCCCCAGCTTTGGTGGTGCTGGGGATCGTCAACATCGTCTACGGGGCCCTCAATGCCTTTGCCCAAGACAACGTCAAACGGCGAATCGCCTGCAGCTCGGTGAGCCACATGGGCTTCGTGCTGCTCGGCATCGGGGCGATCGATGCCCTCGGCATCAGTGGCGCCATGTTGCAGATGATCAGCCACGGCCTGATCGCCGCGGCCATGTTCTTTGTCACCGGGGTGTTCTACGAGCGCACCGAAACCCTCTCAATCCCGAACATGGGAGGCCTGGCCAAGGCCCTGCCGATCACCTTCGCCTTCTTTCTGGCCAGCTCCCTGGCCTCCTTGGCCCTGCCGGGCATGAGTGGTTTTGTCAGTGAAATCACCGTGTTTCTCGGCATCACCGCCAACGACGGCTTCACCATTGGCTTCCGGGTGATCACGATCGTGCTGGCCGCCATCGGCCTGGTGCTGACCCCGGTGTATCTGCTCAGCCTCTGCCGGCGGGTGTTCTTCGGGCCCCGGATTCCGGCCCTGGCAGCCATCGGCGACATGCGCCCCAGGGAACTGCTGATCGGCCTGACCCTGCTGGTGCCGACCCTGGCCATCGGCTTCTGGCCGCGCCTGGCGATCGACGTCTACGAAGCAACCACCAACGGCCTGGCGGAGCGGCTCCAGGCCACCGCCCTGCTGGCGACCACCCTGCAGAGCACCGCCCAGATCGGCTGAAATGGGAGCAGTCACCCCAGCCGCCATGCTCCAAACAGCTGCCCCGCCCCTTCTGAGCGGCCGGGGCCTGCCCCAGTTTGGGGCGATCACAGCGGAGCAGGTGGAGCAGGCAATCCCCCTGCTGCTCGAGGAGCTGCACGCCCAGCTCACGGCCCTGGAGGCAAACCTGGAGCGTCGCCTGGCCATGGGCGAGGCCGCCCCCATGGGCTGGGAAGACATTGGCTGGGAAGAGCTGATGGATCCGCTGCACCAGCTGGGCGAAAGGCTGCGCTGGAGCTGGGGGGTGGTCAGCCACCTCAACGGCGTCTGCAACACGCCCGAGCTGCGCGCCGCCCACCAAGGGCAGCAGGGGGCGGTGGTGCAGTTCGGCAACCGGGCCGGCCAGTCTCGGCCCATCTACCGGGCCCTGGAAGCCCTGCAGCGGAGATCGGCCAGCCTCGATCCCAGCCAGCGCCGCATCCTGGAGGCCGAACTGCGGGACATGCGCCTGCGCGGCGTGGGCCTGGAGGGGGCCGAACAGGACGACTTCAATGCCGCCAGCGAGCGACTGGCCGAGCTGGCCACCGCCTTCGGCAACCACGTGCTCGATGCCACCAACGGCTGGAGCCTCACCCTCAGCCAAGAGGAGGAGCTCGACGGCCTGCCCACCAGCCTGCGGGAGCTGCTGGCCCAGGCCGGCCGGGATGGGGGCGAAGGGGGTTGGCGGCTTGGGCTGGACATGCCGCGGGTGGTGCCCTTCCTCAAATACAGCCGCCGCCGCGATCTGCGCGAGCAGCTCTACCGGGCCCAGGTGAGCCGCGCCTCCAGCGGCGAGCTCGACAACCGCCCCCTGATCGAGCAGATCCTGGAGCTCAAACTGGCCCAGGCCCGGCGGCTGGGCTACGCCAACTGGGCCGAGGTGAGCCTGGCCTCAAAAATGGCCGGATCGGTAGCCGAGGTCGAAGCCCTGCTGGAGCAGCTGCGCTCCGCCGCCTACCCCGTTGCCCAAGGGGAACTGGAAGCGCTGGCAGCCTGCGCCGCCCGGCACGGGGCCGCCGAGGCCAGCGGGATCATGCCCTGGGACGTCAGTTACTGGGCCGAGGTGCTGCGCCAAGAGAGCTTCGATCTAGACAGCGAGGCCCTGCGGCCCTGGTTTTCCCTTGAGCAGGTGCTGGGCGGCCTGTTTGGCCTCTGCCAGCGTCTTTTCGACATCCGCATCGTGGCCACCGAAGCGGGGGAAGCACCGCTCTGGCACAGCGATGTGCGCTACTTCCGGCTGGTTGATGCTGGCAGCGGTGAGCCCCTGGCCGGCTTCTACCTCGATCCCTACAGCCGCCCGGGCAGCAAGCGGGGTGGGGCCTGGATGGATGAGTGCCTCGGCCGCTCCCGCACCCCAGCGGGGGAGCAGGTGCTGCCGGTGGCCTACCTGATCTGCAACCAGAGCCCGCCGGTGGGGGAGACCCCCAGCCTGATGACCTTCGAGGAAGTGGAAACCCTCTTCCACGAATTCGGCCACGGCCTGCAGCACATGCTCACCACGGTCGATCGCCCCCAGGCCGCTGGCATCAACAACGTGGAGTGGGATGCGGTGGAGCTGCCCAGCCAGTTCATGGAGAACTGGTGCTACGACCGGGCCACCCTGATGGGCATGGCCCGCCACTGGCAGAGCGGCGAGCCCCTGCCCGAAAGCGAATACCAGAAGCTGCTGGCGGCCCGCACCTTCATGGGCGGCAGCGCCACCCTGCGCCAGGTGCACTTCGCCCTCACCGACCTGCGCCTGCACAGCCAGTGGACCCCCGCCTGCGGCGAGAGCCCCGAGCAGCTGCGCCGCCGGATCGCCGCCACCACCACGGTGCTCGAGCCGATCCCCGAGGACGCCTTTCTCTGCGCCTTCAGCCACATCTTTGCCGGCGGCTATGCGGCCGGCTACTACTCCTACAAGTGGGCCGAGGTGCTCAGTGCCGACGCCTTCAGCGCCTTCGAGGAGGTGGGGCTCGACCAGGAGGAGGAGATCGTGGCCACCGGTCGCCGCTTCCGCGACACCGTGCTCAGCCTGGGCGGCAGCCGCTCTCCAGCCGAGGTGTTCGAGGCCTTCCGGGGCCGCGGACCCAGCAGTGGGGCCCTTATCCGCCACTCCGGGCTGGCGGCCGGCTGATGGCTGCTGCCGATCCGGAACTGGTGGCCATCGCCGAAGCCTTTGCCCTGCCCGGGCCTGTCACCGCGATTGCGCCGCTGGGCAACGGCAACGTCAACGACACCTACCGGGTGGACACCGCCAGCGGCGAAAGCTTCGTGCTGCAAAGGCTCAACACAGCGGTGTTTGCCGAGCCGGAGCTGGTGATGGCCAACCTGCAGGTGCTCAGCGCCCACGCCCAGCAACGGCCCCTGGCCGGCCAGCGCTGGGAGGTGCCCCGGGTGATCCATCAGCGCCACAGCGGCCAGCCCTGGCTGAAGGCAGGCGGCGAGTTTTGGCGGCTGACCAGCTTCGTCAACGACGCCGTGACGCTGGATGCCATCGCCAGCCCCGCCCAGGCCATGCAGGTGGGTAGGGGGCTGGGCCTGTTCCACAACCTGATCAGCGACCTGCCCGCCGATCAGCTGGCCGACACCCTGCCGGGCTTCCACATCACCCCCACCTACCTGGCGGCCTACGACCAGATCCTGCAGTCCAGCCAGCTCCAGCGCTGCGAGCGGGCCGGGTGGTGCACGGCTTTCATTGCGGCGCGACGGGGGCTGGCGACGGTGCTGGAAACGGCCAAGGCCGAGGGCAGGCTCCTGCTGCGGCCCATCCATGGCGACCCCAAGGTGAACAACGTGATGCTCTGCGCCCAGACCGGGGTGGCGGTGAGCCTGGTGGACCTGGACACGGTCAAGCCAGGGCTGGTGCATTACGACATCGGTGACTGCCTGCGCTCGGCCTGCAATCCGGCGGGGGAAGAGGCGCCCCCTGGCGATCCCATCCACTTCGACCTCGACCTCTGCCAGGCCGTGCTGGAGGGCTACCTGGGCGCGGCGCGAGCCTGCCTGAGCGAGGTCGACATCGACCACATCTTTGCTGCCGCCAGGCTGATCAGCTTCGAGCTGGGCCTGCGCTTCTTCAGCGACCATCTGGCCGGAGACATCTATTTCCGCAGCCAGCGCCCCGGCCACAACCTGGAGCGGGCCCTGGTGCAGTTCAAGCTCACCGAGAGCATCGAAGCCCAGGAGCAGGCAATCCGCACGATCGTGGAGGGCTTGCGGTGAACTGCCAGAGCTTCAGCCTGGTTCCCTTCGGGCCCAGTTCCACCAACCTGACCATCTGCGGGGATCTGGCCCTCCACGCCGGGGTGATGGAGGTTGTCTTCAAGCTGGAAGGCGACCTCAGCGCCATCCGGATCGCCCCGCCGGCAATGGCTGGCGAACGCCGCGATCTGCTCTGGCAGACCACCTGTCTAGAAGTGTTCCTGGCCCACCGGGGAGCTGGGCCCTACTGGGAATTCAACCTTTCCCCGGCTGGCCACTGGAACGTCTACCGCCTGGAGAGTTACCGCCAGGGGCTGGCCCCGGAGCCTGCCTACGCCCAGCTTCCCTTCAGCGTGCAGCGCCACCGCCAACAACTCAGCCTGAGCCTGCGCTGCAGCCTGCCACCGGCCCTGGCGCTGCCAGCAACAGCTGACCTGGAAGCCGCCATCACCGCCGTGATCCAGCAGAGCGATGGCAGCCTCAGCTACTGGGCCCTGCACCATCCCGCCGCCGAAGCCGATTTCCATCACCGCGATGGCTTCCGCCTCCACCTGGGCCGGGCCTGAGGCTCAGCAAGGCAGCCCGGCTTCGCGCCAGCGCCGCTGGCGCCGAACCGCCACCCGACCGCCGAAGCCGGGCACCGGGGCCTGGCATTTGGCCAGATCCAGCCGCAGTGGAATCAGGCCATAGAGCGTTTCAAGGCAATCGAGCACCAACTCGCTGTAGTGCTCAATCGTGAGGCAGCCCACCTGGCGGGCCTGACGCTGCAGGGCCGTGATGGCGAGGGCGTAGTCAAAGCTGGCGGCCAGCCGATCGCTGCGGGCCGCTTCGGCCAGATCGCCCGCCAGCCAAAACTCCAGCTCAAACCACTGGCCCTGGGCCCTCTCCAGCTCCAGCACCCCCACATGGGCCCAGAGGCGCAGGCCCTGCACATGGATCCAGTCGGGATGGGTCACAGCGGCAGGCTCCTATGGCTGAACTGGCGGACTCCGCTGGCGTAATCGGCGGCGATATGGCCCTCCCCCCGCAGCCGGTAGCGGTAGGTGACCAGCCCCTCCAGCCCCACCGGCCCCCGGGGGGGGAGGGTCTGGGTGGAGATGCCGACCTCGGCGCCGAAGCCGTAGCGGTAGCCATCGGCGAAGCGGGTGGAACAGTTGAGGTACACCCCGGCACTGTTGACCGCCGCCAGGAAGCGGTCCGCCGCCGCCGGATCGGTGGTGCAGATGGCATCGGTGTGGCGGGAGCCGTAGCGGGCGATGTGCTCCAGGGCCGCCTCGAGGTCGGCCACCACCTTCACACTCAAGATCAGGTCGGAATATTCCGTGCTCCAGTCGGCTTCGCTGGCCCCCTGGCCCACCCCCAGGGCCTGGGAGGCGGCATCGCCGCGCAATTCGACACCGGCCTCGGCAAACGCATCGATGGCCAGCGGCAGAAACGCAGGGGCGATCGCCCCATCCACCAGCAGGGTTTCGATCGCATTACAGGCAGCCGGGTACTGGGTTTTGGAATCCAGGGCCACCCGCAGGGCCTGCTGGAGGTCCGCGGCCCGATCCACAAACAGGTGGCAGATGCCGTCGGCGTGGCCGAGCACCGGGATGCGGGTGTGGTCCTGAATGAAGCGCACCAGTTCGTTGGAGCCCCGGGGAATGATCAGATCAACCAGGCCGTCAAGCTTCAGCAGCCCCAGGCTCTCTTCCCGGCTGGTGAGCAGCTCCAGGGCCTCGGGGGCCACCGCGCTGTCGGCCAGCCCCTGGCGCAGGGCCGTGAGGATGGCGGCGCAGCTGCCCCTGGCCTCCCGGCCCCCCTTGAGCAAGGCCCCGTTGCCGGAGCGGATCGCCAGGGAGGCGATCTGCATCACCGCATCGGGCCGGGCCTCAAAGATCACGCCCAGCACCCCGAGGGGCACCGTCACCCGTTCCAGCACCAAGCCCTGATCGAGCTCGGTGTGCAGCTGGCGCCGGCCCAGCGGGTCGGCCAGCTCGGCCACCTGGCGCACTCCGGCGATGGCGCCATCGAGCTTGGCGCCATCGAGCTTCAGCCGGGCCACCAAAGCCGGAGCCAGCCCCTCGGCCGCCGCGGCCTCCAGGTCGGCCTGGTTGGCGGCCAGGATCACCGCACGGTTCTGCTCCAGACCAGCAGCCATGGCCCGCACCGCCTGGCGCCTCTGGCCATCGCCCAGCTGGCCCAGGACCATGGCCCTGCGGCGCACCTGGGCCGCCCGGGCGAGCAAATCTGGAGAGGGATCGGCAATCATCTGGCCATCATCCCAAGCTGGAGGCCAGCCGCTCGAGGGCCAGGCGCGCCGCCCCGAGCCGCCCAGCTCCGTTGCCCAGGCTGCAGGGCAGGATCGCCAACCCCTCCCGGCTGACCGGCTGCACCCGCTGCTCCACCTCGCCCCACAGCCCCGGCAGGAAGTGGGCGCTGGCAGCGCTGATCCCGCCGCCGATCAACACCAGCTCCGGGGTGAACAGATAGAGCAGGGAGCTGACGCCGATGCCCAGCAGGCGGCCATAGGCCCGCCACACCTCCAGGGCCTCGGCGTCGCCGCCATCGGCCCGCCGGCAGAGTTCGGCCGGATCCAGCCCAGAGAGGCGGGCCAGGCCGCGGCGGCTGCAATAGGACTCAATCGAGCCGCTGTTGCCGCTGTTGCAGGGAGGCCCCTGCGGATCGATGCCGATCAGCCCGGGCTCGGCCGCCGCACCGTGGCGACCCGTGAACAGCAGGCCGTCGAGCAGCACCGCCCCGCCCACCCCGGTGCCAAGGGTGAGAAGCACCACATCGCGCCTGTCGCGGGCCGCCCCCAGCCAGTGCTCGCCAAGCAGGGCGCAGTTGGCATCGTTGGCCAGGGTGACGCGGCGATCCAGCAGGGGTTCGAGCCAGTCGGCCAGCGGCACCTCCCGCCAGCCCGGCAGGTTGATGGCGATCCGCGCCACCCGGCCCGCCCCATCGCTGGGGCCGGGATGGCCAACCCCCACCCGATCGGCCAGGTGCTCGGGGTCAAGTTGCTGCACCGCCTCCACAATCGCCGTGGTCACGGCCCCTGGCAAAGACGGCTGGGGCGTGGGCACCTCAAGGCCGGCGAGGAGCTCTCCGGCCAGGCTGAAGCGCCCCAGCTTGAGGGCACTGCCGCCCAGGTCCACGCCGATCAACTGGTTCATCAGAAGCGGAAGAAGAGTTGCAGCTGGGTCTGCCAGGCCCCCTGGCTGTCCACCGATCCCTTCAGGTTGAGCAGCTCGGAGGCCCTGTAGTTGAGGTTGAGTTGGGGTGGCACGTCGGAGCGGTTCGGGGCAGCCAGCACCGAGGCATTAAAGCGCTCATCTATATCCAGACCGATCTCGGCCCCCAGCACCAGCTGGGGCGGCACCCGCCCGGAGCGCCGCTCGGCGCCGCTGTTGACCGCCTGGTTCACGTAGGTGGGATAGAGGGCGAAGCTCAGCCGCTCGCCCAGCACATCGCTGAAGCTGCCCAGCAAGGGCGAAAGCAGGGTCTGGCCCAGGGCGGTGGCCAGCACGGCAGTGCCGGCTCCGCCGGCCAGCCCGGCCAGGGTGTTGCCACCGATCAGGGCCAGGAGCCGGTCCTGCGAAAGGGGGGGTGAACTGCGCAGCACCAGGTTGTCGGCGAGACGATCAGCTGGGCCGCTGACACTGAGGTAGACCCGCACCAGATTCAGCTGGTCGAGGCTGTTGGTACCTCCCTCGGCCTGATAGTTCTGCAGCGACAGGCTGTCGGCCGTCCCAATCCCACTGGCCACCGGCAGACTGTCGGAAACCCTGGTGCGCAGGGAAATGTCGAGGTAGGGGATCAGGCCCATGGAGGGGGTGAATACGGCCACGTTGGGGGAATCCGGATCCAGGCCAAAGGTTGAGGTGAACAGGTTGAGGCGTCCCCGCAGCAGGCGAACCACGCCCTGAAGTCGCAGGCTGGGATCGAGCCGTCCCTTGATCCGCAACAGACCGCTGCTGTTGAAACTGGCCAGGTTGGGCACCCCCACGGTGAGGTCTGGTCCCAGGCTGAGCCGCAGGTTGTCAAAGCCCACAAACCTGACGTTGGGGACACTGGCGCGCAGGAGCCCACTGGCATCACTCTCCACCTCCGGCCCGAGCAGCACCAGCGGTTGTTGGAAGTTCCAGCTGGATTCGATCAACTCCGGCACGCTGGCCACACTCACCCCTTGAGCCTTCTCACTGGCCAGCCGGCCGGGCTGCACGTTGATGTTGCCCCGGGCAATCGAAAGCTCCCCGCCGATATCCATGGCGTTGAGGCTGCCGCCGATGCGGAGCTGGCCTGCGGCCACGGCCCGGATCCGCGGCATCGAGAAGGGAACCGCGGTCAGCTCCACGGCCAGGCTGGCTTCCTGACCATCGGTCATCTTGCCGGGCCGCAGCAGGCCCAGCGAACCGCTGCCCCGCACCGAGCCCTTCTCCCCCACCCTGGCGCTGAACTGCTGCAGCTCTAGCTGCTCGAAGTCGAACAGCACGATCGCCTCAACCTCCTGCAAGCGCTGGCCGATGAACTGCAGCTGACCGCCACGCAGGCGCAGGAAACCGTTGGCAATGGGCTCGGCCACACTGCCGCGCACCAGTAGCTGCAGGTCGCCGCTGCCCTCTTTCCACTCCAGGGCAGGCTGGGCTAGCCCGGTGAGGAAGCGCAGGCCATCATCCCGACTGGCCAGCCTCAGCTCGACGCCCTCCTGGCGGGGATCGAGGGGCACGGTGCCGGCCAGATCCACGCTGCTGGCAGCCCCGGCCGCCCGCAGCGAGAGGTCAACCAGCAGCCGTCCCTGCTGGAGCTCGATCAGGCCCCGCTCCAAATCGAGGGGAGTTTGCTGCAGCCTGGCGTCCTCCAGGGCCAGGTTGAGGCTGAGCTCGGGCCTGGAGCCGCCGAGGCTGTAGCTCCCCCGGGCGGAGGCCAAACCACCGAGGCCAGCGGGCACAGGCGTCAGCAAGGCCAACAGCTCCAGGGGCAGGTTGGCCAGGCTGAAGCTGCCGGTGCCCTGGCGCAGGGGGCCCTGGAAACGGGCCTGCAGGGGCTGCTGGGTGAGGGCCTGGTCCCGATCCGTGCCAGCTGACCAGAGATGGGCGCGGGCATCGAGGTCGGCGCGGGCCGCCAGCAGGGTGGGGCCCTCCAGGCCCAGATCCAGATCGACACTGCCGGCCAAGCGCTGCAGCCTTTCCAGGGGGGTGCGCAGCCGCTCCCGCTCGGCCCGATCGAGCGCCAGCCGTTGGCGGGCCAGGTTCAGGGCCTGCAGGTGGTCGTCCAGGGTGCCGCCGAAGGTGTCGATCAGCAGGGTGCCGATGTCACTGGCGCGGCCGACCCTTGGCGGCCCCTCTCCCCGCCACTGGGGCCAGGCACGGCCCAGCTGCTGTAAGAAAATTGTCGACAGCTGGCGGCCCTCAAGCCTGGACCTGAACGGCCCGTTCCAGAGTCCCGACCAATCGAGCTCCAGCTGTCCTCCCGCCAGGGGCGAAAGGGCTGCCTGGGCCTGGTAGCGGCGGTTCCTGTAGCGGAAGGTGGCCTGGGCCGTCTTCCCCCAGACGCCAAGAAAAACCGGTCGATCCAGGCTCACATCGCCACTGAAGGCCAGGGGCTGCAGCTCAAGCTGGCCCTGGCCGCTGAGCTGTCCCTGCAGGGGTTGGCGGCGGCCCCTGGGACCGAGGGCCAACTGCAGGCCCTCCAGGGACAGGCCGCTGGCCTGCCAGCGATAGCCCCGGGGCCGGCCGACGAGCTCCAGCCAGCCGCCATCTCGCTCGAGGCGCACCTGGCGGGGCACCCAACGGGAATCGAAGCGGGCCACCAACTCGCCGCTCGGGGCGGGGGCAAGGGCCTCCATGGCCAGCCTGCCGCCGCCGGCCCGATCGCCGAACCATTGGCCCTGCCAGGTTTCCCGCAAACTGATCGGCCCTGCTCCGGGCTGGTCGATCCGGAGATCCAGGTCGGGAGTGAGGGCGCTAAGGGGTCCGCGAACCCGGCCTGAGGCCCCCAACACCCCCTGCAGCGGACTGCCCACCAGCAGGCCCAGGCGGGAAAGCGGGTAGCGCTGGAGGTCCAGCTGCAGATCCAGTGGGCCTGGCACCAGCCCCTTCCCCTGGCGCAGGGCCAGGGGCAAAACGCCTCGGGCCCGGAGGTAGGCATTGCTGAATTGCTGCAGGGCGAGGCGGCCCTGGCGCCAGTCGAGGCTGGCGCTCCAGGGCCCCAAAAGGGGGTTTTCAGACTGGCCGAAACGGGCCTGGAGCTCGGGCTGGCGCCAGGGGCCCCTGGCCTCCAAGCTGCCGTCCAGCAGCTGGTCGAGCAGCCAGGCGGGCCGGCCGGCCTGGAGCGGCAGATCGCGGGGGCTGAGGCGCCAGCGGCCGCGCAGGTCAAGTCGTTGATTGAGGCGGCCGCCCAATCGCACCCAGGAGGCGCCGCGGCGCAGTTCCAGCTGGGTCAGGGCCAGACCACCGGCCTCCACCAGGCCAGTTGCCTCGACCGTGCCCTGGAGCTTGAGGGCCCCCGGCCCGGCCCAGCGCCAGTTGCTGCGAGCCAGATCCAACCGTTGCCCTTGGCAGCGCAGCGGCGCCGCAGCCAGCTCCAACCGGGTGCCCCCCGGGCCGGGGCGCCACTGGATCTGGCCGAGCTGCAGCTGGCCCTGACAGGAGCGCTGGGCACCGCGCCAGCTCAGGCCAACCCGACCATCGAGGCGACCGGAGAGCTGGCCTGGGACAGGCAAGGGGCCCTGCAGGGCCGCCAGCGGAAAGGCCTGGCTGCGCAGGTTGGCCTGCCAGCGCCGCTCCTGCCAATTGCCCTCCAGCCGCAGGGCCATCTGGCCGCCGCCGCGGGCGGGACGCAGCCGACCATCGAGCTCCAGGCTGCGGCGATGGGGCCTCAGGCCAAGCCGGGCGGCGAGGCGAAAGCTCTGCCCCCCCTGCGCCAGCGTCACCAGGGCGGGATCGGCCAGGCGCAGGCGCAGATCCAGACGGGGAGGGGAGACACCCGGTGCCAGACGCCCAGGCACCCAGTACTGGCCCTGGCGATTGCGGCGCAGGTCGGCCCGCACCCCCGCCAGGGTCACGTGCAGCACGGGCAGGCGCAGGCGCAGGCTGGCCAGGGGATCGAGGCTCACGGCCACGGATCGCACCGCCACGCTGGAGGCATCGGTGGGGCCTGCCCCAATCCGGCTGGGTCCAAGCCGCAGCCCGGCCCAAGCCAGCCCCTGGTAGGGGCCCAGCTCAAGGGGATGGCCCAGCACCCTGCCCAGGGATTGCTCCAGCCGGGGCTGCCAATGCTGGTAGAGCCGGCGCAGGGCCTGGTCGCCCCCCCAGGCCAGCAGGGCCAGGCCGGCGCCGCTGAGGGCCAGGGCGGCCCCGATCCGGCCCAGCTTTGGTAAGGGGTGAGGCGACTGGGGGGGGCCGGAATCCTGCTGGGGCAACACCGCCATTGCCCTGGGCTGCCCCTTGCTGCGTCTGGCGCAATATAGAAGCCATGACGCGAAGAACCAGCCCCCATGGCCGCTGAACCGATCCTGCTGACAGCGGGCCAATGGCTGGGCGCCGCCAGCGGCCTGCTGGCCATCACCACCGTGGTCGGCTATCTGGGCCGCTGGGGGGTTCGCTTCCGCCTTGTGGGCATCACCAGCTTCACGGCCCTGCTGGCGATCTCCTGCCTGGCCTTCTCGGTGAGCTACACCCAGCGGATAAGCCTGGAGGGGGCTGTGACCGTGCCGGTTGTCTATGACAATGGCGGCGATCTGCTTGTGGCGGCCGCCCCGGCCGATCTCCCCGAGGCCGCCGCAGGACCCAGCGTGCAGCAGCTGGCCGAGAACCTGCGAACCAGTGGCCGCAACAGCGCCGATGGCCTGGTGCACGTGCGGCTGCGACGGGTGGAAGCGGTGGCGCCGGGGCTGAGCAAGCCAGTTGTGCTGGCTGAAGCCAGCCGCAGCCTGGCCACTGGCACGGTGGAACTCCAGCCCTGACCATGTGGCAGCTGCCGGCCCACTTTGAGCGCGAGCAAGTGCAGTTACGGGAAGCTGGCATCGAGGGTTGGGCCCAGCTGGCAGGGCTCGAAGACGCAGACCTGCGCCGCATCGGCGCCAGGGGCGGGGCCAGTGAGGCCAGGCTGATCAAGCTGCGCGGCCAGGCCCGGCTGGTGGTGGAGGTGGATCTGCAACCCGCCGAAGCGGCCCTGCTGCTCTATGCCGGCATTGCCAGCCCCAAGGGCCTGGCGACGGCCGATCCCCAGCAGCTACTGGTGCAGATGGGCAGGTTGCAGCGCAGCCTCACCGGCAGGGCAGCCCCAACCCTTGACCTCCCCACCCTGCGCAGCTGGATCAAGCGGGCCCAACGCCGCCCCACAAACTGATCCAGCCCCCTCGCAATCGCCCATCCCAGCAAACTGAAATGGGACTAGCCGACTGTTGCTCGTGAAATCCCGCCCCCAAGCCGGGCAGCTCGCCTGGGTGGCGGCGGCGCTGGTCTTGGCGGCCAGCCCGTTTGCCCCTGGGGCCCAGGCCCAGTCCCAACTGCTGGAGTCCGTCAAGCAGAACCCCGCCCGGGCCAAGGCCCTCTGCGCCCAGCTGCGCAACCTCAACGCCCAGGGGCTCTCAGCCACCTCCCAGCAGGCCGTCGCCCAGATTGCCCGACAGGAAAACCTCAGCCCCATGGACGCCGAGGTACTCACCACCTATGTGATCGGGCTCCACTGCCCCGATGTGCGCTGAGTGAAGGCCCCGCCCCCTGGCC
>ERZ888423.1073-NODE-1073-length-25452-cov-9.768358_pt1 | contig 25452 bp, 23 predicted proteins | sample MGYA00520523_ERZ888423 | MGnify/ENA primary metagenome ERZ888423 (study PRJEB32303, sample SAMEA104408611) | aquatic metagenome | biome: Brackish water; feature: Pelagic; material: water | place: Baltic Sea | collected 2014-06-08T10:24:00 | depth 30,27 m ...
TGCAGTATAGCGCATCGCGACGCTGGTTGGAGCAAGAGCCATCCACCCCATCAGCGATACGGCCCTGCGACCAAGCGGGTGCGCCCAGCCGCAGCATTGCGGATGCATAGCCCGATGCGACCAACCCCGCACCCAATGTGGCCATCGTGATGATGTAGAACGTGACGCCAAAGTCCTCGGCGCTGAGGGCCCGTGCGAGCCAAAACGCATAGCCGAGCCAGATGACTGCACCGGCAACGCGCAGACCGAAAGCCGTCAAGGTTCTTTGTAGCATAACCGCCTCCAGCCTGTCAGTGTGTAATACAACTATCCCGTGTAATACCCACTGCGCAACCTGACACTATCCGGTCGAGACCCAGCAATGTATGTTTCAGACGAACTGGTATTTTCAGAGCTTCAAAAAACCGGATGCAGCCATATAAGGCGCGTTCTGGAAACCCATTTCGATGGGCATAAGGCCGGCAAGCACAACGCGCCGCCACTTTGGGTGATGAATGATGCCCGGCTCAAGATTGGGTCGGTGCGCGATCCTTGGGATTGGTATGTTTCGCTGTTCACCTATGGGTGTGGTCAGCACGGGCAGTTGTGGCACACGACAACACAGCGCGATTTCAGCAGGTTAGGGTGGGGTCGTTACTCTTTGCGTGCCCTGCGAAATTACGCAAACCTGCTGAAGATGGACACCAAGGGATGGGCGCGCCTCTATCGCGATCCGTCCGATGTGGGGGCATTTCGCGAATGGCTCGCGCGAACGCAGGATCCGGCCTGGTTCATGGACATACAAGAAGAACTGTCGTTCCATCCTGCGGCGCGCATCTATGGGTTGATGACGACGCGCTTTATCAAAGTGTTTTGCCGTCGCTCAAGACATTTGCTTGAGCGACGTGGGCTTACCCCTGCGCAAATCGACGACGCCTGCTTTGTCGATATCTTTGTGCGCAACGAAGACATGGAAGTCGGACTAGCCAGCATTTTCGCCCAGCTGGGCCGTCCCGAATTGGACGCCGACAACCTGCGCGCGCTGGAGCGCACGAATACGTCGAACAGGACGCGCGATTGGCGCCGCTTTTACGATGACGCCAGTCGTGATTTAGTAGCTCGGCGCGAAAGCTATCTGATCAACCGCTTTGGTTACGCCGCGCCGCCCAGGCTGGGCGATGACCCTTGAGGGCTATTACAAACCCCGCCGATGATCGGATCGAAGCCAGCTATCAACTGGTGTTCGTTTGCCTTATTGCCGCCGCCGTCTTCCTAAGCGCAATCGGTCCTGTTGCGATGCTAGCGATTGCCGTGGGCCTGCCGCCTGCCGCGATGCTGGTGATGGGACGGACGCACCTTGATCGGCTGGTGATCGTGTTGCTGATCAACCTGTTGTTCTGGCTGGCCTACGCCATAATTTGCGGCGCGGTCACCTTACAAGAACTTGTGAACCCTGCGTTTTATGCGGGCAAAGGACGAATATTTCTGACGTATATCCCGTTCGTGACCCTGATGGCCCTGTCAGTCAGGCACGCAACGTTGCGCGCAATTGACATGATTTTTCGCATCTTTGCGGCTGTGACCCTGCTCGCGGTAGCAGCCAATGCAACGGGGGTGTTACCGGACGTGTTGTTGCGGCGCGAAGGGGTGGTGCTGTTAATGTCCAGTCACCATTCTGCCGGCTATTTCTTTGCCTATGTCGCTTTGTATTTCATCGCGCGTATCCTGCCAGCGGGACTAGGGGCCAGCCATTGGGATATGCTGTTGGCTGGTACAGGTCTGCTTGGGCTTTTGTCGACCAATTCACGCACCGCACTGCTTGGTGTCGTTCTAGCGTTGGCTCTGTATTATGCTGGTCGCATTCTTGTGCCGCGTGTTATCTTTGCGGCTTGTGCCTTGGCGGTTGTGGCGGTCACGGCTGGGCCGCCAGTATTACAAGCCACCAACCCACGCCTTGCCGCCAAGATCGCCGCCATCAGTGATCCTCGAACGATGGTCGCCGCGAACACCGCCGTGCGCTTCGTGATCGAGGCGGACGATCCGGTCCCGTTTTCTGAAGAGCTTGAGAACCGGCAATTCAATAACATCACTGTGCGGCTTTATCTTTGGACGATTGCGCTCAAGAAGTTCGTGCAAAGCCCAATTCTGGGGATGGGTATGATGCGCTGGACCGATCAACGCCATAGCACCACCTATTCCGAAATTCCGGGCGTCCTGCGCATTCTGACAGACTCGGGCGAACGCGAGATCGGTGTTGGCAATGCGCACAATACCTACCTGATGTTTCTGGCGCAAACGGGTCTGGTTGGATTGGCGTTGATCCTGACGTTCTGGATCGGGTTGGTCATGCGGCTAAGACGGATCGCCACTCAGGCAAAAACCTATGGTGATTTCGACATACAAAAACTGGCGATTGCCGGACAGTTGATGGTTTTCTTTGTGTTTGGCGCAGGGTTTACGGCGCATAGTTTCGCGGCCCCGTCGATCGGGTTTTTGCCGCTGATGGTCGCTGGCGCATTGCTGTCTGCCCTGCGCGCGGAAGGCTCGCAAAAGCGAGCCGAAAACCTGGCCGCGTATCAAAGTGACGCGACCAATTCCATCAAGGCGCGCGCCGATCTCTCCCAAGTATAAAGCGCTGCGCGTTCGTGCCCGCGCTGCACTTGTTGTGCCCGCAGTGCCGGACGATCCGTAAGGTCGCGCAAGTGCTGGGCAAACCCCGCGACGTCCATCGGCTGTGATGCCAAAGCAGCGTCAGAACAGACGTCGCGCAGGGTTGGAATATCTGATGCGATAACAGGGCAACCACAGTGCATTGCTTCAAGCGGCGGCAGCCCGAACCCCTCGTGCAACGATGGAAATATCAACGCGGTCGCGTTTTCGTAAAGGGCGCGCAATTCGCCGTCCGACACGCGGCCCAAATAACTGACATGTGCGGACTTTGGCAGGTTGGCGCTTTGGAACACTGCGGCGCGGGCACCGCCTGCGACCACCAGCGGCAGCCCTGCGGCCTTTGTCGCGTGAATGGCGGTGGCGATGTTCTTGTGTGGCGCAAGGCTGCCGATGGTCATCGCATAGCCATGGCGCGCCAGTCCGTGTCGCGCCAGAACGCTTGTGTCTGTGCCTGTCCGCAAGATGTGGTCGGCACCGTTGGGCAAGACCTGCGCCTTTCCAGCCGGAAACACCCCCAACCGCTCCAGTTCGTCACGCGATGTTTGTGACACAGTTGCCAGCCCTGCCGATCTGCGGGCCAGAACCGGTAGGGCAAAATGATACCACAAGCGAAACCCCCACCCATAGCTTTCGGGCGCGGTGTAGACCTGAGCGTCGTGGATCAACGTCACTTGGCGGCGCCGGACCAACGGACCAACATTGCATGGATTGAACAAGACCGCGTTGCCTGCCGCACGGGGCAACGTCGTCTGTTCCCAGCGATTGCCACCACCTGTTCGGGCAGGGGTGATATAGGGCGCGATGGGGTCGCTGATCTGATCCATCAGAATCCCGTCAGGCACCAAAACGCGCAACCGTATGGGGGCTGCGGGATCACCCGCGTCGCGCAAGCGCACCAGCGCCAAGATCAACTCGCTCGCGACCCTGTTAACACCGCGCGCTGGGCGGGTCAGGAACCGCCCGTTGATTGCCAGATCAGTCATATCAACGTCACGCGATTGGTATCGAAATGCGTCATCGCGAGTGTTGGAAAACGACGCCCCGTCAAGGTTTCAAGATCGTGCAAATCTGCGGTGAACACCTCCGCCAATTCATCATAAAGACGACGCGGGATGACAACGGGAGCGTTTGGCGCGGGCTTGTAAAGCAGCCGCAGAGCCAGCGGGTGCCGTTTGATCCGCCCGACCAATCCGGACAGCCCCATATCGCGCGCAGCCCGCGCACCGCGCTTGGCCAGTCGCGCCAAGCGCGGTGCGCGGGCCGCGCTCTGGGCATTCACGCGCCCCGCGATCGGCAGCGCTGTCAGGACGGGAACCCCGAGAAAGGCAAAGACGGTGTTTGCGAACCCCTTGGCGTCGGTCAAAAGATCATCATAGACGAATGTTGCGATCCTATTGGACGGGAATCGCGCCCAATAGGGCCGCAGGGCTGATCCATAGAGGCCTTTGGTGACGATATCGTAGCGATGTCCCGCGACGGCGGTTTCGAAATTCGCCCCCACCAGCCCTGAGCGTTGCAAGAACCTGAACTCGGACAGTGCGCGCTCCATTGGTTGGCGCAAAATGGTCATAAGCCGCACATCAGGCAGTGCTTCAGCGATGCGTGCTGCCGCGATATCACAATAAAGATAGTCATGGCTGAATTCGCCCGTGGCGAGCGTGCCCGCTGGTGCATTGGCGAAATGCGCCTCATACCACGGCGCGCCGCGATCAAAGTAGCGATCAAAATAATAGATATCCTTGATAACCGGCACGGAGATCGCGGGATGACCGCGCATGACCTCATAGAGCCAGGTCGAGGCCGATTTGGGTGGGCCGATATACAAGAAATCTGGTGTCATCCCTTAAGTTGCCCCGACCTGCAGGCGCGCGCGAATCTCGTCCCAAAGCGGGCCGGCCATTGCGGTGACGCGCGCGGCCTCCTCAGCGCTGAGAAGCTTTTTCCAGTAGGTGTTAAAACTGGTCGGATCGCGCGACACATCATGCGCGCGGGCTGCTTTTGGGGTGTCGCGCGGCTGGCTCGTCTTGGGGGCATAGGTCACGGCGATGTGCGCCGCGGTGCGCGCGCTCCATGGCAGGTCAAAGGTGGCGTAAAGACCCTTGTAAACGCTGACAGGCGCGGCAATTGCCCGATCAAGATCCAGCAAGACAAGCGGGGCGTCATCAGGGCCCCGCGCGTCAAGATCGGCCAGAACCTTGGCGTAAAGCATCACCCACATCGCCGCAGCATTGCCCACATGGTCCGACTTTGGCGGGGCCAGCGCAGCCTCGGGCACACCGTAGCGTTCCATGCCTTGGGTCGCTGCACGCACCTGCGACAGGTCCATCCCCCAGCCCATGCGCTTGAAACTTGCTGCCGTCGCCCAGGGGTTGCGCAGGGTGATGACCGCGCCAATACCGTGAACTCGCGCCAAATGTCCGGTCATGAACGCCGCGAACGGGTCCTTCCAGATGACATGCGGCTTGAAAGGGTCCAGCCGTGCGCGCCGCCACGTGTTGATAATGCGGCCACCAGTAATCCGCTTGGCCGCGCCACGCAGGCCGATGTCATTTTGGAATAACCCCGATTTGAACCGCAGGCCCCGCAGGCCCTTGATCTGCGTGACGGTCGCATCAATGCGGGACGTGGCGCGCGGGTCGTCGGGGCGGTCAATGTAATCGAAATAACCTGACACCATACGCAGGCCTGCGTCGCCGTTCAGTGGTTCGTGCAATGTGACAACACCGGCGGGCAACGCCAAAAGCCGCCCCACCACCGTCGTTGCGCTGCGCGGCATCCCCGTCACAAGCGTAAATGGCAGCGGCGCGGTCATGGGTCGTTCATCCCATAGCCCATGCGACCCGCATCTGGCCATGTGAGCGCCCAAGTCAAAGCGCGCAGCGCAAACGGCGCGTCCAAGGGGGCAGCTGGTCGGATTTCTGTCCAGCCGCTGGCGTGACGGTCAGGGTTTCCTGCAAGGCTGTGTGTTGCGTCAAGATCGACTGCACGCTCCTGAAACGTGACGCCGGGGTGCACATCGGCGGCGATGGCGGCGATCAGCTTTGCAGTTTCGCCAGCTGGATCGGCGGTAAAAGCCTCGTAGCGTAGCCGGTGAACCGGAACGCACCCTGCAAGGCGCGCACAATTGCGATTGCGCAACCGCCAACGCAGCGCGCTTTTCCAGACCTGCTGCACTGGCATCTCCGCCTGCTTGGACGGGTCAAACTTGGGGCGGGTCCAGGCCTTGGCCACGGCCACCGGATGGCGCACAAGATGCACCGCGCGCAGATCTATACCGGGCACTTTTGATAGGATCAACGCCATCGTCGGCACCTTGGAACTGTCGACAATCACTTGCGTGCCGGCCTCTGAAGCGATGGCGTGGTAAAGATCCCCCAGCCACGCCAGATAGTCCTGAAACGCGGGCAGGTCATCATAGGCCCCAGAAAGGACGGCGCCAAAGTGCCGCGTCTGGTTGAACCGCTTTTGGTGTGCCAGCATCCGGCGCCCAGTTTCAGGCCCTGCATCAATCCGCGCAAGGATTTGCGACCAGAACGCGCACCGATCAGGCGGGTGACCACACGAACAAAGGCCGGTGTCTTCATAAAGGTCGATCAGCAGGCGGTAAGTCTCGTTTACGGAGATGACCCCATCGGCGGCGCCCAGAACCCGATCAAGAACGGTCGATCCGCTGCGGCCCGTTCCGCCAATATATAGCACAGTCAAAGGCGACGCGGGGTGTTTAGACGGCACTGGTAATATCCGCTGGCAAGACGCTGCCCCCTTAGACCTAGGCTTTCCCCGACAAAGCGCGAAGTTCGCTTTGGTTGTCCATGACCTTAGTAAATTAAACCTTAAGTTGCAAACAGCCAAGTGAACCGCGATAGTGAAACCCAGTTTGGTGGAGTGCCGCGCGGTTACAATCGGAAAGGAATCCTCACGCATGAACAGTACTAATCCGGAAGCAAACACGGGCTATGGTCTGGCCGCTGATACGATAAATATCGCGGGTTTCATGCGAACTCTGTGGATTGGGAAATGGATCATCGTCGCGATGATAATCTTGGGCACGCTGCTTGGCGGCTATTTGGCATATTACAGGGCCACGCCGAAATTCACCGCTGAAACCGTCGTCATTCTGGAAACACGGCAAAATCAGGTGGTTGATTTGCAAAGTGTAGCGGCCGGAATTACCGGGACGGGAAGTGATATTACCTCAGAGGTCGAGGTGCTGCGCGCGCGCACGTTGCTGGGCAAGGTTGTTGACCGGCTTGGCCTCATCACGGACCCCGAGTTCAATCAGACACTGCGCGAAACAGGGTTAATCGCCCGACTTCGCGAAAGCATGTCGTTCGTTCCGTCGACAACCCTGCGCGATCCCAAACCGGTGCAAATTCGCGATTCCGTCGTTGCGTCGCTTTTGCGGGCGGTGAGCGTCCACAACCTGCCGCAAACCCATGTCTTCCGCATTTCCGTTGAAACCGAAGACCGCCAAAAATCAGCATTGATCGCCGATACAATCGCCGCGATCTATATCAGCGACCAGCTGGACCAAAAAGTGCGCGCAACCGAGGACGCTACCACATGGCTGTCCACGCGCGTGTCAGAGCTGCAAGCAGCCCTCGAGGAGGATGAAGCCGAGGTGCGCAACTTTACGCGCAACACCGCGCTCGTTTCCTTTGAAACCCTCGCCGCGCTTGAAAGGCGGCTGAAGGACCAACGCGACCGCCTTGACGTCGCGCGGCTGCAACTGGCGGACACGCAGTCAGTTCTGGCGCTGCTTGCAGGTGCGTCCGATACCGCGGCCAAAGCCGCCGTTCTGGGTGATGACGGGATGCAGGCGCTCGCCGCGCAGACTGATCCTGACGGGCTTGGCGCAGCGGCGGCGGGCGAATTCGTCGCCCAACAGATGCGCCAGTTGGAACTGGGCCAGACCCGGGCCGCAAGCCAGATTGTCGCTTTGGAAAGCTCTATCGTGGAGAACAACGCGCAGATTACCCGTCAGGGTGACGATCTGATCGCGCTTCAGCAGCTGACCCGCGAGGCCGATGCGACGCGCCTTCTTTATGAATACTTTCTGAGCCGCTTCAAGGAAACCTCGGCGCAAGAGGGCATTCAACAAGCCGACAGTCGCGTGCTGTCCAGTGCGGTGGCACCTAACAGACCAAGTGCGCCTAACAAGCGGCTTGCGCTGATGCTCTCGGGCGTTCTGGGTGGGCTGTTCGGCGTGGGGTTTATCGCGTGGCGCGAGGCCCATAATGACACCTTCCGTGATGTTGGGCAGATCGAAGCTTTGACCGGTTTGCCAGTGCTGGGCATGGTCCCAATGATCCCCATCCGGCGCAGAACGCGGCTGTTGCATTACCTGCAAAGCAAACCATCGTCGGCCGCCGTTGACGCGATCCGCAATCTTCGCACATCGCTGTTGTTACCCAAATTTGGCCCCCCGCCACAGGTGATCCTGTCCGCGTCCTCGCTTCCATCGGAGGGCAAGACGACCAATTCCATTGCCTTAGCGCAAAACCTGGTTGGCATCGGCAAAACGGTGCTTTTGATGGAAGGCGATATCCGACGCAGTGCGTTTTCCGAGTATTTTGACGCCAAGGGCCGCAAAGGGCTGGTCAGTGCCACCAGATCTGACGTGGGTCTCGGCGAAATCGTTTTGAAAGACGCCAGTTTCGGTGCTGATATTTTGCTTGGTGAAACTGCCGATATCAACGCCGCCGACTTTTTCTCATCCGCTGAATTCGCGACGTTTATGGACGCGGTGCGGACCCAATATGATTATATCATCATTGATAGCCCGCCCGTACTCTTGGTGCCAGATGCCCGCATTCTTGCGCGCTATGCCGATGCGGTGATCTTTACAGTTCACTGGGACAAGACGTCACGGCAGTCGGTCGTTGAGGCCCTGCGGCTTCTTGCGAATGTCGGGCAGACCGTAACAGGCTTGGTCCTGAGCCAGATCAATCCGCGCGCCGCCAAAGCCTATGGCTACGACATCTACGGATACGGGCGTGGCAATCGATATCACAACAATTGACCGCGTGGCACTGGCAGGGCTTTAGGTCTGCGCCCGTTCACGCCGCCTAAGATCGTCCTGCAGATAGGCCGGAGAGATTTCTGCCAGATAGCCGGTAAACTGACGGCGAAACCGTTTTGCGGAAAACTTGCGCGCCCAAGCCATCGTAGCTTCGGGGCTGATCGGCGCCGGGTCAGCCTCGAAATCTTTGATTGCGTCGGCGACAGCGTCGACAGTTTGGGCGTGGAAAAACATGCCTGTCTGACCTTCGACGATCGTTTCGGTCGCCCCCCCCCTTGCCAAAGGCGATGACCGGACGCCCCGACATCATGACCTCAAGCGGCACAATGCCGAAATCTTCGATACCGGGAAAAACCAGCGCCCTGCAATTGCGATAGTTGGCCTTGAGGGTCTTGAAATCGACGCGCCCAAGGAACGTGACCGTTGGCCCCGCGCGCCGTTCAAGGTCGGCGCGCGCCGGCCCGTCCCCGATGACCACAAGTGGGCGCCCCAGACGCGTGCATGCATCAACGACTAGATCGGGCCGCTTGTAGCTGACCAGTTCACCTGCAAACAGATAGGGGCTGTTTGGACCGGCAGGGTCAGGCATCCGCGATGGCGCGAACGCGGCGACATCAACGGGCGGATGAATGACTGTAGATTTGCGGCCCCATGCCTTGCTGATCCTGCGGGCGACGAATTCCGAATTGGCAATGATGTAATCGACGCGCGCCGCACTTGCCATATCCCATTGTCGCAAAGACGGGGCGAACAGCGGCATTGCCAACCGCGCGAGCCAACCAGCCTGTGCTTGATAGGCCCAATACTGGTCCCAAATGTAGCGCATGGGCGAATGGACATAGGAGACGTGCAAGCAGTCGGGGTCGGTGATCACGCCTTTGGCCGGTCCCGCCTCGGACGATATGACCAGATCGTATCCGGTCAGATCAAATCCCTCTAATGCACGCGGCATCAATGGCAGGTATTTCTGGTAATGCCTGCGACCTCCGGGAAGGCGCGCGATAAAACTTTCGGTGATACTGTGACTGCGCAAGCGGGGCGACAGATTTTCACGGATTGCCACGTGCGTGAACAAATCCGCTTCGGGAAAAATCTTACACAACTCTTCGATAACTTTCTCGCCGCCACGCATCCCCACCAGCCAATAGTGAACGATAGCCACGCGCATCGGACCTGAGCCGTTCAAGCGAGGAGGTTTGGAAGTGAACGCAGCCGCGCGCATCATGCGGGTCATCGGCGCGCCTACCTGCCCGTCCGTTGGACGACCGCACCAGCCGTCTTGAGCATCAGTACGATATCGAACCAGATGGATGAGCGGGTTAGGTATTCCACGTCCATCGCCACCCGCGCGTCATAGCTGACGGCATTGCGCCCGGACACCTGCCACAATCCGGTCACGCCGGGCCGCTGTGCCCGATAGGCCCACAAGCTCTTGCCATATTTTGCTAGTTCGGCGCGCACGACGGGGCGCGGACCGACAAAGCTCATCTCGCCTTTTATCACGTTCCAGATTTGCGGAATTTCGTCCAGCGATGTCGTGCGAAGGAAGTTGCCCAGCCTTGTAATGCGCGGGTCGCTGCCCAGTTTGAAATCCCGCTCCCATTCAATGCGGGCCCTCGGGTTCACGTCGAAATGGGCGCGCAATGCGGCGTCCGCGCCTGGCATCATGGTTCGCAATTTCCAGCACTTGAATGCCTTGCCATTCTGACCAATCCGGATTTGTCCAAAAAAACCGGACCCGCCATCGCAACGCACCACAAGATACAACACGGCGATCATCGGGCAAAGTATCGGAAGCAGCACCACGGCCACGACCAAATCGAAAATCCGTTTTGAAACAGGGTATCCGCGTAAATTCCCGGATCGACTGGCGCGCGCTGGGAAAAGGTTCCCCCACATGAATACGTTGGTCTTTCCGATATCCATGAACATCCCCCCAGATATGAAGCCCCGGACCCGCCCAAGAACAGTATGGTTTGCGCGATTGTGACGGCGGTTGTCTTGCACGGTTACAACAACCCTTGATCAACATTATGATCATTCACTCTCGTTAAGATTGTGTTAAGAAAGTTTAAAATCGGACGACCGGAAGATCGGCGCATTCTCGCCAGCCCGGACAGGCCGCAAGAATGACTAGCCCCATCCCGGGCCTTTCAGGGAAATAATTTCATTGCGGTTACACGGGGATTGAACCCGAATGTGGCTACTGGTCTAACCGAATTTGGACAGGGACCCACCAACCGCCGTCGCAATCGCCAATGGGCTATGACGCGCTCGAACAAATGCAGTGGCGTCAGCACATAGCGCTTTTCGCAGATCAGGGTCGCTCGCGAGGCGTTCAATTTGCGCCACGATTTCAGCGGGCGTTTCTGCCAACAAGAATTCACGATCAGGCCCAAGTTCCAACCCTTCAACCGCCTTGGCACTGGCAACGACGGGAAGTCCGAAGGCGATCGCCTCCAGTATTTTCAGACGCGTCCCGCCACCTATTTGCAACGGCACGACAGCGACAGTCGCTCTTTCATATATCGGGTCTAGTGAGGCAGGATTTGCGACAACCGCGATCTCGCGGTGCGCCCTTGCCGCTGTGACAATAGATCGGTGTGGCGCACGTCCGGCAAGCGTCAGCGTCGCCACCGGAAATCGCGACGAAAGGGCCGGGAATACTTTTGATACGAGAAGGAGCGCTGCCGCGATGTTGGGTTCATAGCTTAGATGCCCGACAAATAGCACGTGTGGCACCCAAGGGTCAGGTTGCGCAGACTGGGTCCGACAGTCGGGCGCAGGGTTAGGCACAACAGTAATATTACAAAGGTCGGGCGCGATCTTGCGCAGCAGGGTCTTATCCGCGTCTGAGCATACCCAAGTGACCGCAGCTGCCTGCGCCACTGACGCCTCGTAGGTGCACGCCGCAGCCCATCGCTTGCGATGGCGCAACGACGCGAGTGTGCGGACCAGCGCGTTGCCTTTGTTCCGATCGATCTGTTCGCGCAGATGGCTTTCGACGTTGTGCAGATCAAGTGCGACCGGCACCCCTAGCTCTTGCAAGGCCAACACAACCTCGCCCAGATAGACCCCTTCGACAGTCACCAAATCGGGTTCGCTCGCCATGATGTCGGCAACGACGCCGGATAGGACGGCGGGACCAAGTGCTGCACCGACAAAACTTGGCCCGCGTCCAGGATGCCATCCCGCCACCTTGCCATATGCCTGCACATAAAGCGTCGCCACGTCGCCCATGCCCGATAGCGCGCGCCCAAGCGCTTCGTTTCGAATGGCGCCGCCTGATTTTGGTCCCTGCGGCATCTCGAAAAGGACTTGGCAAATTTTCATGCGGCCAAGGCGCTGTTTCCCAAGTTCATTCATCAGACGTGGCGTGGCCATCCAGAGCCCCGTTCACGTCGTGACGGGCCGCGAACGGCGCAACCTATAGCCAACCATCTTGGCGTAAAGGTATGCGCGCAATCGCGCGCGAACGCTGGCAAGGGGCTGTTCTCGGACAAATATGACTGCGTCCGAAACACGCCCCGCCCGTAAGCAATGCCGGATATAGCCTCGGCCAAGGTGGTCAATAAACTCGGGGTAGCGGTCACACAGCGCCTTCATGCAGCGGGCCCGCTCGGCCGGATCAACGCGTCCAGTTGCGTTGCCCATTTGCCCAGCCGATTTTCCGAAATGGTCATGGACGATCACGCCTGGGTTGGCGGAATACCAACCGCGCCTGTCCGTCCGCCACAGGCGGCATGCATAATCGGTGTCCTCGTTAATCGAGAGGGATGTATCGAGTTGACCGATCAAGTCGGCCGTATCGCGGGTCATCCAAAACCCCATGCCAAACCCGAACATCTTTCTACGGGGCGGCGCATTTTCTGGGATATACCCTTCAGCAAAACGAGCCTTGGCGGCGCCGATATTCGGGGGGCATGTCCCGTCCGACAAAATATATGAGGAAAATCCATAGTCCGCGCGGCTTCTTGCAGTGTCTCGAATATGAGCAAGGTATTGCGCTTCAAGTTCGTCGTCGTCATCCAGGAACGCAAAGATGTCGCCATGGGCCAATGCGATGCCCAGGTTGCGCGCAGCCGACACACCACTCGCACCGTGCGGCATCCGTTCTATTCTTAGACGAGGGTCATCAAGTTGTTTCAGCGACACCGCTGCAGGGATTTCGCTGTGGTCATCGACGATGATGATTTCATCATTCTCCCCACCACTCGCACAGGCGGATGCCACGGCGCGTCGCAGAAAATGAGGCCTGTCTTTTGTAGGAATGATTATTGAAATACATGTCAAAATGGACTGGTCATTCTAGGCTGCTTGATTTCAATTTTAGTTGGACGAATCGATGCTAGAAATAGTGCCAAGGGCGGCGACGTCAAGTCAGCTAACGGGCATGCGGCGGTGATCCGAGTACATGGGAATGATCCATACTTTGGATGCAAGTTCTGACGACCAAAATTGCTCAATCTTGTGGGGTTATTGATGCAGCGGTCGCCAATGCCAAGTGCGTCCCTATCTGCCCAAGACTACCGCCAAGTGTGGCGACATGTTCATTCGGCAGATTATGCCGTTGTTCAGAATGGCGTGGTTGCCCTACCACCGGTCAAAAATTTTACCGTTTGATAAAATTTTTATCTGTGCCAACATGCAGATCAGACTTACCGACGGAGTAGACATGAACAACACATTCACCCCAGGCGTGGTGCCCGCGCGTTTAGGCACTGACGAATTGCAACAGAATTTCACTGATCTTCATGCACCGCTTTCTGGCCATGAAGCTGCTGTTGCGGCGGATCGCTGCTATTTCTGCCATGATGCCCCCTGCGTTACGGCCTGCCCGACGGACATCGATATTCCGCTTTTCATCCGACAGATCAGCACTGGCACCCCAGAGGCAGCTGCGACGACCATTTTTGACATGAACATTCTGGGCGGCATGTGCGCCCGTGTTTGCCCGACCGAAGACCTTTGCGAGCAAGCCTGCGTGCGCGAATTGGCCGAAGGGAAGCCCGTTGAGATCGGGCGGCTTCAGCGGTTTGCGACGGACAAGCTGATGAACAAAGGCGTGATGCCGTTCACGCGCGCCCAAGCAACGGGCAAGAAAGTTGCCGTTGTCGGTGCTGGTCCTGCAGGTCTGTCATGCGCCCACCGTTTGGCGATGCTGGGCCATGACGTGACGGTCTATGATGCGATGCCCAAAGCGGGCGGCCTGAACGAATACGGGATCGCGGCGTATAAATCGACGGGTGATTTCGCCGCGCGCGAGGTTGACTGGCTCTGCTCCATCGGCGGGATCGAGATCAAGCCCGGGTTCGCGCTTGGCAATGAATTGAAGATTGATGAACTGGTGGGAGATTTTGCCGCGGTTTTCCTCGCGGTCGGTCTTGGCGGGGTTAATGCGCTGGGCATCGCAGGCGACGACAAAGACGGCGTGGCTGATGCTGTGTCCTTCATCCAGGAATTGCGCCAAGCCAGCGACCTGACGACGCTACCCGTCGGTCGCAACGTTGTCGTGATTGGTGGCGGCATGACCGCAGTGGACGCAGCCGTGCAGTCGAAACTGCTGGGGGCGGACACGGTGACAATCGCTTACAGGCGTGGCCGCGACGCAATGAGCGCGAGCCGCTATGAACAGGATTTGGCAGCGTCACACGGCGTCAAGCTGCTGTTCAATGTTCAACCCAAGGCGATCCACGGAAATGGCGCAGTGGCCGAGATTGAGCTGGAGTATACTGCCACCGAAAATGGCAAACTGACCGGAACAGGCGAGATGATACGCGTACTTGCCGATCAGGTTTTCCGTGCGATTGGGCAAACGCTGGCCACGGAGGCTGGATTGAAACTGGATGGGCGAAAACTGGCGATCACCGGCGCAGGCCGCACCAGTCTTGCAGGCGTCTGGGCAGGCGGCGATTGTGCCGCAGGCGGAGATGATCTGACTGTCACGGCAGTGGCAGAAGGCCGCGACGCGGCGATGGATATTCATGCAACCTTGATGGGGAGCAACTAAAATGGCTGATCTAACAACTGACTTTCTGGGCATCAAAAGCCCGAACCCGTTCTGGCTCGCCTCGGCGCCGCCAACGGACAAGGAATACAACGTCCGCCGCGCCTTTGAGGCCGGTTGGGGCGGTGTGGTCTGGAAGACGCTGGGCGAGGAAGGCCCGCCAGTCGTCAACGTCAACGGCCCGCGATATGGCGTGATCTATGGTGCGGATCGGCGTGTGCTTGGCCTCAACAACATTGAGCTGATCACCGATCGCTCGCTTGAAATCAACCTTGAGGAAATCACTCGCGTCAAAAAGGACTACCCTGATCGCGCGCTTATCGTGTCGATCATGGTGCCCTGCGAGGAGGAGGCGTGGAAGGCCATTTTGCCGCGCGTCGAAGCCACGGGCGCAGACGGGATCGAGCTGAATTTCGGTTGCCCGCACGGCATGTCGGAACGCGGCATGGGCGCCGCCGTGGGCCAAGTGCCCGAATACATCGAAAGGGTCACGCGCTGGTGCAAACAGTATTATTCCAAACCCGTGATCGTGAAACTGACCCCGAACATCACCGACGTGCGCAAGCCTGCTGCGGCGGCGCGGCGCGGCGGGGCCGATGCGGTCAGCCTGATCAATACGATCAATTCAATCACGTCCGTAAATCTTGATACCATGTCGCCCGAACCCAGCATCGACGGCAAAGGCACGCATGGCGGCTATTGCGGCCCTGCGGTTAAACCCATTGCCTTGTCGATGGTCAGCGAAATTGCGCGGGCCGAAGAAACTGCTGGCATGCCCATTTCAGGCATTGGCGGCATCACCACGTGGCGCGATGCTGCGGAATACATCACCCTTGGCTGCGGCAACGTGCAGGTCTGCACGGCGGCGATGACCTATGGCTTTAAGATCGTTCAGGAAATGATTTCCGGCCTGTCGCAGTGGATGGATGAAAAAGGCCACACCAGCATCGACGATTTCATGGGCAAGGCCGTGCCAAACACCACTGATTGGCAGTATCTAAATCTGAATTACGTCGCCAAGGCCGTGATCGACCAAGATGCGTGTATTGCTTGCGGGCGCTGCTATGCGGCCTGCGAAGATACGTCACATCAGGCCATCGCCATGTCCGAAGATCGCACCTTTACGGTGATCGACGAAGAATGCGTAGCCTGTAACCTGTGCGTTGATGTATGCCCCGTCGAAGACTGCATCACGCTGGTGCAACTCGCACCGGGAACCGTTGATCCGCGCACAGGCAAGGTCGTGGAAAAGGAATATGCCAACTGGACGACGCACCCTAATAATCCAGGCGCTGTTGCGGCAGAATGATCTAAACGGTCAACAATTGGCGCAACATGTCTTCAAGATGTTGTTCCGCCCCGATCATCGGGTCCGTGCCGCCCATAACGGCGCGGACCTGCACGTCGAAATCGGCATAGTGCTGGGTCAGTGACCAGATTGAAAACACCAGATGATAGGGATCGACTGGCCGCACACGACCAGTGGCGACCCAACCGTTTACCACCACGGCCAGATCGACGATCGCGCGGCGCAATTCACCATGCAAGACCTCACCAATTTGCGGCGCGCCTTGAATGATCTCGTTGGCGAACAGCCTGCTTTCGCGTGGAAAATCCTGGCTCATCCTCAGCTTGAGCTTTGCGTATTTCAAGATTTCCGCAACCGGATCACCACCTGCATCAATCGCATAGACGGGCTTCATCCAGTTCTCAAGAAGCTGCGCCAGAAGCGTCTTATATATCGCATCCTTGGACGGAAAATAATATAGTAGGTTCGGCTTGGACAGGCCCGCGACCTCGGCGATCATGTCCAGCGTCGATCCGCGAAAGCCGTATTGCGAAAATACCTCAAGCCCCGCCGCGAGGATCGTCGCTTCGTTCTTTTTCTGGATGCGTGTTTTTGTCTTGGGCATCAGGCGGGCTCATTCTGTGACGTCTTTGCGGGCTTTGATGCCCAAACATTGGGCGTACTTAACGACATGCGGCACAATGGTTAAGCACAAACCTTGACTCGCCCTAACCCTCTGTTAGCGTTCGTTTGACCAGTTGGTCAAATATAACTGGTCCAATATGCAGGGAGATGTCCAATGGCCGCCATCGGCGCAAATCTGAAAATCAACAGCGACCGTCTGTGGGACAGCCTGATGGAGATGGCCAAGATTGGCCCCGGCGTGGCAGGCGGCAATAATCGCCAGACCGTGACGGACGAAGACGGCGAAGGGCGGCACCTGTTTCGGGATTGGTGTGTGGCTGCGGGCTGCACCATGGGTCTTGACCAGATGGGCAATATGTTTGCACGCCGCGAAGGCACCGACCCCGACGCGCTGCCGGTCTATGTAGGATCACACCTTGATACGCAGCCAACGGGTGGCAAATACGACGGCGTCTTGGGGGTACTTGGTGGGCTGGAAATCCTGCGCACGCTCAATGACCTTGGGATCAAAACCAAACACCCGATTGTCGTGACAAACTGGACCAACGAGGAAGGCACGCGCTTTGCCCCCGCGATGCTGGCGTCTGGAGTGTTTGCGGGCGTTCACACGCAAGATTGGGCGTATGATCGGACCGATGCCAAGGGCAAGAAATTTGGCGACGAACTGGCGCGGATTGGTTGGCGCGGCGAAGAAGAAACCGGCGCGCGCAAGATGCATGCCTTCTTTGAATTGCACATCGAACAAGGCCCGATCCTTGAATCCGAAGGCAAAGAAATTGGCGTTGTTACGCACGGGCAGGGGCTGTCGTGGACGCAAGTCACCGTGACAGGCAAGGACAGCCACACCGGATCAACGCCGATGCCGATGCGTAAAAACGCAGGGCTGGCGATGGCGCGGATTCTGGAAAAGGTCGAGGAAATCGCCCTGTCCCACGCCCCCCACGCGGTCGGCGCTGCGGGCCACATCGACGTCTTTCCCAACTCGCGTAACGTGATTCCCGGCAAAGTGGTGTTCACTGTCGATCTGCGCTCGCCTGATTTGGCAGTCATCGAAGATATGGAAGCACGGTTGCACGTCGAGGCGCAGAAAGTAGTCGATGATATGGGGATGACCGTCGAATTCGAGAAGGTCGGCGGGTTCGATCCTGTGACATTTGACGCGGGCTGCGTGACGGCCGTGCGCAATGCCGCTGAACGGCTCGGCTATTCACACCGCAACCTGATTTCTGGTGCCGGCCACGACGCCTGCTGGATCAACCGTACCGCCCCCACAGCGATGGTGATGTGCCCCTGCGTGGATGGGCTGTCGCATAACGAAGCCGAGGACATTTCACGCGAATGGGCGGCAGCGGGTGCGGATGTGCTGCTGCACGCGGTTGTTGAGACGGCGGAGATTGTGGAGTGAATTTAGCGCGGCAACCTGTATCTTACGTTAAGAGACGCTCCATCTTTCTTGAGGCTATTGGGGAGTTCTTCATCATGCTTACTCATAGCGTCCCGCATTGCTCCACAACAAATCGGCATTCGGTGGTCCGCGCCAGGATATCCGCCGACTCTACGATGCAAATTTCCAGAATTCACGCAAACCTCGGCAAATCCAAGTTCCTGCGCCTTTCGGAGCAAATCTTGAAGTTCCGACGAGAACTTCGTTCGACTAGGCATCTTGGAGTCCATCCTAATTTGTCAGATCAATCTTGCAACAAGCAGGGAGAATTACAATGACCACAGTTATCAAAAACGGCACAGTCGTTACTGCCGACCTGACCTACAAGGCGGACGTGCTGATTGACGGGGGCAAGATCATCGAGATCGGGCCGGACCTTAAGGGCGACGATCAGCTTGATGCCATGGGATGTTACGTCATGCCCGGCGGGATTGATCCGCATACACATTTGGAAATGCCGTTCATGGGCACCTATTCCACCGATGATTTCGAGAGCGGCACCCGCGCCGCGCTGGCAGGTGGGACGACGATGGTCGTGGACTTTGCGCTGCCCAATCAGGGCGAAGGCCTGCACGAGGCGCTGAAGCGCTGGGACAACAAATCGACCCGCGCCAACTGCGACTACAGCTTTCATATGGCGGTGACGTGGTGGGGCCAAAAGGTGTTTGACGACATGGAGACCGTGATCAAGGATCGCGGCATCACCACCTTCAAACACTTCATGGCCTACAAGGGCGCGTTGATGGTGAATGATGACGAAATGTATGCGTCCTTCCAACGGCTTGGCGAACTTGGCGGTATCGCGATGGTGCATGCCGAGAACGGCGATGTGGTCGCGGAACTGTCCGCTAAACTGCTGGCCGAGGGCAACACCGGACCCGAAGCCCACGCCTATTCCCGCCCGCCGCAAGTCGAGGGAGAGGCGACAAACCGCGCGATCATGATCGCCGATATGGCGGGCGTGCCGCTTTATGTGGTGCATACGTCCTGCGAGGATTCACACGAGGCGATCCGCCGTGCCCGCCAGCAAGGCAAGCGTGTTTGGGGCGAGCCGCTGATCCAGCACCTGACGCTGGACGAAAGCGAATATTTCAACAAAGATTGGGACCACGCCGCGCGGCGCGTCATGTCACCACCGTTCCGCAATAAAAAGCATCAGGACAGCCTTTGGGCCGGTATCCAGTCCGGGTCTTTGTCCGTCGTCGCGACGGATCACTGTGCCTTTACGACCGAGCAGAAACGCAACGGCGTGGGTGATTTCACAAAAATCCCCAACGGCACGGGCGGGCTTGAAGACCGGATGCCGATGCTTTGGACGTACGGCGTTGCAACGGGGCGTCTGACGCCCAATGAATTTGTCGCGCTGACCTCGACCAATATCGCCAAGATCCTGAACTGCTATCCACGCAAAGGTGCGATTTTGGTGGGTGCAGATGCGGATATCGTGGTTTGGGATCCCAAGAAATCGAAAACCATCACGGCAGACAGCCAGCAATCAGCGATTGATTACAACGTGTTCGAAGGCAAAGAAGTATCCGGCCTGCCACGCTTTACCCTGACGCGCGGCCATGTCGCCGTGCATGATGGGGAAATCCGCACCCAAGAAGGACACGGCGAATTTGTAAAGCGTGAGGCCAATACGGCGACCAACAAGGCCCTGTCATCATGGAAAGAACTGACCGCACCTCGCCCCGTGAAACGCACGGGAATCCCGGCGAGTGGGGTGTGATGATGCGCAAACTCATGATTGCCGCACTGGTCCTTTTGCCGCTTGGCGCGCAAGCGCAACAGGCGTGGGGCAATGAGGGCGGCTGTAACCGCGTGGCGGGCCGTGATGAAGGCACCGACATGGTCACGATTCTTTGGCCCGACCGAATTGAACACTTGGAAAGCGGGTGTAGATTCATCATGATCAACGGCGATATCAACGTCCGTGCCACGATCGAAACGGAATGCGATGGCGAAGGTGAAACATGGACCCAGACCTATGGTATGACGCCGATTGGTGCCGATACAATCGCCATTTGGCCCGCGGACGCGCCGGATTATGTCCAGAATCTGCGATTGTGTGAATGACTACTGAAGCGGTAATCTCCGCCCGAAACCTAGACCTTACATTCGAGACAAACGATGGCCCCGTCCATGCGCTCAAGGATGTGAACCTTGAGATCAAAAAGGGTGAATTCGTCAGTTTCATCGGCCCATCAGGCTGTGGAAAGACCACGTTTCTGCGCTGTATCGCAGGTCTGGAAACGCCCACGGCGGGCGAGATTTCAGTGAACGGCATGACCCCTGACGAAGCGCGCCGTGCGCGTGCCTATGGCTATGTGTTTCAGGCGGCGGGGCTTTATCCTTGGCGCACGATTGGCGGCAATATCCGGCTTCCGCTTGAAATCATGGGGTATACCAAGAAGCAACAGGCTGAACGTGTCGCCCGTGTGCTTGAACTGGTTGAACTAGAGGGCTTTGAGCAAAAGTTTCCATGGCAGTTGTCGGGCGGCATGCAGCAGCGCGCCTCGATTGCGCGGGCACTGGCGTTTGACGCCGACGTCTTGCTGATGGACGAACCCTTTGGCGCATTGGATGAAATCGTGCGCGACCATCTCAACGAGCAGCTTTTGCAGCTTTGGGCGCGGACCGAGAAAACCATCGCTTTCGTCACGCACTCGATCCCCGAGGCGGTGTATCTGAGCACCAAGATCGTTGTGATGTCCCCCAGACCCGGGCGGATTTCCGATGTTATCGAAAGCCCGTTGCCAAAAGACCGCCCGTTGGACATTCGCGATTCCGCGCAATTTATCGAACTGGCACACCGTGTCCGTGAAGGGTTGCGCGCCGGACATGCCGATGGCTAAAGGCGGGAACATCCTTCCGGTCGTGACCGTGGTTGCCGCGATCCTTGTGATCTGGTGCTTGGCCGTGATCCCGATGAATGCGCATCTGACGGCGGATCAGGCGCAGCGCGATGGTATGACCATCACGCCCGAATCCGCAGCGGATCGGCAGGACTATCTGGGGCTGACACTCGCCCTGAAAAACCCCGCGATCATACCGTTGACGTTTGTGCATAATCGCCCGCGTTTGCCCTCGCCGCATCAGGTGGCAGACGAGATGTTCAGAACGGTTTTTGGTGAAAACATTACCTCAAGACGGAGCCTGATTTACCACGGATGGGTGACGCTTTCGGCGACATTGCTGGGCTTTGTAATTGGCACGACCCTTGGCATTTTGCTGGCAATCGGGATCGTGCACAACCGGACGATGGATAAATCTGTCATGCCTTGGGCGATTGTCTCGCAGACCATTCCGATCCTCGCATTGGCACCGATGATCATCGTGATCCTAGGTTCAATTGGGATACAGGGGCTTTTGCCAAAGTCCGTTATTTCAGCTTATCTTAGCTTTTTTCCCGTCGTTGTTGGCATGGTCAAGGGGCTGCGCAGCCCCGGCGCGATGCAGCTTGATCTGCTGCGCACATATCACGCCAGCGACCCGCAGGGGCTTTGGAAACTACGCCTTCCGGCCTCGATCCCCTATCTTTTTGCGTCGCTCAAGATCGGCATCTCGGCTGCCTTGGTTGGTGCCATCGTTGGCGAATTGCCGACGGGGGCAAAGGCCGGATTTGGCGCGCGGATGCTGGTGGGTGATCAATACGGTCAACCTTTGGTGACGTGGGCAGCACTGTTCGCCGCCGCCATTACCGCCGCTGGATTGCTGGCGATCCTAAGCCTGCTTGAAAGGCGCACGCTGCGCCACATGGGCATGGTGGCGTCATGATGGGATATCTTATTGCCCTTGTGATCTGGATTGGCGGTTGGTGGCTGAATACCAAACTGTCGCATTCGCCTGCGTCCGATACGCGATCTGTCAGCCTGATTATTCCAATCATTTTTGGCGTGACCATCGTGCTGATGTGGGAGGTGCTGGTACGTATGCTGGGGGTCAGCGCGGTCATTCTGCCCGCCCCGTCAGACATTGCCGTGCAGTTTGCCAACTCGATCCCGCTGCTTTGGGCCGATTTACGACAGACCATCATCAAGGGCGCATTGACAGGCTATATCATCGGCATGGCTGCTGCATTTGGCGTGGCGATCATCGCTGACAGATCCGAATTTCTAACCAAGGGAATTTTGCCGGTCGGGGCGTTTATGGCGGCGTTGCCAATCGTCGGCACCGCGCCGATTTTTGTGAAATGGCTGGGCAGCGATTGGCAGTCAAAAGCCGCCGTCGTTAGTGTCATGGTGTTCTTTCCGATCCTCGTGAACACGGTTGCGGGACTGAAAGACAGTACGGCGATCCAACGCGATCTGATGCGCACCTACGGCGCAGGATACTGGTCAACGCTTTTCAAGCTACGGATCATGGTAGCAATGCCGTTTATTTTCAACGGCCTGAAAATTGCCACGACTCTTGCGCTAATTGGTGCCATCGTAGCCGAGTTCTTTGGCTCGCCGACGTTGGGTATGGGGTTTCGTATTTCTACCTCGGTCGGACGTTTGGCAATGGATATGGTTTGGGCTGAAATTATCGTCGCAGCCGTCGTCGGGACGGCGTTTTATGGTGGGATGGCGTTTATCGAGAAACGGGTGACGTTCTGGCACCCATCACAAAGATAACAAGACGGAATAGCCGACAAGATTAACTGACTAGGAGGTCAATACGATGAAGAATCTAATGATAGCAGCAGCCCTCGCAACGGGTGTTGGCGCAACGGCGGTTCATGCCGAAGGACATGCAGGTAGCGTGACGTTGCAGTTGCAATGGGTTACCCAATCGCAGTTTGCGGGCTACTACGTGGCCCAGGATATGGGCTTTTACGAGGAAGAAGGGCTGGACGTCACCATCCTGTCCGGCGGTCCTGATATTGCACCGCCACAGGTGCTTGCTGGTGGTGGCGCTGACGTGATGCTGAACTGGATGCCATCCGCATTGGCCGCGCGCGAACGCGGTCTGCCCGTGGTCAACATCGCCCAGCCGTTCAAGACGTCCGGCCTGATGTTAACATGCTGGAAAGACACCGGCATCACATCGGTCCAGGATTTCCGCGGCAAGACCATCGGCGTGTGGTTCTTTGGCAATGAATATCCGTTCCTGAGCTGGATGAGCCAAGTCGGCATTTCGACCGAAGGCGGCGAAGATGGCGTGACGGTTCTTAAGCAGGGTTTCAACGTAGACCCACTGCTGAACCGCGAGGCCGACTGTATTTCGACGATGACCTATAACGAATACGGTCAGGTGTTGGATGCGGGTGTTGATCCTGCGGAACTGGTGACGTTTATGTATGAAGATCAAGGCGTCGCAACGCTTGAGGACGGCATGTACGTCCTTGAGGAAAACCTCGAAGATCCGGTGTTCGTCGACAACATGGTGCGCTTCGTGCGCGCGTCGATGCGTGGTTGGAAGTATGCCGAAGACAACGTGGCAGAAGCGGCAGCCATCGTTATTGATAACGATGAAACCGGTGCGCAGTCCTTGGCCGCGCAAGAGCGGATGATGACCGAGATCGCCAAACTGACGGCGGGCTCGAACGGCGCACTTGATCTGGCTGACTACGAACGCACGGTTGCGACCTTGCTTGGTGGTGGATCGGATCCTGTGATCACAGCCGCACCCGAAGGGGCGTGGACACACGCGATCACCGACCAAGCGCTACAGTAAGTTTAGCTGAAAAATTGCCGTTGCCCCCGCGTTCTGGGGGCAACGGCATTTCAATCTGCTCCGCATGCATACTGGGGTCGAACATATGCAAAAACTGAACACCCAAGCCGAATGGATCACCCGCGCAAAAGCGGTTTTGCCCGCAGGTGGCTTTGGCAATTTCGACCCCGAAATCATCATTGCGCGCGGGCAAGGCAGCCACGTCTGGGATGAAGACGGTAATCAATATATAGACTACCTGATCGGGTCCGGCCCGATGTTGCTGGGCCACGGTGACCCCGAAGTGATGGAAGCAGTGCTGGAACAGCTTCCCAAGGGCATGACGTTTTTCGCCAATAATTCCAAAGGGATCGCGCTGGCCGAAGCCATCGTCGATGCGGTTCCCTGCTGCGAACAGGTCCGTTTTGTCGCATCTGGTGGCGAAGCGGATATGTATGCCATCCGCTTGGCCCGCGCCTATACGGCGCGCAACAAAATCCTGAAATTCGAGGGCGGCTATCATGGCATGAGCGCCGAAGCGCAGATGAGCCTTGCGCCCGCAACCCAAGTCAATTTTCCCCAAGCCGTTCCCGACAGCGCCGGTATCCCGCAAAGCGTTGCTGATGACGTGCTGATCGCGCCCTACAATGACTTGGCGGCGGTCGCGACCCTATTGGGCGAACACGACGACATAGCCGCGATCATTGCCGAACCCCTGCAACGGATCATCGCCGCAAACCCCGGTTTCCTGCAAGGGCTGCGCGACCTTTGTGACAAACATGGCGTGTTGCTGATATTTGATGAAATCGTCACGGGGTTCCGTCTTGCCTATGGCGGCGCGCAGGAAAAATACGGCGTGACCCCCGATATTTGCACATTGGGCAAAATCATCGGTGGTGGATTTTCTTTGGCCGCCCTTGGGGCCAGTGCCGAGATCATGCAGCATTTCGATGTGGCCCGCGTGGGTGGTGATAAATGGCTGATGCAGTTGGGTACTCTGTCGGGCAATCCTGTCGCCGCTGCGGCTGGCCTGAAAACCATGGAAATCCTGCGACGCGACGGTGCTTATGACCGGCTGCGTGAAATTGGTGGTACCTTGCAAAAGATGCAACGCGATGCCCTGAACGATGCAGGGATTGCGCATCAGATTTGCGGCGATGAAACGCTGTTCGACATCTATTTCACGGCCAACACCTGCCGTGATTACCGCAGCGCCAGACACGATAACCCGCAGACCAACGTTGTCTATAATGCAACTCTGCGCCAAAACGGGATATTCAAGGCACCGGGCAAGCTTTATCCGTCACTGACAATCACCGACGCCGATCTTGCCCAAACACATGATGCGGTGCTCAAGGCGGTGGCGGCAATCAGCGCCGCGTGATGAAGCGGCGAGCGCTGATCTCAACCCGTTTTGACCAACGTCAGCGATAAAACCGTAAACGGCAGTTTGTCATATTTGAGGCGTTCGGGCGCGTCCGGTCTCGCCTCAACGTATTTGCTTGGCAATGATGCCAGCGTTACCGGAAAGTCGGCCTCGGTTAAGTCAAGCTGCGTTGAAAAGAATATCAGCTGTGTGCCAGCGCGCTTGTAAAAATGCAGCGCCTGTGCACGGCTTTATTGCACAATTCACTTGCTGGTCGAGCTTCCCCTTACCCCAGACGGACTTAGCCTACTGGCTCAGTGATAGGTATGCCAAGAGCTGTGCCCTCCGTGCCAATAAGCGTGAGACAATTGACTGGCTAAAGTTTACACTTGAG
>ERZ888423.1074-NODE-1074-length-25445-cov-7.634777_pt1 | contig 25445 bp, 25 predicted proteins | sample MGYA00520523_ERZ888423 | MGnify/ENA primary metagenome ERZ888423 (study PRJEB32303, sample SAMEA104408611) | aquatic metagenome | biome: Brackish water; feature: Pelagic; material: water | place: Baltic Sea | collected 2014-06-08T10:24:00 | depth 30,27 m ...
TCACACCCATGAGATTTCGCCGCGTCGAGCGGCCCCTTCAGGAATACAGGCCTCGGCTGAATGGCTCCGTCATGCAGGCTTCAAGTGACGAACCTCTGCGGCCACGGCCTCAATGCGCCGAATCCACAGAATGCCATCCGTGCGAAAGCTGGCTACGCGGACCGACCAGCAATCCACAGTCTGCCGACCGGCGTTGCTGCAAAAGAATGTGGTCATTGACTGTTCTTGCTGGTAGGCATCCGCGCCCTCAACCCGTTGAACTGTTCCATCCGCAAGGTGAAGTTCAAACTGGGTTCCTTGGGAGCTGTTGGATGCATTAGCGGAGTTCATGAACCGATTTTACGATGTCTCCCCTGTGGATCGCTAGAGGCCTAACCATGTGAATTCAGCAGTATTTTCGGGGGAAATCCGGTTGAGATCAAGGGGATGAGCTGGGGATGGGAGTGAGGGTTTCCACAGATGGCCCATCGATTGCGCAAGTCGTCCCCGACAGTCGTGCCCAAGGTGAGTAGTTCGTGGCAAGCTCACAGGGTGACCGAGAATGCAGCATCAACAACCGACGCTCATGGGGATAGCCTCAACACGCAGAATGCCGAGGAATCAGCTGATTCTGGTGACCAGCAGCAACTTGAGTTCACCTGTCCTCGCTGCCGCTTAGAGGTATCCGAGGAGTTCTACGGGCCATGCAGCTCCTGCCGAACGACTCTGCGGGTGCAGGTTGGTGGAGAAGCTCGTGAGGTCGAGTCAGAGGCCTACGAACCAAAGATGAATGTCACGCCAAATGCTGTAGCAACCAAGGAATAATTCCCCCACTCAATCCGTGTTTCCGGGTGGGGTACAACGCGATTCGACTAACCGAGCCGGGCTTGCTCGGCGGCCCAGCGGTAATCTGCTTTGCCAGAGGGGGAGCGGAGAATCAGATCGCGCCGCAAAATGGCCCGTGGCAGCTTGTAACGGGCGATGTGCTCCGCTGCTACCGCTCGAATCTGTTCATCGCTCGCACTCGCGCCGCTTCGAAGCTGAATAATCGCAACAACTTCTGAGCCAAAGCGCTCCGAAGGCCGTCCGCATACCACTGCATCGAATACAGCCGGATGTGCCTTGACAGCAGTCTCGACTTCCTCGGCAAAGACCTTCTCGCCACCAGTCGTGATGCATGCTGAGTCCCGACCGAGCAGTTCGAGCGTCCCATCTGCAGATAGACGTGCTCGATCACCAGGAATTGCGAATCGGGTTCCCTCAATTGTCGGAAATGTTGCCTCTGTCTTTGTCTGGTCGCCGAGGTATCCGAGCGGCACCCGTCCAGATTGTGCCAGCCAGCCTGACTCATCCTCACCCGGTGACAGCAGACGGCTGAGGTCCTCGCTCAGAACCACCGAGGTATCGGCTGGGGTGAAGCGAGTAGCAACGCTGTTCGACGAAGATCGACGCGCAACACCTTGCCTTCCAGATTCAGTGGACCCTAGGACATTGAAAATCTGCACCTCGGGTAAGAACTCCAGGAGCTGATTCTGGATAGCCGGCGAAAGAACTGCACCACCGGATAACACATGTCGTAGGGAACTCAGGTCTCTTAAGCGACCAGCATCCCGATCTCTGCCAAGCTGATCCACGAGCGGTCTAGCCATGGGATCTCCAACTAGGAGCAGAGAGGTGGCGGCTGTCTGTTCGATGGTCCTCAGCACATCTTCGGGGTCGAAATGGTCGACCACGCTTTGGATGATGACAGCCCCGCCAGCTACCCATGCCGACAGAGCGTTCCAGTGCGCTGCTCCATGCATGAGTGGGGGAGCCGGAAGTGCTCGAACTCGACCAGTTGCCTCGGATACGACCTGATCAAGACTCTGAAATTCATGACCGGTGCGACTGCGAACTCCAAGGGCAGTGACCAAGAAATCTGCCTGCCTCCACATGGCACCCTTGGGCATTCCGGTGGTGCCACCCGTGTAACACAGGTACATGTCATCTCCAGACCAGCCCTCTGTCAGAAAGCTCGGAAGGGTTGGACTGGCCTGTGCGATCGCAGACTCGTAATCCACTGCCCCCGGCAGAAGGCCGAAGCCCGATCCGTCGGCAACCTGCAAGATGAGTTTCGGCTGCTTCTTCAGGGTTGGTAGTACTGCTTGAAGCACGGGGGTGAATCGCTCGTGAACGATGATTCCCTCAGCTGAAGAGTCCGTGAGGAGATAACGAAGCTCCTCGGCCACGTAGCGGTAGTTCACGTTGAAGGGGACTGTTCCCGCCTTCCAGCAGCCCAACATGGACTCGAGGTATTCGTTGCCATTGAGCATGTAGAGAGCCAGATGGGACTGCGAGGATTCCCAATTGTTCAGGTGCTCAGGAGGAACCCGCGGACTCCTCCGCTGAGGCCCAATTCCGGCTTCGTGAACGACCTGAGCAAGCCTTCGGGTCCTGTTCTGAATTTCAGCCCAGCTAAAGACCCGATCACGAAAGATCACACAATCAGCATCTGGCTGCCTGGCAGCGATTGCCTCGCAGATGCTGGCCACATTGAGTTCCATGGTCAGCTAGTACTCCAAGTACTCCGGTGGTGATGCAGCCTCACTGGGTGAGTGCTACGGGCACCTCGGAGACGGCCTGCAGAGGAAAGTGACACGCAACGTACTGATCACCGGTCACGTGTTGCATCTGGGGTTCAACCTGTGCGCAGATATCTTGCGCAAGTGGGCAGCGGGTGCGAAACCGGCAGCCACTCGGCGGCGAGATCGGCGAAGGCAGGTCACCTTCGAGGTGGTGTTCGGTGTCTAGCGAAGCGTTGGGATCAGGCAACGGGATAGCTGCTAGAAGAGCTCGGGTATAGGGATGTGCCGGCGCAGCGTAGAGGGCGTCTGGGTTGCCGATCTCGCACATCTTGCCGAGGTACATCACAGCAACACGGTCAGATACGTTCTTCACCACGGCCAAGTCATGGGCAATGAACACCAATGTCAGGCCATAACGAGCCTTCATATCTTCAAGAAGATTGAGGATTTGAGCCTGCACGGACACGTCCAGTGCAGAAACTGGCTCGTCGCAAATAATCACCGAAGGCTCAGTAATGACAGCCCGAGCTATTGAGATTCTCTGGCACTGACCACCAGAGAACTCGTGCGGCTTACGCTCGGCGGCAGCATCGGGGTCGATTCCGACAGCGGAGAGAACCTCTTCCACCTTGAGACGCCGCTCCTCAGGGGTGCCGATATTCCAAATGTTGAGGGGTTCCTCAACGATTTGCATCACGGTGCGTCGGGGGTTCAGCGAGCTAATCGGATCTTGGAAGATCATCTGCAGCCTGGGACGTGTATTCCGAAGCTGCTCGCCACGCAGAGAACACAGGTCAGTTCCGTCAAGGGTGACCTCGCCACGAGTCGGGCGTGGAAGCTGCATAATCGCTTTGCCAGTCGTTGACTTTCCACAACCCGATTCGCCAACTAGACCGAGAGTTTCTCCGCTCGCAATGTCGAACGAGACGTTGCTAACGGCAGACACTTTCTTGCCTCGGCCAGCCGGGAAGTCGACCACCAGGTTCTGAATCCGGAGCAGTGTCTCTGAGGGCTGCCGAAGGTGGGCCGTTCCGCTTCCTGCCATGTCTACATACCCTCTGTCTGCTCTGGAGGTGCGGGAACTGGTGATTGCTGTGCCGGGGTAGGGGTATTCGCTGGTGCGGCAACAAATTCCGGGGCGGTAGCCATGAGCCTCTGCGCAGCGATCCGTAACCGAACCTCTTCAGTTTCGGGTGATCCAATGGGGTAGAAACATGCGAACAGGTGCTCAGGTGCCGTAGGGGAAGGAGTCAAGGTGGGGGACTCCTCATGGCACCTTGGCTGCACGTAGGGGCATCGCGGACTAAACGCACAACCCTTTGGAGGGTTGACAAGGTCCGGTGGACGCCCGCCGATAGCAGCCAGGCGAGTATGCGAAGCGTCGGTGAGCTTTGGAATAGCTGACATGAGTGCCTCGGTATAGGGCATCTTCATTTCGCTAAAGAGCAAAGCAGTTGGTGCTTGTTCAACAATCTGGCCTGCGTACATAACCGCTATCTCGTCTGCTCGTCCAGCCACAACGCCAAGATCGTGAGTGACCAAGATCATTCCCATGTAACGCTCGCGCTGTTGCTCAGCTAGCAGGTCAAGAATCTGCGCCTGCACGGTAACGTCGAGCGCCGTTGTTGGTTCGTCAGCGAAGAGCAGCTTCGGACCGCAGGCAAGAGCGACCGCGATTACGACGCGTTGCCGCATTCCGCCTGACATCTCGTGTGGGTAGGAAGAAAATCGCTTTTCAGGCTCGGGAATCTTGACTGCTTTGAGTAACGCAACAGCTGTGTCCTTGGCGTCGGACTTACTCATATTGAGATGAAAACGCAGCGACTCCGTAATTTGCAGGCCAATCTTCATGACAGGGTTCAACGCTGTCATTGGATCCTGGAAGATCATCGCCATCTCGTCGCCCCAGAGTTCGCGATACTCAGTGTCGTTCAGTCCAGAGATCTCTTTTCCTTCAAAGATCACTTGCCCGGAACGCTCAGTATTTGAGCGAGGTAGCAGGCCCATGATGGAGCGGGAGAGAACGGACTTCCCTGAGCCGGACTCACCCACCACTCCAAGGGTTCGACCTCGCTCGAGAGAGAGCGACACACCGTTCACTGCCGTGAGTGAGCCGCGATCTGTCGTAAATCGAGTCACGATGTCTCGTACTTCAAGAAGCTTGGGCGCACCTGGGGTACCGCTTGGTGTCGGTAAGCCGCTGATCGGCGTTTGAACGCTCACAGCACAGACTCCCTCACGCCGAAGCGTCTATTGACGGCGTCTCCGAGGAAGTTCAAAGCCATGACTGTTAGGAACAGTATCAACGAGGTGAAAATCACGATGTGAGGAGAGTTGCGCATCTGCCCGCGCCCCTCGGCGATGATGTTTCCCCAAGAAGGCATCGGCAGTTGAACGCCGACGCCAAACAAGCTCAGTCCACCCTCGGCCACAATTGCTATTCCCACACCCAGCAGAGAGATGGACAACATGGCGGGCATCACGTTCGGTAGCACTTCTCGCACCATGATCCGACCGTTCTTTGCCCCCATTGCTTTGGCCGCAAGCACAAACTCCCGCTCCGACCATGCAAGTGTGTTCGCACGTGTGATTCGCCCGAGCAACGGAATCGACACGATGCCAAGGCCAATTACTACCACGGCTAGGCGGCGAGTTGAGTTGACACCGGCGCCACTCGCAAGCACGGTGACCAGTGAAAGCGCCAGAACGAACTGCGGGATTGCTAGGAGCACGTTCATGAGCGGGGTAATGAATCCGTCGACTTTCCCCCGAAAGAAACCGGTCATAAGTCCGAGCATGCCGCCAATTAAAAGGCCAAAAGCCACAGCCCCGAATCCAACGATGAACGAGGATCGCGTTCCCCAGATAATCCTTGAAAGCAGGTCGCGCCCAATTGCGTCGCCGCCGAACCAGTGGCCGGCTGCTGGGCCCTTTCTGGCCAGAGCCACGAACGACTGATTTGGGTCGGGGATTGGTAGAACCGGCGCAAGGATTGCTAAGAGCGCAAGAAACGCAATCCACGCGATTGCAACCCAAGCTGCCGTACCGAGGCGATCCCCGCGCACAGTATGCGAGGAGGGTGCCTCGATCGCCTCAATGGTGGGCAGTGAGGATGGATCAAGATGGGCTATCGAAGTATCACGATTTGTTTGCATTACGAATCCGTGGGTCGAGAACGGTGTACAACAGGTCTACGGCGAAATTCACCAGAATGTAGAGGATGGCAATAACAGCAACCATGGATTGGAAGGCAACGATTTGTCGCCGGTTGATCGAGTCAAAGAGCATCAGGCCCATTCCCGGAAGAGAAAACACAACTTCCACAATGAGTGCCCCACCGATCAAGGTTCCGACATTGAGCCCGGCCACGGTCAACAGCGTGAGCGAAGATGGTCTCAGTGCATGGCGGAACAGTATTCGCTTTGACTTCAGGCCCTTGGCCTTAGCCATCAGGATGAAATCCTGCTGCAGCGTGGCGATCATGTCGCTGCGGAGCAGGCGCATGTAAATGGCAATCTGACCCACGGCCAACGTGATCGTGGGAAGAATCATGTACTGAAGGTGCTCGATCGGGCTCTCATTGGGTGATGCGTACCCACTGGTCTTAAACCAGCCGAGCTTGACCCCCAGGTAGTACTGCAACAAGAAGCCCAAGGCGAAGTTGGGGATCGCAAGCATAGCGAACGCCGCAGTATTAGAAGTTCGATCCAACCAGGTGCCCTTGCGATACGCCGTGATTACCCCCAAGGGAATCGCAAAGAAAAGGGCCAACATCTGGGCGTAGAACATCAGGAGTAGAGAGACCGGAAGCGACTGCCAGAGCCGATCAGATACAGGTCGATCAGAACTCACGGTGTAGTAGTTGCCCATATCGCCAGTGGCGAAGTTGCCGAGCCAAGTGCTGTAACGAACTGCAAAGGTTTGATCCAACTTGAGTTCTTTGCGAAGCTCCTCTCGCTGCTGGTCACTGCCAGAAGGAATGAGCACTTCAGTGGGATCGCCGGGAAGTAACTCTAAAAGTAGCGAAGCAAACAAAGTCACAAGAATAACTGTGACTAGGAGTTGCCCAAATTTTTTCAGAATGAACATTCGATCCAATTCCCACTAGGTGTGGTATTCGACTGAGAGACTTAGAAGGATTCACGGTGACCGGGGCAAGAGCCCCGATCACCGCAGGTGTAACTAACTCGTGTTTCTAAGCTGTTATTGCAAACTAACTTTGGATCCACATCCCAGTAACTGGGTGTCCTGAGGCAAGACCGGGGAACGGTGCGCCGGCATCATCAGGCAAGTCGGGCCCAAGCGTGCCGAAGACGTCAGTCGCAGTCGCAATGTCCCAGAGGGTCCACTGCAACCAGATGCTGTAACCCTCGCTGGCGAACCTTTTATTGATATCGCCGTAGATCTCCTGACGCTTTGCCTTGTCAGGAGTTGCTCGACCTTCATCGAGCAAGGCAGTGATCTCGACGTCGTCAAAGCGGCCAAAGTTGACGGGGTTGCCGCCACCCTTCCACCAGACATAGTTGGCGTCGGGGTCTCCACCGGGATAGTTGCGGAAGACCATTGCCTGGTACTTGCCCGAGATGGCAGTACTAATCAACGCAGCCTGCTCAAGAGCAGTAATGGTGATGTTGATTCCAGCAGCCTTGCCCATCTGCTGAACAACTGCAGCAGCAGCTTGGGTTGCCGGGTCAGGAGTCGCTATCAGGGTGAAAGCCAAGTCAGTGCCAGTTTCTTCTTTGTACTGAGCAACTAGCTTCTTGGATTCAGCAAGGTCGTAGGTGGGGTAACCCGAGTCCTTGAGGTAGCCAATGCCTCCGGGAGCAAATGGACCATTTGCATTTTGAAGGACGTCTAGGTTGACCGTAGCGTTATAAGCCTCCATGTCGATGGACTTGATGGCTGCTAGGCGAGCGGTCTTGGAGTTGAACGGTGCAATTGAGGTGTTCAACTGACCGAAGCTAACTTCGCCAAACTTGTCTGACTCATAGGAGTTGATGTTGCCAGCCTCTGTCTCGGTGCGAAGCTGATCAATCTGCTCGCCGCCAGACATTTGGATGGCGTTGAGGTCACCTGCAAGTAGTCCGTTGATACGGCTAGAACCCTCTGGTGTTGGCTTGTAAACAATCTCGTCTAGGTAGGGGAGCTGAGTTCCGTCGGCGTCCTTCTGCCAGTATTTCGGATTCTTTTTGAGTTCCAGACTTTCGTTCTGGGTCCAGCTGACCAGAGTAAATGGCCCTGTTCCAACGAGCTTGGTGTCGCAGGTTGACGGGTCATCAAGTTGGGACTGAGCGATCATGCCGACTCGACCAGAACCAAACAATGCTCCGGGAAGTGAGGCCCATGGGGTGTTCGTCGTGATTGAGACCGTCATTGGGTCAACAACGGTCACGTCAGCGATATTTGAAAAGACGAACGAGAACAGCAGCACGCTGCGTGCTGGGTACTTGCCCCGGTAGGCGTCCAGGTTGTTCTTGACAACCGTTGCGTCCAGAGCAGTGCCATCGTGGAAAGTGATGTTGGGCCGCAACGTCAGTGTCCACTGGGTGTAATCGGCGTTTGGTGTGAGCGTCTCAGCCAGGAACGGCACGTAATCGCCATCTTCGTTCGGGGCAGTGAGGGTGTCGTAAATTGACCGTGCCACTTGAATTCCAGAGATGGCGAGCTGCGCTTCGGGCAAGCACCATCCGTCGGCAGTCTCTCCCTCGAGTGCGTAGGTCAGAGTCCCACCCGGAGTTGGCTTGCCTGAGCCGTTACCAGTTGGTTCTTTGTCGCTGCTGCTACTGCCTCCGCAGGCGCCTGCGAGAACGGCGACAAACAGAAGCGAACTCACCACCAATAGTGATTTTGTATTTTTATGTTTTTGACGTTGCATGTGTTCCCCCTAAGGACAAGAAGTGCTGGAGCGGGTGATATGAGCTGCGAAGAAAACCGCCGAAGAAGAACCGCCCTAACGAATCAGGGACTGCTCCGCAAAGGTGACGCTCTTCACACAGTAGGCAGACTCTACATCCGACGGAGGCTGAGTCAATGACAACCCCAAGTACAACTGAGGCAGAGAATCACTGTGGCATAGAAGTGCTGCGGCCGAGAATGGCTGTGGCCAAAACTCAAGCGAGTGGTACGGAGCGCTGGTAATCAAATGCTTGGCTCATCACGATGTCGACGTATCGCTGACTTCGGTTGTAACTGAAATAGGCAGCCCGAAGCGGGCCCTCTTGGTTGAGGCCGGGGCCCTTTCGACAGAGGTAAACGCCTGCGGTGAGCGCTGCGTCATACAGATTCTGCGGGTCGGCTACGCCGTCCCCCGTTGCATCTCGTGCCACCGCTTTCCAAGAGCTAGGAAGAAACTGCATGGGGCCAACTGCGCGATCAGTGGCCGCTGTTCCATCTAGTGCTCCACCGTCGGAATCTCGTACGATCGCAAAAGAGTTGGAACCGTTTAACTCAGGGCCGAAAATTGGCGGCGAGACAAGGCCATCCCTGCCAAGCGATGCGCCGCGGTATGTGCCGTGTTTGCTCTCGGTCCTGCCGACTCCAGCAATTGCCCACCATGGGATTGCGCAATTCGGATTGCTGACTCGGAGGGCAACAGCAGCACGCCAGTAAGCGTCAAGGGCGCCAGTGGACAAGTCCGTACCAGTAACGGTTGCAGACATTCTCGCCTCGGCCACTCGTTGTTCATTCTGCGCCAACTGTTCTCCGAGTTGCTGCAGCGAAGCCGTGAGCCCCTGCGATTTGCTACTGAGTTGCCCAAGGGAGTCCTCAATCTCGACAAGCTGCCTTTGCAAGCCAGAGCGCTCTTCTTGCAATTGTTTGAGTTGCTCTCGAGCAAAGCGCTCCTTGCTGATCGTGCTACTCGCTGCCGACTCCGACAGAACACGCGCTCGGTCGAGGCGCTCTCGTTCCGCTGAACTCACTGCGGGGTTTAATGCAGAGAGCCTGCCGAAGCCGGTGATGAACCACTCGACTCCGATGATCCGTAGTGCGCCGCGCAGTTTCTGCTGAGTCTCGGCGGCCTTGGTGACCTGTTCGGATCTGCGAGCGAGCAGTTCGGTAGAAGCCTGCCTACGCAGAGTCACGTCCTGAATCTCTTTATCCGTTTGCTGCAACTCCTGCTGTGCCCGTTTTTGTTGCTCTGTGAGTTTTTTCTGTTCCTCCACAGCAGCGTCGAGTCCCGCTGAGTTTGCCGGCACTGCAGCTACGGCTGCAGAGAGCCCTTCTCCCGGAACTGGATCTGAGGGCTGTTGGTCTGAGGGTTGCTGAAGAATGCGCGGCGGGGCAGTTCGTTCCAGAGCGTTGGCGCTGCCAACCTCCGTCAGGCCCATGAGCAGACAAGCCAGGGTCAGCAGGGTCATGGCGAGCAGTGTGGGAACGCGCATACGAGACCGGGTCGATCCGGTATCTGTGTCTACGAGGTCCATTGGTCGCGCTCTAACAGCACGGCTCGTAATCGACTCGGGTGATCGGTGATGATGCCGTCGACGCCAAGGTCGAGTAACTGGTGCATCTCTTCTGGCTCGTTAATTGTCCATGCATGGACCTGGCAATCGCGCTCATGGACAGTCCTCACGAAGCCCTTGGTAATCAGAGCAATCCCGTTCTGCTTCACGGGTACTTGAACACAGTGATAGTCGACTGGCGATGTCGGCGGTGAGCTTCGCAGGCGCGCAGCCGCCATGACCATGGCGACCTCTTTTGGAGAAGCTGCCGTGCACTGCTTGGGTCCAAGGAGCTCGCGAAGCCTGAGTAGTCGACGATGCGAAAATGCCGCAACACATGCGCGTGAAACTGCCTCGTGTTGCAACAGGGTTTGAGCGAGTGGCTCGACAGCAGAATCTGACTTAGCGTCAATATTGAAGAAGGCAGAGGGAAACTCCTCAAGAAGTTCTGCCAGCGTCGGGATGGGATCAGACCCGTCGATCCGCGCTTCAGAAATTTGCGCCCAACTCAGCTCGCTGATCTTCCCCTGCTCATTGGTGACCCGATCGAGCTGGTCATCATGAAAGGCGATGAGTACTCCGTCGGCGCTGACATGCACATCTGTCTCTAGATGCGTAAACCCCAGCTGTGTCGCAGCGGAGAAAGCCGCCAACGTATTCTCGGGAGCGGCCTCTGTGCCGCCACGATGGGCGATCGCAAGAGGATGTTCTTGTTGGTAAAAAGCATGATCCCGCACGCCGCAATGGTAGTTGCGCGTTTTGCTCAGGCACAGCATGTAAGAGTGATCCTGTGATTCCTGCACAGGTCGAACTCCCTGAGCGCTCTCTGCGTGGATTACCAGTTATCGCCGCCGCAATTGTTGCCGCCATTCTGCCGGCATTTTTTCTAGGATCCCTTTCGGTCGAGATTCGAGCTGAAGTGGGCTACGGCGAATCTGCGGCGGGTTTGGTTTTTGCGGCGTTTTTTGCAGCGAGTGCTGTGGTGTCTTCTCGGATGGGGCGATGGGTGGATCGTGTCGGGCCCAAGATTGCTTTGAGCACTGCGCTCGCAGGTACATGCCTAGTCAATCTCGCCATCGCCCTTGGTGCACGAAATCTCGCCGCTCTTATCGCATTGTCTGCGATTGCCGGCATCGCTAACGCAACAGCGCAACTTGGGGCAAACGTCTATATCGCACGCAACTTACCCATACACCGTCAAGGTATCGGCTTTGCCGTGAAGCAGTCAGCCATGCCAGGAGCAGCACTGATTGCAGGAATACTGCTTCCATCCGTGGCGCTCACCCTTGGGTGGCGGTGGGTGTTCGCTATTGGTTCTGCGCTAGGTATCGCTGCACTGATAGCTGTTCGGGTTCGAGTAGAACCTGACCCGCAGTCAGCACCGAATCGGGCGCACACAGTGCACCGAGACACTCAGCGGGCACCAATAGGCGCGCTTGTCATGCTCGCTGTGGCGGCGGCCTTCTCAACGGCAGCAGCAATCACCCTGGGTGGTTTCTTTGTTGAGTCAACGATCAATTCTGGGGTGAGCCCGGCCACGGCCGGATACGCGTTTGCCCTCGGTAGTCTCATCTCGATTCTTGTGAGACTGCTCGTGGGTGGCTACGCCGACCGGCAACCAGGAGACCTGCTCGGAGTCGTAGCCGTCATGATCCTGATTGGGTCCTGTACATCCCTCATCTTTGTCGCTCAGACTCCAACAGCGCATTTCATTGGATTGCCACTCGCGTTCGGCGCTGGGTGGGCTTGGCCGGGACTCTTCAACCTGTCGGTGATTCGGGCCTCACCTGCCTTTCCGGGCCGGGCCACCGGGATTACCCAAACGGGCGTCTATGTCGGGGGAGCAGTTGGACCGGTCCTGTTCGGGTTCACTGCTGAGCATTGGTCGTACTCTGCGGCATGGGTCCTAGCAGCTGTGATGGGAGTGTGCGCCGCTGCAGCAGTCACCTTGGGACAAAGGTTGCTCGTTAGCAGCGCGTCGAGAACTGGAAATGATCTCGACGCGGTTGATCGAACTCACGAAGTAGGCAGCTAGACAACCTGCTAGATGCTTCGACCCGCATCCTGCCAGTACTCGTCTTTCAGAAGTCGCTTGTAGAGCTTGCCCGTAGGGTGACGAGGAAGTTCCTCACGGAAGTCGACACTACGAGGGCACTTCACATCGGCCAAGCTTTCCCGACAATACGAGATGAGTTCGGCTGACAAAGCTGCCGCTTCGGTCGGGTTTGCTGGCATGTTGACGGGTTGCACAACGGCTTTTACTTCTTCGCCAAAGTCCTCATTCGGAACGCCAAAGACAGCTACGTCACTCACGGCCGGATGCATCGTAAGAACGTTCTCGGCCTCTTGCGGATAGACATTCACCCCGCCGCTGATGATCATGTACGCCTTGCGATCCGACAGATACAAGAACCCATCCTCATCGACTCGTCCTACGTCGCCAAGGGTCGACCAACCAGCCGGGTTATAGGACTCTTTGGTTTTGTCTGGATCGTTGTGATAGCTGAACGCAGCTTCTGACTCAAAGAACACCGTTCCCGTTTCGCCAACTGGGAGTTCCTCGCCATCATCATCAAGGATGTGCAGCACACCAGCTAGCGGCTGTCCGACGCTTCCTTTATGGGCTAACCAGTCTTCGGAGTTCGCCCAACAAAACCCATTGCCCTCGGTACCTGCGTAGTACTCGTGAACGATTGGGCCCCACCAGTCGATCATCTTTTCTTTGACTGGAATTGGGCAAGGCGCAGCAGCGTGAATAACCACCTCGAGCGAAGACATGTCATGGGCCGCCCGTTGTTCGGGTGTCAGCTTGAGCATGCGTACAAACATGGTCGGCACGAACTGTCCAAAGGTCACCTGGTATTTCTCGATCAGGCGAAGTGCGTCTTGCGCGTCGAAGCGCTCCATGACAATCACAGTGCCACCAGCCCTCTGCACCTGCATCGAGAAACGCAGCGGAGCCGAGTGGTATTGCGGTGCTGGGGAGAGGTACACCGTCTCGGTGTTCGCCCCAAAGAGTCCGGCAACAAGCATGTACAACATGTCGCCCGTTCCGAGTGGCACATCACGCATTGGAACCTTGACGCCTTTAGGTTGGCCAGTGGTACCCGAGGAGTACAACATGTCCATCCCTTCGGTGGGCGCTGCGAGTTCCGTGATGGGCTGTGCCTCTACTGCAGCCTCGAAGGATTCGTAGCCATCGATCGTTGTATCTAACAAGAAGCGATGCTCAACGCCCGGGGTCAGCATCAGCAACTCTCGAGCGAGGTCTGACTTGTATTGGGTGCTGATCAGCACGCGAGCGCCCGAGTCATTGACAATGTAGGCAACCTCTTCTTGGGTGAGTCGGGATGAGATTGCGGTGTAGTACAAACCCGCGTAATGCGCCCCCCAAGCTAGGGACAGATACCACGGGTGGTTCTCTGCGCACCAAGCCACATGATCCCCGGGCTTGAGGCCAAGCGAATGCATCAGGTGTGCAATCTGAGTAGCACGCTCGTGGAGTTCTCGGTATGTCACGGTGAGTCCCGTACTTGCCATGACATAGGCAGCATGGTCGCCCCGATCCTGAACATACCCACCCGGATAAAGAAGCCGATCAGACACGGAAGTTCCCCCTGTTGAGATTGCGGAAAGCTGAGCTTGCGCAGCTATCGGATGGTAGCCGTTTGGATCGCGATGGCCATGCAAGCTTTCGGCCGGCAAGGCCTGAAACCCGATTGGACTGCGCGAGTTCACACTGGTCGAAGTACCTTCTTTGGGTGGACGCAGTAGCTCGATTCGCTCAGATTTGTGTGCAGGAATCACCACGTCTTGACCTCGGCCTTGCCGCCATAGCGTGTGCCTTCCAAAGCAAGGTCAACGAAGTGCAACTCATAGCAAGGCTTGACGAACTCGCAGATGGGCTAGCGGCCGAGTACCGCCTTGAGATGGGCCAAGACATCTCCTGGCTCTCTGGTGCTGAGTTCAGTCGGGCATTGTTTGGAGCGGATGGGTTTCAGGGTGACCAACTGGAGTACTCGAGTCCCTCGAACAGTCTGCTGAATGAGATGCTTGATCGCCGAAGGGGCATTCCGATTACGTTGACGATTCTCGGAATCGAGATCGGTCGAAGGTGCGGATTCAATTTCTTCGGAATCGGTATGCCAGGACATTTCCTGATGGGTGAAGTGGGGAACTCGAGGCAGTTCTTCGATCCATTCGAGGCCGGCAGAGTGGTGTCGGCGCAGGAAGCGCGTGAGTTCTTTCACGCCATGCATGGCCAGCAACATAGATTTGAGGAGGTGTTTTTGGCACCCTCTGAACCTCGACAGATTCTTATGCGAGTGCTGAACAACCTTCACGCTGCATTTGTGAACCAGGGAGATCCTGAGAATCTCGAACGTGTCCTGAACTTGCAAAGCGTGATCCCTGGGTATGCGAAGGAGGCTCTGGGGCAGCTTGCCGGGCTGCTCGCTACCCAAGGCCGTTTCACAGAAGCTGCGAAGATCCATGACCGGTTGCGAACTGAGGACCCTGCGAATCGCCAAGGCCACGAGCGGGCCGCACAACAACTCCGGGCACGACTGAACTAACTCGCTGACTGAACTAACTCGCTGACTGAACAAGCAAGCTGACTGAACAAGCAACGTGGTCGTGCGGTAACTTGACCACCTAGTCAAGTGCTCGTTCCGCCAGCGGGCCAAAGCTTTGGAGGATGTATGACAGTTCTCGAGTCCCAGCAGGTTTCCACTAACCCCGATCACCAGAGGGTGGCCGAGGCCTGTGATCGTTTGCTCAGAGAGTGCCCGCCGCAGAGTTGCTCTGAACAGCAGTTCTTGGAGGCGCAGTTTGATGCGGGACTTGCTTGGGTCCACTTTCCGTTAGGGAACGGCGGACTTGGTGTCAGCCCGGGTCTCCAGAGAGAGGTGATCTCAGCCTTGAGTGCACAGGGTGCACCCATCGGGGGCATGAAGAACCCAATTGGGTATGGCATGTGCGCGCCAGCAGTCGAGGTCCACGGCACCGATGAACAAAAAATGATGCTGCGGTCGTTGTTTTCCAACGAGCACATCTGGTGTCAAATGTTTTCTGAACCCGGCGCAGGATCAGATGTTGCTTCCCTAGCTATGCGTGCCGAACGCGACGGGGATGAGTGGGTACTCAACGGCCAAAAAGTTTGGACGACCTTGGCTCACATCTCGGCATATGGGTTGGTGATCGCCCGTACGGACCCCGAATTGCCAAAGCATCGCGGTATCACTGCATTCATCGTGGATATGCATGCGCCTGGGGTTGAAGTCAGGCCATTGCGTCAGATGACGGGAGAGGCAGAGTTCAACGAGGTGTATCTCACCGATGTCCGCATCCCTGACTCGATGCGCCTTGATGATGTCGGTCGTGGCTGGGCCGTATCAATCACGACGCTCATGAATGAGCGCGTCTCGATTGGTGGGGGTACTCCACCACGGGGGTCAGGCCCCATTGGACAACTGCTGCAGACCTGGCAGACCCATGGAACCGGTGATGCCGTTCAGCGTGATCTGGTGACCAAACTCTGGATTGATGCCGAGGTAAATCGGCTGACCAATATTCGTGCCTCTCAACTGCGTAAAGCCGGTACCCCTGGCCCAGAAGGGTCAGTGGCCAAGTTGGCCATGGCCGAGAACAACAAGGCCATTTATAGCCTCGCCCTCGACATCATGGGTGCTCAAGGAATGCTGTATGAGTCCTATGAGTTTGGGCGCCCACGGCATGCTCTGTTCTCTGACGACATGTACAAGAACTTCCTTCGGGCGAGAGCTAACTCAATCGAGGGTGGTACTTCAGAGGTGCTCAAGAACATCATCGGTGAGCGAGTCTTGGGCCTGCCTGGTGATGTTCGAGTGGACAAAGTTGCAGCTTGGAAAGACGTTCCGCGGAACTAACAGGTGCACTCAACTCCGGCATGGTTTCAGCGCTAGAAGGAAGCATTCCTGATTGCTGCTGAATCGGCCTAGCCTGAGGCCATGGCACGTCGAACCAAAATTGTCGCAACCATCGGTCCCGCCTCGGATTCCGAGGTGGTACTTCGCCAACTTGTCGAAGCTGGGATGGACGTGGCACGGCTTGGCCTTGCGCATGGAACCGTTGATGAGACCTTGGAGCGATTCAGAAGGATTCGCGCAGTTTCAGCGGACCTCGGCCGGCCAGTCGGAATCATGGTCGACCTGCCCGGTCCCAAGGTGCGACTCGGTAGCTTTGGGGATTCAGCAGTTGACCTACCCACCAACAGCACAGTTTTGTTGTATCCGGGCCGAGAGAGTTCAAACGCATCGGCTCTTGGAGTGGACTACGAGAATCTGTTGTCTGATGTTCATGTGGGTGACCTGCTCGCAGTTGGGGATGGCAGCGTCACGTTGGTCATCGAGTCGGTAGATGGTGACTCGGCGACCGCACGAATTACTCATGGCGGACCCGTACAAGGTCGCCCAGGTTTGCACGTACCTTCTGAACGGCTTGGGATTGCGTCGCCCACTCCGGATGACTTAGTCAAGCTGGATGCGTTTGTAGAAGTCGGCGTGGACATGGTTGCGTTCTCGTTTGTTCGTTCGGGTGCCGATATGCGTAAAGCTGGCACCGAGCCTCATCCGATCGGCCCTCTGTTAGTTGCAAAGATCGAGACTCGGGCAGCAGTAGAGAATCTTCAGGGCATCATCGAAGCCTCTGGTGCCCTGATGGTTGCTCGTGGTGACCTGGGTTCGGAGCTAGGGATTGAAGAGTTGCCTCACGTGCAAAAGCAGATCATTCGCGAGTGCATTGCCCTTGGAAAGCCAGTGATAACAGCAACTCAAATGCTGGAGTCGATGGTGACGGCTCCTTCGCCTACTCGCGCCGAGGTCAGCGATGTTGCGAACGCAGTATTTGACGGGACTTCCGCAGTGATGCTTTCTGCCGAGAGTGCTGTTGGCCAGGACCCAGTCAACGCCGTGGCGACCATGGCCAGAATCGCAGATCGTGCTGATCAAGATTTTGATTACGACGCTTGGGCTCGCCGGATCCGTCTGCTCAGGAGTGAAGCTCTAGGCGATGGTCCTGCGCGAATCACGGACGCAATGACGGGTGCCACTTGGCGAGCAGCAACCGAGATGAACGTGGATGCAATTATCTGCATCTCTGAATCAGGTTTCACCGTTCGATCGATCGCACGGTTCCGACCGAGCATGCCGATCATTGCGTTCACGCCGTTGGAGCAGACCCTTCGGCAACTCACCCTGAGCTGGGGTGCAACACCTTTGCTTGCACCACACAGGGTTGAGAGCTTGGCAATGATGGACCACCTAGTGGAGTTGGCGCGTGACTCTGGTCATGTCCGAACGGGTGACACTGTTGCTGTGTTGGCAGGCGGCGGCGGAGACGGACACCATGCAGCAGATGTGCTGCGAGTGATGATCGTGAAGTGACTGCAAGTCCATCGGACGGTTCGCTCAAGGTGAATGGTCTGGCGGTGGTTCGCCGAACCCGGGCCAATCTTGACCCTGCTCTTCCAACCGTGCTGTTCGTGCATGGGGCAATGGATCGGGCTGCGAGCTTCAGCCGGGTTATGCGCCGGCTCGTGCAATTCGATCTGATTGCCTTTGATCGGCGTGGCTACTCCGGCTCGTTGTCCGCAGGAGTAAACACAACTCTGGACGGCCATGTAGATGACCTGCTCGAAGTCATTGAGTTCAGTGGTTCAGAGTCTGTGGTTGTTATCGGTCACAGTCTGGGCGGAACGTTGGCACTAGGTCTTGCAGCCCGAGCAGATTCTCGAGTGAAAGGACTGGGAGTTTTTGAGTCACCGATGCCCGGCCTAGACAACTCGTACGCATCGGTTGGAGCTGGAGCGATCGAGCGTGGAGACGAGCAAGGCCCAGCTTCCGCAGCCGAATTCTTCTACCGTTTGATGGTCGGTGAGGCCACCTGGACCCGGCTGCGAGAGCGTGATCGTGAGGCCCGACGCGCAGAAGGTCCGGCTCTGTTAGCTGAGCTTCGCTCCCTGCGAACACCCAGTGCGGCGATTGATCCTCTTGGCATTTCGCTTCCTGTGCTCTTGGGTGTGGGATCTGAATCCCCGAGCAGCCTGCGGACAGGTTCGGCACTCCTTCATGCGGCTCTGCCTTGCTCCGAGATGGTCGAAATACGCGGGGCTGGTCATGGTGCCCACCTGTCACATGCCGATGAATTCGCTCGCTATGTGCAGTCTTGCGTCGTGTTCGCCGGTCGACCTTGAAGTTCCAGTGCTCAGACCCTGAGTACGATATGACCATGTCAGATGCACCCGTCCAACTCACTCCCTCAGGTCCACCGCAGACTGTGCTGTCCTCTGAGTCGCCTGATCTGCTTGCTGCGCTAGCAGATGCGCTTGCGCTGCCTCTGGCCGAGCGGCGAGCGGCTGTGGCCGAAGTGGTTGCGAATAACCCTCGTTTTCTTGACGGCTGGGCTCAACTCGGTCGCCTTGGCCGAGACAATGTAGAGAGCTACGCGTGCTACCGGGTTGGATATCACCGTGGCCTTGACCGCTTGCGTGCATCGGGGTGGCGAGGAAGTGGCTACGTGCGCTGGGAGCACGAGACGAACCGCGGATTCTTGCGTGCGCTGCAAGGGCTTCGTGACATGGCAGCAGCAATTGGTGAGGTGGACGAAGAAGAACGTTGTCGACACTTCTTGTATCAGTGTGATCCAAACTTGGGTGAGAATCTCGACTGAAGGAACTTGTCGCTGCAACCATGAGAGTCCCGTAACTCACTCAAGCCGCCTACACTCCGATCATGTCTCAGACGGAAATCAACACGACCAAGAGTGAGTCCATAGGCGGGATTCCCGAACAGGGAATGGCCAGTGAGGAGTTGCTTGACTCCCTTCGGATTGAACGAGCAGGCGACCTGAATTGGCGTGGCGGTAAGGCCTTTAGCTTGGTCTACAACAGTGATGATCCAGAGCTTGAGCGTGTGCAGCATGAAGTTGCTGCAGAGTTTCTTCATGAGAATGCGTTAAATCCGTTTCGCTACAAGACGCTTCTCCGCATGGAGAGCGAGATCTTGACCATGGCTAAGGGGTTGTTTCATGCAGGCCACGCTGCACTGACCTCGGGCGGAACGGAATCGATCTTCCTTGCTGTGTTGACTGCTCGAGAGCGTGCAGCAGCGCGAGGCGTGAGTTCGCCAACTCTGGTCTGTGCAGTGACGGCGCACCCCGCCTTTGCTAAGGCATGTCACTACTTGGGCCTAGAGATGATTCGCACCGAGGTAACGGCTGATGGTCGAGCAAACCCCGAGGCCATCAGCGCAGCAATCGACGATCGAACTGCCCTAGTGGTTGCATCAGCGCCCTGTTACCCGTTTGGTGTAATCGACCCGATCCCCGAGATTGCAGCACTCGCCGAGAATCGCGATGTGTTGTGTCACGTGGATGCATGCCTCGGTGGCTACTTGCTTCCCTTTTGGGCAGCTCTCGGCCAAGAGGTGCCACCCTGGGATTTTCGTGTAGCAGGCGTGACGTCGATCTCGGCCGATATTCATAAATACGGGTACGCATTCAAGGGTGCATCCACCGTGCTGTACCGAGATCGTGATCTCTATCAATTGCAGATCTTTATGTACGACTCATGGCCAGGGGGACTGTATGCATCCTCAACGGCCGCTGGTACCCGCCCTGGTTCTCCAATCGCCGGTGCTTGGGCCACCATGAACCATTTGGGTATCGAGGGCTACATGCGCCTAGCCCGAAGAGTGTTGAATGCCACCAATGGCCTGAAAGACGGAATCAACGCCATCGATGGCCTGCAGATCACTTCGAATCCAGACATGTCTCTGTTTGAATTCGGTGTTGACGCGCACGCGCCGGCAAGCCTGAGTATCGAAGCTGTCGGAGATGTGATGGACGACCGAGGCTGGAACCTTGACCGTCAACAAGGCGGACTGCATGTCATGACCTCTCCCGGCCACGACAAGATCATTGATGCCTTTGTGTCGGATCTGCAGTTTGCAGTTGCAAATCACGGAGAGGCTCGCGGGGAAGAGCACATCTACGGCGGGGCCGTTTCTTCCTGAGTAACCGGATTCTTGAGTCCTACGGGTAGCTTGTAGGTCAGTGTGCGTGGTCAGAGAATCGCGTATCCCGACTGGAACTTCCCGAAATGTTCCGCCGAAATCTCTGGAGTGCGAAGTGATCACTGAAATCGATGTAGAGGCTCTGAGTGCAGCGCTAGATGAAGGCGCTGTTTTGATTGACGTGCGGATGCCAGATGAGTACCAAGAAGCACATGTTCCAGGTGCGATTCTGATTCCCCTACCTGAACTTCCTGAACGTCTAGGGGAACTTCCAGATGAGTCTGTGGGATATGTGATTTGCCACCTCGGTGGTCGAAGCCTCAAGGCCTGCGAGTTCCTCGCTACTCAGGGCTACGAGATGGTCAATGTTGCCGGCGGCACGCAGGCTTGGATTGAGTCAGGCCGTAGCACTGCCTCAGGATTTGATCTCGGCTGACTGCATGGCCGAGTCAGCGGGGTTTGAATTTGAACTCATCCAGGATGATGCAGCTTTTGCTGAACTTGTGAGACGAGTTGTTTCTGAACCTGTCTATGCCATCGATACGGAGTTTCACCGTGAGCGCACGTACTTTCCGCAGGTTGCGCTCGTGCAGATTGCGGACAGTCACGGCATCGCCCTAGTTGATTCGCTCAAGGTGGACCTGCATCCGTTTGCTGCCGTCCTAGAGGGGGACGGCCTAGCTGTAATGCATGCCGCCCGTCAGGATCTAGAAGTTATGGATCGCTCCTGTGGGACGACTCCGCTGCGCCTGCTTGATACTCAGATAGCGGCTGGATTTTTGGGCTACACAAGCCCGTCATTGTCAACCTTGCTCGAACGTGAACTGAACGTCATCGCGCCCAAGGCAGACCGCCTTACCGACTGGCTTCGCCGCCCGCTTGGCGATGCGCAGTTACTCTACGCAGCGAGTGATGTCGCTCATTTGCTTGAGCTTTCTGCGCAATTGATGGGCCGGGTCGAGGAGCGCGGAAGAACAGCTTGGGTTGAGGCGGCATGTGAGGAACTCCGAACCGAGGATCGTGGCCCAAGAAACCCTGAGGAAGCTTGGCGGCGTATCAAAGAAGTGCGGCATCTGCGAGGCGCATCATTAGCAATAGCTCAGGCAGTGGCGGCCTGGCGTGAAACCAAAGCAGTCGAGACTGATCAGACGCCACGGTTTGTCTTGTCCGATCTAGGAGTGGTGGGTGTCGCTGCAGCAGTCCCTTCCACGGTAGAAGAGATCCGGTCGCTCCGCGGTGTAGAAGGTCGGAACCTGCGATCGGGAATGGCCGAGGAATTGCTTGTTGTGGTGCAGGAGTCACGATCGAATACCCCCATGCGTGCTCCGGTTTCACATTCCCCCGAACTACCCTCGGAACTCAAGCCGGCCCTGCCGCTAGTGAGTGCTTGGGTGAGTCAGCGTGCTAAAGAGCTAGAGCTTGAGACCTCACTGTTGGCCACCCGCTCAGACCTCGAGGATCTTCTGCGTGGAGTTCCCGATGCGCGTCTGACGTTGGGCTGGCGGGCCGAACTAGTAGGGGAGCCGATCCGGCGTTTGGTGAGTGGGGAAGCAACGCTTGCGTTTGACCGCAAGGTTGGACTGCTGCTCGAACCGCGAATTCCCTAGGCGAGCAGCGCTCCGAGTCCGACTACCACCAGGACTCCGGCTGCGATTGCAGCAAAGCGCAGGTCTCCCCGGCGAACCCATCTCTGTACAAACCACAGCACCCGAGCCAGCGGTAGAGCTATGAGCAAACAGACGAGGACAGTGCCGAGTTTCTCGGCGGCAGCCACTGGCAGCAGCAGGGTGATTGCTGCCAGTACTGCAACGAGTAGTACTGCTCGGCGAAGCCAGATCGAGAGTCTCGAGAAGCGGTTTGGTCCGTGAACTATCCGGGGGAATCTTTCTTCGCCGCTATCGGGGGTGGAGTCGCTCACCAAGAACCGCCGATCACGACAACTGCAACAACAAGCAGAAGTAAGCCAGTCATCTTGCGGACTGTGCTGGCATTGAGGCGAGACTGCAGGCGGGCTCCGCTGAAGCCACCGAGAAGTGCGCCGGCAATAACTGCTGCGGCAGGGCGCACCTCGATACGGCCTTGGATCCCATAAATCAACAGCGCTGTAGAAGCTGTGATCCCAGAAACAAAGGTAGAGGTTGCAGCGGCAACCTTGACCGGAACTTTCATGACCTCGCTCATGGTTGGGGTTTTCATAAACCCTCCGCCAACCCCAGCCAAGCCTGAAACAACTCCTGTGAATACAGAGATCCCCAAGCCGTACCCCACGTGCTTGGCCTGATACGGAACCACAGCATCGTTGAGGGTGTAGGTGCCGCCGAGAGTTCCCGGCCATTCACCTGCCGACTCATCGTCAAAGATGCCCACTGGTCGGTTTCGGAGTCCTTTGCGGGCAATGGCGGCAATCGCCCCGGCTAGTGCAGCGGTGCCTAAAATCCTTGCTAGCCATTGCTCCGAGATTGAGGTAGATAGCAATGCCCCGAGCACCGTGCCCATCGATGCAAAGAGTTCAACCGACAATCCCAGCCGATGGTGAACCACACCGTCATCGAGCTGCCGAGAGGCCGCCGCTAGGGACCCGGCGGCTACGGCGACCATGCCAAGTGGGGCCGCAAGTAACGGCTCCACGTTGCAGATGAGGAGAACCGGGACCAACAACGTGGCTCCACCAATGCCACCGATCGCGCCCACAAAGGCACAGAATGTGCCGAGTAACCCCAGAATGAGGATGGATGGCACTAGCGCTGCCTGCCGTTATCGTCTTGCAGCTTCACAGGCTTCTCTCTAGCGAGATGATCGGTCAGTGGCTGAAACCACAAAATAGTCAAGGTGCAACTGCTCTGAGGTGGGCTCTCAATAATTTCATGCACTCTGAGGTTGCATTCTAGCTATCAGGCGCGCGCATCATTTGAACACAAGCGCTACACTTGCGTTCTTAGTCAACGATGACGGGGAGTCCCACCGTGAAGAAGGGTCGGCACCGCAGATACGAAGAGGCACGTGCTTTGAAGCGCGGGCCAGACCTTGATATTGAGGCTCTCTTCACAGATCTCGAAGGTGAACCAATAGTTCAATCCGTGGTCGTCCAGCAGGACCTCGATACTGATATCGAGTCCAATCTTGGCGATGACCCGGCTCTTGGCGAAGAAGATGACGAATTCGAGGGCGAAGATTCCTCTGGTGCAGATTCCTCAGGCTCGGATTCCTCAGGGGAGTTTGAGTAGGCCAGTTCTGACCCTGGGTTACCGTATTTGCTGAAAAATCGGCCTACTGCCTGCCGTGTTCAGGTTGGGGTGCAGAAATCTCCATCTTCCCAGTTCAATGCCGGTGCCGGTGTAGCGGAGTTCCTGAGGCTCGCCTGTTTCAGACTCTTCCTCCCTAACGAGGCGAAGTAGCTCTGAGTGGTACTGAGCCGTTGTGCTGTCGGTCAGACCGTCAAGAAGTTTGCTTGGTTCAGCAAAGGGGTCTCGAGCGAACTCCTCAAGCGCTAACAGTGGCGCAAGCTGACTGCTGCGCCGATTCCGCTGCAGGCGCCAACGCTCTCTCACCGTCGGAAGTTCTGCACGTACGCCGGCCAGTCTTTTATCTGATCGCCGCCGAGAAGCTACGTCTGCAACACGTGCGATGTGTTCGCTGTTCGCGCTCATTGCTTCGATGATGTCCGGGCTCAGTCTGAGCAGTGCTGATTCCGCTGCACTCAGGCTGAGAACTGTGGCTGCTAACCAACGATTCGCTGGGGTGTCAAAGCTCCGCGATGGAACCGAGCAGACAAAGATCTCTTCGTTTCCCAGTGCACTCGCACGTGCAGTGATGGTTTCTGACCACAGAACTGACCCACGCACAGAGTTGACGCAACGCTGAGGCACATGCTCCGAGGAGACCTTCATGGAACTCAAACTCTGATCCAGTTGGACAAGAAAATCCCAAGCCGAATCAGAGCCTGCAACTGTCACAGAAACGATGTCTTCAGCTTGATCGCCCGGCAGGCCGAGTAGCGCCGAGATGCAGAGTGCAGAGTCCGAACCAGGTACCCGTCGGGACCAAACTGCGGACGTGGGGCTTGCCGAGCCAAGAGCAGTTCCACCGTTTAATTCGGGTTCTGGAAGCATCAGGAAAGCAGTTCCTCGCCAAGCAGTTCAGAGATCACGCGGTGGGACTCGGCCTGCTCCGCAGGATCGAGGTGCTCAGAGAGCAGTCGATGCAACCGAAGACCCTGTCGGTGATCCATGCCCTCGAATTGAGGCAGGAAGTAGGCGTAGAAAACCTCGTAGACAAGGCGTGAGTCCGTAATGCCATCCTGAGCCCTGCGGTGGGCATATTTGGCAGCGTCAACATAGATCGCAGGGCCAAGATCTTTGAGGGTGCGAAGGGGCAACAAGTTGCGGATGAGGCTTTCGGGCCCTCCAAGGAGTTGCTCATAGACGGCCTCCGGTGGCGTACCAACCTCAATGAATGCGAATCGTCGCATCAGGGCGTAGGACATGTCGAAGAGCAGGTGCTTATCCATGGCGTTCATCGTCGCAATGATCCGCCAACTCGCCGGAACGCGGATCGGATCGGTGCCCTCGGGGGTCTCCGCCCCGGTTGGAACGAGTGAGATGGGCTTCACTTGACCTGAGCGGCGGAAGGGAAGCACCACTGGTGATCCCGAGAGCACCGTGAAGAGCTGCCCAAAAGCACGATCAAAGTTGGATCGATTCAACTCGTCAATGACAAGCCATTTTCCTGCCTCGATCGCCTCGACGAAGAGTCCTGGCCGAAAGATCAGCCCTTCGGGTGAGGGCTGAAGTCCACCGATTGTCTCAAAGGTGGTCCACTCGGAGGTAGCAGTGGTTGGCTGGTAACCGGTACACATCATGGCGTGTCGAGCCTGTTCCGCAGCTAGATAAGCCAAGGTTGTCTTGCCGGTTCCAGGGGGCCCGGTCAGAATGACGTGCTTGCCCGAATCTATTGCGGCTACGAGTTGATCGATCACAAACTCAGGAAAGATCATGCCGTCTGCCACTGCTGCAGCGGTGAGTTCAGCCGATGAGAATGATGTCATGAGGGAGTATCGACTCGCTCATGGCCCTTCTTAAGATTCGATCTGACGCAGCAATCTGAAGGAGTGCTGGCCCTGCCACTACGGAGTTGAGTTTCAGCTACAGAGTGGAGTTTCTGCGAACGGCTGGGTGAGGTACCCATGTAGCGAGCTGAGGTTGGCCCAAGGCCTCGAGGAGTCTGGCGTACACCACGGCGCCTACGAGTCGGATGATCTCTTCGCTCAGGGTTACTGCTACAGAATTCGCCCCGACAAAGGCCTCGGGGCTTTCGGTACACCACCAGTGAAACTCCTCGCCGCCCTCTCCCCAGTCTCTGCGCATCCACTCACGCAGCGTCCACGTGGTGTGGCCTACCTCGTCAATTTGATG
>ERZ888423.1075-NODE-1075-length-25370-cov-9.478570_pt1 | contig 25370 bp, 28 predicted proteins | sample MGYA00520523_ERZ888423 | MGnify/ENA primary metagenome ERZ888423 (study PRJEB32303, sample SAMEA104408611) | aquatic metagenome | biome: Brackish water; feature: Pelagic; material: water | place: Baltic Sea | collected 2014-06-08T10:24:00 | depth 30,27 m ...
CGGTCAGCACATCGGCGATCGGGGCCTGTGAGACGGCCACCGTCGGCGCCAGCAGCCGGACCGCGAGGGCGGCCATCGCCGGCGCGGACACCGCGTGTGAGAGCAACGCCGGATCGTCGCAGCGAACGAAGGACGCCGCCATTCCCACCCGAAGCTGTCCGTGGCGACGCGCGACATCGTTGATCAGGTAGATAAGACCCTGGGGGACAGAGGTTTTCGAGTACTGCTCGAAGAACCGCTGCAGACCCTCTGCGGTTCGTCCGGTATCGAGGGCGTGCCGGACGGATTGTTCACTGACCCGGTAGACCATCGCCGCTCCCGCCGACTCGACGGTGGCCACCGCACCGAGTTCCTCGGCCAGTTCGCGCTGCAGGGGGCCCGGCACCACAACGGTGAGATCGGCCTGGACCAGGAAGTGATCGATCGGTTCGGGCAGTGCCCTGGTCATGGCGGCCAGTGCGGCATCCTCCCCGGTGTCCAAGAGCGCACGAGCCGGTGAGCTGAGCGCGTCGCGGCCGGTGAGGCCGACGGCGTGCGCCTCGTCGAGCAGGTGGCCGACCGGGCCCGGCTGCAGTCTGGCCGCCCACCGGGGCCGTTGCCAGATCAGCGCCTCAGATGCGCGTGCGGCATCGACTCCGGATCCCGCCGGCAATCCGGCCAGCAGGCCCAGTAGCAGTCGCCGATCGAGAGGAGCGGCCGTGGAATAGAGCGCATCCGACAGTGCCGCATACGGTTTGTCATCCGGACCGCGGTCGCCCACCAGGCCCGGCCGGGATGGAAGATCCAGCCAGGTGGTGGCCAACTGCAGCCAGCGGGATGCAGCCGGCGCCTCCAGGAATCTGTCGGTCGCAACCGTCGGTGCCCAGTATCCGAGCGTGTCGCCCGGCGGGGACGGCTCGGGAATGCCGCTGGCGATCAGGCCGGCCGCCGCGGCCAGTTCCAGGATCAGCCCCAGCCGCTGTTCGTCGACCCCGGTGGCCTTGCTCAGCCGCTTGGCCTCCCGCACCCCGAGTCCGCCGCTGCGCAGTTCGGGCACCGGTGCCGCCGAGAGGCTTTCCAGAACCGTTTCGACCTGACGCATGAGCTCAAGGGCTGCGCCGGCCGCCGATCCGTCGACATCCCTGGCGGTGGTGGTACCGACCACCGGGTCGGGCGGTGTGAGATCGCGGGGGCCGGGCTGCTCGCCACGCAGAACCTGCCCCACATCGCGGGGCAGTACGACGGTCTCGTCGTCCACCTGCCGGAGCAGTCCGGCGGCCAGCAGCCGTTGTACGGGCCGGCCCGCCGGTGTACCCGGCGCGGCGTCGCGGGTGCGGCCCACCGGTGAGCCGACCACCAGTCGTTCCAGCACGTCGCGGGCCGGATCGTCGAGGTGGCCGATCGCGTCGGTGAGTTCGGCGGCCGAACGGTGCGGGTCCTCCACCGCGGCCTGACCCGGAAACCACGGCAGCGCGGCACCGGCCTCCGCGGCCACCCGGAAATCGTCATCGCCCCAGGCCAGCGCCCGATCGCGCAGTTCGTCCAGTGCCGCGTGCAGGTCCGGCATCGGCGCGCGGCCGCCGAGCAGCGACACCACCTCGTCGACCCCGACCGGGTGGTGGTCGGCCCGCAGCACCAGCAGGGCGTCGAGGACCGTCAGGCACAGGAAGTCGAGATCGTCGGCGGCGGCCTTGACCGACTGCCGGGAGGCGGCCCGGGCCGCCAGTGCGGCGATGCTGCCCGGTGCCGGTTGGGCTAGATCCGGCCGGTTCTCGAGCAGCCGGATCAGCCGCTCGTCGGGCAGATCCGCCAGCCACGAAGCCAGCGACGTGTCCCGCCGGGACGGACTGGGCGGCCGAGCGGGAGGATTCATTGCTGACCAGGGTAAAACAACGGGCATGCGGGCGAGTTCGGCTGACAAGTGTCAGAATGGTCGACGTGGCAGAGAACACGAAAAAGCACAGGTATGTCGACAACGGCTGGCCGACCCGGGACCCGGACGACCACGCGGTCAGCGAGATTGCCGCCGACCGGGTGGGTCCGCTCTCCCCGTTCGGGGAAACGACGTTCCCGGTGCCGGCCTCGACCTTGCCGTACATCCACCCGGTCACCGTCGTCAACAAGTAACGGTGACCGGCGGCCGTTCGGAGGCGCCGCAGAGTCGGCTGTCGCACCTCGACGACCACGGCGCGGCGCGGATGGTTGATGTCACCGCCAAGCCGGCGACCGCCCGCAGCGCGACCGCGTCGGGAACCGTGCACACCACCGTTGAAGTGATCGGGATGATCACCTCCGGCGGGTTGCCCAAAGGCGATGCCCTGCCCACCGCCCGGATTGCCGGGGTGCTGGCCGCCAAGCGGACCAGTGAACTCGTGCCGATGTGCCACCAGGTGGCGCTCAGCGGTGTGGACGTCGATTTCCGCATCGGTGCCAGCCAGGTCGACGTCTCGGCGTCGGTGCGCACCACCGATCGCACCGGTGTCGAGATGGAGGCGCTCACCGCGGTCACGGTGGCAGCCCTCACGGTGTACGACATGATCAAGGCGGTCGACCCTGCCGCCCGACTGGACGATATCCGCGTGGTGCGCAAGGAGGGCGGGCGCAACGGGGTCTGGACCCGGCAGCCGTGAGCCGGTCCGCGCGGGTCGTCATCGCCTCGACGCGCGCCTCGGCCGGGGTCTATGACGATCGCTGCGGCCCGATCATCGCCGGCTGGCTGACCGCGCGCGGCTTCGACGTGCCGGCCCCGGCGGTGGTGGCCGACGGGCCGGCGGTGGGTCGGGCACTGCGGGCCGCGGTGGACGATCGCGCCGACGTCGTCATCACGTCCGGCGGTACCGGCATCTCACCGACCGACGCGACCCCGGAGGAGACCCTGGCGGTGGTGGACTATCAGATTCCCGGACTGGCCGACGCTATCCGGTGTTCCGGCCTGCCGAAGATCCCCACCGCCGTCCTGTCCCGGGGGGTGTGCGGAGTGGCTGGACGAACCCTGGTGATCAACCTGCCCGGGTCGACCGGAGGGGTCCGCGACGGACTCGGGGTTCTGGCCGAGGTGCTCGACCACGCGCTGGACCAGTTGGACGGGGGAGACCACCGATGACCCGCATTCTGCGCGCCTCGGTGACCGAGCAGGCGATCCTGGTGGCCGAGCATGAACACCTGGTCGCCCATCAGGCCGCCGGCGCGGTGGTCGGGTTCGCCGGCGTCGTCCGGGATCACGACGACGGCCGTGAGGTGATCCGGCTGGAGTACTCCGCCCACCCGCACGCCGAGCAGATCCTGTTCGAGGTGCTGGCCGAAGTCGCGGCCGCCGCGTCCGGTGTGCGGGCGATAGCCGCCAGCCACCGCATCGGAAGCCTGCGGATCGGCGACACCGCTCTGGCGGCCGCCGTCTCGGCAGACCACCGGGCGGCGGCGTTCGACACCTGCGCGCGACTGGTCGATGTGGTCAAGGAACGGCTACCGGTGTGGAAGCACCAGTTCTTCGCCGACGGCGGCGACGAGTGGGTGAACTCGGCCTAACCCGCCGGCGGGGCGTCGGGGACCATCATCAGCACCGGCTCATCCGCCAGAGCCGGGTCCGCCGCCAGAGCCGGGTCCACCGCCTGTGCCGGAGCCGTGGCCTCGCCGGGGATCGGCGAGGTGAACGACCGCTGGGCGAGCGCGACCAGCAGATCGTTGCGGTCGATCTCATCGTTCTTGAGGGCCTGCCAGAGGTCCTTGAGATAGGACACATTCGGGTTCGTCGCCGGCCCGACCGGCTCGTTGCTGGTGCCGGGCGGCGGGCTGTCCGGGCTCGGCAGGTGCGGCACGCCGGCGGGCAGCTGGTCGGAGGCGACGATGCTGGTGTCGCCGGCCGGGGCTGCCGGATCGCCCGGGGCCGGGGCCGGGGCCGCGGTCGCCGGCAGGGCCGGCGGAACCGCCGGATCGGCGGGGGTCATCGGGACGGTTCCGGACAGGCTGGCCGGCACGATCGCCGCATCGGCAGCCGTCTCCGGTGCGTCGAGCACCACGATCTCGTCAGGCCCAGCAGTGGTCTCCGAAATCGCGATGATCTCCACCTCGGCTACCGGTTGCTCCTGCGGCGCCGGCCCGGCGGGTGCCGGGGCGTCCTGCGCGGCGGGGGCCTCGGGGAGTGGCGCGTCCAGGGGCGCGGCCGGGACGGGCTGGTCGGCGGGGGCGTCGAGCGGTGCGACCACGACCACGTCTTCGGTGTCTTCGGTCTCGGCTTCATCGACGGTGCCGGCCGAGACATCGCGCGGCGTCGGACCGGACAGCCCGCGGCCACACACCGGCCAGGCGCCCTTGCCCTGTCCGGCGAGGACCTTCTCGGCGATGGCGATCTGCTGATCGCGGGTCGCCAGGTGGGCCGCGGAGGCGAACTGGCCGCCGCCGAATCCGAGCCAGGTGCTCGGTGCGAACTGCAGGCCGCCGTGGTAGCCGTTGCCGGTGTTGATCGCCCAGTTGCCGCTGGACTCGCAGTTGGCGACGACGTCCCATTCGGAGTCGGTGGCGGCCTGCGCCTGGGCGGCGAGGCCGAGGCTGCTGCCACCGAGCACGGCGCCGGCGACGGCGATCTTCGCCACGCCAAACGATGACGTGGTGGGTTTGCGATGCCGTCCGCTCATGGATCGGTCCTCTCTCGAACGCGCCTGCAAGGTCAGCTTTCGGGCTCGGGCGGGAGAGGTTGCCCGGCCGCGGCAGGTACACCGGCGGCTTCACCACGAGGAGCCGGGGCTCCGATATCGGCGAACCGGTCGGGTCCCCCGCCTCCATCCACGATGTGTCGTTGTTCCCTGCGCTCCGTGGATGAAGCTCGGCGCGAGGAGCGCAGGGAGCCCGCCTCGAGGGGCGAACCACCGGCAACGGTAATGGCTTGCCGTGGTGCCGTCACCTTTTCGGCAAACTGGTGTTTTCCCTGCTGGCAAATCCTAAAGAAGCTCTAAAGGCCCAGCGTCGGCGCTGGTAGCGCGCGCACTTAATCTGTCCGTGGCCACCTCGTGATCGACCCGTGATGTGATCTAAATCACGGCTAGCCCCCCGAAAACGGGGGAAGGACGTCCAGGGTCTGATGTGCCCGCAGCACAGTGCCGGTGTCGCGAACTGCAAACCCGTCGCACAGAAACGAACACTTGCGTAACACAAGTGCTATTTCATCACTCTGAGCACTTAGTTCACAGATCGCGTCGGACACTGTCGATCCGGGACGCAGGGTCAACGCTCGGGTCTCCGCGCCGGCGGCGGCGCGGGCCGCAGCAAAGAACCGGACGGTCACCGGGATCGTGGTGGTGATCTCGGTCATAATCAGCCCCCGATCGCGCTCATCGGCCGCTGCGGCTGGATGAACCCGGGGTCGTTGATCCCGTGCCCGGCGGCCTTACGCCACATCGCGGCCCGCCAGGCCAGTTCCACCTCGGCGTCGTCGGCGCCGGACCGCAGCAGTGTGCGTAGGTCGGTCTCCCCGGTTGCGAACAGGCAACTACGGACCTGGCCGTCGGCGGTCAGTCGGGTGCGGTCGCAGGCACCGCAGAACGCGTCCGACACCGACGCGATGACTCCGACCGTGGCCGGCCCGCCGTCGACCCGCCACAGCCGGGCCGGAGCGGATCCGCGCGGCAGCGGATCGGGGCTCAGGTCGAAACTCCCGCGCAGGGCCGCGAGAATGGCATCGGCCGTCAGGGCGCCGTCGCGACTCCACTGGTGACCGGCATCGAGCGGCATCTGCTCGATGATGCGCAGCTGGTATCCGTACCGCAGGCATAACCGGAGCAGTGCGACCGCATCAGTGAGTCCGGTGACCGGATCGAGCACGGCGTTGACCTTCACCGGGCCCAGCCCGGCGTCGGCCGCGGCGGCAAGGCCATCGAGGACCGCGCCGAGTCGGTCCCGGCGCGTGATGGCGGCGAAGTGCTCGGCGTCGACGGTGTCCAACGAGACGTTGACCCGGTCCAGGCCCGCATCGGCCAGTCCGCGGGCCCGCTGCGCCAGCCCGACCCCGTTGGTGGTCAGTGCGATCTCCGGGCGGGGCCGCAGCCGGGCGGTGGCGGCCACCACGTCCTCGAGCCGCCGGTACAGCAGCGGTTCGCCGCCGGTGAATCGGACGCTGGTGACCCCCAGTCGGGTCACTGCGAGCCGCACCAGCCGGGTGAGTTCATCGAAGCTCAGCAGGTCCTCGCCGGGCAGCCAGTCCAGCCCGGCGGCCGGCATGCAGTAGGTGCACCTGAGGTTGCACCGGTCAGTCAGCGAGACCCGCAGATCGGTGGCCGCCCGCCCGAAGGTGTCCAACAACGGGCCATGCCGCGGCATCTCTTCCGGCGGTCGATCCGGATCCCGCCGTACCGTCGGGACCCCCAGCGTGGTGATGGTCATGCTCGGCCCCGGGTGTGGGCCCAGTCATGCGCCTGATCCACCGGAACGATGTCCTTGCCCAACGGCATGAGTGAGACCGGGATGAGCTTGAGGTTGGCAAGCGCCAGGGGGATGCCCACGATGGTGATGGCCATCGCGAAGGCACTCAGTAGGTGACCGATCGCCAGCCACAGCCCGCACAGCAGTATCCAGATCACATTGCCGATCAGGGCGCCGGGACGGGGGCCGGGCTTTTCGACGATGGTCCGGCCGAAGGGCCACAGCGCGAACATGGCGATGCGCGCCGAGGCGAAGCCGAACGGGATGGTGACGATGAGCAGGAAGCAGATCAGCGCGGCAAGGAGATAGCCGAGCGCCAGCCACAGGCCGCCGAAGACCAGCCAGATGATGTTCAGGATCAGGCGCATGTCTTCCTCCAGCGGGTCGCGCCAGCCTACCTAACCAACGTGGCCTGAGGCGCCTGGCCGGGCGTTGAGTAGGATCGCTGCGGCGCCTGCCCCGGGCGCCCGTGACGTCAGACAAGCAGGTGAGACCAGTGCCGACGGGCAAGGTGAAGTGGTACGACGCCGAGAAGGGCTTCGGCTTCCTCTCCCAGGAGGACGGCGAGGACGTGTACGTGCGCGCCTCGGCCCTGCCCGAGGGTGTGGAGGGGCTCAAGGCCGGACAGCGGGTCGAATTCGGGGTGGCCACCGGCCGTCGGGGTCCGCAGGCCTTGAGCGTCACGCTGATCGACCCGCCGCCGACCCTCGCGCGGACCCGCCGGGAAGCCGCGCCGGCCGCCGAACACAAGCACAGCCCCGACGAGTTGCACGGCATGGTCGAGGACATGATCACCCTGCTGGAAAGCGCGGTGCAACCGGAGTTGCGGCGCGGACGCTACCCCGATCGGAAGGTCGCGCGGCGGGTCTCTGAAGTGGTGCGCGCGGTGGCCGCCGAACTGGACGCCTGAATCCCCGGGGTCCCTTGGCTACTCCCACACCAGGCGTACCGACCACTCGGCGTGCGGCAGGTCGCGTAGTTCTCCGGTCTCGTCTTGCACCAGGGTCAGCAGTTGCACCACCAGTCCCAACACCCGGCCACGTTGCGGGTCGACCGTCGGCACGGTGACCGCCAACCGGGTGTCCGGCCGGTAGGAGGTGGTGGTGGCGTCGCGGTCGTCGGCGTAGACCTTCAGCAGCCGCCACGGGGCCCGGGCGATCGCCGCCGGCACCGAGAGCTGTACCGGGTAATCCTCGGTCACCGGAAGTTGCTCCTGCGCACCGCCTTTGATGCACTCGTTCAGATTGATCACGTTGCAGTACAGATACGGTGCCACCCTCACCATCGTGCCCCGGGAGTAGACGCTGATCTGCGGCAGTCCGGAGTCCGGGTGGTCTCTGACCAGCCGCCATGCCCCGAGGCCGGCACCGACGGCGGCCAGCGCCACCAGAGCCGCCACGATCCACGCCAGGTGTCGCTTCACCGGTGCGTCACCGCCGAGAGTCCCTCCGGTTCGGCCAGCACCGGGCGGTTGCCGCCGAAGCCGGGGATCAGCGAGGCGCCGCGGTAGCTCACCACGGTCTGGGCCAGGCCGGGAATGAGCAGCGCGGTGATGGCGGTGAAACCCACCCACAGGTCCGTGTAGACCAGGACCCCGATGGCCCCGCCCAGCACCCAGGCCAACTGGAGTACCGATTCGGAACGCCCGAAGGCCGAGGCGCGCGATTCCTCCGGCAGGTCGTCCTGCAACGAGGCGTCCAGTGAGGCCTTGGCGATCGCACTCGCACCGGAGGTGACGAAGGTCGCCGCCGCAGCGACGATCAGGTTGCCGGTCACCGCAGCTGCCAGTGCCATCACCGAGACTGCGACGGTCGCCCGCACCACCAGCACGGTGGGCCTGCCCAGCTGCAAGCGGGCCGCGGTGAAGTTCCCGGCGAAATTACCCAGGCCCGCGGCCACCCCGATCATGCCGAGAATGCCCAACTGCACCCAGCCACTGGCGTCCTGGGCCTTGGCGACGAACGCCGGATACAGGAACAGGAAGCCCACCATCGCCTTGATGGTGCAGTTGCCCCACAGCGCGGTGATGATGTTGCGGCCCAACGGCTGCCGGCGCGGACCCGTGCCGATGACCTCGGTGGGCTCCTCATCGAGCCAGTCCCACTCCCCGCCGCGGCCGTGGTAGGTCAGGGTGGCGGGAACCTCCCCCTCGGTCACCTCGACCCAGCGCGGAATCCGCATCGTCAATGACGCACCGGCCAGTGTCACGAACACCACCACGAACAACGCACCGGGCAGACCCAACAGGCTCGAGAAGAGGTACTCCACCCCGGCGGCGATACCCCCGCCCACCACCGTCCCGCCGATCAAACCGAACATGGTCAACCGCGAGTTGACCCGGACCAGGTCGATGCTCGGCGGCATCACCCGGGGGGTCACCGCACTGCGGAGCACTGAAAACGACTTGGACAGCACCATCATTCCGAGTGCGCAGGGATAGAGCACCCACGACGGGTAGCTGCCGGTGGCGCTGTCGTAGTTGGAGATCAGTACCACCGCCAGCACGGTCCGCAACAGGAATGACATCGCCAGCGCGGCGCGCCTGCCATGCTGCAGGCGGTCCAGTGCGGGGCCGATCAATGGCGCGATCACCGCGAACGGCGCGATGGTGATCAGTAGGTACAACGCGACCCGGCCCTTGCTCTCCCCGGTGGCCGCGGCGAAGAACAAGGTGTTGGCCAAAGCCACGGCCATCGCGGAGTCCACTGCGAAGTTGGCGACCACCGGCCAGGTCAGTGCGGTCAGACCCGACTTGTCCGCACCGTCGGCGGTCGCGGCCCGGTGCACCATCGAGTACATCCGCGACCCCATCTCGGCGGCGGCCCGGGTGACCCCGGCCCGTTCGTCGTCGGGCTCGTACTCCGGTTCCGGATCGCTGTAGGGACTCTGCCGGGTATAGGGACTGTGCCGTTCGGAGCCCAGTGGGGGCAGGTACCGGTTGCCGCTCGGGTTGGACTTGTCGCGCCGGCCGAAGCCGCGGCCGGTGTCGGTCCGGTGGCCGGATCCGTCGCTGGGGTAGTTCGCCATGCCGGGATGCTCGCGACGAGGGGCGCCGGGCCCGGCCGGCGGACCGGCGCCCGGGTGCATACGCCGCCGTCCAGACACGGTAACGATTGTCCCCCATGACCCCGGGCCGGAGCGGGCAGCCGACCGGTGTGGCTGCCTGGAAGCCCGGTGAGGCAAGATTGACGGTGATGGACAGCCTGACCGAGACTTGTGAACCCGCCGAGACTGCCGCACCGGCCGAGCCGTCGGCCGAGGTCGCGGCGGTTCTGGTCGGCGCTGCCGAGCAGGCGCGCGAGGCGATCATCGAGTTCAGCGGCGAGACTGTCGGCGACTACCTGGGCATGAGCGTCACCGACGAGGCTTCCGCGACTCATCGGTTCCTGGCCGTGATGCCCGGCTACCAGGGCTGGCAGTGGGCCGTCGTGGTGGCCGCGTGCCCGGGCGCGGACCACGCGACCATCAGCGAAGTTGTGCTGGTTCCCGGTCCGACGGCCCTACTTGCCCCGCCTTGGGTGCCGTGGGACCAACGGGTCAAGCCCGGCGACCTGGGGCCGGGGGACCTGCTGGCGCCGCTTCCGGACGATCCCCGACTGGTGCCCGGCTTTGTCGCGACCGGCGATCCGCTGATCGACGACACCGCTGTCGAGGTCGGTTTCGGTCGCCGCCGGGTGCTCAGCAGTTTCGGGCGCGACGAGGCCGCCCAGCGTTGGTACGACGGCGAATTCGGGCCCGAGGCGGCGATGGCACGGTCCACCAAGCGGATGTGTCGGGACTGCGGGTTCATGGTGCCGCTGGCCGGCGCGCTCGGCGTCAGGTTCGGCGTGTGCTGTAACGAGCAGTCCGCGGACGGCCGCGTCGTGGACTTCTTTTACGGCTGCGGTGCGCACTCGGATACGCCGGCCCCGCCTGGCTCCGGGTCGCCGATGCACGAGCCCTATGACGACGGTGTGGTCGAAGTCGTTCAGAATCCGGCTGGTGAGCCTGAGCCCGCCGAGCCGGCGGCTGTCCAGCCCGAGTCTTCCGAACCGCCGGCGTCCGCCGACGGCTAACTGCCTTCGGCGGCGGCCTTGATCCGGGCCAGGGTCAGGTTCATCCCCTCGATGAGTTCCTCCTCGAAGCTGTCCACTCCACCGAGTGCGGCCTTGGTCACCGCGGTGGACACCGCGGTCACCCCGTTCTCGGCGTGCCGGGACTCGGTGACCCGTGTGCCGGTGGCGGTCGGCTCCAACTCGTAGGTCCACACCGAGTGGTTGATGTCGACCCGGAAGGCCAGCTTGCGCTCCGGGATCACCTCGGTGATGGTCGAGGTGGTCGGCCAGAACAGCATCCCGCGCCGGTTCAGGTTCAGTGTTCGGGTGCCCGGCCGTAACGGCCCCAGCGCCTTCATCTTCCGGCACTGCGGACTCCATTGCGGCATCCGGTTGAGATCTGAGATCAGGCCCCAGACCTTTCCGACGGGCGCGTTGATCTCGATCTCTGCTTTCAGGAGCGGGGCTGCCATGGTTCTCCTTTGGTCACTGTGGTTGGTTCCGTTCCAAGCCGGTCTGCGCGCCCCGCGCACCGCGTCGGGCCGCCGCCCGCTGCCACAGGAACAGCGAGGCGCCGAACACGCTGACGCCCAGACCCGCGACGGTGACCGGGCGCCAACTCTGCAGCGCCGGCACGAGGAAGGCTGCCAACGTGGCGATCGCCCACAGCAGTGTTCCGGCACCGACGACGGGCCGCGGATCCAGCAGCGCGGCCGGCAACTCCGGCAGGGCGACCCGATCGGGGGAGGACATCGGGTTCACGGTAACGGACCGATCCGGCGCGTACGTTAGCGCCCATGGTGGCGGTCATCGACATCACCGACCCCGGTGATGAGCGGGTTGACGACTTTCGTGACCTCAACAGCGTCGACCGCCGGCCGGACCTGCCGTCCGGGCGTGGACTGGTGATCGCCGAGGGCGTGCTGGTCGCCCAGCGCATGCTCGCCTCCCGTTTCCGCCCGCACGCCTTCCTGGGCACCGACCGCCGGCTGACGGAACTGGCCGGGGATCTCGCCGGTGTCGATCTGCCGTTCTATCGGGCCGCAGCCGAGGTGATGGCCCAGGTGGTGGGTTTTCACCTGAACCGCGGTGTGCTGGCCGCGGCCCGCCGTCCGCGGGAACTCACCGTCGCCGGGGTATTGGCCGGGGCCCGTACCGTCGCCGTGCTGGAGGGTGTCAATGACCACGAGAACCTCGGGTCGATATTCCGGAATGCCGCCGGCCTCGGCGTCGATGCGGTGGTGTTCGGCGCCGGATGTGCCGATCCGCTGTACCGGCGTGCCGTCCGGGTGTCGATGGGCCATGCGCTGCTGGTGCCTTTCGCCCGCGCGGAACACTGGCCCGCCGATCTGCACCTGCTGCGCGACAACGGTTTCCGGCTGCTGGCGATGACTCCCGACCCTCAGGTGGGTACGCTCTCCGACGTGCTGGGCGCCATCCACGCGGACAAGGTCGCCATTCTGGTGGGCGCGGAGGGTCCCGGCCTGACCGAGACGGTGATGCGCGCCAGCGATGTGCGGGTCCGGGTTCCGATGTCGCGCGGGACGGACTCGCTCAACGTCGCCACCGCGGCGGCACTGGCGTTCTATGAACGGGCTCGGCAGGGCGCCGCGGCCGGACCGATAATCTGACCGGGTGCCCGACGAGTCGACGCCCTGGGGAACCGGCCTGACGGTCGCAGCCTTCGTGGCGGCCGTCACCGCGACGGCGATCGTCGTGCTCAGCCTCGGAATGACCCGCGTGCATCCGATGGTGTCGGTCGGGCTGAACCTGGTCGCTGTCGGCGGCCTGGCGCCCACGCTGTGGGACTGGCGCGCACGGCCGGTCCGGCGCTGGTTCGTGCTGGGTGCCGCCGTCGGGGTCGCCATCGGCTGGGTGGCGATGCTGGCGGTGTTGTTCGGCTAGCGTTCGCCGCTGGTGCGGACGCCCAGCAGGACGTCCTCCCAGGCGGGAACCTCCGCCTTGCGCTTGCCCCGTTTCGCCGGAGCGGTCTGGGTGGTGGCCGGGGTCGGAGCGGGGGCAGCGGCCGTGACCTCGTCGAACTCCAGTTGGGCCAGTGGTGCGACCTGCCGGAGGGGACGCTCGAACTCCGGGTCGATCAACTCGCTGGCGGCCTCGTCGATGGCCGTGACGGTGCCGCCGTGCGCCCCCGGGGTGAACCGGAAGTGTGCGTAATTCTCCGAGAGTCCGGCCGTCCAGCACATCCGCACGGTCCAGCGGCCGTCGTCGGTGCGCCAGGCATCCCAGTTGGTGGCCTCGGAGCTCAATCCGCGCTCGGACAATGCCGCGGTGATGGTCTCCAGCAAGGTCTCGACCGCCGGCCCGTCGGCCAGCACGGGGTGGGCGGCGGTGGCCAACTCCGCGGCGCGTTGACGCTCGAGCAGCACTGGGTGGGCGAACCGCTCGACCTTGGAGAGGTCCATCCCGGACGATTCGGCGACCTCCTGCGCGGATGCACCGGCCCGGATGCGGGACTGAATGTCTCTGGGTCGCAGCACGCCTTTGACCTCATTATCTCGTGTGTTCTGGACCAGCCCGGCGCGGTCGCCGCGAACCGCGGCGCGCAACCTGTCGTCGACCTGGATCAGGAACTTGTCGGCTGGGTCGCCACCTTCGCAGATGACGTGCTTGCCGTCGACATCGAGTCCGATGAGAGAGAGTTCCCGCATGCCGACCTCCTTTTGTCGGACTCTACTCAGCCCGGGAAAAGATAACGAACAGGACACGCCCGGTCGTCGGAGACGATCAGAGGCGTTCGACGACCCAGTCGACACAGTGTGTCAGCGCGGTGACGTCATCGGGCTCGATTGCCGGGAACATCGCCACCCGGAGCTGATTGCGGCCCAGCTTGCGATACGGCTCGGTGTCGACGATGCCATTGGCCCGCAGCACCCGGGCCACGGCCGCTGCGTCGACGTCGTCGGTGAAGTCGATGGTGCCCACGACCTGTGAGCGCAGTGCCGGATCGGCGACGAACGGGGTGGCGAACGGGGAGCGTTCGGCCCAGGAGTACAGCCGCGACGACGAGTCCGCCGTCCGCGCGACCGCCCAGTCCAGTCCGCCGTTGGCGAGCATCCAGTCGACCTGCTCGGCCATCAGTGCCAGGGTGCCGATCGCCGGGGTGTTGTAGGTCTGGTTTTTGAGGCTGTTGTCCACGGCAATCGGCAGCGACAGGAAGTCGGGCACCCATCGGCCGGACGCGGCGATCGCCTCGATGCGGGCCAGGGCGGCCGGTGACAGGACGGCCAGCCACAGCCCGCCGTCGCTGGCGAAATTCTTCTGCGGAGCGAAGTAGTACGCGTCGCACTCGGTGATATCGACCGGCAGCCCGCCGGCACCCGAGGTGGCGTCGATCAGGACCAGCGCGTCACCGGCACCCTCGGGCCGGCGAACCCCGACCGCGACACCGGTTGAGGTCTCGTTGTGCGCCCAGGCGATGGCATCCACCGACGGGTCGGATTGCGGCGCCGGGGCGCTGCCGGCGTCGGCCTTGACCACGATGGGTTCTCCGACGAAGGGGTTGGCGGTAACCGCGGAGGCGAACTTCGCGCTGAATTCACCAAAGGTCAGGTGCAGGGACCTCTTGTCGATCAGGCCGAAGGCGGCAGCGTCCCAGAACGCCGTCGCGCCCCCATTGCCCAGGATGACCTGATAGCCGTCGGGCAGGGAGAACAGCTGGTGCAATCCGTCACGCACCCGGCCAACCAGGTTCTTCACCGGGGCCTGCCGGTGCGAGGTGCCGAACAGTGCGGCGCCGGTAGTGCTCAACGCCGCCAGCTGTTCGGGCCGCACCTTCGACGGGCCGCATCCGAAGCGGCCGTCGGCAGGCTTGAGGTCGGCAGGGATCGTGAGCTGGTCAGCCATACCCCAAGCCTAGGATCCCGCAGCCCGCAGCTGAAATCGAGCGGGCCGGCAAACCCCGAAGCCGGCATGGACAGTATCCGGTACCTGCGGTACCGTTTGGCCGATAAGCACCGCTAGGTACACCTCAGGGGAGGCTGCTCATGGCGAGAACCAAGCTGGTCAGACGCTGGCGCCGCAACATGGAGGTGGGCGAGGACACGGCCTACGTCGACATGCTCACCACGCTGTCCGACGGCTCGGTGCGGCGGAACTTCAACCCCTATACCGATATCGACTGGGACGCCCCGGAGTTCGCGGTGCGGCCCGATGACGAGCGCTGGATCCTTCCCGCGAGCGACCCCCTGGGGGGCCATCCCTGGTACCGGGCGCAGCCGGTCGCCACGCGCATCGCGATCGGGCAGTGGCGGCAGGCCAATATCGCCAAAGTCGGCCTGCAGTTCGAGTCGATCCTGATCCGTGGGCTGATGAACTACTCGTTCTGGGTGCCCAACGGCTCACCGGAATACCGGTACTGCACCCATGAGGCGATCGAAGAGGGCAACCACACCCTGATGTTCCAGGAGATGGTCAACCGCATCGGCGTCGATGTACCGGGCATGCCCCGACTGCTGCGCTGGCTCTCTCCGCTGATCCCACTTGTGGCCGGCCCGCTGCCGATCCCGTTCTTCTTCGGGGTGCTCGCCGGTGAGGAGCCCATCGACCACACCCAGAAGCAGGTTCTGCGCGAAGGCAAAGAGTTACACCCCATCATGGAGAAGGTGATGGCGATTCACGTCGCCGAGGAAGCCCGCCACATCTCCTTCGCCCACGAGTATCTGCGTAAACGGCTGCCGCACCTCAACCGCCGTCAGCGGCTGCTGCTGTCGATCAACGTGCCGATCATCATGCGGGTGCTCTGCCAGGCCATCCTGGTGCCGCCGCGCAGTTTCTTCCGCGAGTACGGCATCCCCCTTGCGATTCGCAAAGAGCTGTTCTTCCGGTCCCCGGAGTCGCGGAAATGGTTGCAGGACATGTTCGGTGACGTCCGGATGCTCTGCTGTGACACCGGTCTGATGAACCCGCCGGCGAAGCTGATCTGGCGGATCTGCAAGATCGACGGCGCGCCCAGCCGGTTCCGCAGCGAGCCGCAGCGGCGCCATCTGACCGCCGCCTGACCGTCCCCGACCCCGGTGCCCCACGTCATCACGCAGTCCTGCTGTAGCGACGGCTCATGCGTGTACGCCTGCCCGGTGAACTGTATCCACCCCAGTCCGGACGAGCCGGAGTTCGCCACTGCCGAGATGCTGTACATCGACCCGGCCGGCTGTGTCGACTGCGGCGCCTGCGTGAGCGCCTGCCCGGTCGGAGCGATCCGCCACGACAGCCGACTGACCCCCGGACAGTTGCCGTTCGTCGCCGTCAACGCCGGCCACTACCCGCCCCGGCCCCCCGGGCTGAAGCTGCCCCCCACCTCCAAGCTTGCGCCGGTGCTGCCCGCACCCCGGCTGCGTAGCCGGGGCCTGACGGTGGCGATCGTCGGCTCCGGGCCGGCCGGGATGTACGCCGCCGACGAACTGCTCACCCAGCCCGGTGTGCGGGTCAACGTCTTCGACAAGCTGCCCACGCCCTACGGCCTGGTGCGGGCGGGGGTGGCTCCGGACCACCCACGTACCAAGGCCATCACCGGGCTATTCGATCGGATCGGCAGCGGCCCGGGCTTCGCCTACTACCTCAATATCGAAGTGGGACGGCATATTTCGCACGATGAGCTGCTGGCCCACCATCACGCGGTGCTGTACGCGGTGGGCGCCCCCGGTGACCGCGCACTGGAGATCGATGGCATGGGACTACCGGGCACCGGCAGCGCCACCGAGTTCGTCGCCTGGATCAACGGACATCCCGAGTTCGCCGCCCACCGGGTAGACCTCAGTGGTGATGCAGCGGTGGTCATCGGCAACGGCAATGTCGGTCTGGACGTGGCCCGCATCCTGACTGCCGAACCGGGAACCCTTGCGGCGACGGATATCTCGGATGTCGCGCTACAGGTATTGCGTCGGTCTTCGGTGCGGGAGGTGGTGGTGGCGGCCCGACGGGACCCGGCCGACTCCGCGTTCACCCTGCCCGAGCTGATCGGGCTCACCGAGACGGCGGATGTCGTTCTCGACACCGCGGACCACGTCCTGGTCCGGCGTGACCTTGACAGCGTGACCGATCCCGGCACCCGCGCGAAGCTGGAGATCCTGGCCGGGCTACCCGATGCCGCCGGCCCGGCCGGACGGCCGCGCATCAGGCTGGCCTACCGACTCACCCCGCGGCGCATCCTGGGCCGGGACCGGGCAGGCGGGGTCGAATTCCTCCGGACCGGAACGGCGGAGACCGTGACGGTTCCGGCCGGGTTGGTGCTGACCGCGATCGGCTATCGGGGAGCGCCGGTTCCGGGTCTGCCGTTCGATGACGCCGCCGCGGTGGTGCCCAACGAGGGGGGCCGCGTCGTCGACCCGGCCACCGGGCGGCCGGTTGCGGGTGCCTACGTGGCCGGCTGGATCAAGCGCGGGCCCACCGGATTCATCGGCACCAACAAGTCCTGTGCGATGCAGACGGTTGCCGCACTCGCCGAAGACTTCAACGCCGGACTGCTCGCCGAACCCGATGCAGGACAGTCGGCGCTTCGCAGACTGGTGCGCTCGCGGCAACCCGATCTCGTCGATGCCGACGGATGGCGGGCGATCGACGCCGCAGAGATCGCCCGGGGTGAGGTAACCGGCCGGCCCCGGGTGAAGTTCACCGCGGTGGACGACATGCTGGCCGCTGCCCGGCCTCCCTCGGCGAGCAGACGCAAACTCGCACGAAAACGGGTCCGCTGACGCGACTTTGTGTCTGCTCGTAGCGGAGAGTCAGCCGGTGTGGGAGATCTCGTCCCAGCCGGCGACCGCACTGGCGGGGCGCGGGCTCGGTCCAACGTAGATCGCCGCCGGTCGCACCAGTTTGCCCAGCCGCTTCTGCTCCAGGATGTGGGCGCACCAGCCGGCGGTTCGCCCGCAGGTGAACATTGCCGGCATCATCGCCGGCGGTACCTCGGCGAAATCGAGGATGACCGCGGCCCAGAACTCGACGTTGGTCTCGATGGCCCGATCCGGCCGGCGCTCGCGCAGTTCGGCAAGCGCAGCCTGCTCAAGGGCGGCCGCCACCTCGTAGCGCGGAGCGGCCAGCCGCCGGGCGGTCGCGCGCAACACCCGGGCCCGTGGGTCCTCGGCCCGGTAGACCCGGTGGCCGAAGCCCATCAGTCTTTCCCCACGGTCGAGAATCCCGCGCACCACCGCCGCCGCATCGCCGGTGCGTTCGACCTCCTCGATCATCGGGATCACCCGGGCCGGCGCGCCCCCGTGCAACGGCCCGCTCATCGCTCCGACCGCACCGGACAGGGCAGCTGCGACATCGGCCCCGGTGGACGCGATCACCCGGGCGGTGAAGGTCGAGGCGTTCATCCCGTGCTCGGCGGCCGAAACCCAGTAGGCGTCGATCGCCTCGACGTAACGCGGGTCCGGATCGCCGTGCCAGCGGGTCATGAATCGTTCGGTGATGGTGGTGCAACCGTCGATCACCCGTTGCGGCACGGCCGGGTGGTGGATGCCGCGGGCGGATTGGGCCACATAGGACAGCGCCATCACCGACGCGCGGGCCAGTTGCTCCCGGGCGGTCTCGTCGTCGATATCCAACAGCGGCGGGTAGCCCCAGATCGGCGCCAGCATCGCCAGGCCGGCCTGTACGTCCACCCGGACGTCGCCGGTGTGGATCGGCAGCGGGAACGGCTCGGCGGGGTGCAGGCCGTTTCCGAACCTGCCGTCGACCAGCAACGCCCATACATCCGAGAAGGTGACCCGGTGGCCCACCAGTTCCTCGATGTCGACACCGCGATAGCGCAGTGCGCCACCATCGCGATCCGGTTCGGCAATCTCGGTGGTGAAGGCCACCACACCCTCGAGGCCGGGCACGAAGTCATCCGGTAGCACGGTCATTGGGCGAATTCTGCCACCTTCGATCCGGCCCGATCCCGGGGCGTACCGTGATGCGGGTGGCTGATCGAGACGGCCCCGCGCCCGCCCACCGGCTGGCCGGGATGCGGGTCGAATACGGATCCGTGGAGAAGGACGGCAGCAGCGACCTGGATGTCGACTGGCTGGCGGACGGATGGCTTGCCTTGTTGCACAAGTGGATCGACGAGGCAGAGACAGCCGGGATCGTCGAACCCAATGCGATGGTGCTGGCCACCGTCGAGAACGGCCGCCCCGTCACCCGGACGGTGCTGTGCAAGAGCGTCGACGCCGACGGGATCACCTTCTACACCAATTATGACTCGGCCAAGGGCGCCGATCTGGCGACGACGCCACACGCCTCGGTGACGTTTCCCTGGTACGGACTGGGCCGGCAGGTCCATCTGCGCGGCGCAGCGAGCAAGGTCAGTGCGGATGAGACCGCGCAGTACTGGGCGCGGCGTCCGCGGGGATCGCAGCTCGGTGCGTGGGCCTCGGAACAATCCCGGCCGATCGGATCGCGCGCGGACCTGATGGCGAACCTGGCCCGGGTCACCGAACGATTCGCCGACCACGACCGGATTCCGGTGCCGCCGCATTGGGGCGGCTACCGCATCGCCGCCGAGGTGGTCGAGTTCTGGCAGGGCCGGGAGAACCGGATTCACAACCGGATTCGTGTGACGGGCGGCCGGGTTCAGCGCCTCCAGCCCTGAGCGACCCGAGCTCGTTAACACGCCTGTAACACAGCGACCGGGTGGCCTGCGGCAGGCCCCGCTTAGGATCAGGGGGTGCCTCAACGCACCAGGGACGCGGCTCTCGGGCTGCGGGAACTGAAGAAGCAACGAACGCGGGCGACATTGGTCGATTCGGCTGCGCGGCTGTGTGCTCGGCAGGGCTACGAGCAGACCACGGTCGATCAGATCGCTGCTGCCGCGGATGTGTCCCCGCGTACTTTCAGCCGCTACTTTCCGAACAAGGAAGCTGTCATCGGCGCCCTGATGGAGGAGACATCCGACCGGGTCGCGGCGGCGCTGAGCCGCCAGCCCCACGACATCACCGAGCACGAGGCCCTGGTGCGGGCCCACACCGAGGTGTTCCGGGCCGCTCAACGGGGCGAGCCGGGTGCGATGTCCTTCGACCGCATCAGTGGCTTCCTGAGCATCGTCAACAACACGCCCATGCTCGGGCTGGCATCGTTCACCTTCCGGCCGGACGGATCCACCCACGCCGTCGTCACGGCGATCGCCCGCCGGATGCAGGTGCCGGTCACCCATCCCGCCGTCCGGATCGTCTTCGACACCTGGGCGGTGCTGATGGCCACGGCTCTGGGGATTCCCGGCCGCGACGCCGACGATCCGACCACGGTCAGCGAACGAGTCGAGTCCACTTACGCGATTTTCACCCGGCTCTGGCAACCCTGGCTCGGCCAGGACCAGCCCCGGTCGGGCGATCCGGGGTCATAGCGACTACGTTCACATGGAGCGCACATTAGCGTGACCCAACGACGGACCGCACCGCTCCGTCGACCGCCAAGAAAGGGTTGATGTGGCCGCAACCGACGACACCGCCTCCCTCCGGTACCCCGGCGGGGAACTGGACCTGGAGATCGTCCACGCGACTGAGGGCTCCGACGGCATCGCGCTGGGTTCGCTACTGGCGAAGACCGGTTACACCACCTTCGACCAGGGGTTTGTGAACACCGCCTCGACGAAGAGCGCCATCACCTACATCGACGGCGACGCCGGGATCCTGCGCTACCGGGGCTACCCGATCGAGCAGCTGGCGGAGAAGTCGACGTTCATCGAGGTGAGCTACCTGCTGATCTACGGAGAGCTGCCGACGGCAGATCAACTGGCGGAGTTCACCACCAAAATCCAGCGCCACACCCTGCTGCACGAGGACCTCAAACGGTTCTTCGACGGGTTCCCGCGCAACGCCCATCCGATGCCGGTGGTCTCCAGTGCGGTCAATGCATTGAGCGCCTACTACCAGGATTCGCTGGACCCGTTGGACCACGACCAGGTCGAGCTGTCGACGATCCGGCTGCTGGCCAAGCTGCCGACGATCGCCGCCTATGCCTACAAGAAGTCCGTCGGCCAGCCGTTCCTGTATCCGGACAACTCGCTGACCCTGGTGGAGAACTTTCTGCGGATGACTTTCGGGCTGCCGGCCGAGCCCTACGCGCCCGATCCGGAGATCGTTCGCGCTCTGGACATGCTGCTGATCCTGCACGCCGACCACGAGCAGAACTGCTCCACCTCGACGGTTCGCCTGGTCGGGTCGTCGCAGGCCAACCTGTTCACCTCGATCTCGGGCGGTATCAACGCGCTGTGGGGACCGCTGCACGGCGGTGCCAACCAGTCGGTGCTGGAGATGCTGGAGACCATTAGGAGCAGTGGCGGCGACGTCCGCGAATTCGTCCGCAAGGTCAAGAACCGCGAGGACGGCGTCAAGCTGATGGGCTTCGGACACCGGGTCTACAAGAATTACGACCCGCGGGCGCGGATCGTCAAAGAGCAGGCCGACAAGATCCTCGGCAAACTCGGCGGTGACGATGATCTGCTGAACATCGCCAAAGCGCTCGAGGAAGCGGCGCTGACCGACGACTACTTCGTGGACCGCAAGCTCTACCCGAACGTCGACTTCTACACCGGTCTGATCTATCGGGCGATCGGCTTCCCGACCCGGATGTTCACCGTGATGTTCGCCCTCGGTCGGCTTCCCGGCTGGATCGCGCACTGGCGCGAGATGCACGAGGAGCCCAACAAGATCGGCCGGCCGCGGCAGATCTACACCGGCTACGGAGAACGCGACTACCGCGCCGTCGGCGTTCGATAGCCCTAGTCCGCCCGATGGGCGAGCACCGCCATCGCGGCATTGTGCCCGCCCAGGCCTGACACCGCTCCGCCGCGCCGGGTTCCGGAACCGCACAGCAGGATCCGGTCGTACGCGGTGGCCACCCCCCACCGCTGTGCGGGGGTGTCCAGCGGATCGTCGTCATCGGCGAACGGCCACTGCAGCGCGCCGTGGAAGATATTGCCGCCCGTCATGCCCAGGCTGTTCTCCAGGTCCACCGTTGTCTTGGTTTCGATGCACGGCAGGCCGTGCCCATCGTTCATCAGCACGTCTTGAATAGGTTCGGCCAGCACTGAATTGAGCGAATCGAGCACCGCTTCGGTGAGGTGCCCGCGGATGACGTCGGGGGTGCTGCGCTGTAGCGAGTCCGGCACATGCAATCCGAACACCGTCAGGGTTGCGGCGCCGGACTCCCGGAGCCCGGGTGACAGGATGCTGGGATCGGTCAGGGAGTGGCAGTAGATCTCGCACGGTAGCGGCGCAGGAATCCGGCCCGCTGCCGCCACGGTGTAGGCGGTCTCCAATTGTGACCACATCTCGTTGATGTGGAAGGTGCCGCCGAACGCCTGCTCCGGGGTGACGGTGTCATCGCGAAGCCGGGGCAGGCGGCGCAGCATCAGGTTGACCTTCACCTGGGCGCCGCCGGCCAGTTCGGGTGCCGGCTCGCCGAGCAGCCCCGCCAGCACGGCCGGGCCGACATTGGCCAGGACGAACCCGGCCTGCAGTCGGTGTTCGGCCGGGTTGTCCGCCGGGCACCGGTAGCGCACCTCGCCGTCGGGGGTGATCGCCGATACCTCCGCTCCGGTGACGATCTCGGCGCCGTGTCGGCGAGCGGCCGCTTCCAGCGCGCCGGTGACCGTTCCCATTCCACCGACCGGAACGTCCCACTCGCCGGTGCCGCCGCCGAGCAGGTGGTAGAGCAGGCAGACGTTCTGGGTCAGCGACGGGTCCCCGAGGCGGGCGAACGTTCCGATCAGCGCGTCGGTGGCCATCACCCCGCGCACCAGATCGCTGCCGACGGCCTCGGCGATGGCCAGCCCGACCGGTTGATCGATCAGCGCCGTCCACGCCGCCGCCGCGTCCGGGCCGCCGGTCTCCAAGACCTGCCGGCGGGCGTCCTTGCGGCGGCGCAACGGTTCGGTCAGGGTCGGCCACAGTGGTTCGGTCACCGCCCGGCAACGCCGGTAGAAGTCGGCGAAACCACGCTCGTCGCCGGCGGCGCCCGCCGCCGCGAACGCCGCAATCGCTGGTCGGGAGGTCGCAGTGTCGGGGTGCGCACCGATCAGCAGTCCGGTGCGGCCACCGTCGCCCGGGTTCGGCGTATAGGAGGCGTACCGGCGCCGGGCCAAGCGGACCGGGGCCCCGAGATCCTCGACGATGCGGGCCGGCAGCAGGCTGACCAGGTAGGCGTACCGGGACAGCCGGGCATCCACCCCGTGGAACGCCCGAGCCGACGCCGCCGCCCCGCCCACCTCGTCGAGACGTTCCAGCACCCGGACCCGAAGACCGGCCCGGGCCAGATAGCCGGCAGCCACCAATCCGTTGTGCCCGCCACCGACGACGACGACATCGAGCGCATCGGAGGCGGCAGGGGCCATGGCCGGAGCTTAGACAAGCGCCGCACCCCGCCCGAGCCGAATCGCACCGCCGCCCGTTACGGTGGTCCGGTGACCACCAAACCCGAAATAGAGTTCCCCGGCGGCTCGGCGCCCACTGATCTGGTGATGACGGATCTCGTCGTCGGCGACGGTGCGGAAGCCAAGCCCGGCGACGTCGTCGACGTCCATTACGTGGGTGTGGAGTTCGACACCGGCGACGAGTTCGACAGTTCCTGGAACCGGGGGGAGTCCATCTCCTTCCCGCTGCGCGGACTCATCCAGGGCTGGCAGGACGGCATCCCGGGGATGCGGGTGGGCGGCCGCCGACAGTTGGTCATCCCCCCGGCGTTGGCCTACGGACCGGCCGGCGGCGGGCACCGACTCTCGGGCAAAACGCTGATCTTCGTCATCGACCTGCTCGGAGTCGGCTGATCCGAAAGCCGCTGCCGGGCCGACCGGTTGTAGTCCGGACCCACGGAAAACGATAGTTTTTGTTCCCGGACGGCGGTATGTTGCTGCCGTTCGAGTAAACGATGCGCCAGTAACTGGCGGAGGAGGGAACCGATGACGGGTTCCGGCGATGCACGGGTCAGCGCCACGGCAACCGAATGGCGCGCCGAGTCGCGTTACTACCGGCGTTCGCCGGGTTGGGGTTGGCTACTGGGCCTGCTGCTCATCCCACTACTGTTCGGATGGCTCGGCTGGGGAGCGCTGAAGCCCAAGGTCAACATCAGCGCGCCGAGTATCAGCGTCACCGCACCCAGTGTGTCGATGCCGTCGCTGAACTTCTCCCCGCTGTCGATCCTGCGTAACGGCAACGACTTCACCCTGTCCGGGATCCTGCCCGACCTGTCGGTGAAGAACAGCCTGCTGGCGGCTCTCAAGGCGGTACTCGGCCCATCGGTCAACCTGATCGACAAGATCGACATCGCGGCGGGCGCGACCGCGCCCGGCTTCGATGGATTGTCCGGCCTGCTCGAGGCCGCCGCCGATATCCCGAACTTCCAGTTCACCGTCGAGGGCGGCACCCTGACGCTGACCGGCACCGCGCCGTCCGAAGAGGTCAAGGCCGCCGTCGAAGCTGCGGCGAAGGCCGGCTGGCCGAACGTCCAGATCATCAACAACATCACGATCACCGGCACCGCGCCGTCCTGCGACAACCTGCAGGCCACCGTTGACGCCAACCTCGCCGCCCCGGTCAAGTTCCAGACCGGCAGCGCCGCGTTGACCTCCGACGGCCAAGAGCAACTGTCCCCGGTCATCACGGCGGTCAAGGCCTGCCCGGACACCAAACTGACGGTGATCGGACATACCGACAACACCGGCACCGATGCGATCAACAACCCGCTGAGCGAGAACCGGGCCAAGTCGGTGGCGGCCTACCTGGTGTCGCAGGGGATCCCGGCCGACTCGGTCAGCAGCCAGGGCGCCGGGTCCTCGGAGCCGGTCGCCAATAATGACACCGAGGCCGGTCGGGCTCAGAATCGGCGCACCGAGATCATGGTCAACTAGGGAGTATCGAGATGGGTTTTTTAGCACAGTGGTTGTGGTACCTGCTGGCCTTCCTGGTCGGCTCCGCGGTGGCCTGGGCAATCACCGTCCTGACCGTTCACCGGACCAGCAGGGAAGAGGCGATCGCCGACCTTCCCGGCTCGCGTGAGATAGGAGCGCGTTGATGCGTGACGTGAACTGGTGGCTGATGGCGCTGGCCTTCGTGCTGGGCCTGCTGCTGACCTTCGCCATGATGATCCGTCGGGTCACCCGGGAGGTTCCGGTCACCCACACGGTATCGGCCGGGGTGAAGGCGCCGCAGGTGGGCAAGCCCGATATCAAGGCCGACCTGGGCAAGGTCGCGGGTGCGGTGACCGCGGCGGGTGCGTCGGCAGCGGCGGGTGTCTCGGCGAAACTGTCGGAAGCGGCGGACAAGGTGGGCGAGACCACCGACAAGGTCATCGACACGGTCGGCGGCAAGATCGACGAGGCCGGCGACGCCCTGGACGCGACGGCCCGCAAGGCCGGCGGCGCCCTCGACTCCGCGGCTGCCCGGGTCGATGCCACGCTGGATGCGGCGGATGACAAACTGGCTGCGGCCGCCGCCAAGGCAGATGCCAAGATGGACGCGGCCTCGGGTGCGATCGCCGCCAAGTTCGCCTCGATCGAGGACGTTGTCGCCGGTCCGTACGGCAAGGGCTCGGCATTAGCGAACGCCGACGGCAGTGGACCTGCCGGCTGGACCATCAAGGGCAACGCGGACTCGATGCTGTACCACACCACCGAGAGTCGGTGGTACGGGCAGACCATCGCCGAGGTGTGGTTCTTTGACGAGGAATCCGCACGCAAGGCCGGTTTCCTGCGCTGGGATGCGGATAAGGGCGGCAGTGCGGCGCTTGCGGTGGCCGCCATCGCCGACGTGCCGGCCGGCCGCTACGGTAAGGGCTCTGCTGAGGCCGGCGACGGCGGCAGCGGTCCGCTCGGCTGGCTGATCAAGGGCAATGCCGACTCAATGCTCTTCCACGGTCCGGACAGCCCGGCCTACGAGCAGACCATCGCCGAGGTGTGGTTCTTCGACGAGGAAACCGCCCGCGCCGCCGGTTTCGACAAGTGGGACAAGAACTTCA